>Ga0187782_10000478_pt1 | contig 27009 bp, 37 predicted proteins | sample 0715_SJ02_MP15_2_FD_132454 | JGI IMG/M metagenome (GOLD analysis project Ga0187782, IMG submission 132454) | Tropical peat soil microbial communities from peatlands in Department of Meta, Colombia - 0715_SJ02_MP15_20_MG | ecosystem: Environmental > Terrestrial > Soil > Wetlands > Peat | place... | reverse complement strand
CTCGGCCTCACCGGCCCGCTCGTGGACCGCGGCGAGGGGATCGAACCGGCCCTGAGCCCGACCGGGATCCCCGTCGTCTCCTCCCAGTTCATGGTCGAGGACGAACAGACCCCGGTGATCTGGCGCGGTCCGCTCGTCACCCGCCTCATCACCCAGTTCTTTGGGAGCGTTCACTGGGGACGTCTCGACTACCTCCTCATCGACATGCCGCCCGGGACGAGCGACGTTCCGCTCACGGTCTTTCAGACCATCCCGATCGATGGGATGGTCTTCGTCCTGACCCCCCAGGACCTCGCGGCGCTCATCGTGAAAAAGGCGATGAACATGGCCCGCGACCTCCACGTTCCCCTCCTCGGGGTCGTCGAGAACATGTCGTTCATCGACTGTCCGCACTGTCACGAACGGATCGAGCTCTTCGGGCGAAGCCGGGTCGCGAAGGTCGCCGAAGAGTACGGCATTCCCTTGCTCGGGAGCCTGCCGGTGATGCCCCCGGTGTCGGAGCTTTCGGACGTCGGACGTCTCGGGGAACACACCGGGCCCGAAGTGAGCGCGCTCGCCGCGGCGTTCGTGCTCGCGGTCGACGACGCTACGAAGAACCGGGTGACGGTGCTGTAGCGCCGCGGAGCTCGGAGAAGCGGACGACCTCGCTCGGAAGCCCCCGTCGACCGAGGGCGACCCGCAATCCCTCGAGGTGGGCGTCCCCGACCACGACCGCCATCCGGGAGTGTCCCTGCCGGCGGAGCACGGCGAGACGGTCCGCCATGTGCTCGTTGCGGTCGTCCAACAGGATCCGTGCCGTGGTGGGGCTGACCCGGCGGAGTTCGGCGGTATAGTCGCTCGGAGATTCCGCGTAGCGGTCCATCTCGCGCACAACGAGCTTCGACGGCAGGACGAGCCCGATCGCGGCGCTCGCGAGCAGCATCACCCGTTCCTTGAACGGCATCGTCCGTACGAGGTTCCCGAGCGTCACGCGGATGGGGTCGTCGATCAGGAACACGGGGAGGCCGCGCTCCCGCGCGACCTGGATGGCGACCTTCATCTCCGCGCCCGGGACCCCCGCACCGATCTCCGAGCCGAGGCGCCGCTGCACGACGCCCCAGAGGCGGGCGAAGAGCGGAGCAGACCCGGACGAGCCGCGGGGACCCCCCTCCGACATGAGCGATTGGGCCCGCTCGGGATCGAGCTCGACCGCGATCGAGTCAAGGACCCGCTCCGAGAGCACGCGGCGAAGCGGCTCGCTCAGGTCGACGACGTGGGCCGAACCGAGGAGGAGGACGGGAGACTCCGTGGTCGACGCGTACACGCCCGGGAAAGGCCGAAAACGCCCATATAGCCGAGTCGGGTCGCCCGGGCGCATGGCGTGGACGCTGTTCTCGGTCCCCGGCACCAAGCGCACGGAGCTGGACGCCGTCCTGAAGGACGACCGAGTCTCCCGGCAGAGCCAGACGGTCCGGGACGCCACGACGATGGGCGGACCGTCCGGTGCGACGTACGTTTTGGTCGAGGGAGCGGCGGACGCGGTCGCCCGGGCGCAGGAGCTTCTCACCCCGATCGGCACCCGCCTTCCGACGGCGGACGCGGAGAAGCTCTATCGTCAGTTCAAGGACGAAGAGGAGGCCGCCTCCGCGGGCATGGGACTCTTCTTCACGGAAGGCTGAGCGCTCAGTCGTTGCTCGGGGCGTGCGAGGGCTCGAGGTCCTCGCCTCCCGCGAAGACCCGCTGGAAGGAGTGGTAGAGGTCCTCGAGGCCCCCGCCGTCCTTCGCCGACGTGGGGATGAGCCCGACGAGCGGAGACATCGTCTCGATCGCCCGGAAGAGCTCGGTCGAGAGCTGGACCGCGGGGGTCGGCGTGTCTCGACCGATCGCGTCGAGGAGCTCCCCGGGCTCGTCCGACCATCCCAGCACCTCCCGCAACTGCTCGGGGTTCAGCACGTCCGACTTCGCGAGGATGTTGACCATCGGGAGACGGAAGCGGAACTCGACGGTGGCGCCGAGCATCAGGAGCGAAACGAACCCGGCCGCCGTCCGGGCGAGGACGGGGTCGTAGAGGAACGCGATGACCGACCGGTCGCCGCTCAGCGCGTCGACGATCGCGCGGGACGCTTCCCGGAAGGCGAACAGTTCGATCTGGCCGGGAGTGTCGACCAGGATGTAGTCGGCGTTCTCCTCCTGGACCGCCTGCTTCACCTCGAAGACCTTGAGCGCGATCATGTCGGCGGCGACGACCTGGGCGCCGTTCGGGCCGAGACCGTACTCGTCCTGGAGGTCGGCGAGGCGGACCCACTCCCGGATGTCGACGTCGGACTCGCTCTCGGACGCGTCGCTCCCCGGGTCGAGGTTCACGACCGTCGCGGAGTAACCGGCGGAGCGCATCCACTCGGCGAACGCGCGAACGAGGGTGGTCTTCCCCGCGCCGGCCGTCCCGGTGAAGTAGATCGTCCCCGGCTCCTCCACGGCTCACTTCCGTCCGGCGGCGGTCCGCTGCTTGCGGACCTCCGCGGAGAGTTGCCGGAGGAACCGTGCCTTCGTGGTCGGGCCTTTCTTCGTCACCTTGACCCGACCCGCGTAGTCGAACGCGCGGCGAGGATACTGCTTCTCGGCCTCGACCTCGGCCTTGAAGCCGAGCCGCTTCGCGGCCTCCACGATCTCCTCCGAAGTGATCTCGGGAACGGTCTCGGCCTCCGGGACGCGGCGGCCGTCCGCCCGGCTCAGTCCCCGTCCGAGGTAGGCCGGATAAACGTAGAAATGGTCGGGCATCGCCGGTGCCGGCGTCGAGTTAAGTGGACGCCGGGCTCGCGACCCGCACGCCGTTCAGGACCCCGTCCTGCCCCGGGCGGGAGCGGATGCGCACGAGTCCGACCTCTGTCTCGAGAATCGCGCCCTTCGTGATGATGTTCCGCTGCACGTAGTTTGGGTTCGACGGGTTCTCCCGGACGGTGATGACCTTCGCCTTCTGCATCTTCTTGGTCGCCGGGTCGAACACGTTGACCGTCTGGGTCGTAAGAATGCGAAGCTTGAGGTTCCCGCCGCGGACGCGGTAGCGCTTCACCGTGCCCGTACCGAGGGTCGCGTGCTGCTGCTCACGTCCGATCTCGAACCGGCGCTTCTTGCGGATCGGTCGAAGGCGTCCGCCCGTCCGCTTGCGACGCGACCGACCCTGCCAGATCCCCATGACGCCTCCGAGAGGTTCGCTCCGACCGGGGTACTCTATATGACCTTTTCAGCGAAGCGGGGCGCCCGGCCCGAGCGTGAGGACGGTCTTCACGGTCCCTCGGCCCCGGTCTGCGAACACCGGAGCGAACTCTTCGAGAGGACGGCGCGCGGAGACCATCTCCCCGACGGCGCCCGGCCATCGTTGCTCGAAGACGGTGAGGTCCCGAAGTCCGCTCTCGAAGTAGGTTCGGTTCGCGTTGACCGACCCGACGATCGCTTGGTTTCCGAGGACCACGTCCCGGAACAGCGTACCTCCCGCGACGCTCGTGGGCGGGCTCGTCGTGTCGGGGATCCCGGTGAGGACGAGGACCCCGTTCGGTCCGAGGCGGTCCGCGAGGGTGAAGTCGAGTGTCACCGAACCGGTCGCTTCGACCACGAGGTCGAAGTGTTGGTCCGCGAGCCCGCCGAAGCCTTGCGCGACGTTCTGGTGCGTCGCGCCCACTCGGGCCAGGAGCCGGGCCGCGACGGTCGTGTCGTCGTGCCGGTCGACCGCCACGACCGAGTACCCGCGGACGCGGAGGACGAACGCCGCGAGCATCCCGATCGCTCCGGTGCCGGCCACGAGAGCGGTCGGGGCCCCACTCTTGGGTTCGCCGGGCGTCGGCTCCTTTCGGTCGAGCACCCGCTGACCCTGGAAGACCGCTTTCTCGACCACGCTGAGGGGCTCGAGGAGGACGGCGACCGGGGCGAGCGCGGGAGGGACGACAACAAGATACTCGGGGGTCTCGACGTACTCCTCGGCCATGTAGCCGTGGGCGCCGCTGATCCCTCGCTCGGTAAAGCCCCCGGTTTCGCAAAAGTCGGAGCGGTTCGTCCGACAGAAACGGCACCGTCCGCAGCCGCGCCGGACGGTGGCGACGACCAGGTCCCCGGGACGGACGCCGGCGACCTCCGGCGCCACCTCCCGGACCCGCCCGAAGTTCTCGTGGCCCAGGATGAGATAGTCCGTGCCCTCAGGCGGGCGGCCGTACTTCCCGTCTACGATATCGTGGTCGGTCCCGCAGACTCCGCACTCGATGACGTCACCCGTACCGAGCCGGGGACGAGCGACGGGACGGGGACGTTCTCGAGGGAAATCCCCGGGGCCAGAGGCCGGACGACGAGCGCGCGCACGTTCACTTACCGAGGAACGGAGCGAGAAGCGGGCGAACCGGCTCGAGCCGCGCGAGAACCGCGGACTGCTCCTCGGGAGTCAGGGGCTCGTACGGAGCGCGGTAGCCGACGTCGCTCCCACGAAGGTGCGAGGCCAGGAACTTGTCGGTGGACGGGAACGGGCCGGCGCGCGTCACCTCGACCAGACGGTCGACGGTCGACTGAAGCTCCTGCGTTCGCCCCGAGTCTCCCCGGCGAGCCGCCGTGACGAGCTCGACGCACAACTTCGGGACGATGTTCGCGAGTCCCATAACCGCGCCCTTCGCGCCCAGCGCGATGGCGGACGACACGAGCCGGTCGTCGCCCGGGAAGACTGCAAAGCCCTCCGGGGCTCCCGAGAGGAACGAGCGGACGCTCTCGAGCGAACCGGCGGTGTCCTTCATGCCCGCGAGCACCCCGTCCCGCGCGAGGGCGTGCACGAGCGAGGGAGGAAGCGCGTAGCCGACGAGCGATGGGATGTTGTAGGCGAGCAACGGCACCGTGACGGCCTTCCGGAGGGACCGGTAGTACCGGTCGATCGCCGGAAGGGACGGGTGCAGGTAGTACGGGGGAACGGCCACCAGCGCGCTCGCCCCGATCCCCTCGGCCTCTTCCGCGAACGCCACCGCCTGTGCCGTGGACGGCGCGCCGCAACCGGCCCAGACGTCGGTCTTCCCGGCCGCGCTGCCGACGACCACCTCGAGAAGCGGCCCCCGCTCGACCGGCGTGACCGAGGGAAACTCCCCGAGCGACCCGAGCACGAACAGATGGTCGACGTGGGCGTCGGAGAGGTCGCGGGCGAACCGCGCGTTCTTTCCGGGGTCGACCGCCCCTTCGTCGTTGAACAGGGTCGGGACCGGCACGCTGAGCCCGTCGATCGCCATCGTTCGGCCTAGGTGCGCGCCGACTTAATGTTCCCGGCGGTCTCGAGAGGAGGGGGACCGGCTACGGGAGCGGAGCGGATCCTCGGTCTCGACGAGGCCGGGCGGGGAAGTCTCGTCGGCCCCCTGGTCGTCGGGGGGTTCTGCGTCTCCTCCGACCGGCTCGACGAGCTCGTCGCGACCGGCGCGAAGGATTCGAAGGCGCTCTCTCCCGCGGCCCGGGAACGCATCTTCGCGGCCCTCGCCCCCGTCGGGTCGCGGGACACGGTCGTCCTCTCTCCCCGGAGGGTCGACCGGGCGGTCGAGAAGGGCCGGCTCAATACGCTCGAGGCGGAGGCGTTCGCCCGGCTCATCCGCGAGCACGACCCGGACATCGCCTACGTCGACGCGTGCGACCCGGACGAGCGGCGGTTCGGCCGCACGGTCGCTCGGCTCGCCGGGGGCTCGTCCCGGGTCGTCGCGCGCCACCACGCCGACCGGGACGTTCCGGTCGTGGGGGCGGCGTCAATCGTCGCGAAGGTGTGCCGGGACCGCGCGCTCGCCCGTCTCCGGACGACCCTCGGGGAGGAGTTGGGGAGCGGCTACCCTTCCGACCCGAAGACGGTCGCGTTCGCCCGGGCGTTTCTTTCGGACGGCACGGCGGTCCCCCCGTGGATGCGGAGGTCGTGGGGGACGATGCAAAGGGTTATGCCACGTCGGCCGGCTCGCACGCTCGAAGGATTCGCTCCATGACGGTCGAGGAGACGCTCGCGTCGGTCATCACCCGGTTCAACCGGCACGCGGAGAAGAACCCCGCGGTGGCGGAGGAGCTCGACGGGATCTCGCGAACCATCCAGATCCGCCTCACCGACGAAGGGACGTACGCGGTCGACCTCGCGAAAGGACGCCTTCTCAACCTGCGCTCGGGCGCGGCGGCGGCCGCCGACGTGCGGATCACCACGGACGCCCGCACGTTCGACGCGCTCGTGAAGAAGGAGATCGGCCCGATGAAGGCGATCGTCACGCGGAAGCTCGCGATCGAAGGGAGCCTCGAGGATAAGCTCCTCTTCCGAAAGCTCCTCTAGGCCCCCGGGTCCCGCCGGTTCAGGGCAGGAAGACGCACGCGGCGATGCAGACCCCGTAGTGGTCCATCGGGATCGACAGCTCCTCGGTCCGGTAGTGGATCCGGCGGAGCTCGACGCCGCGGAAGTGCGCGATCTCCTCCATCCGCCACTTGAGGAACTCCTTGAGCGATTTCTGCGTGCCGTGGAGGTGGCCCTCCGCCACGTAGCCCCCCTGCCCGTCGCTGCGGAACCCGTAGGCGATCCCGGCGCTGATCACCTCGCCTTCGGCACCGGCGTGCCGGGCGAGGACGCAGTGGGTGATCGCCCCGCGCGAGATCTTGACGCGGTCGGTCTGGCGGATCCCGATCGGGAGGACCGAGGAGACGTTCACGAGGTTCTGCTCGCCGATCCCGGCCTGCAGGAGCGCGAGGTCGAAGGCGTTGAGCTCGCTCGTCTTGTTGATCCCCTTCCCGCTCGTCACGAAGAACCGGGAGGGCACCGGCACCAAGGTCAGGTCGGTCGGTTCGGGACGCCGGGGCACGTAGGCTCGGGAGGGCGTCGGGTCCTTAACGTTTGGGCCGCGGACCGTCGCTAAACCATGATCGCGTGGCGACGACGCATGGACGCCTCGGTCTCTCCGCGCACCCGAAGGAGCTCGGCGACGAGCGCGTCGGTGAGGCGCAGGCTCGCCTCCTCGAAGAGGGTGCCGAGCGGCGCATACCGGGGTCGGTCGGGGTCCTCCTCGAACTCGAGCATCAGGAGATGCGTCGAGGTGTGCGCCAGCTTCGAACCCGGTTTTGAGGTGAGGACGATCAGCTCGGCGCCCTCGCGACGGACGATGTTCGCGGTCTGGATCGACGAGTAGCTCTCTCCCTGGCCGGAGAGGATGAAGACCGCGTCCCCGCTTCGAACGATGGGCGTGACGCTCTCGCCGATGACGTAGGCCCGCAACCCGGCCTGGACGAGGCGCATCGCGAACGCGCGCCCGATGATCCCGCTTCGTCCCGCGCCGTAGACGAAGATCTGGGGAGCCCGGACCAGGATCTCGACCGAACGCGCGATCGCCGCGGGGTCGATGCGCGCGAGCGTCTCGGTGACCCGCTCACCGATGTACCGCTGGGAGCGGACGAACGTCGAACCGTTATCGGCGACGGTGTCCGGCACGACGCACCTCCTTCGACCGTTTTCGGGGCGGCGGGGACGGGGCGCGCCGGGGTGCGGGCCGCGACGGCTTCGGCCGGGTCGCGGGGGCCGGCTTCGCTTTCGCGGGGGGACGGCTCGGGGGAGGCGCGGCCGGTTTCGGCGCGGGACGCGGCGCGGGCGGGGCGTGGAGCTTCGACCAGCGGCGGGTGAGCGCCCGCTCGTAGAGGAGCTTCATGTACATCGCGTCGTGCTCGAGGAGCGGGGAGCTCGAGATCACGGTGACGTCGTAATCCCTCTCGGAGAGGATCTCCGCGAGCGGGTCGAAGCGCACGAGGCCGCGCTTGATCGGAGTCAAGCGGAACTCGCCCGGGCCGTAGAACTCGACCCCGGAGAAGTTGAGGTAGAGCGGTCCGTCGGTCGCCCGGACGAACTCCTTCACGACCGGGTCGAGCTGTTCCGCTTCCTCGAAGCTCGTTCGTTCCCGCGCGGCGAGATGGGGCAAGTTGAGGACCGGGACCGTCCCCTTCACGCGGTGGACAAGGTCGAGGACCTCTTCGCGAGAGCCGAAGACATCGGGGTGCCCGCTCGGCTCGATCGCGAGGCGGACGGCCCCCTTCGAGAACTTTCCGAGCCAGTCGGAGAGGTCCGTGACGGTCTCGGTCAGCTGCTGGATCGAGTCGGCGCGGTCCCCCGGACCGTAGAACCCGAGGTGGGTCACCGTGAGCCGGGCGCCGAGCCCCTGGGCAAGCACGCCGGACCACTGGATCTGGCGCGTCGACTGCTCGCGCGCGTCGCTCGAGCCGAAGAAGTCGACGTAGTAGGGAGCGTGGAGCGTGAGGTCGGTGTCAAGCGCCTTCGCGAGCGCGCGCGTCTGCTGGAGGTCGGCGTAGTCCTTCGCGAGGCTCCAGGTGAGGGTCGTGAGCGAGTCCCGTCGCTTGATGGGCGACGTCATCGCGGCGATGCTCGGGACCCCTCCCTGATGGTCCGCGGGGCCGACGCTCACGACCAGCTGGAGCGGCAGCTCGCGGGCGAGCTTCCCCACCTCCTCGTCGAGTACCGCCCGCGTGAGCGGGTTGACCTTGATGAACTGGACCTCCATCGCCGTGAGTCCGAGGTGGTGCACGTCGGCGATCCCGTCCCGGAGCGTACGCCCCTTGCAAGAGAGAGGGATCCCCGCGGGTCCGAAACGGATCACGAATAACCAGGCCTCAAAATCGGGGAAACGCGCTAACCGACGGTCCTATATATCGGAATCCGGGGAAGCCCCTGCTTCGGCGGACAACGTCTCCTCGGGCGACGGAGCCGGACGGAATCCGCGAGCGACCACGTAGAGCTCGGACGAGGGAGCCCTTGACGCGGGCGGCTTCGTCCGCACGATCTGCTCGAAGTGCGGCTCGAGTTCGTGAACGAGGTCGTCGATCATGTCGCCCGCGAACACCTTCGCGACGAACGCTCCCCGGGGGCCGAGCACCTGCGTGGCGAGCGCGGCGGCCGCCCGAACCAGGTCGACCGAACGCGCGTGGTCGGTTGCGTACGCTCCGCTGATCGACGGGGACATGTCGGAGAGCACGACGTCGAACGGGAGGGTCCCGAGCCGTCCGATGAGCGCCGGGTCACCGACCCGTCCTCGCACGACGCGCAGTCCGTCCGCCGGGGCGATCGGTCGAGGGTCGACGGCCACCACCGAACCGGACGGCCCGACCCGTTCGAGGGCCACCACCGACCACCCTCCCGGCGCCGCGCCGAGGTCGAGCACCCGGCTCCCGGGACGCAGGAGACGGAAGCGGTCATCGAGGTAGGCGAGCTTGAACGCGGCGCGAGAGCGTAGTCCCTCGCGCTGGGCCGCGCGGTAGTACGGGTCCCGCCGGCGCTGGTCCACGAACCGCCGACCCATGGGGGAGGCCGGAGCGGAAGCGTCTACATGAAGTCCGCGCGTTCGAACGTCGAGGACCACCGGCGGGAGGGAGGACAGGTTATTGCCACGGCTGCGCTCTCATCGTCCCCGGGAGAAGAGAGCGATGCGCTTCTCGACTTATCGCCGGGTTGTGAGCCTCGGCTGGGCGATTGCCGTCGTTCTGATCGCGGCGATGGTCGATGTGCTCACCGGTTCGCTCGGGATCGCGGTCCTCTTCGCGGTCGTCATGGCCTTTCTCGGAGCGGTCGGGGCTTGGGTGACGTTCTCGCTAGTGTCGGCGCGGCTCGACGATTATGGGGGCCGGTTCCCGATGCCCCTCGGTGGTCTCGGATATTGGGGGTTCGATGTGGTCGATGACGACGACCCCGACGCGGACGAGGGCGATTCCGACGTCACCGACCGGGAGGGACCCCCGGTCGACGCCTACGGGAAGCCCCTCGCTTCCGCGAACCTCTGCGCGTACTGACACGCTCCGCTGTCGAGGCCGGACGCGAAGTTCTGCGACGAGTGCGGGAAGCCTGTGGCACCCCCGGCGCCGCCCGGGGCCGACGGAGCGACGGCCTCCTAGTGCGCTCGGCTTCCGGACGCCGGAGCGGCCGGCGGGGGTCGGTGGGGCCGTCCGAATTTGAATCGGAGTCTCTTGCACCCCAAGCAAGAAGGATGGTCCAAGCTACCCCACGGCCCCACGCCACGCCGGTGGCGCATCGACCCGGCCGAGTTAGATAATGGTTTGCCCGGGAACGCCGCCCGATGTCAGTGGACGACGAGCCACGTCACGATGCCGCCGGTCGCGATGATCGCGGTGTTGAGGAGCGCGAGGTAGAAGAACGACCAGAGCTCGTGCCGTCCCTCCTCGGGGGAGGTCTCGGCCGGCGGGGTCGAGCCACCGGGGTAGGGCGTGTACGGGGTCCGGAACGGTTCGCCCTCGGTCATCGTCGGCCGGAGGGACCGGAACCGCCTTCTTATTCTCTCGGTTCGACGCTCCGCGCTACGCGGCGAACCAGGGAAGACGCGCCGCGGGGCCGGTCGGTTTCAGGACGAGGAGGTGGAGGTTCGTCCCGGGCTCACCGGGGGCGTAGGAGTCGCGCATCGCGAGCTGGTAGAGGATGAAGAGCGCGTCCTCGTCGGACCGCACACCGAGCGAGCGCTGGACGTCGATCCCGAAGCGCGACGTGAGGAGCGCGAGCAGCTCCTCGAAGTCAATCTGGTTTCCGCCGTCCCCCGACGCGGCGCGACGGAAGAGCCCGACGACGATCCCCGTGGAGATCGCCAGGACCTCCTTCGGTTCGGCGACCCGGAGGTGGAAGTGGGCGTCCGCGCTCGGGGTCCCGGCGGGAGGGACGACCAGGATCGAGACCTCGTGGTCGATCGCGGAGCCGCCCGCGGTCCGGGAGAATCGCCGCCACGCCTCTTCCGCCGTCGCGTCGGTCGGGACGACGAAGATCGCCCGCCGCTGGGCGGGACGGGCGCTGCGGACCCCCGTCACCCACCGTTCGATCCCGGCTTCCACCGCGGACGGCTCACCGGGAGGAACGTACACCGGGAACGTACGACGGGGGACTCCCGCCTCCTGGACCCAGAACGACGGCTCGCCCACGGGTCCGCGTCGCGGGTTCGACACCTTCGCGTAACCGAGCCGCTTCAGGACGTTCTCGGCGTCCCGCTGGCGCTCCGGGGTCGACCCGACCCGGTCGGATTCGGACATCTCGCAAGATATGCGCGGTCCGCAAGATAAGGTCAGCGAACGCTCGGCGACGGTTCGGACCTCAGAACCCGCCCGGGACCCCGACCCGGAGTAGCGCGACGTTCGCCGCGATCGCGAGGATGACGAAGAGCAGGTACGGACCGGAGAAGACGAACCCGCGACGCGCGGTGCGCGGCGTCGCCGTCCGCCAGAGCGGGAGGGTGACGGCGACGAACGCCGCGCCGAGCGCCGCGAGCACGACGAGCACCGGCCACGCGACCGCGCCCGTCCACCCGAGAAGCAGCGCCGCCGGGATGAGGAGCGCCGCGGAGACGACGACCACCTTTCCCGAGTACCCGACGTCGCCCATGCGCGGGAGCATCGGGAGCTTCGCGCGCGCGAAGTCGTCCTTCAGGAGGATCGCGAGGCTCCAGAAGTGGGGAGGCGTCCAGAGGAAGACGAGGAGCGCGAACGCGAGGACCCCCGGCGTCCACGTGCCGAGCGCCGCGGCGCTTCCCGCGAGCGCGGGAGCGCTCCCCGCGAACCCTCCGATGACGATGTTCCAGTGGGAGCGGCGCTTCAACCAGAGGGTGTAGACGACGACGTAGGTGAGACCCCCGAGGAAGATCGAGAACCCGGTGAGAGGATTCAGGCCGAGGGTCGCGGCCGCGATGCCTCCGCCCAACAGCACGAGCCCGACGAGCGCGACGCTCGCTCCCGAGACGACCCGGTCGTCGGCGAGCGGGCGGCCGCGCGTGCGCTTCATGCGGCGGTCGATGTCCCGGTCGAGGTAGTGGTTCAGCATCGCGGCGCCCGCCGACGCCGACGCGCCGGCCACGACGAGGAGACCGAGCCGCACGAGGTTCACCGAGAGCGGGTCGGCGAGCAGGAACCCCGCGACCGCGACCAGCGTGATGAGGGCGGTGATCCCCGGCTTCGCGAGGGGAAGGTAGTCCGCGAGGCCGAGAGGTCGGGTCAGGGCGGACGCGCTCGAGCTGTCGGCGCGGGAGAACGCCACCACGGGCTGTCCGAGCATGGGGAGCCGCCTAGCCTTCCCGGGCCGGGCCGACCGGCGCGCTCGGGACCCGGCGAGGAGCGTCCGTCGCCGTCCCCTGAGGGGATGGGGCCGCCTGCTCTTGGGCCGCCCGGCGGGCCCACTCGACCCAGCGGCGCGGGAGCTCCCGTAGGTTCGAGAGGACGACCAGGATGAGGAGGAGGCCGAAGAGCGCGGTCGCGATGCCGAGATGGGCGAGGACGATCGTCGGGCTGAGGGAGGACTCGATCACCAGCCCTCCGAGGAGCGCCTCGGCGACGACCAGGCCGAGGGCGGCGAGCGAGATCCGCAGGAGGGCCTTCCGCTGGCGCTCGTAGGCGATCCCCGCGATCGCGAGAACGAGGATCGCGCTCGAGAGGAAGAACGCGCTCACCCGGTGGGACCACTCCGCGAAGACCCCGCCGGTGAGCGCGGGCAGGTAGTTCCCGTTCCCGAAGCACGACGGCCAGTCGGGACAGGCGAGGCCGTTACCGCTCGCCATGACGTTCCCGCCGAGCAGGATCGTGGTATAGCAGAGGACGCACGCGACGATCGCGGCGTAGCGGAAGAGGTCGTGGCCGCGCATCGTTCTAACCTACGGGCCCTCCGCGGGGGCGGCGGTCGGGAGCGGGGTCGGGACCCGCACGGGGCTCGGGGCCGCGACCGGCCCGGTCATCTTGACGGCGAGCTCTTCGCCCCACGGGTCCGCGGTCGTGACGGGCTCGCCCGCGAAGTAGCTGTACACCATGTTGAACGCGAAGACGAGCTGCCCGAGGCCGATGATGAACGCGCCGAGGGAGGAGAGGAAGTTCAGGAGCTGGAAGTTTCCGGTCCACAGGTACTCGTACACCCGCCGCGGCATTCCCTCGGCGCCGAGCAGGAACATCGGGAAGAGCAGCAGGTTGACCCCGACGTACGTCAGGACGAAGTGAATCTGTCCGAGCCGCTGATTGTACCAACGTCGGGTGATGATCGGGAAATAGAAGTAGATCCCCGCGAAGACGGCCATCAGCGTCCCTCCGAGGATGACGTAGTGGAAGTGCGCGACCACGAAGTACGTGCCGTGGTAGAGGTAGTCGACCGGGATCGAGGCGAGCATGAGGCCGGAAAGTCCACCGATGACGAACCCGGTGATGAACGCGACGCAGAACCACATCGGGAGCGCCATCCAGATGCGGCCGCCCCACAGGGACGCGACCCAGTTGAACGTCTTCACCGCGGACGGGACCGCGATCGCCATCGTGGCGAGCATGAAGACGAATCGGACGTTCGTGGAGATCCCCGTGACGAACATGTGGTGCTCCCAGACGGCGAAGGAGAGCACCGCGAACGCACCGAGCGCGATCGCCATCGCCCCGTAGCCGAAGATGTCCTTGCGGGCCAGCTTCGGTAGAACGGTCGAGACGATCCCGAACGCGGGCAGGACCATGATGTAGACCTCGGGGTGGGCGAAGAACCAGAAAACGTTCTGGTAGAGCAGCGCCCCACCGAGCGGCGTCCCGTTCGTCGACGCGAGGAGATGGGTCCCGAAGTTCCGGTCGGAGAGGATCATCGTGAGGCCGATCGAGAGCGACGGGAGGGCGAAGATGAGCAGGACCGAGTTGATCAGGGTCGCCCAGACGAAGAGCGGCATGTTCCAGTAGTGGACGCCGGGCGCCCGGTGCTTCATGATCGTGACGAGGAAGTTGATCGCCCCGAGCATGGAGGAGATGGTGAGCACGTGGAGGCCGAGGATCCAGAGGTCGACCCCGATGCCGGGCGCCTGGACCGAGAGGGGGACGTAGCCGGTCCAGCCGACGTTCGCGTTCGAGAGGATCAGGATGACGCCGGCCGGAGGGACGAGCCAGAAGGCGATGGAGTTGATCCGCGGCATCGCCATCTCGCGCGCGCCGATCATCGACGGGACGAGGTAGTTCCCGAACCCGGCGAGCACGGGGATGACGAACATGAACACCATCAGCACCCCGTGCATCGTGAACAGGGTCGAGTAGACGTCCGGCGTGATCCCGAGGGTCGTCTCGGGGTTCAAGCCGAGGCCCTGAACGAACCCGAGGTCGGTGCGGATCAGGCTCGCGTAGATCCCACCGATGAAGAAGAAGACGAACGCGGTCGTGATGTACATGAGGCCGATCCGTTTGTGGTCGGTCGTGAAGAGCCACTTCTTGATCGTGCGCACGAGCCAGGGGCCGTGGTACGAGAACGCCCAAAGCAAGAAGGTCGAGAGGCCCGCGACGATCGAGACGATCAGGACCGGTTGGGTCAGGTCGACCACGGGCACCTCCGGGTCGTCACGCGATAAGTCCCCCTAGTACGTACGCGATCGCCGCGGCGGCGATGACGACGATGAGGATCTTGAAGAACCGAATCTCGCCCTCGACCGTGACGTAGCCGGGCCAGGCCGGCGTGAACTTCCGCCCGAGGGGCCAGGCGCGGTAGGTCAGGTCGAGCATGTGGAAGATCACCGCTGCCATGAGGAACATCACGGCGAGCGCGAACCCGAACGACTCTTCCGCGCCCGGGCTCGTGAGCGGCCCGAGCTGGACCGCGTAGACGACCAGGACCGCGATCCCGAGCACCATGAGCAGCGTGACCACGGTGTAGAGGTCGAGGAGGCGGTTGCGGAGCCGACGAACCTCGGAGGACGGGGGAGGGCTACTCAAAGAGCTCGATCCTCCGTCGGTTCGCGCCCCGGTACCGGTCGACCCGGTAGAGGATCCCCGCCATGTACAGGAACGAAAGGAACGCGACGACCGCGCCGAACGCGGCGACCGCGCCGCCGTCGACCCACGCGCCGCCCGCGAGGGAGAGGAGACCGTAGACGAACGTGGCCGCGCCGACGGTCCCGACGACCAGGAAGACCGCGAGGACTCCCCAGAGAACGTTCGTCCGCCAGACGGGCTTCTCTTCGGGCTCAGTCACCGGACTTCGCCTCCGTGGTGGCGAGAGGGGCCGGCGCGGGCGAGGCCGACGTGCCGTAGACCCCGGGGTACGGCGAGAGCCGTGCCGCGAGGCGACGCTTGTACGAGGTGCGGTAGCGCCAGTGGAAGAGGGCGATGACGACGGCGTTCACGAGGAAGATCGGCCCGATCGTCATCGCGACGGACGGTGGGGTGATCTGGACGCCCGGGGTCTCTCCGCCCCAGACGGTCATCAGGATGAAGAACGCGAGGAGCGACGTTCCTGCCCAGATGAAGAGCGGGCGGTCCCTCGGGTGGGTCCTCTTCGAGCGGTCGAGGTAGGGGAGGAAGAGGAAGTAGAGGAGGATCGCCGTCGAGATCCCGACCGCGAGGACCGGCGTGATGCCGGCGAAGTCGACGAGCTTGAACAGCCAGAGGAAGTACCAGTCCGGTTCCGTCACCGCGGGCAGGACCGCCGTGTTCCCGACGTAGGTCGGAAGGCTCCACGGCCAGAGCGCCGCGATCCCGAAGAGGACGCCCGTGTAGACGAGAGCCCACTTGATGATGTAGAAGAGAATGTGCGGGAAGAACGGAACGTGCTGCTGGTCCTCCTTCTCGGTGAACCGCCGACGTTGGAGCGGGTCGGACGACGCGGGCGGCGCGATCCCGTGCGACTCGAACAAGGCGATGTGCGCGTAGAGGAGCGCCGCGAGCGCGAGGGGGATCAGCACGACGTGGGCGTCGAACATGCGGGACAGGAGTCCCTGCTGCGTGCCGTCCGCCAGGATGAACGGCGCGAGAAGCGGGCCGAACGTCGGAAGCCGGATCGCGAGGACGATCCCGACGTTCGTTGCGTTGTAGGAGAGCTGGGTGTACGGGAGAAGGTAGCCCGTGAACCCCATCCCGAGGGTCATGACCATCAGGAGGGTCCCGACCATCCAGGAGAACTCGCGCGGCGCCTTGTAGACGCCGACGTAGTAGCCGCGGAAGAAGTGGACGAACATGAGAAAGATCATCGCGTAGGCGCCGTAGAGATGGGTCGAGAGGAGGAGCGAGCCCATCGGGACCGAGTTGATGATGTAGTAGGTCGAACACCAGGCGGCCGGGGCCGTCGAGTACGCGCCGACGGCCTGTCCGCACGCGGTGAGAGTCGGGGCGGTGCTCGGCTGGTAGTAGAGCAGGAGGAGCGCGCCCGAGACGACCTGGTAGAGGAAGGCGTTCACGACGAACGCTCCCGTCCAGTACGACGGTTTGAACGTGAACGCGGGCTGAGGTCGCAGCGCCCACTTGCGCATGCCGGCGCGGTCTTCGACGAAATCCCAGACCTTGTTCAGGCTCCGGTTGTAGAGATTTCCTAGCCCCACCGATCGCCCCTCCTAGGTCGGGAAGTTGCAGAGAATGACCGGCGACTCTTTCGTGACCTGGCTCGTCGTGCCGACCCCGTAGTCGCCCTGCAGGGTGCTCAGATGGCCGTTCACCGGCGGGCTGGACGGGGTCATCCCCGTCGCGAAGATGTTCCCGGACGGGTCGGCGGTGAGGATCACCTGGGGCAACGGGAGCACGGCGGGACCGGTGAGGTTCGCGGCGCCGTTCGTGACGTCGTAGGTCGACCCGTGGCACGAGCAGTGGATGTAGAACGACTTTCCGCCCGGAGTATCGGAACAGGTCCCGGGAGGATAGTAGGCGATCGCCGGCGCGGGACATCCGAGATGCTGGCAGATCCCGCTGTAGGCGACGATCGAATTGTGGGTCCCGATGCCGCCGGGAACGTTCTCCGCGCCGTTCGTGCCGTTCGGGGTGCCGCTCGCCGGGTAGACGTTCAGCAGGAAGTTCGGCTCGTTGCGGAGCGGATAGTTGAACAGGTAGAGGTCGGACGTCTCCGCGTTGTACTCCGCTTCGACGCCCGCGACGGTGAGGGGGCTCCCGTCGACGTCAAGCAGTTGGACCTTCGGGTAGCTCGAGAGGCCCACCGGCGGGGGCTGGAGGTACTGGAGCGACCCCCCGACCAGCCCTCCCGCCCCGGCACCGATCAGGCCGGCGACGGCGACCAGCTTCAGCACGTTGCGCTTTGTCTCGTCGACGTCCCCGAGCTCCTCTTCGTCCGCCGCGACGAACCGACGCACCTGCCCGACCGGGAAATCGAGCGCGGGATGGCGGCTTGCGCCCCACGGGCAGGTCTCCCGGCAGTCGAACCCGCCGTTCATCATAGGGTCCTCCCGCGCGTGTCGGGTACCGTGTCGTCCACCTGGGACGGGTCGGGGATGCGCGCGTCACCGGGGAGCTCGGCGCGCTCGCTCCCGTGGTAGACGAGCCAGATGATCCCGATGCCCATCAGCACGACCAGGATCTCGGTGAGCTCCACGACGTCGTCGGGACCGAGGCTCATCGGACCACCTCGCCGGTCGAAACGGAGACGGGAACGGTCGTCGACCACATGGGGACCGGATACCCACCGGTCCAGGGGAACGCGGGCTCGTAGGTCGGGGTGAACGGCGCGGCCGGGGGCACGCGGACCGCCGCCGGGATCCCGCTCCCCCGGGGGCTCGGGGTGTCGAGACCGAGGAGCGTTCCACGGATCGAGAGACTCGGACCGGCCGCGCCGGGGAGGTCGACGGCCTTCGTCAGCTGCCCGAGAAGCTCCTGCTTGAGGTGGAGGGCGCGGCCGTACCATCGGCCGAACGTCCGCAGGACCTGCGCGTTCTCTTTCCCGAACAAGAGAAAGACCGCGACCGCCGCGATGATGACCCAGTCGATGTCGGAGAAGAGCGCCACTACCGGCTCACCCCGCCCCGACCGCGCCCCGCGGTCCGTCGCGCACGAGGTCCCGGCGCGCCTCCCAGCGGCGGGCGAAGTACGCGCCGCCGAAGTAGAGGCCGATCATGGGGGTCGCGATGATCAGCATCGTGATCCCCGAGTTGTCGGGGGTGACGACCATCCCGAACACGAGGGCGCCCAGGACCGCGCCCCGCCAGTGCTTCCGCCACGCCTCGGCGCGTACGACCCCGAGGCGCGTCAGCGCGTAGATGAACACGGGAAGTTCGAAGACGACCCCGAACGCGAGCGAGTAGACGAGGGCGAACGTGACGAAGTCCTGGACCCCGAGCACCGGCGCGAGGCCCATCGCCGCGACGTACCGGAAGAGGAGCAGGAAGGTGAACGGGGTGAGGAAGAAGACCCCGATCGCGGTGCCCACGGCGAAGAGGACGGAAGCGGGGATGCCGATCTGGCGGAGAAGGGAACGCTCGTTGCGCCGGAGGGCGGGAACGAGGAACGCTCCGAGCTCGTGGACGATCCACGGCATGCCGAGGATCACGGTGAGGAGGAGCCCGATCTCCATCTGGACGACGATCGAGTCGCCGACCCCGATGTTCAGGAGCTCGACTCCCGGTGGGAGCATCCAGACGACCATCGCCCGGAACACCTGCGCGCTGATGTTGTAGAACGGGTTCGGCCAAGGGTAGGCGAACGGGATCGAGTGCCCGAAGAGCGGGATCGAGACCGGAACGAGCTCGAAGAAGAGGAGAAAGCCGAAGAGCGGTCCGAGGACGTAGGCGACCCGAAGGAGCCGAAGGCGCGCCTCGGCGAGAATGGCGAGGATCCGGTCGAGGTCGCCCATGAGTCAAGGGCCCCTCAATCCGACCTCGATGCGAGGAGGTCCTCCGAGCGCGCTTCGGTGACCGTCCTTCGTCCCTCGGGCATTCCGGCTCGGCCCGTCCCCGCTCAGTGGGCCGGTCCCGTGGACGCGGGCGTGCTCGCCGCTTTGGCTTGCTCGGCCTGGAGCTCTCGCTCGGACTCGAGCCGGCCTTTCTTGAACTCGCCCACCGAACGGCCGAGGCTGTGCGCGAGCTTCGGAATCTTCGAGGACCCGTAGAACAGGACCCCCGCCACCACGGCTATGATCAACCAGTCGTCGATAGAGTCGAACACCGTCTACCCCCGACCGAGGACTGGGGCCGGTCCGATATGGCGTTCGTACGGGAGGTCCCTACCCGTAGGAATGGTCCGTACCCCCGGTAGATAAACCAGGGTCGACCCGCTACGCCGCTTCGACGAGGATGTTCTCCGTGCCGCCCGCCACCGCGCGGTCGATCGCGATCTCCGCGAGCAGGGAGAGGCAGCCGGCGCCGCGTTCGAGCAGGAGGGTCGCGGTCCGAACGCTCGCGGGAGAGCGGCTCGCGCGGCTGTGGCCGACCGAGAGCAGGTGCGCGGCGCCGAGCTCGCTCCCCTGGTGGTAGACGTCACACGCGCGGTCGAGCGACGGCCGGATGAGGGAGTCCACGACCGCCTTCATCTGCGCCTTGAGCTCGGGCACGTAGGTGGCGAGCGCTTCGGCCCCTGCGTCCGGGATCTTCGGGGCGTCCTCGTTGAGCGTCCGCAAGGTCGCCTCGAAGAGGTCGGCGAGCTCCTCGAGAGCGTGGACGACGACCCGCCACTCCAGCAGCTGGCGCGGGTCCGGGCTCCCGATACGACGGGCGAGCGACCAGTCCCGGCTCGCGAGGAACAGCTGGCGGACGAGGAGCGCGAGGACCTTCCCCGACTCCTCCTCGAGGGTCGCGAGGCGGCGGCTGCGCGTCCGGCGCTGCAGGACGTCCTCGATCTCCTCGAGGAACGCGAGGAGGATCATGCGGACCCGCTGGACGAGCTGAGGAAGTCCGTACTTCGAAGGGTCGATGAAGTTCTGCAGGACAACCCGGGTCGGCTCCTGCGCGACCACCGATACCCCGAGGAGGCTGCGGGCCGTCTGATGGAGCTCCTCGACCCGTTCGGGGGCGAGCGGAACGTCCGTCCGGATCTCGATCGCGTCGTGGCCGACCCGGTACGCTCCGACGATCAGCCGCTCGAGCACTCCGGGCGTATCGAACGCTCGCGCCTGCACGAGGAACGGCACGCCGGGGGAGTCCGCACCGGGGAGCGGGGCCGGCTTCAGGTAGAGCGTGCCGTCATCGTTCTGGTCGAAGACGATGAGGTCTCCGGGTCGGAGGTTCATCGCTTCGGCCCACGGTTTCGGCAACGTGACCGCGATCGAAGAGTGGCCCGCTTTCAGCACACGACGCTCTCGGCTCGGAGTCCCCCACGCCATTGATGCGCTCCAAACCTACTACAGGTTCCGTAGGTCATACAAGGACTCCCATTTGAACCTTCCGACGCCGAAAAATCGGCTCGGGGCCTGTCAGCGGTGGGGACCTTCGTCCGGCGGCGAGGAGAGCGGTTTGTCCGTCGACGGCGGTTCCGCGTAGCCGAGACGCTCGGGAGGCATCTCCATCTCCGCACCGCGTCGCTTCCCGACCACGAACCCGAGGACCAGCGCGATGACGACGAGCGAGACAATCCCCCCGATGATGATGAAGAGCGCCGCGCCGGGACCCTGGGAAGCGGCCGCCACGGTGAGGTTGGCCGGGAGGTTTTCCCCGAATGCGACGAACCCGTACATGCCGAGCGAGAAGTGTCCGGCTTCGGTGCAGAGGAATTCGTACCAACCCGGGCCGGGGGAGGTGAAGGAGCCCGGTACCGTGCCGGGCGCGCTCACGTTGACGTTCACGAGGTTCCGGTAGGTGCTCCCGTAGGCGAGGGCCAGGATCTCGGCGTCCGTGTAGGAGCTCGGGATGACCCAGCCCTCCCGTCCGATGATCGTGAACGTGTGCGACACGGAGGAGGCGTCCGTGAACGAGACCGAGATCGTGGAGTTGGTCGCGACCTGCTCGAAGGTGTTCGGGGTGAACGAGTACGAAGTGGTCGCCGTGACGGCGATCGTGGTGAGAGTGCCGGGATGGTCGGACTGCGCCGCGACCTCATGAACGGCCCCGAGCCCGAAGAACGTGGCCGAGACCAACGCGAGGGCCAGCAGGAAGGCGACCGCCCGGCGTTGAGAATCCCTCCGACTCATTCCCTCACCGAGTTCGCCGTCGGTCGCTTTGGGGTCGACCGCTCGCGGGACGGGACGTCGGATTCAAAGCCCCTTTGTACGAACCCCGAGGGCCCGGCGTCGGGGGCCGCGGCGCGTCGCCGAGGGAGTTCGGTTCGTACGCGAGAAATATGTAGCTCCGGTCACCCGTAGCCCGCGTGGGAGCGGGTCGAGCCGCCGTCGTTCTCTCGGCCGTCGGCCTCCTCTTCTCCGGCCTCCCCCGCCTCTGGGCATCGGGGGAGACGAACCTCCAGGAAACGAACGCCCTCGTCTGGGTCATGGTCGCCATCTCCGCGGGCGGGGCGATCATCACGTTCGCCTTCCTCGTCTACTCGCTCTTTCGATTCCGCGACCCGAAGGTGAAGAACCGTCGCTATGGTTAATCGACTCGAGGTCGCCTGGACGCTCGCGACGGTCGCGCTCATCACCGGCGTCGCGGTCTACTCGACGATCCTCGTCTACCAGCTCGACGCCCTTCCCTCGGACCCGACCGAGTACGTCGATGTCACCGGCCACCAGTGGTACTGGGAGTTCTGCTATCCGGTCAATAACACGTGCTTCAACTCCTCGTACGACGCGAGCACGAACACGGTGAGCGGCGGGGCGTTCTGGGCTGCGCCCGGTGCTCTCGTGCAGATCAACGTCACCGGCGCCGACGTGATCCACTCGTTCAACATCCCGCAGCTCGGGGTCCGGATCGACGCGATCCCGGGCCGAACGAACTACTTCGCGTTCAACGTCCCGAACGTCGCGGCGGGAACCGAGTATCTCATCCAGTGCACCGAGTTCTGCGGGACGTTCCACGGAACGATGCGCTCGTTCCTCGTCGTGACGTAGTCGTGGCATCGCCGAAGGGGACCGCCCCCTCTGGTCGCGGAGCCGTGCGAGCTCAGTGGTGACCGCCCGGCGGGCCGGTGCGAGGGGGGAAGCGTCCGACCAGCGAGGAGACCGCCGCGATCACGACCCCGATCCCCAGCAGCACCGCCGAGCCGGCTAGCACCCATCCCTCGACGATCGCCGTGCTGGGGGCGGCGGGCGGCGCCGGGGCGGGAACCCCGACGTAGAGGAAGCCGTACATCCCGGCGGCGAAGTGGCCCGAGACCTCACAGATGTACTGGTAGACCCCCGGAGCGAAGATCGTGAAGTTGGCCCAGACCGTGCCGCCCGGGGCCGCCGGCACGTTCACGTTGGCGAGCGGAGGATGCGCGGAGAAGTAGGTCGTATAGTTCGTCGGAAGCAGCGTAACGTTCGATTGGGGCGCGATCGTGAACGTATGCCCGAGGCTCCCTTGGTTGGTGACGAGGACGTCGATCGTGACGGGGAAGTGGGCGGGGGAGGCCTGAAGGGCGTTCGGAACGAATCCGGGCGTGTTCGTCGTGTTCTCGCTCAGCAACATGCCGGGGGCGGTCGACGTGAGGTTGAGGAGACCCCACATGCCGGCCTGGAACTGATACGGGACGACCGAGGCGAACTCGAAGTCGTCGAACCCCTCCGACTCGTTGAAGGTGAGGTTCGCCCATCCCTCTCCTCCGGGGGCGAGGGAAACGTTGGCGAGCGTGCCGTTCGTCCGGAAGAAGGCGTAGACCTGGGTGGGGGAAAGGGTCGGCGAAAGGCGAGCGTTCGGCGTCTTCGCGAGCGTGAAGGTGTGGGAGTACGACCCCCGGTTCACGAGATGCAGGGAGACCGACGTCCCCGCCGGGAAGGTCAAGAACTGCGGGGAGAACGACGGGGCATCCGTCAGGTTGACGGTCGCGTTCTCGCTACCCGCGAGCGGCCGGGCGACACCTACCTCCGGCGCAATGCGCAACGCGGAAAGACCCGCGACCGACGGAAGACCGATCGAAGCGAGCAGGAGGCCGCCCACGATCCACGGGAGGGCGCGACGGAGGATTCGGGGGTTTCGGGACACGCCGTCGGTCACAGATCCCCCTGACGGCGCGATGACCTGGGAGCGGTTGATATGGATAGTGTATGAATACGACCGGGGAGCGCTCGACCCGACCGCTCCGTCACCGTCCCGCGCTGGGAAGCTCGGTAGGGCGCGGTTCGCGTACGGAGGTCACCCCCGGGCCCGTCACCGGCATGGGGACGTCCGAGTCGTCGGTCGTCCGGGCCACCCACGGGCGCGCCATTCGGCCGGTGTAGTAGCGTCGGATGAGATACGCGACCTCGAACCCCATCACGACCCCCATCACCGACCCGAACGCGAGGTCGGCGAGCACGGTCCCCGCCGTAGTGACCACCGAGAGGCCGGTCACGGTCATCGCGAAGAACGCACCGGCGAGCGCGGCGAGGAGACGTCCCTCGGACGGGGCGACCTTCCCCCGAAGGAGCGCGCGGACGAGCAGGACGAAGCTCGCGCCCATCAGGACCGACATCGCGAGACCCCCGATCGTCGGGAACGCGGTCACCCAGGGAGCGAGGACGGCGGAGACCGCGAGCGCGACCAACGCCCAGCGCTCCACGACCCCGAGGGGTGCCCAGACGAGCAAGGCCGCCATCACGGCGGCCATCGACCAGAAGAACCACACCGAGGAGAGGCCGGTCGCGAGCGCGTCGACCGTCGGGATCGGGCCTCCCACGGCGCCGTAGGCGAAGAGGATCCCCATCAGCGCCTCGGAGCCCGTCGCGACGAGCGCGAGGACGGCGGGCCAGAACCACGCCCTAGGGTCGATCCGCCGGTCCTTGAAGACGACGAGGCCGATGAACCAGATCCCGGCGGGGAACATCATCATGAAGTTGAACGCGAGCAGCACCCACGTCCACGCCGAGGTCCCGTCCGGGTTCAGGAAGACGAACACGAGCGAGACGAGGAGGATGCTCCCGCCGCCGAGCACGGCGAGCGCGAGCAGCATCTGGGTGATGAGAGGAGGGCGACCGTTCGCCGGCAGCACTTTCCCGAGGACGAAGACGGTGATGGCGATCATCGCGACGGTGACGATGACGAACGACGCGAGCGACCAGTTGAGAACGACCGGCGGTAGGGGGAGGTCCATCGTTGGGCGGTCCGACGACCGCCCCGCTCATATTCCCCCGGTTACGACCGGAGGGGCCGCGAGGGCCGCGGGGACGGACCGGGTCAATCCGCGGTCGAGGACGGTCCCGCGGAACTGCCGCCCTCGAACCGTCGAATAAGCTGGGTCGTGACCTCGATGAGCGGGTGGTGGCTCGCCCGGTCGATCTCGATGTCGTCGACCGACGAGAGGTGGTGCTCCTTCGCGATCCGCTCGAACCCCGTCTCCTTCGCCGCGAACTCCTCGGGGCGTTCGCACGTGAGGATGAACGCCTGAAGTTGCGTGAGGCCCATCTCGCGCGCCGCGAGGGCCCGGTGGTGACCGTCGACGAGGATCCACTCGTTCCCCTTCGCCACCACGAGCACCGGTTCCGCGAACCCGCGCTCGAGTTCGTAGCGGCGGCCCTCGAGCTCGTCCTCGAACACCTTCCACTGCGTCGGGGTGAGGCGCGAGATCGGAACGAGACCCCGCCGCATCGAGAAGGGGAGCCCGTACCGCTCCGAGAGGAGACGCTTCAGGGTGTCGGCCTTCATCGGCGACGCGCGCTCGAAGTGCGAGCGGACGACGTCGAGGTTCGCGAGCATGCCGCAGAGCCGACCGCGCTCGTCGATGACCGGGAGGTCGCGGAGACCGAAGCGGAACATGATCCGCGCCGCGTCGTCGAGCCCCGTGTCGGGGTAGGCGGTGTACGTCCCGGGCCGGATGATCTCCGAGATTCGCCGGTCCGTCTCGGTCGCATGGCGAAGGAGCTCCTTCGCGCTCACGAAGCCGACGAGCTGGCCGGCCGGGCTGGTGACCGGGAGGCCGTGGTGGCGGCTCCGCGTCAGCTTCTCGATCGCCTCCCCGATCGTCGCGGTCGAGCGCAGGTGCTCGACCTCCAGGATCATGTAGTCCCGGACGCGGACGATCATCAATCCCGAACGGGCTCTTCGTCCCGCAGATACGCGGTCACGAGATGCAGCAGGAGGAGGTGCGTGTCCTCGGTGTGCTGCATGCTCTTCGACGGGACGACCATCGGGACGTCCACCATCTCCTTGAGCTTCCCACCGCCGATCCCGGTGAGGCCGATCGTGACGAGACCCATCGCCCGGGCGGTCCGGACGGCCTCGAGGACGTTCGGTGAGTTGCCGCTCCCCGAGATCGCCACCACGACGTCTCCCTTCTCGGCGAGCGACTTGAGCGGACCGGAGAACACCTCGGCGTACCCGACATCGTTCGCCCACGCGGTGAGACCCGGGATGTTGTCGTTCAGGCTCACGCAGCGGAACCGCCGGCCCGGGCCGCGGCCCTCGACCCCGCCCGCCACCTTCGCGATGTCGGTCACGAAATGGGACGCGGTCGACGCGCTCCCTCCGTTCCCGAAGAAGAAGATCGTGCGGTCCTCCGTGCGGGCGCGCAGGAAGATCGGGACGATGCGCTCGACCGCGGCGAGGAGGAACGGGTCCGCGAGGATGCCGCGGGCCTCGTCGACGTACTTGCGAAGGTAGGCCTCGAGGGTCGCTCGCTCGGTCATCGTCCCACGAACAGAATGCGCGAGCCCTCGGGCGTAATCCGAACCGGAAGCCGCGTCATCGGCGAGAGGGCGGCCGCTATTTGACGGCTGCGTTCGGGAGGGTGGAGGAGCAGAAGAAATCCACCCCCTCCGGCGCCGGTGATCTTGCCACCGTACGCCCCTTGCTCCCTCGCGGCGGCGTACTGCCGGTCGATCTCGTCGTTCGAGATCCCCGTGGAGAGGGCCCGTTTGAGGTGCCACCCTTCGTCCAGGACCGCGCCGAGTCGGGGCCAATCGCGTTGAACGATGGCGGAGCGAGCGGTGCCGGCGAGCTCGCGGATGCGGACGAGCGAGTCCTTGTTCTCGGCCGTCCGCGAGTTCTGCTGCTTCAGGATCCCCTCCGCCCGTCGGGTGATCCCCGTGTAGAAGAGCGAAAGGTGGTCCGAGAGGTCGGTGCGGTCGGCCGTCGAGAGCGGGATGGGGGCCGCGCGCACGGTGTCGTCCGCCTGGAAGTCGAAGTACTCCACTCCCCCGAACGCGGCGATGTACTGGTCCTGCTTTCAGACGGGTCCGCCGAGGCGGTCGATCTCGATGCGACACGCCTCCTCGGCGAGCTCCGCGGGGTCCTTGAGCACCCCCCGGTAGGCGTAGAGGGCGTTCAGGAGACCGACCGTCAGGGTCGAGGACGACCCGAGACCGGTGCCCTCGCCGGGAATGTCGGCGATCGTGTGGACCTCGAGCGCCTCGTGGACCCCCGCGGCCCGCATCGCCTCGCGGACGAGTTCGTGCTGCAGGTCGTCCAAGCGGTCGACGTTCTCGGTGCGGGAGTACGCGACCCGGATCTTCCGGTCGAACTTCTCGTTCACGAGAACGTGAACGTAGCGGTCGATCGCCGCGCTCGTCACCGCACCGCCGCCGTACGCCCGGTAGAATCCCGGGAGGTCGGTGCCCCCACCGGCGAAGCTGATGCGAAGGGGGGTCCGAGTGATGATCACGGACCGGCTAGCCGCGGGAGGCCCACTTATCCGTTGTGGTTTCGGTCCCAGGCCCGTTACCCCCGGGCCGGGTCGATGTCCGGGTCCTCCGGGGGCCGAGCGACCGGCGGGGCCGGCGTCGCGCTGCGGGACCACCGCGCCCGACGCCCGTAGAACGCCCGCGTCGTCGACGCGAGGTCGCCGACGGGCGCGAGCCCGGGAAGGACCTTCGCGAACGAGGTCGCGCGACGGTCGAGGATGATGGCGACCCCCCGGTCGTTCTCGGAGCGGATCATCCGCCCGCACGCCTGGAGGATCGCCCGCTGAGCGGGCGCCTCGACCGTGTACTCCCATCCTTTTCCGGTCGTGGCGTTGAGATAGGCGCGCAGCGCCTCCCGCTTCGCGGTCGGTTTCGGGTACGGGATACCGACCATCACCACCGCCTCGAGCTCCTCGTCCGGGTAATCGATCCCCTCGGAGAGGCGGCCCCCGGCGACCCCGAGCAGCACGGAGCCTTCCGGGTCCTTCTTCCAACCCTCGATCGACCGCCAGAGGTCGCCCATCGGGACCCGGCTGTACTCGATGAAGACGTTCCCCGGAAGCTGGGACTGAAGGCCGGCTTCGAGGACCTTCTGGAGGAGGTCGAAGCTCGGAAAGAACACGGCGGTCTTCACGGGCAGGGTCTCG
>Ga0187782_10000477_pt1 | contig 27015 bp, 20 predicted proteins | sample 0715_SJ02_MP15_2_FD_132454 | JGI IMG/M metagenome (GOLD analysis project Ga0187782, IMG submission 132454) | Tropical peat soil microbial communities from peatlands in Department of Meta, Colombia - 0715_SJ02_MP15_20_MG | ecosystem: Environmental > Terrestrial > Soil > Wetlands > Peat | place... | reverse complement strand
TAAAAATCGTACCTTCTCTTTCATGGCCGGTTCCTCTCCGCTTGTGGCTCTGGACTGTGTTCCTCGCGGTTCACAGACTAACCCACGACCAGCGCACCGGAACCGGTCACTCCATAATGACTAATATGAATCTTCGCCCGTCGTTGCTCGCCTGGACTGCTCTATTCTCCTTCGCAACCGCCTTGCCATTTGATGGCCAGCCGGCGCCGCCCGGCAAGACTGTTTTTACTAACCGGCTCGTACTGGGTCAGGGCGCCGGCCGGCTCGTCAGTCCCGATGGCCGCTATGTTTTGTTTGCGGCTTCGAGTGGGCCCCAAAAGCCTCACGGATGCCGGGGCCTCGCGTGTGACAACCTGTGGCTCAAAGACGAAGCAACCCACAAGCGCACGTGGATCGCGGAACGAAATTCCGACCTCTCTGCGGGCTGGTCGCCGGATGGAGCGGCGTTTTACGTCCAAGACCGGCAGGCCAGCGATATGGGCATCCTGACTCTCTACAAAAATACCGGCGACCGGCTGCTGAGCGTAGACCGGACGATTCTCCGATTCGACCCCGCTGCCAGGGAGCTCTTCCATAGCAGCCATCACTATTTTCAAGCCGTTCATTGGATCGATGGCGCCCACCTACTCGTTAGCTTCAATGGGCATACCGATCATTACCCCTCCAGATGCTTCGACCTTAAGTACAGCTCCAGCCCGGATGGCAAATTGAAAAAGCTTTCGGCCCATTTCGGTCCCGTTTCATCGGTCGGATGTAAGTCTTAGCCCGCAAGCTTCGGGTTGAAGCCAGCCGTGCGCATGATCGCGTTCACGCGTAGATCTTTCGGTGCCACGACCACTCGATTGAAAATGACCGAATCGAGATTGTTGGCGGGGCCTTCGCCTCTAAGCTTCGACCGGCGTCCCGAAAAGTGAAATCTTTCAGGTTACTAAGGTTATAGATCAAAGGGCACCCTTTTGATGGCGGCGTTCGCAGATCGTTTTCAGCCCACTGGGGGACTCGAATGATTAACCCCACCCCCGTTACCCGGAGGATCGCATAACATAAAAACAGTGCCCTCTCCGAAACAGAATAGGGTACCCTTGAGTCTATAGGAGTAAAGCTGCGCAACGAGGCGCAGCGGATGCTCTAAGATTGCTAAATTCTCTTCCCCGGCGTGTTACGTTCCTTGGCCATTGAACACGATATTCCTTAGAGATGCCTTGGATATGAAGTGAAGGTACTCAGGTCCTGGGATAGGAGGTCCGGCTTCGGCTTCAGAGGGGAAAACTCCACCTTACGAACGGTCGTACATACCCTGTTTGGGTGATCCGCAAGCAATCGGGCGGTTCGTATACTTGTGGTGTTTCCCGCATTGCTGGGGAAAGTCAGGTCGTAACCAGTGCCTTGGCCTGCTCGGGCGAAACGGTCGTGGCCGCAATGAACCGGCGGTACTGCCGCTTGCCGGAAGCAGCCCGGAACAGGGGATTTGAGCATCATAACCAGAAGGCAGACTCACTTTCAGCCAGAGGGAATGGTCGTGTCAGTCAATGGGACGGCAGCCGGTTTGATCGACGATCTGCCGATTCCAAGTTTTGCCGTTATTTCTAAGTAGCTGCCTCGCGCCGGCGCGGCAACCACGAACGAGGGGTTCAAGACATGACGATGACATATTCCGCCGGACGAACGAATTTTGGCTTATTGCCCGAGCCTGAGGGCCGATCCGCATCTTTCATCGCCAGTTCTCTTGTCAATCTGACGATTCTGGGCGTCGCGCTCTATGTGGGGATGACGGCCAAACAGGTCATCGAGCGGCACTACGAGATGACGGAACTGGTTATTCCCGCCAACACGCCTCCTGAAAGAGTCAAGCAGCAGCCGCCCCCGAAGCTGCAGCCCATAATTGAGCGTCCGAAGCTCGAGCTTAAGCCTCGCCAGATCGAGATGCCCAAGCCGAAACCCGAGCCCAAGCCGGTCCAGATGGATGCAAAACTGAACCAGTTGCAGGTCAAGCAGGCCAAACCGCAGATTATTCTTGCCCCGCAACCAAAGGCTGCCTTGGCCGCGGCAATGCCGGCCCAGAACAATCTGGCGCGGCCATCGACGGCCCCGGTACATTTGGGGCAGACCTTCGGAGTAATGCCCAACCCCAATGCCACTCGTCCAGCGACGATTGCCGCAATCGGCAACCCGTACGGCGGAATGCAGGGTGCGGTGGGGTCGCCTCATGGAGTCGTGGGTTCCACGGGTCTCGGGAACGGCGCAAAGTACGGCTCAAACGCCGGCGTCACCGGATCGGTGAGCTCGGTTGGAATTCCGGGTTCGGCGGGCACAGGAGCCCAGGCCGCCACGGGGAAGGTTGCATCGGCCGGAATTCCTGTGATGGCCGCAACGGCCCCGGTGCCCAGGACGGTTTCAGCCCCTGTGCAGTCCACCGAAGTTGAAGTCCTTTCCAAGCCCACCCCGGCATATACGAGCGAAGCCAGGCAGTTGCGCGTCCAGGGAGATGTGGTGCTCAGCGTAACCTTTCTCGCTTCGGGCCGGGTGGTGGTTCACAGCATTGTCCAAGGGTTAGGACATGGACTCGACGAGGAAGCACGAAGAGTGGCAGGCCAAATACGCTTTCGTCCGGCCACGGTCAACGGGCAGCCAATTGACTTTACCACGAAGATAACTATCACGTTCCAATTGGCATAGCAACTAGCGTAGCATCACCAGTGAAGAACCCAAGTGGCGACTCTTCGGCAGCCGCAACCGGAAACACGGGGGCTGAAGGAAGAATCCCGAGAGTGAAAAGACTAGGAGTTCAACATGACGTTTCGGAAGATTCCCCTTTCCTTCCTGATTTTGATCCTCGGATCGACCTGTGCCCACGCCAAGAAGCAGCCAAAATACGAACCGACCCGCCAGCTGTCCGCCGATCAGGCTGCGTTGGTGCAGAGGGCCGTCGCTCAGGAGAAAGTTCTCATAAAGAACATCCAGCTGAGGACGCCGCTGGTTGAAACCTATATTCAAAACGTGCGACCCGATGTCAAGCTCTACGAAGCGCCGGTCGACGACCAGTACATGTTGAGCCGAGTGGATTTCGGAAGGGGCTTTTTCGATAAGACCTATCAGCCAAAGGCTCTGGAAAAGCGCGGCTTCTTCAAGGGGTCTTTTGGCTCCATTACCGGCCTCACAAGGGCGCTCGGACTCGATAAGCACTTCACCTACTCGCCCACCGGCTTCATGCAAATGATGTTCCTCGACCCCAGCGGCTTTGACCAGCAGCATTACGTCTTCAGCTTTGTCCGGCCAGAGTTTCTGGGTTCGGTGCGGACCTGGGTCTTCGACGTGCATCCCAGGCCGGACGTTAAGGAGATGGGCCGGTTCTATGGGCGCATTTGGATCGAGGACGAGGGAGGCAACGTAGTCCGCTTCAACGGCACATACACCGGGCCTTCCGACGAGGATTCTTCGAAATACTATTTCCACTTCGATAGCTGGCGCATGAACGTGCAGCCGGGAATCTGGCTGCCGGTGGCGGTTTATGTGGAAGAGACGCAGCGCACCGACACCAACAAAGCGGAGGGGTTAAAGGCGCAAACGCATTTCTGGGGCTACTCTCTGAAGCTGCCCACGCGCGACAGCGAAAACGTCAGCGTGAAAGTGGATGAAGCAGTCGATAAGAGCGACGATTCGCAGGATGTGAGCCCCCTCCAGGCCTCGCGTTTGTGGATCACACAGGCTGAAAACAATGTGATCGACCGCTTGGTCGAAGCCGGCCTGGTAGCGCCGCTCGATCCGGGCGGCTATGAAACCAAGGTCCTGGACCAGATCGTGATCAACCTTGTGGTTCCCAACAACTTGGCCTTCACCGATCAGATACACACGCGAGTTCTGCTCACCGATACCATCGAAGCCACGACCGTGGGAAACACCATTCTGATCAGCAAAGGTCTCATCGACAGCCTGCCCAGCGAAGAAGCGATTGCATCGGTTATCTCCATGGAACTGGCGCACATCGCTCTGGGTCACCACATCGATACGCGCTATGCTTTCAACGATCGCCTGCTTTTCCCGGACGAGTCGACATTTCAGAGGATCGCCATGGACCACTCGGACGCCGACAACGCTTCCGCGGCCAAAAAGGCCCTGGAATATCTCCAAAATTCCATGTACAAAGACAAGCTGCCCAATGCGGGGCTTTACTACGAACAACTGGCGGAGCGGGCGACAGTTCTGAGGGCCCTGAATACACCCAAACTCGGCGATTCCCTCCTGCGGCCCGATGGCACGCCATGGATGGCCGACCTCGAACACATGGCCCCCAAGTTGAATTGGGACGACCTGAACCAGACGGCGGCGCTGCCAATAGGAAGCTGGTTGAAGACGGATCCTTGGGACGATAAGGTGCACATGCTCAACATGAGGCGTTATGCGCCAATGAATGCCCGGGATAAAATGCCCTTCGAAGTGACGCCGGTCTTCTACAAGCTGCAGCGGTATGAGGCTGCCAATGTCCCGCCGCCACCGGCGGCTGTGAGCTCCCCGGCAGCCCAGCCGGCAAGCGAGCAGCCGGCGGCTGCACCCGAAAATGCCCAGCCGTCCGGGCCGCAACCGCCGCCTGCCAACGGCGCGGCCGTGCCTTCGGAACAATCCCCGGCTGCGGCCCAGAATCCACAGCCGTAATCCGATATTCTCCGCACGAGCCGGGGCACGGCGCACTGCAAGTCGCAGCGCCGGCTAGCCGCTCGCAGCGCGACTCAGATTGCTGTTCTCCGCCTAAAGCAATGACTTGCACGAAGGGGATTTGCGTTGTTCTCATGAAACATCTGCATTTTGCTTTCTTTTGCATCGTCCTCACTTTCGCAACCAATTTCAGCCGCGCTCAGGTTGTGCCGGAAGCGACAAAAAACCGCGCCGGGCTTACCGCCGGGGGGGTCGGGTCGATCTTTCAGCCAGACTACGCCGGAGAAGGCGTCGCGCAGACCAGCCCCAACAGGCTCTATGGGGCGGGCGCGTACTTCGACTTGCGCTTCAATCGCTGGGCGCAAGTCGAGGGCGAGGGCCGCTGGTTGCACTACAACCAATACCTCGGGATCGACGAGAATACCTATCTGATTGGCCCCCGCCTTGCCCCTTACACCGTTCACGGTGTCACACCATACGGCAAGCTTCTTGTCGGCTTGGGGAACGGAAGCTTTCTCACTGGCAACACCTTTGTCCTGGCATACGGAGGCGGTGTGGATTACCGGCTCACTCGGAGGCTTACGCTCCGCGCGTTCGATTTCGAATACGAGTCGTGGCGCGTTACGCCGACCCTATGGCCCTACGGCGGCAGCGTGGGCATCGGTTACAGGATTTTCTGATTGCTGACGGACCACAACGGCGGACCGGAGTCCACGCGAGACTTCGAGCTCCGCCGCAGCGAGAGGCCAGGGGATGGCTTCGACGCCGGGCACGCGCCAACCAGTTGAGCGGCGCTTCGCGAACTTACGTAGTTTGCGACGGCCATCGAGCGATTGGCTACTATGCTCTGGCTTCCGGCGCGATTACGATTGAGTCGGCCCTCGGCAGGTTCCGGCGAAACATGCCGAATCCGATTCCGGTAGCAGTTCTTGCTCGCCTGGCTGTGGATCGGAACTGGCAGGGAAAGGGCATGGGCCGCGCTCTGTTTCGCGATGCCGCGTTGCGCGTGGCCCACGCTTCGGATGTCATCGGGATTCGCGGCATTGTCCTGTACGCGATTTCGGAGCAGGCGCGGAGTTTCAACATCGCCCTCGGCTTCGATCCGAGCCCGCGCGAACCGATGACGTTGATGGTGACCTTGGCCGACATCCGAGCAGTAATTGCAGGGCTCGAGTGACTGCCGCACACCGGAAAGGGCTGCTCCTGAGAGCAGCCCCTTCTGATCCCTGAAACCTGACCCCTGATCCCTGCTTTTACGCCGGCGACGGCGAGCTTTCGGGCAGGCCGCCGGAGGGTCCGCGCGGGCTTTCGGGTTTCAGAACCTGCTGCGGGGTCCCGCTGCCGTCGGAAGGCGTGGCCAAAGACGAGCGCATCGGCGGCAATTCCTTGCCTTCAATCAGCAACTTCACTTCTTCGGCGTCGATGGTTTCGCGCTCTAGCAACGCCGCCGAAATGCGGTGCATGGCGTCTTGGTTCGATTCGAGGATGCTATGCGCCGATTGATAGGCTTCGTCGATTAGGCGGCGGACTTCGAGATCGATCTGACGCGCCGTTTCCTCGCTGAAATCGCGGTGCTGAGCGATTTCCCGTCCAAGGAAGATCTGTTCTTCCTTCTTGCCGAAAGTGAGCGGCCCCAGGCGGCTCATCCCGTATTCGCAAACCATGCGGCGCGCCAAATCGGTCGCGCTTTCGATGTCGCTGGCGGCGCCGGTGGACATTTGAGTTAGGAATATCTCCTCGGCCACCCGCCCCCCGTAGGCCGTCGCCAGCCGGGTTTCAAGGTACTCGCGCGTGTAGTTGTGCCGGTCGTCGGGCAAATAGACTGTCACGCCCAGCGCCATGCCGCGAGGAATGATGGTCACTTTGTGGATGGGGTCGGAGTGGTCGCGCATGTACGAAACCAGCGCGTGGCCGGCTTCGTGATAGGCGGTGACGCGCTTCTCCTCGTCGGTGAGCAGCATCGACTTGCGCTCCGCGCCCATCAGCACTTTGTCCTTCGCCAGCTCGAAATCGTACATCGTCACTTGCTTGCGATTCATTCGCGCCGCATTGAGAGCCGCTTCGTTCACCATGTTGGCGATGTCCGCGCCCGAAAAGCCAGGTGTTCCCCGAGCCAGAACGTTGAGGTTGGTGTCGTCCGAGACCGGAACCTTCTTGATGTGGACGCGCAGCACTTCTTCGCGGCCACGCACGTCCGGCAGGCCAACCACCACGCGGCGGTCGAACCGGCCGGGACGCAGCAGGGCGGGATCGAGCACGTCCGGCCGGTTGGTCGCCGCGACCAGAATGACGCCGTCGTTCGATTCGAAGCCGTCCATTTCCACGAGTAACTGATTCAGCGTTTGCTCGCGCTCGTCGTGCCCGCCGCCGAGGCCGGCCCCGCGATGACGCCCGACCGCGTCGATCTCGTCGATGAAGATGATGCAGGGAGCATTCTTTTTGCCCTGTTCGAAAAGGTCGCGCACGCGGCTGGCGCCGACTCCGACGAACATCTCCACAAAATCGGAGCCCGAGATGGAGAAGAACGGCACGTTGGCTTCGCCTGCGACAGCACGCGCGAGCAGCGTTTTGCCGGTGCCCGGAGGTCCGACGAGCAGCACCCCCTTGGGAATCCGGCCGCCCAGTTTCTGGAACTTCTGTGGCTCGCGCAGATACTCGATGATCTCTTTCAGCTCTTCCTTGGCCTCATCGACCCCTGCCACGTCCTTAAACGTCACCTTCTTTTGCTGCATCGACAGTAGCCGCGCTCGGCTTTTGCCGAACGAGAGCGCTTTGTTGCCGCCTGACTGCATCTGGCGCAGCATGAAAAACCAGACGGCGATGAGCAACACAAACGGGCCAACGTTAATCAGCAGGGGAATGAGGATATTGCTCTGCGGCTCCTTAATCGAGAAGTTGACCTTGGCGGCGATCATAGCCTTCAACAGGTCTTCGTAGTTCGTGGGCAGCGTGGTGTGGAATTGGTCCTTGGGAGAAGTCTTCAAGTGGCCATGCAGCTCATCGCCTTGGATGGCGGCGTCCAGCACCTGGCCGTTCTGCACCTTGTCGAAGAGATCGGAATAGCCGTACTCCGCCTCTTTGCCCATGCTTGCGCCTCTCTGCACCACCGCCCATAGCATCATGAGGCAGATGAGGATAAAGACCCAAAACATGATCGTTTTGACGCTTGAGTTCACCAACTACTCCTTTTCGCGGCCAAGCATCCCCGCTCCCGGCATAACTTCGTCTTCAGTCCCTGGCCTACGCCACTCGTTAGACGCTATTCCGCCATACAAAGTGACAAGAAGAACACAAATCCCCGACGGCGCGCAGCGTCCGCACGAGGTACAGTACCCCGATTGTACTCCCGCGGCTCTGATTATGGGGTGATTGGGGGATTACGAAGGTAGCTGTCGTCGGCTTCGTTACTTTTGCTTCGAATCCGCCACGGCGGGCGGATCCGCCGCGCGGTTTCCCGAAAATGCCGCGGCGATGGTCAAAGCCGGATATGGCTCAACTTCCACGCCCTGCATCCAAACGATGCGGCCATCGAGCTCGAGGACCGGCCACCGTGCGCGGCTCAAACCGGTAACCCGCAGACGTTCCAAAACTTCCTTAACTTTGCGCGGACCGGCGGAATAGCGAAGGATAACGCGGTCTCCAGGTCTCCAATTGCGCAGCAGAGCTGCCTGGCGCGGGCGGCTGCTTTCACGATTTGAATCTGCTTCGGCCGCGCTTAGACCAAGGCGAAGACGAAGTCCGAACGCTGGTGCGTCGATTTCTCCGGGAATTGCAATGCTGTACTCGGGGATAGCTTCGTGCGATTCGCGGGGCGAGGCGGTCGCAGATCCTTGGGTGAAGCGGAGTTCGCGGGCCGTTCTTTCGGCCAACAGGCCGTTCGGAAGAGAAAGTTTGCGGCCGGCGCGGCCGGCAAGGGCCATTGACCGGAGTGCTTCGGTGGTCGCGAAATCGAGCTGGGAATCGAGTTGCTCCGCGACGTATCGCAATAACCGTCTGAGCATAGCCGGAGAAAGCGCAGCCAGACGCGTCGTATCCAGAGAGAGTCCGGCAGCCGGGCTGGGACCTGCGGCGCGGCCGCCGCCGCGCGTGGGAAGGCCGGGCAGAAGCAATTGAGGGGCAAGCCGGGCCAGCTCAGCTTGCCACCATGCTTCCTCATCGCGGGCAATCGCGGCCATATGGGCCAGATGCTCGCGCAACCGGGGATTCCAGGATTCGAGTAAAGGCAGCAGTTCGTGCCGGATGCGGTTGCGGGCAAAGCTTAAGTGCCGATTCGAAGAGTCTTCGCGCCAGGCCTGGCCGAGTTCTTCGAGGTAAGTTTCAATCTCGGTACGGGTTACGGCAAGGAGCGGGCGAAGCACCGGCCCCTCGGGAAATTTCAGAACGGAAGCTATTCCTGCCAGGCCCTCGGTCCACGCTCCGCGGAGAAATTTCGCCACAACGGTTTCGGCCTGGTCGTCGAGGGTGTGGGCGGTGGCAACTGCGTCGATCTCGCCCGCAGCCATGAGCTGTCGGAACCAGCCGTAGCGCAGACGGCGGGCGGCCTCCTCAATCGTTTCCGAACGCTTTTGCGACTCAGGGCCGGCTCGCGCTTCGGCCCGGGTGTCGACGCGTGCCTCGTGAAAGGGCAGGGCCAGCCCCGAGGCAAGCTGGCGCGAAAATTCGAGGTCGCCGTCGGCCTCTTCGCCGCGCAGGCCGTGGTGCAAATGCGCGGCGTGGAGGACGATGCCGAGGTCGTTCGTCCGGGAGGCCAAGATGCGCAGCAAAGCCACGGAATCGGCGCCTCCGGATAGGGCAACGGCAAGGCGCAGGCCGGGTTTGAGCAGAGAAAAGTCCAACGGCACCGTTGGTGGAGGCGCGGCGCTCACCAATCGATGATAAGTCGTGGAGGCGCGAATTTCGAAAGAAGCCTCGGATGCATGCAGGGCGATTGCATGAACGGGTTTATTGGTCGATTTGGTTCAGATTCTCTCGCGCCGTAGGCGCAGCGTTTGTTAGCCCGCGCTTTAGCGTGGGGAAGGTGCCAAAAAAGAACCGCGCAGTCCCATAGGGACGGCGCAAGGAAGTGAAATTGTGCTCAGATGATCGTTCGTGCGATTGCCCTGCGGATGCATGCCGTTTGCAAGAAACGGTCGAGCAAACCACTTATACTGAGCACCATGCTCAAAACTCGTACCGCAACTCAAGCCGATGCTGCGCTTATCGCAGCTCACCGCAAGGCCATGTGTTTGGCCATGAAAAATGCCAATGAAACATCCATGAAAAGCGTAGATGAAGCGGTGCTGGAAGCTGTAAGGCGAAACAGCGAGCCGTGGGTCGCAAAGATGATTGCCGAGAATAAATATTTTGGTTGGATCGTCAGCGACGATGGCAAACCGGTGGCATCGGCGGGGATGCTGATTCTTGACTGGCCGCCTCATCCGTTCGACCCGGACGGCGAGCATCGGGCTTATCTGCTGAACGTTTTTGTGGAACTTGAGTACCGCAGGCGCGGGTTAGCCCATGAGCTGGTGAGGCTGTGCATGGCCGAAGCGGAGCGGCGGCGGATCGGAGTCGTGACCCTGCACAGCTCCGACGAGGGGCGGCCAATTTATGAAAGCTTCGGCTTCCACGCCACCAACGAGATGATGCATGTGGAAGGGTCAATCGCCTGACTGTCGTCCTGGCCAATGGGGCGGGCGTACGCAGTGCTATACTCCCGAGTCATGCAAGTGTTTGTGATTATTCCCGCGGCCGGCCTGGGCACCCGCATGGCCGGCCCGCAGCCCAAACAATTTCTTGCCCTCCACGGCGTTCCAATCCTCATCCATTCGCTGCGCGCCTTTGCCGCAGTGCCCAGGGTGAGCGCAATCTATCTTGCAGTGCGGAAAGCGGAAATGGAGCGCGTGGAGGCGCAAGTCGGCGAATACGGTTTTGCAGGCCGCTTTCGCATGGTGGCGGGCGGCGACAAACGCCAGGAATCGGTGGCCAACGCGTTAAGCGTTCTGCCCGCTGAATCGAATGACATCGTGTTGGTCCATGACGCTGTGCGCCCGCTGATTGACGCGGCGACCATCGAGCGCACCATCGACGCGGTGGCGCAATTCGGCGCGGCCATTGTCGGCGTGCCTGCAGTAGACACCATCAAACAGGTGGAGCGGACCGCTCACGGCGCGCTGATCACGGCCACCATTCCCCGCGAATTTGTTGTCCAGGCTCAAACACCGCAGGGCTTCCGTTACAGCCTCCTGCAGCGGGCCTTTGCTGAGGCCACCTCCGACGGTTTTGTGGGCACCGATGAGGCGTCCCTGCTGGAACGGGCGGGGATTCCGGTAGCCGTGGTCCACGGCTCTCAGGTTAATCTGAAGATTACACAGCAGGGCGACCTGGAGCTGGCGGAGTTTTATCTTCGCCACAAAGGGGCTCCCGGCGGATAGACATTTGACCGCTGGGTGCGAGCGTGCCCGCTGTGGACGGGCCGAGAGGGCGGCGTGATCGCGGGCAGCAGCGGCTCGACTCTGGGGCATGGAAACCCAAACAGAGCGGGATACGGCCGGGGACTGGATAGATGGACATTCGGATCGGATTTGGCTTTGACTCGCACGAATTCAAGTCCGGCGTGACCCTTCGCCTGGGCGGCATGACCCTGGACCACCCCGAAGGCCTGGCCGGGCACTCGGACGGCGATGTCTTGCTGCACGCCATCACCGACGCGCTGCTGGGCGCCGCGGCTGCGGGAGATATCGGCAGCTTCTTCCCCCCGGGCGACCCGCGCTGGAAGGATGCCGATTCGGCGATATTCCTCAATCTTGCGCTCGAAGAACTGCAACACGCTGGATACCGGGTCGTCAATGTTGACACCACCTTGATCCTGGCCGCCCCAAAAATTGCCCCCATCGCCGGAGAAATGCGGGCGCGCGTGGCCGACCTTTTGGGCGTCGAAATCGATCAGGTCAGTATCAAGGCCAAAACTCCCGAGGGCCTGAACTTGGACCGCGTCGCGCAATGCCATGCGGTCGCTCTGGTAGAGCGCGTACCGGAGCCGGAAGAACTGAAGAGCATAACCGACGTGATCGAAACGCAGCGGCAACTTGAAGATGTGGTGGACGATCTCCTCAGCTCGGTGCATGGTGTGCCCAAGAAGAGAACGATTTCGCCGCTATACGACACCGAGGACATTACCTAGCGGCGTCTTGCGGCTATCCCAAGGGATTTCTTGTTGCGGATGGGGAGAGTTTGGCTGTACCTTGGCAGGGAATCTCTAGCCTGTCCATGGAGCGCACTCTATGCACCAATTGGCGTTATTCCTGCAAACTCAGCCCAGTGCTGAAGAAATCCAGCGGATCGTACTGGCTGTCATTCCCATCATGGGTTTCTTTATTCTCATTGGCTTGGCCGCAGTCGTTGTGCCGTTCTGGTTCATTTGCAAGAAGGCCGGTTTCTCGCCTTGGCTCACGTTTTTGAATGTCATCCCTGCCGGTAACTTGATACTGATCTACGTACTGGCGTTCGCGGAATGGAAGGTCATCCCTGTGCCGCAGGCCGTCTGGCAGATTCCGCAGCCCGTTCCGCCGCAGCCGCAGCCGCCCAGCGCCGGTCCTAAGCTCTAAGTTGCCCATTACTGCAAGGGCAAGATCGGTGCGATAGCATCGTCTCAACGATGCCTGAGTCGATTTCCTCCGCTGCGCGCAGTGTTCGCGTTCGCTTCGCCCCCTCACCCACTGGCTTTCTGCATGTGGGCAGCGCGCGCACCTTCATTCTGAATTGGCTCTTCGCGCGGCATAACAATGGAACCATGGTGTTGCGCCTCGACGACACCGATGTGGAACGCAATACCGAAGCCAGCGTTCAGTCGATTTTTGACGGGTTGCGCTGGTTGGGCCTCGACTGGGACGAGGAGTACAAGCAATCCGAGCGTCTGGCGCTGCACCGAAAGCAAGCCCAGGCGATTTTTGCAAAAGGGCTTGCCTATCGCGACTTCACACCCGCGCACACGGCTCCGGCGTTCTCAGAAACTGACGAGCAATCGCCGGCGCAGGGCGCATGGCTATCCAATCCCGGAATGCGAGAACTCTCGCGCGAGGAGAGCGATCGCCGCGCAGCCGCAGGCGAGCCGTTCGCGCTGCGCTATCGCGTGCCCCGGGGCGAGGACCGGGTTTTGCAATTTGTGGACAGTGTTTACGGCGCGCAGTCCAAGCTCGCAGACGAAATCGAAGATTTCGCGCTGCTGCGATCGGATGGAATGCCCACATATCACCTGGCTTCGTGCGTTGACGATGCCGACTTGCGCATCAGTCACATCATCCGCGGCCAGGATCATCTGACCAACACCTACAAGCACCTGCTTATCTTCGACGCGCTCGAAGTCGAGACGCCGCGGTTTGCACATCTCCCTCTGCTGGTCGCGCCCGACGGCACGAAGTTGTCCAAGCGGCGACATGGCCCCGTGGTCAGCGTCACCACCTATCGCGATGCAGGCTTTCTGCCCCAGGCGTTCGTCAATTTCCTCTGCCTGCTCGGCTGGTCGCCCAAGGACGACCGGCAGTTTATGACGCTGGAGGAACTGACCGCTGCCTTCACGCTGGAAGGCGTGAATCGCGCCAATGCGGTCGTGAACTTTACGGAAGACGATCCCTTCGACGCCAAGGCTGTGTGGCTGAACGCGGAGCATATTCGGGCGCTGCCGGCCGCGGAATTGAGCGCGCGCCTTGAGCCGGTGTTCGACCAAGCCGGATTCCATGCGCCAACGGAGAAGGTGCTGGCCGTGACGCCGCTGATTCAGGAGCGCATCAAGCTGCTGCGCGATGCGGTTGCCGCTGCGGACTTTTTCTTCGTCGATCGGCTTGCACCGTACGACCCGGCGGAGCTCATTCCCCTAAGAAAAGGAGAATCGACGGGCGACGCTGCGCTCGCCGTACGTGTACTCGACAAGGCGCAGGAGGTGCTGGCTGCTGCAAACTTCGACCACCATTCGCTGGACAAGGCTCTGCGCGAGGCGGCAGCTTCGCTCGGCTTGAAGGCTGGCCCGATGTTTCAGCCGATCCGCGTCGCCGTGTGCGGACGCAAGAATGCTCCGCCGCTTTTTGAAACAATGGCCGTGCTGGGCCGCGAGGTTTGTCTCGACCGCATCCGCGAGGCCCAAGAAAACCTACGATCGTTCATTTGAAGCGACCGGAATAGTGGAAGAATAAGAAATGGCAGCTATGACCGACACCAAATCAGAAAGCCCGGACGCATTTACCCTCTCGAATTTTCTCCGCGACCAAATCGCCGAAGACGTGCGCACCAGGAAATATGGCGACGCGGTCATTCAGACGCGCTTTCCTCCTGAGCCGAACGGCTACCTGCACATCGGGCACGCAAAGGCCATCTGCATCGACTTCGGTCTCGCCGACGAATTCGGCGGCAAGACTAACTTGCGCTTCGACGACACCAATCCCGAAAAGGAAGAGACCGAGTACGTCGAGTCGATCATGAAAGACGTGCGCTGGCTGGGCTTCGAGTGGGAGCGGCTGTGCTACGCCTCGGATTACTTTGGGCAACTTTACGATTGGGCGCTCGAACTGATCAAGGCGGGCAAAGCGTACGTCGACGATTTGACGGCCGAGGAGATCAGGAAGTTCCGAGGCACGCTCACCGAGCCGGGCGAAGACAGCCCCTATCGCAATCGGTCGATAGACGAGAACCTGGACCTGTTTACCCGCATGAAGAACGGCGAGTTCCCCGACGGCAGCCGTGTGCTGCGCGCCAAAATCGACATGGCGTCGCCAAACGTGAATATGCGCGATCCGGTGATGTACCGGATTCTGCATGCCACCCATCACCGAACCCGCGACGAGTGGTGCATCTACCCCATGTACGACTATGCGCACGGGCAGTCCGACTCCATCGAGCACGTCACCCACTCCATGTGTACGCTCGAGTTCGCTGACCATCAGCCGCTCTACAAGTGGTATATTGCCCAGCTCGGGATCTTTCCCTCCGAGCAAATCGAGTTCGATCGGCTCAATTTGACGTACACGATGCTGAGCAAGCGCAAGCTTCTGCAGTTGGTGCAGGAAAAACGCGTCAATGGATGGGACGATCCGCGGATGCCCACCCTCTCCGGAATCCGGCGCCGCGGATTTACTCCCCAGGCGATACGCGCTTTCGTCGCCTCAGTCGGCGCTTCGCGGACCAACGGCGTTACCGACATCGAGATGCTCGAGCACTTCCAGCGCAACGATTTAAATCGGCACGCTTCGCGGGCGATGTCGGTGCTGCGTCCGCTGAGTGTGGTGATCGATAACTACCCCGAAGGCCAAACCGAATTCGTCGAAGTGGCCAACAATCCGGAGGACCCCTCGGCAGGCACGCGGCAGGTTCCGTTCTCGCGTGAGATTTACATCGAGCAGGACGATTTCCGCGAGCTTCCGCCGCCGAAGTACTACCGGCTTTCGCCTGGCAAAGAAGTGCGGCTGCGCAATGCTTACTTTGTTACGGCGCGGAACGTCGTTAAAGACGCGGCGGGCAATGTCGTTCAGGTGCACTGCACCTACGATCCGGCCAGCCGCGGCGGCAACTCGCCCGACGGACGCAAAGTGAAATCGACCATGCACTGGGTGTCGGCCGCCCACGCGATTTCAGCGGAAATCCGTCTCTACGACAAGCTCTTCTCAAAGCCCGACCCTTACGACTTCCCCGAGGGCGGCGATCTCTTCGATAATCTCAACCCCAACTCGTTAGAGATGGTGAGCGACGCGAAGCTTGAGCCCTCGCTCGCCAACGCACAACCTGGCGACCGGTTCCAGTTCGAGCGCGTCGGGTATTTTTGCGTCGATCCCGATTCGGCGCAGGAGAAGCTGGTATTCAACCGCACCCTGGCACTCAAAGATACATGGGCCAAAATCGAAAAAAAGGCGGAAGGGTAAGAGCTTGTGCTTTTCACTTCTTGCCCGAACCAGCCGTCGCGAGGCCGGAAAGAAGGAGGCGAATGCTGATCAATTTGCTGTCGGGGTATCGGCGATGAATGAACACGGGCCAGAGCCGCACGTCGCTCTGGTGACGGCGGCAAGCAAGGGGATCGGGCGGGCAATTGCCATCCATCTGAGCCGCGAGGGCTGGAAGGTCGTTTTGCTTGCGCGCTCGGAATCGGTGATTGGATTGGGGCGTGAGCTTGGCGGCATCGGTGTGCAAGGATCGGTGACGGAGTTGGCCGATCTCGAGAGAATGGTCGAGGCCGCTTTTACAAGGTTCGGCAGGATCGATGGCGTGGTGCACAATACCGGCCATCCGGCGAAAGGCGACTTGCTTGTACTGAGCGATGAGGATTGGCAAGGAGGCTTCGATCTGATCCTGCGAAGCGCGATCCGGCTGGCCCGCTTGGTGACGCCGATTCTGATGCAGCAGGGCCGGGGATCTTTCGTGAACATTTCAAGCTATGCGGCCAGGAAGCCGGAGCTAGAGCGGCCTGTGTCGAGCGTCTTTCGCGCCGCGCTTTCTTCATGGACTAAATTGCATGCAGAGCATTGCGCCAGTCGCGGCGTTCGCGTGAATTCCGTGCTACCCGGATTTGTCGACTCCTACCCAATCGATGCGGAGACAACCGCGAAAATTCCCTTGGGACGGATTGGACGGCTGGATGAACTGGTTTCGACTGTGGCGTTTTTGCTTTCAGATCGTGCGTCGTACATAACCGGACAGAACATTCTTGTCGACGGCGGTTTGGTACGTGGGCTGTAGGCGCCATTCGCCCGGTCCAATTCCAGTTTCAGCCGCTCCATCGCACCGAAACACGCCAAGGCGCAGATCGAGACCAAGGCGGGGCACGGGGTGCTGGTCCACACGGTTGCCGTTATTTGCCTATGACATCGATGGCAACATTGATGGTTTTCGGCGGGAGGCACTCGTTCTGGTCGCATGCCTGATAGTGCAGCTTGGCTTGGACTAGGTGATCGCCCGTCGTGGCCACAATGCGAGCCAGGATCGAAAAGTCGCCGGTGTACACGCTCAGCCTGGTCCCAGGGTCGATGGCAAGCGATGTCACAGTCCCGGCTGGATAAGATGCAGAATCGAGGCGCACGCCTGAACCCTCGGGAATCGAGAATTCGGTGGGGATGAGGTAATCGGCGCTGGGAGTATGGGAATTGATGTGCAGGCCTTGAGCGACGCGAAAATGCAACGCGACGGGGCTTGGTTTGGCGGCAGGCACAGTTACCTGTTCGGGAAAGAGATACGTGACCGCGTCAGCCTTTGCGATAAACGGCCGCTTCTGCGGGCCGGTTGAAGCGAGTTGTGCGTGCAGGAGCGCGGTCACAGCGGCCAGAGCCGCGATTGTCAGAAGAGACTTGTTTGCCGCTCCGCGTGTCATTCTGCCAGCGCCTTTTTAATATCCGCTTCAATTTCGCTTTCCGAGGTTAGACCCATCGATGCGACGACAACCTTTCCGTTGCGATCGACAAAGAATGAAGCGGGAAGCGCGTCGAGGCCGCCGTAAGGCTCGCTAATGCTGTCGCCGTCGAGCAGCACAGGGTAAGGCACTTTCATTTCCGTGACGAACTTATGGGCATTGGCTTCGGCCTTGGCCCAACCGGGCTTGTCGTCCCTTTTTAGGTCGTCGCCTTCGGTGTCGATGCCGAGCACCTCGAAGCCCTGCGCGGCGTACTTATTCCGCAGATCGATAATCCAAGGTGTCTCGATCTTGCAGGGGGCGCACCACGTGGCCCAGAAATTGATTAGAAGGGCCTTGCCGCGGTAGTTTGCGAGCGACACTTCTCTGCCGCTTAAATCGTTAAGTGCAAAAGCCGGCGCCGGCTTGCCGTCGAGCGGAGAAACATAGATTGGGGCGTTGCCGGCGGGAGCGGAGACCAATTCTCCCTTCGCGGCCGAGGCGAGCAATCGTTCGGCGGATTGCTGACGATACTCCCAATTGGCCCAGCCTGCCCAGGCGAAAACGGCCAGAATCAGGAGCGCCCCGCCCAGGACCAGTGTGTTGCGCCGCACAAGGAAACTGCTCATGAGGCTATTGTAGCGACGGCAGGTGCATGAACGAAGGATCGACGCGACGAGAAACCTCCGCCGAATTCAGATCTCGCCGTTCTGTGGACAGAGAATCCGCTCGTGCTTGCTCTTCATTTTCCCCGTTCTTTCACCTCTGATTCCTGCCGCTGAATTTGTTACCATCAAAGGCCGATGAGTCCCACTAAACCGAGAGATCGTGAACCGGGCTTGCCGGGACCGGCTGACCTGGTGCGAACCGAGGCCGCCGCTCTTGAAGAGTTGGCTTCGCGTCTCGATGCAGCGATGGCTGAGCCTTTCAGCCGCGCCGTCGATCTCATTCTCCACTGCGGCCAGGCGAATGCACGGGTGGTCGTCACCGGAATGGGCAAAAGCGGCATCATCGCGCAGAAAATCGCGGCAACTCTCAGCTCCACCGGAAGCCCGGCGTTGTTTCTCCACCCGGCAGAAGCGGTACACGGAGACTTGGGTGTGCTGATGCCGGGTGACGTGGTGATTGCCCTGTCGGCGAGCGGCGAGACGGAAGAGATCTTGCGGCTGCTCGCCTATCTGAAACGGTTGGGCGGCGGGCTCATCGCTTTTTGCTGCAATTTACAGTCGACTTTGGCGCAGTCAAGCGATGTGGCGCTCGATTGCAGCGTGCAGCGCGAAGCTTGCGGGATGAATCTCGTCCCAACCGCTTCGACCACGGCGATGCTTGCTCTCGGCGACGCCCTGGCCGTTGCCGTGAGCCTGCGCAAGGGGTTTCGCGCGGAGGATTTTGCCAAGCTCCATCCGGGCGGCAAGCTGGGCAAGCGTCTAGCCAAAGTGCGCGACCTGATGCATAGCGGAGACGAAGTTCCTGTAGTCGCGCCCTCGACGCCGATGGCCGATGTGATTTTCGAAATGTCGTCGAAAAAACTCGGCATCACGACGGTCGAGGAGGGCGGAAGGCTGCGCGGAGTCATCAGCGACGGCGATCTGCGGAGGTTGCTCGAGCGCGAGGGCGGTGCGGCGTTGAGCAAGACGGCTGGCGATGCAATGAACCCGCATCCACGAACCATTAAGTCGGAAGAGTTGGCAGTGAAGGCGCTCGCAATGATGGAAGAGCGAAAGATTACCTCGTTGATCGTGGTCGATGCGGAGCAGAGGGTGGAAGGCGTGGTGCATTTGCACGATCTGTGGGGCGTGGAATTGATCTGACTATTGCGGCCATTTTGGAGCATCCGACGCCAAAACTGCGCTATGTAGTGGGCAGAGACGCCAAATTCGTGCTCATGCTGCGCCAAGTGCTGCCCTGGAGCTTGTTCGAACGTGTAGTTCTTAAGGTCTCCGGCATGAACCGGTAAAAGTCGCTCCAACCGCTTGAATTGCCGCCAACATTTAGAATGTAGTCTGCTTCAATGCACTTCGCTTGCGGCTGCGAGCGGGAAGGTTTGTGCGCCCTCTTATGTATCGGTGGTCGAAGCTGTTCATTCCCACTTTGCGCGAGGTCCCGGCGGATGCCGAGGTGGCTAGTCATAAGTTTCTTCTTCGCGCCGGCTACATTCGTCAGCTGGGCGCGGGCATCTACAACTACATCTTTCTTGGGGCACGCTCGCTGAACAAGATCGTCGCCATCGTCCGCGAGGAGATGGACAAGATCGGGCAGGAGTTTTATCTGCCGGGGATTCTGCCCAAGGAGCCGTGGGAGGAGAGCGGCCGCTGGACTACGATGGGCGACAACATGTTCCGCCTGAAAGACCGCAAGGGAGCCGAACTGTGCCTGGGCATGACACACGAAGAGATCATGACGGCAATTGCGCGCAACGAACTGCGCTCCTATAAGCAGTTGCCGCAGATCTGGTACCAGATTCAGACGAAGTTTCGCGATGAGCCGCGGCCCAAGTCCGGCCTGCTTCGTGTGCGGCAGTTCATTATGAAGGATGCGTATTCCTTCGATCTGGACGCAGCCGGGCTCGACAAGAGCTTCGATTTACACGATCGAGTTTATCGCCGAATATTCTCGCGCTGTGGGCTTAAATTCGTGTCTGTCGAGGCGGATTCGGGCGCGATGGGCGGTTCCCAGTCGCAGGAATTCATGGTCTATACCGATGCCGGCGAGGATTTGATCGCAAGCTGCCCCAAGTGCGGCTACGCGGCGAATCTCGAAAAAGCGATTTCGCGGCTTGAGCCGGTTAAGGAAATGGAACCGGCCGGCGACGGAAAGCCCGATCTGGTTTCGACTCCGAACTGCGCGGCCATTGCGGATGTGGCGGCGTTCTTCAAGATTTCTCCCGCGAGCGACATCAAGTGCGTGGCGTATATGGCGCAAATTCGTGGCCGTCAAGATTTGAGGGCCGCCGCGAGCAGCGATAAGTGGCAACCGGTGGCAGCATTTCTCCGCGGTGACCACCAGGTCAACGAGACCAAGCTCACAGGACTTCTGGCGAAGGCCTTGCAAGCGCATTCCTCCAAAGACCAGGCTTTCGCCGTGAACGAGCTGAGACCAATGCTGCCGGAAGAACTCGAGCAATACTTCCGCGGCCCCGGCGGCTATCTTGGGCCGGTCGGGCTCGAAGTGGCCAAGACGCCGCTGTCAGAAGGACTGACCGTCATCGTGGATGCCGCGCTCGAGGGCCGCAAGAATATGGTCTGCGGCGCAAACAAGCTTGGCTACCACCTGCGCAACGTAGCCCCTGGCCGCGATTTCGGCTGGACCCTCATCGCCGACATTCGCAGTGTGAACCAAGGTGAATGCTGCCCGAGGGATGGTTGCCACGGAATACTCGTAGTCGGTAAAGCGGTCGAGATAGGGCACATTTTCAAGCTGGGCTATAAGTACACCGAATCTATGGGCGCGCGCGTGCTGGATGAAAACGGTAAGGAAGTGACGCCGATCATGGGCAGCTACGGCATCGGAATCGAGCGCATTTTGACCGCAGCCATCGAACAGTCAAACGACGCAGACGGATTTTGGCTGCCGGTCTCGATCGCGCCGTTCAGCGTCGTGGTTACGATCGCGAATTTCGCCGACGCTGCTATGCGCGAAACGGGAGAAAAGCTGGCTGAAGATCTTGAATCCGCCGGATTGGACGTGCTGCTGGACGATCGCAACGAGCGCGCCGGCGTCAAGTTCAAGGATGCCGATCTCGTGGGGATTCCCTACCGCATCAATGTGGGTAAGAAGGCCGCGGCCGGTCAGGTGGAACTGCTGACGCGCGCCACACGTAGCCTCGTAGACGTGGCGCTCGACGACTTGGTTGCCGTTGCCAAGAAGAGAGTCCAGGAAGAGTTGCTCCTGGAAGCGAGCGACTGAGCGGTAAAGTGCAAGTTGGATCGTCTTCGCCGAGTGGTTTTGCGCGATTCGGTGAGCTACTTTGAAAGCTGGCAAATCTGGAGAAGTCGAAATCGCCGGGCCCGTAGCTTGAGGTCCGGGAATCGCATCTGAGAAAACGGTGGCATTGAAGATCAAATTCGCGAAACCCTCATCCAAGCACGATGCGCGATGGCTGCTTTTAGAGATTGCGGCTGGCGTGTTTGCGGTTGCCATGCTGACGGGTGTCTCGATCTTCGTGTACCTCTACATCAAGTACGAAGGCATCGTGGATGAAAGGTTGAAGCAGCCCATTTTCGCCAATACCGCAAAGATTTATGCGGCGCCGCCCGAAATTCGCCCGGGCCAAAAACTCAGCGTACGTTTGATCGCCAACGAGCTGCGCGAGGCCGGCTACACGGGAGATGGAGCGACGCAACCGTCGCCGTTGGGAACCTACAGCGAGGGCGTGCAACGGATCACCGTGCAGCCTGGACCGCAATCGTACCACGCTCCCGATAGCGCCACGATCCATGTGGCCGGCGGCGTGGTTGACGCGATCGCCGACGCCCACGGGCAGCAACTATCGAGCTACGAGCTTGAGCCTTTGCTTATCACCGGCCTAAGCGAGGATGCCAACCGAACCAAACGCCGTCTGCTCACCTACGATGAAATTCCGCAGAATCTGGTTCAGGCCGTGATTGCCATCGAGGACCGGCGCTTCTTTGAACATAGTGGAATCGACTTCTGGCGCATTCTCGGAGCAATGCGCAACGACATTCTCCACCTGCACCGCTACCGGGAAGGTGCGTCAACGCTGACGCAACAATTGGCGCGCGGATTCTTCCTCACGCCCGAGCGGACCTATTCGCGCAAGGTGCGCGAGGCCGTCATCAGCATCCTGCTTGAGCACCGCTTCGACAAAAAACAGATTTTCCAGATGTACGCCAATGAGGTGCCTCTCGGGCAGCGGGGCAGCTTTTCCATCGACGGTTTTGGCGAAGGCGCGCAGGCGTTTTTCGGTAAGGACGTGCGCCAACTCAGCCTGCCTGAGTGCGCGCTGCTCGCGGGTCTCATCCAAAGCCCCAGCCGGCTCAATCCTTTTCGCCATCCCGAGTCCGCAATCGAGCGCCGCAACCTCGTGCTCGATTCCATGGTCGAGACCGGCGCAATCACCAAGGAGGACGCGGAAGGGGCAAAGGCTGAACCGCTGCATTTGGCGCCGGCCAGCGTCGACGCAAGCGAAGCGCCGTACTTTGTGGATTTGGTTCACGATCAACTGACGCAGAAATTCGGCGACCGCGACTTCAACCGCGAGGGTCTGCGCATCTACACTTCGCTCGACCCCGATTTGCAGCGCATCGCTACCACGGCGGTGGACTCGACGATCCCGCTAGTCGATGCACGCGTCGATAGGCTTCACGCGCGCGACAAAAAGCTGGGCAAGCCGTACATTTATCCGCAGGTGGCGCTGGTGGCGCTCAATCCGCATACCGGCCAGGTGCTGGCGCTCGTCGGCGGCCGCAGCTACGGCACAAGCCAGGTCAATCACGCGGTGGCGCACCGTCCCACGGGATCGATTTTCAAGCCATTTGTCTACGCCACGGCGTTCCAAACAGCGGTGGAAGGCACCGTGCTGCCCGGACAGACCAAGCCTTTTTCTCCCGTGACCATGATCAACGACGCCCAGACGACTTACGGTCAAGGAACGGAATACGAATACACTCCGCGCAATTTTCAAGGGGAATTTTACGGAGTGATGACCGCGCGCCTTGCGCTGATGCGGTCTGACAACAATGCAACCATTGCCCTGGCCTCGCTCATAGGGCTTGATCGCGTGGCCGCGTTGGCGCGTTCGGCCGGCGTGAAAAGCGCGCGCGCCACGCCCTCTATGGCCATCGGCTCCTACGATGCTACTCCTCTCGATATGGCTGGCGCGTACACGGTATTTGCCAACGGCGGCATGCATCTCGATCCTTGGTTGCTGGCCAGCGTGCGCACGCCCACGGGTGACATCATTCAGGACTTCACGCCGACTTCGCAACTGGTGCTCGATCCGCGGGTCGCTTATCTCACGACAAACATGATGGAAGCCGTTCTCGAAGGCAACGGGAGCGATGGCTGCATGATCGGAGAGCTGAATTACTGCGGTACCGGCGCGGGCGTGCGAGGCATGGGATTTACCGCGCCTGCCGCAGGAAAAACCGGCACCGACCACGACGCCTGGTTTGCCGGATTCACCAGCAGCCTGCTCTGTGTGGTGTGGGTGGGCAATGACGATTACACGGACATTCAGCTTCAAGGTGCGCAAGCGGCTGCACCCATTTGGGCCGCGTTTATGAAGCAGGCTGTGGAGTTGCCGCAGTACTCCGACACAAATGAGTTCACGCCGCCTCAAGGAGTGCAGATTGTGACTCTGGATAGGAAGACGAACCTATTGGCTGACGCAGCCTGCCCTGACGACTACGACGCTGCATTTCTGGACGGAACTGCACCGACCGACACCTGCGACCACAAGGGTCTGGGCGACGACCACCGGAATATCTTCCAGAGGATTTTCGGGCTCGGCAAGAGCGGAAATTGATCTTGCACTCTCGCCTCGGTCGAATCGGGCAGCCGTGCAAAGTGTCGCATCGAGACAGTGGACCGTTCCGGCGCGATCAACCTTCGACATCCGAGCCGTCGGCCATCGGCTGGCACACCGGGCACCAGAAGGTGACGCGCGCATCGTCTCCTTGAATGCGGCGGCGAATCGGCGCTCCGCACCGGCGGCATGGCTCGCCGGCTCGGCCGTAAACCCACAGGCTGGCCCCTGGATCTGAATTGTGGGTGGTGCGCCGCTGCTGCCCGCGAAAGGTCACAATGGTGTCCCCGGAATCCTCAAGTACGTTGGCCCGGAGCAGCCTTTGTGCGATAGCCATCGTCGCGGCAGCTTGATCGCGCGTCAGTGAGCCGGTCTTTTGAAACGGGTTGAGGCCGCTGACAAAGCAAATCTCCGATTTGAAGACGTTCCCGATGCCGGCGACGACGGCTTGATCGAGCAGTGCGTCGGCAATAGCTGCGCAGGGGTGAGCGAGCAGCCGGCCGATTGCGGCTGTGCAGTCGAACTGCGTGCTGAGCAGGTCGTTTTCCCCGGGGGGAATGCGCCGGTTGCGGGCCAGCGAGGATGCATTGTGCATCTCGGCGACCGGCACGCGAAAGCCGACCGCTTGATACACCGCGTTTTCGATCGCGATACGCATTTGCAAGCGAGGAAGCTGCCAGCGTTCTCCATGCCTATAGATGTGCCAGCGGCCGTTCATGAGCAGGTGGGACACTAGGATGCCGCCGCCCGAGAAATGAATCAGCAGCCATTTGCCGCGGGCTTCGACGCCATCGACGGTTTGACCGGCGAGCGGCGTGTCATCGTTGAAGCGCGTCAGCAGCGGATAAGTGGATCGGAACACGGTGACGGATTTGCCGATGAGCGCGCGGCCGAGGTTGCGCGCGGTGCGAAAGATGGTGTCGCCTTCGGGCATTCGTAGATTTTAGTAACCTTCCATGTCACAGCCCCCGCGTCCTTACGGGTGCTATACTCCGCTCGCCGTTTCCACGCGGCGGAAAAGCGGAGCCTACCTTATGAATCGTATCCCGTTCATCTTTTTCGCAATCTTCTTTGTCCCGTCTTCGCTGAACATTGCGGCTCAAACCGCCCGCATCGGCTCCTTTGACCGCCAGGCCATCGCCCTCGCCTATTATCGCTCCCCGCTCTTTGCCGCCGAGCTCGCCCAACATCGCGCAGACCTCGCCGACGCTCGCCGCGCCAACGACGCCGAGAAGATCCGCACCCTCAGCGCATGGGGCAGACAGTCCCAGGAATTGGCGCATAAGCAGGTCTTCGAGAATGCGCCCATCCCCAACATCCTCGAGGCCCTCAAGCCCGCGTTCGATGATCTCGAGAAAGCCCAGCACCTCACCAGCATTGTTTCCGATCCCTCTGCCACTTCGGCGGAGAGTGTCGACGTCACCCCGCAGCTTCTCGACTGGCTCAAGGCCGACGCCCAGACTCGCTCCCTCATCCAAGATATGCAAAGGCAGCGCAAATGAACTTCGGCCTACTGCAGTTCCTGCTGTTTCGCTGCCCTCTGCCCCATGGGCAGCGGAATCCGGCTTAAATGCATGCCTAGCGGACCTGGATGGAAGCCCGCGTCCATGAGAAAGCGCGCCATGAAATGCCCGGCAACTGGCTGGCCGTTAATGGTGGCGATAAGAACGCCTTCGCGACTGCTCAATCGCATCCGTTCCTGGCCGCGCGCACAAAGGAAATGTGCCAGGCCCGCGGCGGCTTGCGAGCGCTCCGGCTCCTCAGGCGGCAGGAACACGAGCAGGTTCGGATTGGCGCGTCGCACCCAGGCGGCGAGTTGGCCGTTGCGCAGGATAACTTCGGCGTAGATGGCGCGAGTCGGAATGCGTGGGGCGGATTCCGCTTCTTCATCCATTGGCGGCAAATCGGGCCAGCGCAGCATCGAGCCGTAGGGATTGGCGGGATCTGTCGCGGCCAATTGGACGAATTCGGGCTTTTCGGCCGGCGGTTCGTTGCGCAACTGACGCAGCAGATCGACCGCGGCAGGCAACGCAAACTGCGTGGCGCCAAGGCCGCCGACAAAGTAGCCGCGGCGAATGCGGCCGCTCTCCTCGAGCGCCTTAAGCACTCCGTAAACGGCGCTGAAACCTCCATAAACATTCTCTGCCGCAACCGACTCGCGCAACAGGACGCCATAGCGATTCAGCAATTGCATTGCCAGCGCGTGGCTGGCTTCAGTGGCGGTGGGTTCGCCTTTACCCTTCGGCGGGGCCCCTGCGTGCAACACTGACCAGCGGCCCTGCGCGCTCGGCGGCGTCGTTCTGCGCGAGCGGAAAACCATTCCGGTTTGCATCCGTCGTGGCGTGCGCGCGCTTTCCGGGCGCGTGATGTATGCGCGCAAGGCGTGCAGCGAGTCGTTGGTGATCAGGCCCCGCCAGACGAGGCTCCAAAGTGCGTCGATCGTTTCGCCGGGATAGCCTCCCCCCGCCGCCTGATGAAGCCTCTCGAAGAAGCTTGCACCGGCGGAATCGAGCACCGAGAGTATTTTCTCCTCGTGTTCGGTCAGCGGGTTAACCAGCGGACGCTTCTGCGACAGCAGCGCAAGCTTATCGGCAAGGAACAACGCGATGCGGCCGTCGCGCTCGCCAATCGGCTCTACTCCGGCCCACGCCACTTCGCCGGCGGCGATAAGTGTGTCCAGGCCGGCGGAGGTGTAGTCGCCCATGCGCGCCGGCAGAATGGAAGTCTCGAGCAGCGATGCGGGCAACGGCGCGCCTTGCAGATTTTCGATGACGTCGAGAAGCGCGTCCAGGCGCCCTGCCCCGCTGCGGCGCGGCGCGAGCAAACCTTGCCAGTGTGTCAGGAACCGCGCCATGGTGTGCTGCTCGACCGGCTCCACCTCGCGGCGAAGCTTGGCCAGCGACTTGCGGCGGATTTGTCGCAGGATCTCCGCATCGCACCACTCGCTACCCAAGCCGGGGCCTCCTGCGGAAGTTGTGTATCCCATGGGATGTTCAAGGCCGCCCGGACGGAAGCCGCCTTCGAGAATACGGCCCTCATGCGCAAGCCGGCGCAATGCGTTTTCCACGGCTTCGCTGTCTAGCGCGAATCGATCCGCGGCTTCGCGCGATGTGAACGGGCCGTGCGTGCGGGCATAACGGCGCACCAGCTCGAGCACAGGTTGCGCCACCGGCTCCAGCAAAGCGACGGCCAGCCCAGGCGGAAGCGGGATGCCCAGACCGTCGCGATAACGCGCCGCATCTTCGGCGGCGATCAGGCGTCTTTCTCCCCCGATGCGCACTTCCAGCAGACGGCGCGAGCGGATGAGGCGGTCCAATGATTCGAGGAGCGCTTTGTCGGTAACACGCAGTGCTATTTCAGCCCTGGATAAGTCCCCCAGCCGCAGGCAGAGATCGTGTATGCCTTCAGCCGAGCGCGCGCGCAGATTCCCGGCCAGGCACTGCGCCGTTTCCTCCACTTCGGCGATGGCATCGGCATCGAGAAGCTCGCGAAGGTCGGTCTCGCCGAGCAGCTCGCGCAACTGCTCCTGGTCGAT
>Ga0187782_10000476_pt1 | contig 27026 bp, 17 predicted proteins | sample 0715_SJ02_MP15_2_FD_132454 | JGI IMG/M metagenome (GOLD analysis project Ga0187782, IMG submission 132454) | Tropical peat soil microbial communities from peatlands in Department of Meta, Colombia - 0715_SJ02_MP15_20_MG | ecosystem: Environmental > Terrestrial > Soil > Wetlands > Peat | place... | reverse complement strand
TTCCGCGGGCGGCGGGCTCACCATCACGCTGCTCGATCCCGAGGGTCGCGTCCCGCTCTTGCCGAGCGCCCTGCTCGTCGCGCAGGACCAGCATCCGACGCCCGATCGGGACGCCGTCCGTCTTCTCGCCAGATTCGAAAACCAGGGGCCGCGACGCGTCGGCATCGACGTTCGCGGCGAAGACGCGAGTGATCTGCTGCCCCTTCTCAAGGGCCGTCGCGTCATCGTCGAACCGCAGATGATGGAGCTTCGCTTCGGCGACGAGCCGCTCCGCCCGAAATTCGACCTGGAGCTTTCACCCGACGGTACGCAAATTCTCGTCCGAACTTCGTTTCAGCGCCACGGAGATCCCAGGCGCTTCACGACGACGAGCGGCGCCTGGTTCGAGGGCAGCCCTGGGTGGTACGTGGATGCGCAAGAAGGGTGGGCCCGTCCCATCGACCGGCGCGTCTCGCCGGCGGCCGTGCGGCGTTTGCTACGCATGCCGGCCATCGCCGAGCCTGTCGAGCGCCTGCCGGAGCTCATCATGCAGGGGCTTCCGAAGGTCGCGCTCGAAGTAGGAGCGGAGTTGCCGGAGCTGTCCCAAGTCGCGGACGTCGTGGACCTGCCACCCACGTTCCGTGTCGCCGCGGGAGGCAGCCTGATCGAAGCGCAGATCAGCCTGCGCGCAGCTTACGAGAACACCGAGATCGACGTCCGCGCCGACGGAATGACGCTGCCCGTGATCGTCAAACCCCCGGAGCCGGGAAGCTCGAAGAGAGCTCGATGCATTCGCTGTGACATCGCCGCTCAGCAGCTGGCGGCGGCCAGGCTGCGCGAGCTCGGACTCGTCCCCGCAGAGGATGGCAACAAGTTCGTCGCTCGGGGCGACGATGCGATTCGCTTCTGGACGGACGGCATCGCATCCTTGCCCGATGAATGGGACATCTTCGTGCCCGACGATCTCGTCGACGTCCAGGTCCGCGAGGAAGCCCTCACCGCCAACGCTCGTGTGTCGAGCGGTGTCGATTGGCTGTCGCTGCGCTTGAATTTCGAAAGCGAGGGCATCGCCGTCACCCAGGACGAGCTTGCACGTTGCCTCGCCGAAGGACGGCGCTACGTCCGGCTGGCCGATGGCACGTTCGCGCGGCTCGATCCTCAGAAAGTGCGTGACGTACTCCAGCGACAAGCGGAGATTCTCGCCACGGGCGGCGGAAACGGGGGGCATCTGCCCCTCTCCCAGTCGGGGCGCATAGAAGATCTACTTGCCCAAGTGGGTCGCTCCGGGGTGTCGAACGAAGCGCGCGAGCTATTCAAGAAATTGCGCGAGATCGACGAGATCAAGGGGGCACGCAAGCCCCGAAACCTCCGCGCGCAGCTTCGCCCCTACCAGGAGCAGGGGTTTCACTGGCTGTGGTTTCTTCACGAGATTGGCACCGGCGGAGTCCTCGCCGATGACATGGGGCTCGGCAAGACGGTCCAGACGCTGGCGCTTCTTCTGGCGGTCAAGGCGGAGGAAGCGAAGATCGAAGGAAAGCGCAGACCCTTCAAGGCGCTCATCGTCGCTCCGACGAGCGTCGTGACGAATTGGCTGCGGGAGATGGGTAAGTTCGCGCCTTCGCTGCGCCACGCTCTCTGGCACGGCGCCGAGCGAAAGGAGCGACAGGACGAGCTCGAAGATGCCGACGTTGTGGTGACCAGCTACGCGCTGCTTCGCCGCGACGAGGAGCTGCTGAAAGAGCTCCCCTGGCGCTACGTGATCCTCGACGAAGCGCAGCAGATCAAGAACCCGCTGAGCGCAACCGCCCGGGCGGCCAAGCGCCTCAAGACCGACCGGCGCCTTGCTCTGACGGGCACGCCGATCGAAAATCGGCTCAGCGAGATCTGGTCGATTTTCGACTTCGTCAGCCCTGGGCTGCTCGGTCCGCTCGAGAAGTTCGAGGAACGGTACTCGCGGCCGATCGACGCGGGGGACCGGACCGCCGCCGAGCGGCTGCGCGCGACCATCCACCCGTTCATCCTCCGCCGCACCAAGGCCGAGGTCGCCCGCGATTTGCCCGAAAAGATCGAGCAGGATCAATTCTGCGAGCTGACCGGCGAGCAAGCGGCGCTTTACGCTGCGGTGCTGAAAGAAGTGCGTGCCCAGGTCATGGGGGAAGTCGAACGACACGGCGTCGCGCGGAGTCACATCCAGATCCTCGCTGGTCTCACGCGGCTACGGCAGGCCGCGTGCGATCCGCGCCTCCTCGGATTGCCGCGCGAATTCAGCGACGAAGACTCGGGCAAGCTCGTTGCCTTGCGCGAGCTCGTGCAAACGAGCATCGCCGGCGGCCACAAAGTGCTCGTTTTCAGCCAGTTCGTCAGCATGCTCACGATCGTCAAACGGGCGATGGACGAAGACGGCGTGTCCTACGCCTATCTCGATGGATCGACCAAAGATCGGCAATCGATCGTCGAGCATTTTCAGAGCGACGATGGTCCGCCCGTATTCTTGATCTCGCTCAAGGCCGGCGGGAGCGGTCTGAACTTGACCGCCGCAGATACGGTCATCCACTTCGATCCATGGTGGAATCCCGCCGTCGAGGATCAGGCGACCGATCGAGCTCATCGCATCGGTCAAACGAAAGTCGTCACCACGTACCGGCTCGTCGCGAGGGGAACGATCGAAGAGAAGATACTCGAGCTCGCGGAGAAGAAGCGAGAGCTCGTCGGAGCGGTCCTTTCGGAGGACGTTGGCGGAGCCAAGAAGCTGACGAAGAGCGATCTCGAGGAGCTATTCAAATTCGACGACTAGAGATCCCCTTGCAATCGCGCACCCAGCAGCCCCGGCCTCGTTGGCTCGGCCCTTTTCATGACGGTGATTGTTCGACCTGAGCCGGTCCTCGAATCGCTGTCGCAAGTCCGGCCCCGACGCACGATTCGCGCGCTGTTCATCAACGACACCGCTCGCAACGGCGGGCCGGGACGAAGCCTCCATTCCATTCTCAAATTTCTCGATCCGGGCACCGTGCACCGTACGGTGGTGCTGCCCCGCGAGGGTGCGATCGCCGACTTGCTCGTTCGGGACGGTGCCGCCGACGAGATCCGCTTTCTTCCCAGCCTGGTCGAGAACCCGGTCGAGCCGTGGAGCCGCCCCATCGAACGCGCCGACTTTGCAGCGCCGGTCGCGCTCAAAGCGGCTCGACTGCTCGGAAACGTCGTGAAGGCCGGGCGAGCGGTCGCGGAGCTTGCCGGGGTCGTCGATCGAGGACGCTACGATCTCGTCTACTGCAACGGCACGAACGCGGATTTCATCGGCGCGGCCATCGCGCGACTTACACCCGTCCCGGCGCTCTGGCACGTCCGGTACACCTCGCTCCCCTCTGCCGTCAGGGGGTTGCATCGCAGGCTCAGCTCGAGCGCCGGCGTGCGCCGCATTATCTGCGTGTCACGCGCCGCGGCGTCGCTCTTCTCTCACTGCATGGACAAGGTTCGCGTCATTCACAACGCGCTGGATCTCACCGAGTTCGACGCGTCTGCGGTACGCCCACTGCTTCGGGGTGAGCTGGGAATCTCCTCGGGTGCCCTCGTCTTCGGCAGCCACGGGCGGGTGCTGAGGAGGAAGGGCTACGTCGAAATGATTCGCGCGGCGCGCATCGCCCTCGACCGCTTGTCCCCAGCGGAGCGCGCGAACGTCTTCTTCGTGGTGGTCGGTGACACTCCGGAGGACTTCCGGGTCGACCACGTTGCCGAGTGCCGAGCTCTCATTTCCAACCTCGGACTACGGGCGCACTTCACGATGCTGGGCTTCCGCGCGGACGTGCGTTCGCTCGTCGCCGACTTCGACGTCGCCGTCGTTCCCAGCGTGTATGCCGATCCGCTTCCGAGAGCGGTGATCGAGTCGATGGCGTTCGGCAAACCGGTCATTGCGTACGAGGTCGGAGGCGTGGCCGAGATGCTCGACGCTGCCACCGGCCGGCTCGTGCCGCTCGGCGAGCCGCGCGGCGACGGTGCGAGCGACGAAGCCGTGGAGCGGCTGGCCGAGGCCATCGTGGACTATGCGCGCGACCGCGGCCTACGAGAGCGTCAGGCGAGGACGGCGCGTGCTCATGTCGAATCTCATTTCGACGCCCGGAGCCACGCAAGGCGCGTTCAAGACGAGATCGTGTTCGCGTCCGGCTTGATGAGGAAGACCGGCGCCGGGGTGGATGCATGATCCGGCGGGCCGTCGGTGCGATCGTCGATGCAAGCGGGCGACGACCATTCCTGGTTCTCTTCTGTGCGCTCTGCGCGCTGGTCGTCACGTGGTTCTTCGCGCTGCGGGTCCTGCTCGACCCCCACACGGACCTGCGGGAGCTCTTGCCGCGCGACAGCCCTGGTTTGAAGGCATTCGAGCACCAGCTGGGGCGGGTCGGCGGGCGCGCCACGCTCATCGTGGTTGCGGAATCGCCCGACAGAGGCGCAAACGAACGATTTGTCGACGACCTTTCCGCCCGGGTCAAGGAGCTGACGAAAGAGAAGAACGGTAACGGCCCGAGCCTTGTCGCCTACGTGGAGGACGGAACCAAAGACGTTCACGCCTTCTTCGAGGACAACAAGTGGCTTTACGCCGACGTGAAGGACCTGGAGAGCGCGTACGACACCATCGATTTTCAAATCGCGGTCCGAAGCGGTCTTGTGAACGATCTCGGCGACGACGACGAGCGACCCGCCGGTGAAGGCGCCCGCGGGCCTCCCCGCGACGACGATCGAGCGCTGGCGGGGTCGACTTCGACCGGCACGGCCGAGCCGCAGGACGGACGCGAGCCTGCGCTCGGCCTCGACAAGTATCGCGCTCGCTGGGAAGCCAAAGCCCACGCCCAGGACGAATTTCCGAGCGGTTATTTCGAAACGCCGGACGGAACGATGATCGGGATGCGTATCGTGTCGTCCTCGACGGGAATGGGCGATTCGGGAGGTGACGTGCTCCTCCGTCGGATCGAACGGCTCGTGCGCGATCTGCGGCCCGCTTCCTACGCACAGCAGATGCACGTCGGATTTGCCGGCGACATTCCGAACGTAGTCGACGAGAAAGCGTCGATCGTGAGCCAGGCCGCCTGGGCCACCGCGCTCGCATTCGGGCTCATCGTGGCCGGCGTCGTATGGTTCTACCGCTCGGCGTGGTCACTCGTGGTCATCGGACTGCCCGCGCTGCTCGGCGTCGGGGCAGCGTATGCGTTCGCTTACTTCCGCTTCGGGTACGTGAACACGACCGGGATGTTCCTCGGAGCCATCATCCTCGGCAATGGCATCAACTATCCGATCGTCCTTCTTTCCCGCTATCGCGAGTTTCGCGCCCGAGGACAGGACGCCGCCACCGCCCGTCGCGAGGCGGTGCAGAACGCGCTCCGCGCGGAGCTCGTCGGCGCGTGCGTCGCGTCGATCGCCTATGGCTCGCTCACGGTCACCCACTTTCGCGGCTTCAGTCAATTCGGCTGGATCGGCTTCGTCGGCATGCTTCTCGTCTGGATCTCGATGATCCCGTGCGTTCCGGCCCTCATCGCCGTGATCGAGCGCGTCCAACCACGACTCCCGTCCGTCCTGCGTGATCCCTCGCCGCGGGCCCGCCCTCCGGCAGGACGGGGCGCTCTGGCGAACGCCATCGGTCATGCCACCGAGCGGGCCCCCTGGGTGTTCGTCTTCATAGCGGTGGCGTTGACTGCGGTAGCCTCGTACAAGATTCCCACATTCGTCCGGGACCCGTGGGAGTACGACTTCGACAAGCTCGGATCGCGAGGCACGAAGAAAGGCGGCGCGGGAGAGTGGTCCGTCAAGGCCGAGCGAGTCTTCGGCGGCAAGATGAACGTCTCGGGCGCGACCATGATCGCCGACGCGCCCGCGCAGGTCCCCGAGCTCAAGGCGCAGATCCTCGCGAACGATGCCGCGGATCCGCAGGGCAAGATGATTGCCGAGATTGCCACGGTCGATGACCTGCTGCCGGGATCTCCGGAGCAGCAGCGACACAAGCTCGAGATCCTGCAGCAGATTCGCGACCGGCTCACCCCGGCGGTCCTCGCGAGCCTCCCGGACGACGAGCGGTCGCGGGTCGAAGCGCTCCGGCCGCCGGAGAGCTTGCGTGTTCTTGGACCGAGCGACCTTCCACAGCTGCTGCGCCGACGATTCGAGGAAAACGACGGCACGATCGGAACGGTTTTCTACGTGAAGTACAAGAACGACGTCATCTTTTCGGACGGCCACAACCTGCTGCGCATGGCGCGGGCCACGGACAACGTGCGGTTGCCGGATGGAAAGATTGTCCAGACCGCGAGTCGCTCGACGATCTTCGCAGAGATGATTCGCGCGATGCGAACGGACGGTCCGCGAGCGACCATCGCGTCGCTCGCCGCGGTATCGTTCGTCGTTCTGCTCGCAACGCGCAACGTCCGTGGTGCGCTGTCCGTGCTCGCGGTGCTCGTCATGGGCGTGACGCTTCTCGTCGGAGGAGCGGCCTGGATGGGCCAGAGGCTCAACTACGTCAACTTCGTCACGTTGCCCATCACGTTCGGGATAGGCTGCGAGTATCCGTTCAATGTTTACGACCGTTCACGCCTGCTCGAGGGCGATGTGACGTCAGCGGTGGGGCGCGTGGGGGGCGCGGTCGCGCTGTGCAGCTACACGACGGTCGTCGGATACGGGTCCATGCTCTTCGCCGACTTCCAGGCTCTCCAGTCGTTCGGCCGTCTCGCGGTTCTGGGCGAGGTGGCATGCTTGGCCGGCGCTCTCATGGCTCTGCCGGCGCTCCTGCACGTCTTGCAGCGCCGGCGCGGGCGAATCAGGCTTCCGTAAGACGGGGCCCGGGGGCTCCACGGGCGCGGGTCCGCGTCCCCTTCGCGTGGACCGCTCGGGCTGAGCGTGCTCCGCGATCAGTGGATCAAATCGGCGCCGCGGGCCACGACGTCGCCTCGGGCCCAGGCAAGCAGCCGCTGCAGCTCTCGCCGCACGAGGATGTAACGCGTGTCGGCAGGATGAATCGCGATGCGCGCAGGGACCAAGGCCCTCGCGTGCTTTGCTGCGCGACACCAGAGGACAGTGGACAGAAGCCGGACGGGCGATCGTGTGGCCCAGTTGAGAACCACGCTCGGTCGGGACTGGCCGGCGGCCGGATCGTAGACACGAAGATGGTCCTCGCAAAAGCGGTACCCCCGGGAGCCAAGCAACGGCAACAGCCAACGCGGCATGGACCACGCCGGAGCGACGAAGCCGTCGATCCGCAGGCCCGCGTCGCGCAGGGCACGTTCTCCCGCTTCGATGCGCTCGCGCCCTTCTGTTTCGGATAGGTCGCTCATCTCCGCCTCCCCCCCGGACGCCACGCGCTGCGCGAAGAACCATTCCCATCGCGTACTCCCCCGCGACGGGTCGAAGCTCGGAGCGCTCCGGTGAAAGAAGCCGTGAAGAAATACTTCGTGGCCGTCGGCTTGCAGCTCGCGCAGTCGCTCGCAGAACGCCGGATTGTCCGCGAGCGGCGCGCGGTTGTGGAAGTTGGGAACGGCCAAGAGCGCCGGGCGTATGCCGAACTCGCGACACATCGAGAGGGCGTCTTCGACCTCGTCGGCCCAGACCGGAGACACGTCGTGAATCGACACGTGGACGGGCAAGAGTTCACCTCGCTAGCAGCGAATCCCCCAATCGCGCGCACGCTTCTCTTCCAATAGCTCATCGTACGTATCGAGAACACCGGCGAAGTGGTGCTCCAGCGTGCGCACGTGCGACGCGGCTTGCTCTGCGAGGGTGCGCAGCTCGTCGGGCCGCCGCGAGAGCATGCGATCGATCGCGGCTGCGCAAGCTCTGGGGTCGAGGCTCCGATAGACCTCCCCGCTCCGGGGATCGACGCTCTCCGCGGCACCCCCGGCGTCCGGGACGACGACGGGCAGACCCGATGCGACGGCTTCGGCGACTCCTAGCCCGAATGTCTCGTGCGGACCGCCATGGACGAGCAGATCGGCGCTGGCGAGGGCCGCTGCAAGGCGAGTTCGATCCGTTTCGAACCCAGCGAACCGAACGTCCGGGGGCGCGAGCGCGCGCAGGCGGTCCCGTTCCGGTCCGTCACCATAGAGCACCAAGACTGCAGGGCGCCGCGCGCAGACAAGGCGGAACGCCTCGAGCACGAGCTCCCAGTGTTTCTCCGCCGCAAATCGACCCACGCCGACGAGGAGGGCAGCGCCAGGCGGCGCCCCGGTGGCCCAGGTTCGCCGCCATTCTTCGCTGCGCATCGCCGGTCGGAAGATCCGGGTATCGACGCCGAAGGGGCAGAGCACGACGCGCCGGACGCCTGCCGCGCGAAGACGTTCGGCCTGGGCACGGCCCGCAGCGAACGTGGCGTCGAAGCGCGCGAGAAGGGTTCCGGTCATGCGCCATAGCGGCGCGGCTCCCGTGCGGGCGCGGCGGCGGCCGAGCAGCTTCTCCAGCGCCGGCTCTACGTACGTTCCGACGTGGTCGCTGTGCCAAAAGAAAGTCCGCAACCGCGAGGCCGCCCTTCCGCACGCAAGCGCTCCGGCAGCGGCCAGGTAGGGAGAATGGGCTTCGAGAACGTCCGGTCTTTCTCTTCGAACGCGCTCTCGAATCTTGTCGAACCGACCCAGCAGGTGGTACGTGCGGTCATACGGAAGGGTCGGGCCGGCGAACCTGACCACTCGCGAGCTCCCCTTGGCGCCCTGCGTGACGTTTGAGCAAACCGGAGTCTCCTCGTCACGCGGCCCGGGCGCGAGGAGTACGTGGTCGTGTTGGCCCTGGCACAAAAAGTGACCTCGGGTCGTCAGATGGCTTCGAATCCCACCGCCCCTTTCCGAATAGAATTCCGTAATGTCGAGGACCTTCATGGAGTGGGTCCCGCTGAAAGTCGGCCCGCGAAGGGTCCTACGCGTCCGATCTCCCCGACAAATGGCCGAGTGGCCGCAACCGCGCCGGCCCACACGCCCTTCGATGCGCTTGCGGCTCGCCTGGGACGGCCCCTGCGCGTGGCCATTCTGAGTGACTTCACACGGATCCCATACGCCAACGGTGCAGTCTTTCAGACACGGTTTCTGTATCAAGAACTGCGACGGTGTGGTCATGATGTCACAGTCATCGGTCCCCGCGACCCGGATGCCACTCCGGAGGAACTGGCGCCGGGGACGGTGGCGCTACCGAGCGTTCCGCTGAGAACGTACCCGGGGGTCCATCTCCCGATGCCCCTCGCGCCCTGGATCTTCGATCCGGATCGGTGGAGCTTCGATGTTTGCTTCGCTCAGACGACGTCGCTGCTCCTCGAATTCGGGGTCTGGTTGCGTGAGATGAAGGGCGTTCCGTTACTATGTGTTAACACAACGCATTTGCCCGCAGCGTACGATGTCCTCTTGCCGGATCGCCTGTCGCGAAGCGACCTCCTCCAAGCAGGCGTCCACTTCACGCTCCGGCGGCCGTTCGAGCGACTCTTCTCGGGCATCTACAACCAAAGCGACGGCCTCGTCGTCCTGAGCGAGGGGTTGCGAACGTACTGGCGAGAGCGTGGTGTAACCGTTCCGATTCACGTCATTCCTCGAGCTGTGCAACCCGAGGTCTTCGACAAGCCGTTGGGGGCGGACCCTTACACGCATCTCTTCGCACAGGGCAGGCTTCCCCAGCGGGGGCCACGGCTCCTCTGCGCCGGAAGGCATACGCGCGAAAAATCGCAAGACCGAATCGTTCGAATCTTCGCGAACCACGTCCTCCCGCAGGAGCCCGAGGCCACGTTGACGCTCGTCGGGGACGGCCCCGACACCCTGTATTACCAGCGGGTCGCCAGGGAGCTGGGCGCCGACCATCGCGTCTTCTTCACAGGCGAGGTCCCCTGGACGAGGATGCCGGATTTCTACCGGTTTGCGGACGTGTTCGTTCACGCGTCCCTCAGCGAGACGTACGGCAACGTCCTGGGCGAGGCGCTGTGGTGCGGTACACCCACGGTTGCCTTTGCCGACGGAATGGGAGTCTCGGCGCAGATTCAGGACGGCGTCAGTGGCGTCCTTCTCGCTCCAGGAAAAGGAACCGACGCAGAGGCGTCCGCCGACGCCGCGTTCGGCCATGCCGTCGTGGAGCTGGTTCGCGATCCGACTTCCAGGGCGAGGATTGGGCACGGGGCGGCGAAGCGATCGCGCGACCGGTGCTCGCCGTCGGCCGTGCAAGACCGGATCGCCGAAGCGTTCTTGCACGCCCAGGATCACGCGGTCGCCTCGGGTCTCCGGCCCATGGAGCGTCGTCCAAAGATGATGCAGTGGCTGACGACGTTCCGTCACGCCCGACCGTGGTCTGCGTTCAACGGGCTCATTTACCTGGGCGGTCACCTACGTCCGGCTCGAGGGGTCAAGCGCGAGCGGATCCACCCGGCCATCGGAGCCTAGAGCGCCGTTCCCCACCGCACCCTCGTGCCCATCCTCGGAACGCTTGCTTTAGAGCGAGCGGGCGGTGATTGCACCGACGTCGGTTGATGCGAGCTGCCGGACCCAGGAAACTACGGTCGGGATTCCTTCGGCGAGGCGCAATCGGGGGGTCCAGCCCAGCTCGTCACGCGCGCGAGCGATGTCGGCGAACGTCGCTTCCACGTCGCCGAGCGGCACGCTGGCGCGCTCGACCCGCAGCTCGCCGCCCACTGCGTCGGCGATCATGCGAATCAACGTCAACAAGTCGACGGGTGCGCCAGAACCGAGATTGTAGGCCCGGAATCCCGGGGGAGCGCGGTCGAGTGCCGCGAGCACGCCGCGAACAACGTCGTCGATGTGCGTGAAATCGCGACGCATCGAACCGTCCCCGAAGAGACTGATGGGCTGGCCGGCGAGCGCGGCGCGCACGAACGAGGTGATGGCCATTTCGGGCCGCTGCCGCGGCCCGTAGACGGTGAAGAACCGCAGCGCAGCGCAGGCCATGCGCGGGGCGCGTCGCGCCAGAGCGCTTGCGACGAGCTCCGCGCTTCGTTTGCTGGCGGCGTACGGGGATTCGGGGACGACCGCCGGACTGTCCTCGCGGGCCGGCAGTGGAGTCGAATCGCCGTAAACTGAAGAGCTCGACGCGAAGACGAATCGTTCGATGCCCGCCTCGCGCGCGAGCTCCTGGACCACGGCGGTTCCCTCGACGTTCACCCGTGCGTAGCGTGCCGGATCGGCGAACGAAGGTCGGACACCCGCAAGTCCCGCGAGGTGGACGACGTAGTCACGATGCGCGAAGAGCGGCGCGAGGGTCGAGCGGTCCGTGACGCACGCTTCCACGATCCGGACCTTCGAGAACTCGGCCAGAAGATCCGCTTCGTTGCGACGCTTGCTGGCGCGCGGATATGGAGCGTCCGAGAAATCGTCGACGACGACGACATCGTCGCCCCGAATGAGCAGCGCGCGCGTCACATGGTAGCCGATGAAGCCGACTCCACCCGTGATGACCGCGCGCGCCACGACGTTCGTCAGCGAAGGAGCCCTCTGGAGTGGGGCTCGAGGGAAGGATGTGTCGCCGGAACGCCGATGCCCTGGTAGCGAAGGCCGGCGCGAACGACCTCGGCCGGACGCCACACGTTCCGGCCGTCCACTACGACGGGGGCAGATCCATCGGCGGCGCTCGTCAGGCGCTTGCGAATCTCTGCGAAGTTCGGCGCCCGATAGCTGCGCCACTCGGTGAGAAGGATCAATGCGTGCGCTCCGTCGAGCGCGTCGTAATCGCGATCGACGACTTTGACGCGGGCGCCGTGCGCAGCCATGAGCTTGGCGAAGTTGCGGCCCGCTTCGGGATCGTGTCCTACGACGTTCGCTCCGCGTTCGAGGAGAGCGGCCGTAAGCTTGACAGAGGGGGACTCGCGAATGTCGTCGGTCTCGGGCTTGAACGCCAGGCCCCAAAGCGCGACCGTCTTGTCGCGCAGGTTGCCAATCGACTTTTCGACCAGATGAGCGAGAAACTGCGCTTGCTCTTCGTTGGCGAGGTGAGTGGCTTCCGCCATGCGCATGGGAACGCCGTGCGAGCGTCCCAGGTGGAAGAGCGCCTGTACGTCCTTTGGAAAGCACGATCCGCCGTAGCCCGGACCGGCGTAGAGGAATCGCTTGCCAATGCGGCTGTCGCTGCCGACGCCCATCCGGACCGCGTGCACGTCGGCGCCCGTCGCGTGGCAGAGGCGTGCGAGCTCGTTCATGAACGACACTCGCATCGCCAGCATCGTATTCGCGGCGTACTTCGTCAGCTCGCTCGATCGCGGATCGGTCACGACGACGCGCTCTCCCGAAAGCTGCAGGGGGGCGTAGAGCAGTCGCATCGTTTCGCGCGCGGCCTCGCTTCGAGCGCCGAGCACGATGCGGTCCGGCTTGAAGAAGTCGTCGACCGCAGTGCCTTCCTTCAAGAACTCCGGATTCGATACGACCTCGAGGGCGACCTTCGACTTCTTGTCGACTCGGGCCTGAACCGTGTCGCACGTGCCGACCGGCACGGTGCTCTTGTTCACGACGAGCGCTGGTTTTTTCGCGATATCGGCGATCCGATCGGCGACGGCGAGCACGGCGCTGATATCGGCCGCCCCGTCCGGACCCGGGGGCGTGCCGACGGCCACGAAGTACGCGTCGGCCTCGTCGTACGGGGGCTTCACGTCCATTGCAAACTGCAAACGACCCGCGCGCCTGTTGCGCCGCACCAGATCCGCGAGGCCAGGCTCGTAAATCGGAATGATGCCGTTCTCGAGCTGGCGAATGCGCTCCGGATCGATGTCGACGCAAAGCGCATCGTGCCCCAATTCGGCCAGACCGGTGCCCGTGACCAACCCGACGTATCCGACGCCAAATGCAACGAGACGCATCCTTCTAGGCTACGCGATCGGACACCGCACAGGTTGCGAGAAATGGGGGTGAGCGTCTCACTCGCCGGTGGCGGGAGCCGCACGCTCGGCCGATGGGCGCGTCCGAAACAGCCACCACCCGCCGGCGCGCTTGGCAAGGGAGAAGCTTCGCGGTGTGGCCGGGGCCGGGGCATCGGCTCGCGTGCGGATGAGAACGAAGTCCCACTCCTCGAGGCGATACGCGCTCCAGTCGACGACCTTCAGATCGGAAGGCCGGTAGCTCGAAGGCAAGCGGGTGACCGGATTCGCCGGCGTCGGATAAAGCGCGGAGCCACGATCGGGCCACACGTCGGAAAGCAGCACCGGACGGTCGATCGCGATCAATTTGTCATAGTGCAGGAACGGATGCGCGGTGAGCAGATCGCTGTATGGATCGACGGGCAGGTTGAGGACGCGCGCTTCGCTCGGAACGACGGCAAAGACCTCGTGATATCCGGCCGCCTCGGTCTGGAAGTGTCGGAACGCGAAATAGGCCAATGCCGTCATGGCACAAGCGACGATCGGCGAGCTGCCGTCCAGAAGGATTCGCAGCCGCGGTCCGAGCGTCGGGCGCCTGATGCACATGATGCAGAGAAACAGGAGCAGTGGCACCAGTCTCCCGTCGACGAACCCGAACCACCCGATCTCGTGGGGGAGAACGAGGAAAAGCGCGCCGATCGCCGCCGCCGCCACGGCAAGCGCGCGGCTGTGCGCGCGAGAGCGGGCGTCCGATCCTCCGGACGTCTGCGGATCGCGGCCCGTCTTCAGCAGGGAATGCACGGTGGCGACGAAGGATGCCGATACGGCGATCCAGAGAACCAGGCCGGCGCCGATGTCGATCCCGGTGCGAGTGATTAACGTCGGCGTGACGAGCAGACTCAGCTTGTCGCCGATACCCTGAAAGCGGGTGAATGGAGCGCGGACCTGCCATGGCACCGAACCCGCCGGCGGTCCCCCCCACCTGGCCGACCACGTCGCGAGAGCCAACGCAGGCACCAGGGAACGCCATCGCAGCATCCGGCGCGCCCGATCTCCGGTCGACAACGTCGTGATTCCGGCGAGACCGAGGAGCAGGATGAATGCGTACCCGTGCGCGACGAACACCAGAATGGCGAGCAAGCCAAAGAGCGCTTCGCGCCCAACCGCGGGGCGACCCTCGTCCGAATCGAGCGCCAGCTCCAGCCAGAGCGTCAACGCGAGCAGCAAGAGCGCCAACGCCAAGGTGAAGCTCACGAGCCCCATCAACGTCATGAAGCCGAAAGAGAGTGCGATTCCGAGGAAACCCGCCGTCGGCGTGCGGTCGTCGTGCAATCGCCAGCGGGCGAAGATCAGCACCGCGGGGGTTGCCAGCAAGGGAAGCGTCGCGAGCGCACGCACCGCGGCCACAGGCCCAAAGACGAGCCCGAAATACGTCGACAGAAAGAGGAACAGCGAATACGGCCCGATCGTCGGATCGAACTTGTAGTTCCGCTGCTCGAACGCCGATTCGGGGAAGCGATGTCGCATGGCGATGAGCCCTGCATGTGCGGGCAAATCCTGAAGGGAGAGCGCGTCGAAGACCCACAGCGCCAGCGCCGCGACCAGCGCGAGGACGACGAGCGCGAGCCAATTCAGCGGCCGCGCGACCGGGCTCGCCTCCTTCGCGCCCGACGACACCACCCGCGTTCTCAAGGTGAATAGCGAAGCGCTTCGTACCGCAGCCTCCAGACCATGAAGGCGGCTTCGAAGAAGATTTTTCGGCTCATCTTCGACCGTCCCATCGTCCGATCGGCGAACAGGATCGGCACTTCCTTGACACGCATGTTTCGCAGCACGGCTCGATAGGTCGTCTCTATTTGAAACGAGTATCCATTCGATCGAATGTCGTCCAGGTGAATCGCTTCGAGCGCACGCCTCGAATACGCCTTGTAACCGCTCGTGAGATCCCGAAAGGGCAGTCCCAAGATGGTTCGAGCGTACAGGCTGCCTCCCTTCGAGATGACGTGCCGAAGGGGCCCCCAGCCGATGACGCCCCCGCCCGGCACGTTCCTCGAGCCGATGACGATGTCGTAGCCGGCATCCAACGTGCGCATGAACTCGGGCAAGTAACCCGCGTCGTGAGACAGATCCGCGTCCATCTGGAAAAAGCGATCGTAGCCCTCGCATATCCCGCGGCTGAACGCCTGCACGTACGCCGAGCCGAGCCCCAGTTTTCGAGGGCGATGGATGACTCGAATTCGGGCGTCGGCCGCCGCGAGCGCGTCGGCTACCGCACCCGTGCCGTCGGGCGAGTTGTCGTCGGTGATCAGCAGGTCGGCCGTCGGTAGCGTGGCACGCACGCTGCGAATGAAACGGTCAAGGTTGTCGCGCTCGTTGTACGTTCCGCAGACGATAAGCGTACGAGGCATGCAGAGCGGGCGACGCTAGCAAAGCAGGCATTCATTCACAAGTGCCCGCTTTCAATTGCTTTTTGGCCCCCCCGACTGCGAGACAGCGCCGGAAGCGGCCCAAGAACAAAGTTGGCCTATCGCAAACTCACGGGCTTTAGTGCGGGGCGGAGCCGTGCGTGCACGATCGCTCGCCATACACCGGATCCTCGCGTGGCTGCACGTGAGCTCCGATGCCGTGCGCACGACCCTCCGAGCCATTGCCCATCACACCGGCTTGCCCGTGGTCTTCGTTGCGGCGATCGGCCTCGCTCTCTCGTGGCGCGTGCTTCGACGGGGCGTCGGCCTGATGGTCGAGGTCGCGGTGACGCTGGCGCTGCTCTTGTTCGCCACTCACCTCGGCTGGATTCGCTGGTGAGCGCCCTTCCTTCTCCGACCTGAGCTTCGACGGTCTCCCGAGCCCCCCCGCGAGCGGGATTGAGCGTCGGTTCAGGCCTTCCTCGGGCCTGCGAGCTCCTTCGATAGCTCCCCGCTTTGGTGGAGCTCGGTCACGATGTCACAACCCCCGATGAACTTCCCGTCGATGTAAAGCTGAGGGTACGTCGGCCAGCTCGAATACTCTTTGAGCCCCTGCCGGAGCGCGGGATCGGCGAGGATGTTGTAGGTCTCGAACGTCGCACCCTCGTCCTTGAGGATCTGCACCACGGCGTTGGAGAAGCCGCAGGCGGGGAACTGTTTCGTTCCCTTCATGAAGAGCATGACCCGATTGCTCTTGATAAGCTCTTCGATTTTGGTGCGAACGTCGTTGCTCATGGTTTGCCTCGAATGGATACTCTGAGATTGGCTGCGACCGGCCTCATGAAATTTCCGGCACACGCGTCGTGAGCGCAAGCGCGTGAATGGCCCCGTCCATCAGCTCGCCGAGCGCCGCGTAGACCATTTTGTGTTGCTCAATCCGCGACTTTCCGTCGAATTCTCCGGCGACCACGACAGCTTTGAAGTGGTCCTGAGTTCCGGTCAGGTCCGTGACGTCGACCCGGGCGCCCGGAAAGGCTGCGAGCAGGCGCGCGCGAATCGTCTCCGAGCTCGGCATGTCCGTTTGGAGCTAACGCTGCCACCGAAATTGTCAACCGGCCGCAAGACCATGCTACACGCGTGCGCTTGCCCTGCCGGAGCGCTACCTCGCGGGCGCAAGCGTGGAGGGAGCCACGGATCGATGGATCGGGCGCGCGTCTGGCCGACCTTTCGTGACGGATGGATCGTTCACGGCGATGCAGACCTGCTCGCCATCGACAAGCCGTTCGGGGTCTCCTCGCAGGCCGTCGATCCGGAGCGACCCGACGACATCGTCACGCGTTTGAAGACTTATCTCGCGGAACGTGGCAGCGACCCTTACCTGGGGGTCCACCAGCGGCTCGACCGCGATACCAGCGGTGTGATGGTGTTCGCGCGAAGGCGTGACATCAACGTCGACCTGGCGGCTCAGTTCGAAGGTCGCCGTGTGCGAAAGACGTACGTAGCCTGCGTCTCGGGGTGGCCGAGTGGACGGCAGCGGAGCACCACCCTGCGCGACACGGTTGCGCCGGGGCCCGATGGCCGCATGCAGATCGTGCCGGCTCGGAGCCCTCGGGGGAAGGAGGCGATCACGGACGTCCGTGTGCTCGAACGCTTCGGCGACCGGACCATGCTCGCGCTCGAGCTCAGGACGGGTCGGACGCACCAGGCGCGGGTGCAGCTGGCGCATGCCGGAGCGCCAATCGCCGGCGACCTGCTGTACGGAGGCGCCCCCGCATCGCGCTTGATGCTCCACGCCGATGAGCTCTCACTGCTCCACCCGACGAGTCGGCGCCCCGTGCGTTTTCGAGCCCCTGTCCCCGCAGAGCTCAACCGCTGGATACAGCACGGCCATTTGGGAGACGGTGTGTACGACGATGCGACCGCCCTCGACGGAGCCCTCGGGCGTGCCGTCGAGCGCAGGTGGGCGCTCGGACGAAGCACAGATTTCGGGCCGGACCGCGAAACGACCGCCTTTCGCCTCGTCAACGAGCTCGGCGACGCGCTGCCCCGTCTGGCCGTCGACGTCTACGGCAGCTGGATCGTGGCCCAGCTCTACGGAGAAGACGGTCCGTGGGCGGACCCGGCACGTCGACAGCGCGTGCTGGATCGCCTCGACGCTCTCGGGTTCGACGGGGTGTATCTGAAGATTCGCCCGAAACAGGCGAATCTCGTGGATGGGCGGCGACAGGAGCTTGCGCCGCCTTTCCCCGTTCGGGGAGTCGCAGCCCCCGACGAGATCACCATCCTCGAGGAGGGGATGCCTCTGCACGTTCGCCTGGGTGACGGGTTGTCGACAGGTCTATTTCTCGACCAAAGAGACAACCGCCGTCGGGTGCGCGCGCTCGCGACCGGAAAGACCGTGGCGAACCTGTTCTCGTATACGTGCGCATTCACCCTCGCGGCGGCGCTGGGGGGAGCCGCGAGCACCGTCAGCGTCGACGCGTCCGTATCGGCGCTCGAGCGGGGCCGCGAGAATCTGGCTCGTGCGGGGGTGCTCGAAGACGGCCGCCACACGCTCGTCGTCTCCGACGTTTTCACGTGGCTTTCTCGCGCTGCGCACCGCCGCGAACGCTTCGATCTCGTCATCCTCGACCCTCCGAGCTACTCGACGACGCGGCGGGGCCGCTTCGTCGCGGCCGAAGACTACGGGGCACTGGCGACGTCGGCGCTGGCCGTCCTGGCGCCAGAGGGTCGGCTTCTCGCGTGCACGAATCATCGCGGCATTTCGCGCACGCGTTTTCGTCGCATACTGCGCGACGCGCTGGGTGGATCCGGCCGGAAGGCAACCCAAATGAAGGACTTGGCCGAGCCCGCCGATTTTCCAGCCGGGCCGGGAGGCGAGGGCCACATGAAGAGCGTGCTGGTGACGGTCCAATAGCGCTTCCATAGAGCCGCTCTCGCGCGAGATCCGAGGGCGCGGCGTCGGCGGCAATCAATCCACGCCCGCCATCAATCGCTTCACCGGCTTCATGAGCGCGAGAAGCGCTGCGCCGGCCACGATCGAAAGCGCGACGAACAACGAGAAGAAACTTGCGTGCGGGACTTTGTCGTACCAATAACCAGTGACCCCGGCGAGCGTGTTTCCGGCCCAGATCGAGAGAAACCACACGCCCATCAACAGGGCCGCAAGTCGTCTCGGCGCGAGCTTCGTCACGAGAGAGAGGCCCACGGGCGACACGCAAAGCTCTCCGATCGTTTGAATGAAATATGCGAGAACCAGCCAGATCCAACTGGCCCGGCCGCGCGGTCCCGCCACGAGCGCTGCAATCGCGAGGGGGACGAATCCAGTCCCGAGGAAGATCATTCCGAGGCCCATCTTCGCGGGAGTGGAAGGCTCCTTGCCGCGTTCCCCCAGGCGCTGCCAGACGCGCGACACGATGGGCGCCAACGTGATGATGAAGAACGGGTTGACCGACTGGAACAGGCTCGCTTTGATTTCCCAGCCGCCGATCATGCGGTCCGTGCTTTCATCGGCCCAGGTGGTCATCGTGTTGCCCGCCTGTTCGAACGCCATCCAGAAGAAAATCACGAACGCGCCCACCAAGAAGATGCACGCGATCCGTCCGCGCTCGACGGCGGACAGCGGGACGCGAGGCCCCGACGACGATTCGGCACCGCCTGCGGCCGCGCTCGGCGCGGGTTGCACCGCAGCGCGCGCCGAGGCGCGAGGGATGTCCGCACGGACGGACGGGGCATGGCGCGCTCGATCGCGATCTTCGAGCCATCGTCGTCCGAAGAAAAATGTAAGAAAGCCCACGATCATGCCGATGCCGGCTGCGCGGAACCCCCAGCTGAACGAATGCGATCCGAACCATGCCTCGTTTTCGCCGAGCAATTGTCCGCAGATCCAGGGGGCCAGGCCCGCCCCCAGGTTGATTCCCATATAGAAAATAGTGAAGCCGCGATCTCGCCGGGGGTCGCCTTCTTCATACAGCGTGCCGACAATCGTGCTGATGTTCGGCTTGAAAAGACCATTGCCCAGGATCAAGAGACCAATCCCTGACCAGAACGTCGCCTCCGTCCCCGCAGAGAGGGAGAATTGGCCGCACGCCATGACCAGGCCCCCGACGAGAATTGCCGCGCGGTAGCCGATGAACCGATCGGCCAGCAGCCCGCCGAGAAGGGGCGTCAGGTACACCAGTCCGGAGTAAAAGCCGTAAACGAGGGAAGCCTTGCCTTGCGAAAACAAGAGCCCCTTCATGAGGTAGAGCTTCAAGATCGCGCGCATCCCGTAAAAGCTGAATCGTTCCCACGCTTCCGTGGCGAACAGCATGTACAGGACGCCGGGTTGTTTTCGATGGGCGAGGTCGCCCTCGGAGAGATCGCCGACACCTTGCGCCAGAGTGCTGCTCATCGAGCTCGCGAGGCTACCACCCCGCGCGGGGAAGAGGGCCGCCGCGCTCCGGGTCCGTCAGCGGGGTGGCCGGCTGGGCCGCCGTGAGCGCAAGGACGGAAACCTGTCCGGGGCGGGGCTCGATTCGGCGGGGCTGGAGCGAGATTGTCCCCGACTCGACAGCGAGGTCTGCGACTCGGAAGGAACGGGAGGAGAAGCTCGTCCACTCGGCGAAGCCTCAGCCGGCGGAGACGTGGTCGGAGCGCTGTGGGCGGTCGCGCGCGTGCTCTTGTACTCGCGCCAGCACCCCGGACACCGCCACTCGAGGGTGGTTGCGCCATCGCCGCGCCGGACCCGAGTCAGACGCCAGCCGAACTGTGCGCTGATCAACGTGTAGTTGGTATCGGTTTCGGGAGCGTTCTTGCCGCAGCCCACGCAAGTTTGCACGCTGCTTGTAAGGATCGCATGGAACGGGCCTTCTCGCAAAGGCTTCCGCGTCCGCCAATTGCTTCCCCCAGGCCAGCCAGGCTAAAGCCCCCCCATCGACTCTCAAATTGCTTAGCAGAGCGACAGGCGAGGAAGCGCTCCGAATGCTGCGATGTGCCCGCTCTCCTCCGCGACGTAGACATTGCAGTGCTCGTCGACCCGAAGAAGATCGGGAATGGCTCCGGTGGGCGCGACGGCACCGAGCAGGGCTCCGTCCGATGGTCTCAGAATGCACACGCCCGCCGCAGCCTCGGACGATCCCGCCGCAGACCGGATGCGGCCGGCGGGCGTCCGAGCGGAATCGATTGCTGACGCGGCCCCCTGGCCAGGGGAAAGGAGCGAGCAGGGCACGAAGAGTGCGCCGGATCTGAGCACCGGCTCGAGACGTCGCGGTACATCCGCCTCCAGCGGCCTTGGCCCGAGCACGCGCCGCCACCGGGTCTCTCCGCTTCGCGCGTCGACCCCCACGATCTCTCCCGTGGGCATGTTGCCGATGAACGTATCGTCCACGGCGAGCCACGACGTGCCGACCGGCGCTTGCGCCGTCCACCCCGGATCACCGCTCTCGCGATGCGTCAGGGGCGCGCCGTCTTCGATGCGGAACATGGCGAGCGTGAGGCCTGAAGCGCCGATGTCCTTCCTCCTCGCATGAGTGGTCCGCGTCGCGACGCCGACGGCTGCGTCGGCGACGAGCACTGCACCTTCGACGGTGCATGGCGCCGTCGGTCCGCCGATCAAGGTCGTCCAGCGGACGACCCCAGAATACGGGTCGATGCGGTAGAGCCGCGCAATGCCGTGGGCCCCTCCCGCCACGACGAACAAACCGTCCCGACCGACGGCAGGGGAGGTTCGGAAGCGAAGCCGATCGCGCACGCGCCAAACCACCGCGCCGGTCATCACGTCGAGGGCGGTCAGGGCCCCATCGCCACAAGTGAAATAGAGAAGCCGGCCGACGCGTTTCATCCGGACCGCGCCGCGGGCCGCACGGTGGCTCATTCCCCACGACCACCGCCATCGGGTCTCGCCGCTCGCCAGATCGATGGCCACGAGATGGTGCTCTCCTTCGGTGACGATCACGAGCCGCGGCATCTGAGGAAGATGGACGACGGCGCCTGCGGTCGACCCGCCCGTGCGCGGCTCGATGCGCGTTCTCAGGACCCGCTCGCCCGTCGCGAAGCCATGAACGGCCAGCGAGCCGTCGGGGGCAAGCCGCACGATACCCGAGGGGGCCACGACGCTCAGGCCACGGGCGATGTCCGCCCGCCACAGGACACGACCATCGACGCGGTCGAGCGCCCACATTTCCGAGGCTGCGCCGGCGATGACCGTGTCCCCACAGAGGTACGTCGCGCGTAGGTCGATGCCGGGGACGATTGCGCGCCAGCGCGGAGTGAACCGGAGCCGCGACGCGGGCGCGCCGGACGACGCAAGGGGAGGGGCTTCATGAACGGCCGTTGCAGTTGCAAATGCGCGGTAAGGGTCCGGCGTCGGATTGACCTTTGCGTCGGTTTGGCTGGCGTGCCGCAGTGCTTCGGCAGACTCGCGAAGGACACGACGGAAGGAGCTCAGGCGCAGATTTGCCGACTGCGATCGATCGCGCCGGAGAATCGTTCGAACGAGCGACCGCCCGAACGTAAGGACCGCCTCGACGAAGTCGATGACGCCCAACGCGGGAAAGGTGTGCGCCGCCCTGCGGTCGCCGTGCGCCGGCGCCAGCGTCAGGGCGAGCTCGCCATCGGAGGAAACGCGGGCGCCGACCAGGACTCCGGCGGCATCGACGCGAGCATGGATCGGCAAGCCTCGTTCCCACGCGTCGAATGCGCGGCGGGCGACGTCGACGAGATGCTCGGCCACGAGCGCCGGACGACAGTCGCCCAGATCGACGCTCCGGCCGCGGATCTCCGCACGCATGCGTCCGACGAAGAGCAGCGCGTGGAGGTCCGTGCGTTCGACGGCCTCCAGCGGACTACGTCCTGCACCTGGAGGGTGTTCCGCGGGATCGCTACCGGGGACGTGGCTTGTCGCTTCGCCCTCGCGCAGGGCAAACTCGGCGCCAAACGAGATCGGCGCGTCTCGATCCGGCTCGATGGCGACGGGGATGGCCTGGGGAACCTCGAGGGGTACGGGATCGACGCAAGTTGACCCGATCGCGCTCAAATGCTCGCGGGCCGACGCGAGCTCCAGCCGCCCGCTCGCGGTCAGCCTTCCGTCGGCCAGCAGTCCTTCGATCACATCGCGGGTCGCGGCGACCAGGTCGCCGAACGCCGCGGCTCGGTCGTAAGCGGCAATGTGCGGCTGCGGCGCCGAACGGTAAACGCTCAGACACGCCGTGCCTCCGAAACGTTCGACGCAGATCTCCCAGGGCTCGTCGTACATCCGAACGATCGCCTTCGCTCGAGATCGTGAGGCGAGGTCGACGAGGGCAAGCGCAAGATCGCGCAAAACGAAAGCGTGCTCGGTCTCGTGAGGCCGCGCCTTCGCGCTCGAGCCGGCGATGAACACGTCGAGCACGTCTCGCGCAGTCCCGCGTGCCTCGCTCCCGACACTCGGCGCACTGGCGCCGGCGGACCGAGAGTCCATGCTGGGTTGTCGTTGTCCGTGTCCGCGCGAGTGCGGTGATGCGAAGAGGATCTCGAGGCGCATTCGGTCGACTCGGCTCTGCGTCGTGTGAGAGATTGCGTTCGAATCCTAGGAAGGGCTGCGCTCATGGACGTACTTTTCGGCTCACCGTGCAGCGTATTGGACAGGGCGTGTCGACCCTGATACCGGAGGGCGCGGGCCGGCTTGCCTTTGGAAGCGCGATCGGGTGGGGTGCGCTGGGAGCGTTGGTCGCGGCCGTCCCAGCCCTGTGGATGTGGGGGTTTACCGTCGACGATGCGCTCATCTCCGTTCGGTACGCGCGCCATGTCGCCACCGGGATCGGCTGGCGTTTCAATTCCCACGGAGCGAGCACGGACGGGGTGACGCCGCTTCCATGGCCGGTCTTGCTGGCGCCATTCGCGCGAGCGGGTGCACTGACGGTGCTCGGTCGGGCGAAAGCCATCGGTCTCTGCGTATGGGTCGCCACCGGCGCGGTGCTCGGTCGATCGATCGGCCGCAGGGCCAGTCCTGCCTGGGCGCGATTGGCGACCCTGATTGCAACCGCGTTCTCGGTACCCCTGGCGGCGTACGCAGTGAGCGGCATGGAGACGGCCATCGCGACGTCGTTCGCCACGTTCGCCGTTCTTGCGCGCTCGCCGCGTGCCGTTGCGCTGCTCGCCGGAAGCGCCGCAGCGTTCCGACCCGAAATGGCTCCCTGGGCATTCGTCTTTTCCAGCGCGATCGCTGCCGTAGCGGGGGGCGAGCTCGGACAGGGTCGTCACGCTGGCGAGGATATGCACCGGAAGGTTGCCTCGACCATCGTGTGCGGAGTCCTCTCGGTCGTTCCATTCGGCGCGTGTGCACTCGTGCGCGTCTGCGTATGGGGACGTCCCGCGCCCCTCGCCATGCTGGCGAAGCCCGGCGACGTTTCGTACGGCCTCGCCTACGCGGGCGCCGCGACGTTCGTGACGGTGCTGCCCATCCTGGTGGTCGCCCCCGTTGCGGTGCGGCGGTCGCCCCGAGCGGCCGCGATCGTCCTGGCCGCATTGGCGCACGCCTGCAGTGTGGTCATCGTCGGAGGCGACTGGATGCCGTATGCGCGGCTCTTCGTCCCGATTCTCCCGTCGCTGGCCGTCGCTGCGGCTCTGCTGAGCGAGCACGCGAATCGGGTCGCGACAGCCTTCCGCTCACTTGCAGCCGTCTCTCTCGGCGCCGTGCTCGTCTCCGGGGGCGCTGGCGGCCGGCGGGTCTCCCGGGACCGGCAAGTCCTCATCGCCGCCGCCCGACCTTTGCTCGCGGATGCTCGACACGTTGCGGTCCTCGATGTCGGCTGGGTGAGCGCCGCAACGGAAACCGACATCGTGGACCTCGCCGGCGTCACCGATCCGCAGATTGCCGCGCTTCCCGGAGGCCACACTTCGAAGCGCGTCAGCGCCGCGATGCTCCTCGAGCGCGCACCCGACCTGTTGCTCCTTTACGCTCCCGAGGGTCTGCCCGACGGCCTTCTGGCCGGGTGGCGCAATGCCACGTTCCGCGGGGCCGTCGAGGCTCGACTCGCTCGTGACGACGTGATCGCTCGCCACTTCGCTGCCTCGTCCTGGCTTCCCCTTGGAGAGAAGGGCGCCGGCTACGTGGTGCTTTCGCGCCGAGATTCGGACCCCTGAGGCAAAGCGCTACCGCCGGGGCCCACCCGATCGGTCACGCCCTTCCCTCGGCGGTGGACCCTCGCGGCGGTCGCGGCTGCCGCGCGACGGCGGCCCGCCCGCCTCGCGTGCCTGTTGAATCCGCTGCGCGGCACGTTCGCCTTCGGGTCCCTCCGGAAGCGGCAGGAGCTCGCGACGAGTCAGCCGGATCTTGCCGTCCCGATCGATCGATATGACCTTCACCTCGACGGAATCTCCCTCATGAAAGATATCCGTCACCTTGTCGACTCGGTGATGGGCCATCTCCGAGACGTGCAGCAAGCCATCCGTGCCGGGCAGAATCTCGACGAACGCCCCGAAGTCGGCGATGCGGGTCACCGTTCCCTTGTAAACCGCGCCGACTTCCGGCTCGGTCGTCAACCCCCGAATGATATCCAGGGCCTTCTTCACCGCCTCGCTGTCGCTCGACGCGACATTGACCGTCCCGTCGTCGTCGACGTCGATGGCGACGCCGGTCTGGTCGATGATTCCCTTGATGGTCTTGCCCCCCGGACCGATGATGAGCCGGATCTGATCGGGCTTGACCTTGATCTGGGTGATTCGGGGAGCCCATTTCGAGAGATCCGACCGCGTCTGCGAGAGGGTCGCAAGCATCCTGTCGAGGATGAACAGTCGCCCCTCTCGGGCCTGCTCGAGAGCCTGTTCGAGGACGCTGCGCGACAGTCCGGCGATCTTGATGTCCATCTGGATGGCGGTCACGCCTTTCTTCGTCCCGCAGACCTTGAAGTCCATGTCTCCGAGATGGTCCTCGTCGCCGAGAATGTCGCTCAGAACCGCGATCCGGGTCTTGGCGTCGGTCAGCGGCCCATCGCTGATGAGGCCCATGGCGATGCCGGCGACCGGTGCTTTGATCGGCACTCCCGCATCCATCAGGCTGAGCGTGCCGCCGCAGACGCTGGCCATCGACGAGCTTCCGTTCGACTCGAGGATCTCGCTCACGACGCGGATCGTGTAAGGGAAACGGTCCTCGTCGGGGACCATCCGCAGCAGGGCTCGCTCGGCGAGCGCGCCATGACCGATCTCTCGCCGACCGGGACCGCGCAGCGGTTTGGTCTCGCCGGTCGAATACGGCGGAAAGTTGTAGTGGAGCATGAACCGCTTCCAGCGCTCGCCCGTGAGCGCGTCGATCTTTTGCTCGTCGCTCGACGTGCCCAGCGTCGTGGTGACGGCGGCCTGCGTCTCACCGCGCTGGAAAAGCGCCGAGCCGTGCGTGCGCGGAAAGATACCCACCTCGCAGACGATCGGTCGAATCGTCGCCATGTCGCGGCCGTCGATTCGCTTGCGCTCGCTCAGCACGTAGCTGCGAACCACCTGGTACTTGCGTTCCTCGAATTCCTCTTTGACGAGCTTCTCGATGGCGGCGAACGTCTCCGCGCCGAGCTCCTTCGTGAGCGTGTCCGAAAGCTTGGTCTTGGACGCCTTGTATGCGTCGTAGCGCGCCTTCTTCTCCTTGATGAGAGAAGCTGCGAGGAGCTCCGCGTCGCAAAGCTCCTCGACACGCCGGGCGACTTCGGGTGCCAGGCTCTTTTTCTCGAATTCACGCTTCGGTTTGCCGACCGCAGCCCGCATCCTCTCGATGACCGAGAGAATCGGCTGGGCGGTGCGGTGAGCGAACATCAGCGCGTCGATCACGTCGGCCTCGGGCGCTTCCGCGGCGCCGCCCTCGACCATCACGATCGCGTCCTTCGAGCAAGCGACGACGAGATCGATGTCCGCTTTCGCAAGCTGCTCGAACGTCGGATAGGAGATGAACTCGCCCTCCACACGCACCACGCGAACGGCTACGAACGGCCCGTTCCAGGGAATGTCGGAGATGTGGAGCGCGGCGCTCGCCGCCGTCATCGCAAGCACGTCGGTCGGGTTGTCCTTGTCGCTCGAGAGAACCGTGGCGATGACCTGCGTATCGTGCCGATAGCCGTCTGGAAAAAGCGGTCGACAGGGCCGATCGATGAGGCGAGACGTGAGGATTTCCTCGTCGCGTTGACGGCCCTCGCGCTTGAAGAACCCTCCGGGAATCTTGCCGGCCGCGAACGTCTTCTCGACGTAATCGCAGGTGAGAGGAAAGAAATCGATTCCTGGGCGCTCATCACCGCTGACGGCTGTGACGAGAACGACGCTCTCCCCGTAAGTAACGAGGACGGCGCCGTGCGCCTGCTTGGCGAGGCGACCTGTCTCGAAGACGAGAGGCCTACCGTTTAAGGTGACGGATTCGCGGACGAAAGACATGGGCAATCTCTGCGCTCAATGCGCGATGCCGCGTGCGTGCGGCGATACGCCGAGCGCACCGCCCGCCCTTGATCCTCGGTTCGTACGCGCCAGCCACACGCCGGGCGCGGCCAGATGCGACTGATGCGCACGAATCGAAGAGCAAAGGGTCGTAGCCAGTGGACCCGGGTGGATGTTCCAGTTTGGCGATGGAGCTTACACCTGCCCGCGTCGCCCCGCCACGGGCCGCCTTGCTCGTCCTTGCCGTCCGCCGCTGGGAGCGCGAAACGAAAGGGCGCTCACTTGCGCAAGTTGAGCGCGCCGACGACCCTCCGGTACCGGTCGAGGCTCCTCCTGCGAAGATAGTCGAGCAGCCGCCGCCGCTCCGATACGAGCCGCAAGAGCCCTCGCCGCGAGTGGTGATCCTTGACGTGCGTCTTGAAATGTTCCGTCAGCTGCTCGATTCGTTCCGTCAAGAGCGCGATCTGCACTTCCGGGGAACCCGTGTC
>Ga0187782_10000475_pt1 | contig 27033 bp, 18 predicted proteins | sample 0715_SJ02_MP15_2_FD_132454 | JGI IMG/M metagenome (GOLD analysis project Ga0187782, IMG submission 132454) | Tropical peat soil microbial communities from peatlands in Department of Meta, Colombia - 0715_SJ02_MP15_20_MG | ecosystem: Environmental > Terrestrial > Soil > Wetlands > Peat | place... | reverse complement strand
GCTTAACCGATGGATGGAGCGTCGCCGGCACTGCCCGCTTCAGCACCGGCCTGCCGGTGACGCTGTTAGACGACTCGGATAACTCGCTGTTGGGGACGTTAGGCAACGGCGTCAACAACTATCTGCTGGATACGCCGGAGTACCACGGTGGGCCGTTGGATATCAACACCAATCCGAGAAACGGACGACCCGAGTTCAATAACACGCCCGCAGCCTTCACCACGGAGACGCTTGGGCAATTGGGAAATGTGCCTCGCCGATTTTTTTACGGTCCCGGAATCGACAATTTTGACCTGACGCTGACAAAAAGATTGAAATTAACTGAGTCGAAATCGTTGGAGTTCCGGCTGGAAGCGTTCAACGCGTTGAATCATGCTCAATTCTATGGCCCCGCTTCAGTGGATGGCGAAGTAAACGACCCCCATTTCGGAGAGGTTGTCAGCGCGGCGGCGCCACGATTGATGCAGATCGCCGCGAAATTTACGTTCTAGGTCACCTGCTCTGATGAAGCGGAGTTCCGCACAGTGATGCCATCCTACACACGTAGATGGCGCAAGATCTTCGATTCGCCACATCTACCACGGCCGTACGGGAGCAGCCGCCGAAGGCGGTCACTCACCATCGACTTTCACGGCCCGCGCTGCACCTGTGGCAAGCTCGGTTGCATTGAGGCCCTTGCTTCCGGGCCTGCCATTGCCCGCAGGGCCGCCGAGAAAATCGCTGCCGGCAGACAGTCCGCCCTAGCTGAACTCGCAGGGGGCCATCTCGCCGCCCTCACTGGTGAGATGGTCGGCCGCGCCTATGCGGCCGGCGATTTCCTGGCTAAAGAAATACTGGAGGAAACCGCCATGTTTGTGGCGGTTTGGCTGGGCAATGTCTTGGATCTCGTCGAGCCCGATGCCGTCATCATCGGAGGTGGCGCAGCTTCCCTGCTTCAACCCTTCTTCGCGGAAATCCGTCATAGCGTGAATCCACGCGTAAATGAAATCCCCTTGCTGCCCGTACACTACGGCGCCGCCGCCCTCTGCCTGGAATCTGGCGGGGATAACTCATGAGGCGGGCAAGGTTGCGCGTGGCAGTGCGCCCTGGCTTGACGTACACTGGCTTATTTCCCGGAGCCGCCATTGCCCCCTTCGCCAAAAATCTCAGCCGCACTAAAAAAGCGAGCTTCACAAATCCGAGTGCTGCTGATGGACGTTGACGGCACCATGACCGACCGCAGCGTCATTCTGCTCTCGCAGAATGACGGTACTGCCCTGGAAATCAAAACCTTTGACGCGCACGACGGCCAGGGTCTCACCCTGGCGCATTCCGCCGGCCTGCGCACGGGCTGCATCACCGGGCGAGAGAGTTCTGCGCTGGTTCGCCGCGCCCGGGAAATGAGGATGGACTTCGTTTACATGAAACAGGCGCAGAAACTGCCGGCGTACGAGGAGATTCTGCAAAAGGCGGGAGTTTCAGATTCCGCCGTTGCGTTTATTGGGGACGATTTACCTGACATTCCCATCATGCGCCGCGCCGGCCTTGCCATTGCCGTCGGCGATGCTGCCCCGGAGGTGAAACAATCCGCGCACTACATCACGCGTGCCGCCGGAGGCCACGGCGCTATCCGTGAAGCTGTGGAGCTGATCCTGAAATCGAAAGGGATCTGGGCAGAAATGATCGATAAAGCCCGGGCTTGACCGCAGGTCTCCGGCTCGCGCTACCTAGGGGGAACCACTCTATCGCCCGGCCGCAGTCCCCGCCCCCCGGCGTTTCTTCAATTCCGCCAGAAACGCATCGGCGGGAAGCGATGCCTGTTTCTTGAACAATCCCAGCAACACGTCGTTTGAAGTGGCTGTCGTCTGTTCAGCCCCTGGCGCCTCCAGTCCCTCCGGCTCTACCAGCAACTCAGGCCACTGCTCGCGATTCTTGCCCAGGACGCCCAGGAACTTCTCCAGCGCGCTTCGATCCTCCGCAGTTTTCTTCATGAACTCCACGCCCATTCCGCGATCTGGGTGCATGAGACGAACCACGCCGTGGCTTCCCAGTTCCGTATCGCCTGTCCGCATCGAGAGCGTCAGGCGCGTGGAGAGGGGAAACGGAGATGCGCTCTCCAGATAACACCCACCGTGAGTCAGGTCCACAAGCCGGCAACTGACCGGCGGATCGTCCTTTTCCGCCTCGGGAGAATTCTGTTCCAGCCATGCCCGCAGCACCCGCTCCGCCTCTTGTGACCGATTCTCGAAGCGCAAGCCTACTTGCGTCCCCGATCCTTCCCACGCAAACTGTGCGTCCACCTTCAACTCGCTCTCCGTGCCCGGCAGCGTAAGGTCCACCTGCCAGCGTCCCTGAAGCTTGCTGCGCCGGGGCAGAGTAACTGCCATTCCCCCTTCTCCCAGATCGATGGTGGTCGCTTTAATGTGATGGCCCGACTCGGGGTTCAACAACTGTACTGGAATCTGCACCGGAACCCGGGCGTTACGGCGGCGTTCCTTCTTCATCAGGGCTCGGGCCGCCCGGAAACTCGATTTGGCTTTCTCGGCAGAAACTGGCTTATAGAGCACGAAATTCGCTCCCAGATCGAAGGCCGCCCTCATCCCAACCGTCGGCTCCAGTATCGCCACGGCGACCATCCGCTTGTTCGTCGGACTCATGCGCACGCTGCGCAGCACCTCTTCCGTACTCTCACCCACGCAATCCACCACGATCGCCTCGAATCGCTCCCGCGTCAGGGTGCGCACCGCAAGCTCGGAACCGCCACAGTGCTCAACATCAATTTCCAGATCGCCCAGCGTTCGCCGCAGCACGCGCACGATCTTCTCATCGGAACACAACAACAATGCCCTCAGGTTCATGGCAACGCCTCAGCCAACTGGGTCCGATGTCGGGCACAGAACCAGTCGCGGGAAAGATCCCCTCCCAAATAGTTCGGTAAACACTCCTCGCCAAACTCTAAACCCCTTCAACAACCTAATCAATCAAGCACTTGCGCCCAAGGTTACGCTCGTAATGCGGTTGTCCGGGCTGGGGCATCGATTCTCTGCCCGGTTCAAGTCGTGTGAAATTCCACCCTTGGAAACCGTTACCAAAGGAGAACACACTTGAGAACTGGATGGATCTGAGGCTTACTGAAATAAGTTCAGCGATTACAACAAGTTATGTTTGTTGAACTCAAGTATTACAGCGAAAATTCTGATTGACTTTCCCTCTGCATTGCCCTAACATGCTCTGTCTCCGTTCACGTACCGGCTTGGGATGTTAAACCAAACTGCGGCGCTCCGCGCCCGGTTGCTTTTCCCTGAATCCCTTTAACGGTCCGGAGAATCATATAGATAGAGCAATCTGTCGATTACATTCCCCTTTTGTAGGAAAGGCGTTTCATGGCCAAGCGACGAGGAAATCCGAACTGGGGTAAGCCCGAGCCAATAGGGCCAATAGTCCCTACAATCACCGAGTTTGAGCAGGTCGTGCGCGAATACAAGCTTTCGCCCGATCAGTACCTGCGCTCGACCCGTCTGCGCGAGTGGGCCCGCAGGAACAAGAATTCGAAGTACATCCCCGAGCCTTTGCTGGAAGCCTGGGGCTTTGAAATCGAATCCACGCTGTAAAGAAATTCAACACGGTTGGAAAAAGGGCCGCGAAAGCGGCCCTTTGATTTTTGCAGAGGGAATGCTTTGTTCCCCTCAAGAAAAATGTCGTTCCGAACAGTGCCGAAGGCACCGTGAGGAATCTGCTGTTCGCACGTGGCGAATGAGCGTCGAGGCAACTGGATACTCCCTCAGCACTCGCCACTCGGTACTCGCCGCCCGTTAACGTTACAATAAACATCATGATCTCCCCCTTCGCCGACGTCCCCACCGCCATCGACGAAATACGCAATGGCCGCATGATCGTCGTCGTTGACGACGAAGACCGCGAGAATGAGGGCGACCTCACGCTCGCCGCCGAGAAGGTCACGCCCGAAGCCATCAACTTCATGGCCACTCATGGACGCGGCCTCATCTGCCTCACCATGACGGAAGAGCGGCTCGACCATCTCCGCCTCAGTCCCATGAGCGCGGAAAATACCTCGCAGTTCGGCACTGCCTTCTGCGAGGCCATCGACGCCCGCACCGGCGTGACCACCGGCATCTCTGCTTACGATCGCGCCCGCACCATTCAGGTTGCCATCGATCCCGCTTCCACCGCCGCCGATCTCGCCCGCCCCGGCCACGTCTTCCCGCTGCGCGCCCGCAAAGGCGGCGTGCTGGTCCGCGCCGGACAAACCGAAGCCTCGGTCGATCTCGCCCGCCTCGCCGGACTCATCCCCGCCGGCATCATCTGCGAAATCATGAAGGCCGATGGCACCATGGCCCGCGTCCCTGACCTGATTGAGTTTTGCCGCGAGCACAAACTGAAAATGCTGACCGTCGCCGAGCTGATCCGCTATCGTATGGCGCACGAGCGCTATGTGCACCGCGTCGGCGAGGCCCTGGTGGAAACGCGCTTCGGCGAATTTCGCCTCATCGCCTACGAAAGCGAGGTTGACGGCGGCGAATCACACGTTGCCTTGGTTAAAGGAGAGATTGAAAACAGCGAGACGCCCGTGCTCGTGCGCATGCACGCCCACTGCCTCATGGGAGACGTCTTTGGCGCCACCGGCTGCGAGTGCCACGCCACCCTGCAAGGCGCTCTCCGCCGCATCGCCCGGGAAGGACGCGGGGCTCTGATCTATCTGCACCAGACCTCGCAGGGCTTTTCGGTGGATAAAGTGGGCGACCGCACCGCCCTCGCTTTCCATCACGGCCGCAAACTTCCTCCGTTGCTGGAAAATGAAAAGCAAACCAAGCGCGAAATCGGCATCGGGGCGCAGATTCTCTCGGACTTGAACTTGCGGCGAATCCGCCTGCTGACCAACAAACCCAAACGCGTGGCCGCCCTCGAAGGCTTCGGCGTGGAAATCGTCGACCAGGTGCCGGTCGAACTGGGCGAAGTGAAAGCGGGAAAGAAGTGAATGGCGGTCGTGGCAGCGTTTAGCTTTTGAGTCTTAGTGTGGTTTCAGGGAGTGTAATGGGATTTATCCCCCACTGACCTCATGAGTTCCCTTCCAACTCTCCGGCGCTGATTGACTTGCCCCGCTTCCAGTCCTAAGATTTCAACCCAATGATCGATCACACAATCTCGCACTATCGCATCGTCGAAAAGCTCGGCGGAGGAGGAATGGGGGTCGTCTACAAAGCGGAGGACACCGACCTCGGTCGCTTTGTCGCTCTCAAATTCCTGCCCGACGATCTAGCGCAAGACCCAATTGCTCTGAGCCGCTTTCAGCGGGAAGCTAAGGCAGCGTCGGCGCTGAATCATCCCAACATCTGCACGATTCATGAAATCGGCAAGCACGATGGGCATCCCTTCATCGTCATGGAGTTTTTGGACGGCATGACCTTGAAGCATCGCATCGGTCGAAAGCCGCTGGAGACGGACGTTTTATTGGGCTTGGCCATCGAGATCGCGGATGCGCTCGAGGCGGCGCATTCCGAAGGCATTGTTCATCGCGACATCAAGCCGGCGAACATTTTTGTGACCAAGCGCGGCCACGCCAAGATTCTCGATTTCGGATTGGCTAAGCTTTCACCCGCTGCCCATTCCGGTAGTGCCGAGATGACTGCTACGGCGGGAATCGATGAACACCTGACCAGCCCGGGAAGCACACTGGGTACGGTCGCGTATATGTCGCCGGAGCAGATTCGCGGCCGCGAGGTTGACGCGCGCACCGATCTGTTTTCCTTTGGCGCGGTCCTCTACGAAATGGCGACAGCATCGCTTCCATTCCGCGGTGAAACCTCTGGCGTCATTATTGAAGCGATCCTGAACAGGCCTCCCGTCCCCGCCGTCCGCATAAATCCTGCAATTCCGCCGAAGTTCGAGGACATCCTGGCTAAGGCGCTCGACAAAGATCGGGAGTTGCGTTACCAGACCGCGTCGGAGATTCGCATTGATTTGAAGCGCTTACAGCGCGAACTGCAGTCCTCGACCACCGTTCCTGCCGCAGTGTCGCAATCTTCAGATTCAACGCCGGAGTATGTCCCGGACACACATCCGACGCCCAGACCCGGCACGACTTCCGGTTCATCCAGCACGGGGCAGGCGCAGGCCGCAGCCGAGAGCGTCGTTACCGGGCCCGACTTTCATCCCGCGAAAACTCGGCGGGTTTGGACGACGGCTGGAATTGTTGCGTTAGCTGTGCTAATCGCCGCTGGCTGGTTCTATTTCCGGGGCCGGCGTGCTGCGGCGCCCTTGACCGACAAGGACACGATTGTTCTTTCGGATTTTGAAAATAAAACTGGCGACCCGGTATTCGACGAGACCCTCAAACAAGCGCTCGGCGTGGACCTCGGCCAATCGCCGTTCCTCAACATTCTTTCCGACCGGCGCGTGGGTGAAACGATGCAGTTGATGGGCCGCAAGCCCGACGACAAGGTTACGCCGCAAGTGGCCCGCGAAATCTGTCTGCGTACCGGGACTAAGGCGTTGCTCAATGGATCGATTTCGCGACTTGGGACGCAGTACGTAATCGTTCTGGAGGCAGTGAACTGCAATACCGGCGACGTACTTGCCAAGGAGCAAGGCGAAGCGCCCAGCAAGGAGAGCGTGCTGAAGGCATTGGACCAGGTTGCATCGTCCATGCGGGGTAAGCTGGGGGAATCGCTGGCTTCAGTGCAGAAGTTCGATGTGCCGATTGAGGCAACAACTTCGTCACTCGAAGCTCTGAAGGCGTTCAGCATGGGGGTTAAGGTCGCGCGGGAAAAAGGTCCTGCTGAAGGGCTGTCTTTCTATAAACGAGCAATCGAGCTGGACCCGAATTTCGCAACGGCATACGCCCTGCTCGGCTTGAATTACGCCAACCTGGGTCAACCCAGCCGTGCCGCGGAAAATCTGCAAAAGGCATATCAGCTCCGGGATCGAGTGAGCGAGCGCGAGAAGCTGCGCATTTCGGCGAACTACTATTACGTAGTCACTGGGGAGCTGGAGAAAGAAGCACAAACGTATCAGCTCTGGGTACAGAGCTACCCCAATGACGCAGTTCCGTACGGCAACCTGGGCGCTAACTATACGGCTTTAGGCCAGTACGATCAGGCGATTCCGCAAATCCAGAAGGCGATCGAGCTTAGCCCAGACGGGATGGTCAATTATCAGAATCTGACTGAGGTCTACATGCAGACCGGTCAGCTCGACAAGGCCAAGGCAACCCTCGACAGTGCGGCGGCGCGCAGCATCGATGCTGGTCCGTTACAGCTTGTTGGTTACTATCTCGCGTTCCTCGACAACGATAGCGCCGCGATGACTCGGCACGTAGCGTGGGGAGCCGGTAAACCCGGAGATGAGGATCCGCTGCTGGCCACTCAGGCAGACACCGAAGCCTACTACGGCCGACTGACTTCGGCTCGCGACTTTACTCGTAGAGCTACCGATTCAGCCGTGCGCGCGGATTCGAAGGAAACCGCCGCGCTTTGGCAGGTCACCGGTGCGCTGCGAGAAGCCGAGTTCGGCAATGCCGCGCAAGCTCAACGCGAGGCCAACGCCGCCCTGAGCGTTGCTCCCGGACGGGACGTTCGCATGCTTGCCGCTTTAGCATTTGCCCGCTCGGGCGACATACGACACGCCCGCTCGATTGAAGACGATCTGGAAAAAAATTATTCCACCAACACGACCTTGAAGTTGTACTGGTTCCCGATCGTCCAAGCCGCCATTGCGCTCGGCGCCAACAAACCGGAAGAAGCCAGGATCGCTCTGGAAGCGGTAGCGCCTTACGAGCTGGGCGAGCCTCCGCCGTACCAGATGGGCACGATGTATGCGCCTTACCTGCGAGGCGAGGCTTATTTGGTGCAGCATGATGGCGCTTCTGCCGCGCGCGAATTTCAAAAGCTTCTCGATCATCGTGGCCTGATCGTGAATTTTCCGCTGGCAGCACTGGCGCGGCTGGGGCTCGGACGATCGTATGCCTTGTCCAGTGATTCGCCAAAAGCAAGGGCTGCGTATCAGGTATTCTTCAATCTCTGGGCCGGTGCCGACCCCGATATCCCTATCCTTAAAGAAGCCAGGGCAGAGTACGCGAAGCTGCAATAGCCATCATGGCCCACGCCCTCGCTTCAACATTGCATTACTGACGCGGGAATTGTCCGAAGAGTTCTATAAAGGTCTCTCTGGGTCTCTGCGTCTCTGTGGTGAAAAGTTTTTCAAGCGGGCCCGCTCTCAAGCCTCTGCCGAAGCCTTCGTTCTATACTCTTCCGGCAATCCGCTGTCGATCACGGTTCGCACCTTTTCCGTCAGTTCTTCGCGGCCGCCGAAATCCTTGGGCTCAATGGGAGGATGAAAAATCAGCGTCGCCACTCCCGGCTTAATCGCGAACCGTGCCTTCGGCATCAGGTAATGCGTGCCCGTGATGGTGATGGGAACCACCGGCACTCCACATTCCATCGCCAGATAGAACGGCCCTTTCTTGAAGGGCAGAAGCTTGCCGTCAAAGGAGCGTTTGCCCTCGACGTAGATCGTCATATTGATGCCCTGCCCGATCACCTGCCTGGCGACGGCCACCGACTCGATGCCCGCATCGCGGCGGCCGCGATCGACGGGCACCAGCGCTCCCATGCGCATGGCGCGCCCCAGGATCGGATAGTTAAAGAGTTCCTTCTTCACCATCACCGAGGTCCTCCGCGGAATCAATGGAATCGTGATGGGTGGATCGAGGTTCGAGACGTGGTTCGACATGAAGATGTAAGTTCGCGCCGGATCGAGCTCGTCGAGACCGACTGTCCGCACGCGCACGCCTGCCAGCCGCACTCCCATGAAAGCGCCGTAATTGAACATGCGGTAGAGCAGGCGAATGTCACCAGTGAGAAACGTCCAGGGAAAGCCGATGAGCGCCGCCAGCGGCGCGGCGATTCCCCAGAACGTCAGCATCACGAGGGTGCGAATCATGCAGTCGATTGTAGCCCCGCGTCTTTCTTGAGCTGCGAGCTACGAGCCGCGAGCGTCGAGCAAGCACATGTTGGATGCCCCAAATCGTCGGTCATTGCGCATCACTCATCGCTCGAAGCTAGTTCTCGGCTTCGCCCTTCAGCCACGCGGCACGGCGCGCGCGCTGCTCCGTGGTGAGATTTTCTACATCGTTCAGTTGGTACACAATCTCTTCGCGGCTGCCCATTTTCAATTTCAATTCCCGTTCCGCACCGCGGCGGCCACGAACTTTTATGGTCATCGTGTCCCCGGGCGAAAGTTGCGCTACTTCCTGGGAGAAATCGTACCCAGGCTGCTGCCGGTTGATCTCCAGAATAATCTCGCCGACCTGGAGTCCGGCCCGCTCCGCGTCACTGCCCGCGCTTACGGCAGCCACTGTCATGGGACCGTCGAAGTTGCGCGCCACTGTGAATCCCGCATCCGCCACGGTGTTGGTTGCCTGCGACACATGCAGACCGACGCTGCGAAAGAAGTCATTCCAGGGAATCTCCTCTGTGCCGGCCACGTACTCGTTGAAAAAGCCTTCGAACTTGCCGTGGCTCACCGCCTCTGACGCCTCAAGCACTGCCTGTGAATCAGGGAAGAATCTTCCCTTCTTCGCATAGTTCTGATTCATCCACTGAAAGACTTCTCGCAGACAGGCGTGATCATGGCTGGCGTCGCGCACAGCCAGGTCGAGCGCCATGCATAACAGCTCACCTTTGTTGTAATACGAGATGCTGCGCTCGGGGCGGCGGTAGTAAGGGTCGCCTTCGAGCCAGGCGTCGAGACTGGATTCCTCTGCTGATTGCGTCAGGTGGGCCGGACGCCCCTCCAGTTCGCCGATCTGAGCCGCCAAATTCTGTTCAAAGCGGCGCTCATCGAACAGGCCTGCGCGCAGACCGATAAAGTCGGCCGCGGTACTGGTGCATCCCTCGCTGAACCAAAGCGCGCGCGTGTAATTTTCGCGCGTGTAATCGATAGGTTCGAGCGTCTGTGGGCGGATGCGCTTTACATTCCATAGATGAAAGAACTCGTGCGCCGTCACCGAAGCCAGGGCTTCGGGCACCCGCGCCAGCACTTCCGTATTCAGAGTGATGGCGGTGGAGTAGGCGTGTTCCATGCCGCCGCCCTCGGGCCCGCGCGGGAAATGATAGATGAACATGTAGTGCTCGAAGGGGCGATCATTCATCCATCCGGTCGCCGCCACGACGATTTTGTGGAGCATGGCAACAATCTTGTCCATGTCGTAGTCACCCGGTTCTGCATCCACGATGACGCGATAGTGCGCGCCCCCTTCCTCGAAACCGGTTTCCTGAAAGGTTCCGATCTCCACAGGAGAATCGACCAGCCGGTCATAATTCTCCGCGCCAAATTCGCCAGCGGACAGCGACGTCAGTGGCGTGGCGATTTTCCAGCCCTGGGGAATCTGGCTGAAGCGCACCACCATGGACCCGTTGCGAGCGTCCACGGGATACATCAGCACCTGCGCCAGATTGAAGAAGGCATGATGAGGGTTGAACTGCGCTCCGAAGGGACCTTGGGAATCGACGAAGATTTGATACTCGACCACCGCTCCGCCGGCAGCGCCGGAAATCTGCCACAACGCTTTGTTCAGTTCGAGCAGCGGGATTTCGTGGCCGGCGCGATCTTTGGCGCGCACCCAGTTCACATATTGGCTGAAGTCGCGCACCTGATAAAGCGCGTTCCACACGGGAAGCTGCAATTCGCGCTGCGCGGCGCCTTCCGGCAGCAGAATCTGGACCTCTACCAGATGCTGTTCGGCGTTCGCCAGAGAGATGGTGTAATGGGTGGCAGCGTGAGATCGTACCGGGACAAAGCCGAGGAGAACAATCAGGATAAAAAAGAGCGGCAAGGAACTGCCAAGCCTCAAGGGTCTCATAGTCGCCCCGCGGCATTCGCCGAATTGACAGTTTCCGCGTCACCGGCCAGCACCCGCAGTTGCGCCGGCAGTTTCTCGTAGATCCCACCGAAGCCCCCGTTGGAGAGAATCGCCACCACGTCGCCGGCACACATCTCAGGAGCAATCGCCTGCACGATCTCGTCGGCACCGGCGAAAAAGCGCGCGCATTTGCCATGACTCTGAATTTCCGCGGCAAGCTGCGGCAGGTCCAGCCGCTCGTCCGCCGGGACAGCCGCAGCACGGAACACCTCCGCCACCACGATTTCATCAGCGAACGCGAGGCTGCGGGCGAGGTCGCTTTGCAGCACACGCCGGCGTAACGTATTCGACCGTGGTTCGAGCACGGCCCAGAGCCGCGCTCCTGGATAGCGCATACGCAAGGCCTTCAATGTCCCGGCGATGGCCGTGGGATGATGGGCGAAATCGTCAATGATGGTAATCCCGTTGACCTGCGCTTTGACTTCCAGCCGGCGCTTCACGCTTTGGAACGTCTTCAGGGCATTCGCAATCTCTTCTTTGGAAATACCGTAATCAGCCGCCAGAGCCGCCGCAGCGACCGCGTTCCACACGTTGTATTCGCCCGCCAGAGAGAACTCGAAATCCGCCCAGACAGCGCCGATATGCTCCACCGACCAGGAAGTCCGGTCCGGCGCAAACTTCAGATTCGTTATGCGCCAGTTCGCGTGGCTACTTGCCCCGTATCGCTCCACCGGACAAAACGCCTTACTCAGGCAGCGATCCAGGCTCGCGCTCACCCGCGTGTCTTCGGTAGCGCCATCGAAGGCGACGATCCTTCCCCGCCTCGGGACCAGATTCACCAGCCGCTTGAATGCCGTCTCCACGGCATCCAGGTCTTTGTAGATATCGGCGTGATCGAATTCGACAGAAGTCAGAATCGCCGCATCGGGAAAGTAATGCAGAAACTTCGGACCTTTATCGAAGAAGGCCGTGTCATACTCATCACCCTCGAGAATAAAGTGATCTCCATCCCCCAGATGAAAGCTGGAACCAAAGTTCTCAGCGATTCCCCCAATCAAAAAAGAGGGCTCCATCCCCGCTTCATGAAAAATCCACGCCAGCATAGAGGTGGTGGTGGTTTTGCCGTGAGTGCCGGCCACAACCAGCACTTCTTTGCCGCGCAGAAATTCGTCGTGCAGCAACTGCGGCAGGGAGCAGAAAGAAATGCGCTGATCGAGCACGGCTTCCAGTTCCATGTTGCCCCGCGAAATGGCGTTGCCCACCACCACAAGATCAGGACGCGGTTGTAAGTTGCGCGCGTCAAATGGCTGGGCCACGGCAATCCCGAGCTGCGCGAGAAAGTCCGACATCGGTGGATACGCCGCCGCGTCCGAACCCCTGACGGCAAAACCGCGCTGCTTCAGCATCCCCGCAAGCGACGCCATCGCGGTACCACAGATGCCGATGAGATGAACGCGCTTCCCGCTCATGCCGCCGTCACCGCTCCCTCTAGAATCATCAAATTCACATTTCCTCCCTTGACGGTCAACCTGGTGTGCACGCCGATCGGCAGAGTGATGTTATTTGCAGTCACATGCCCTGAGGGCACGCCATAAGCCACCGGAATGCGCAATGGTCCTACAATCCGCAGCACCACTTCCTCCAGCGTGTATTCCTGATTCGCGGGCTGCACGCAATCGCGCATTTCGCCGAAGATGACGCCGCGCACGCCGTCAAGCTTGCCGGCAAGCTTCAATTGCATGAGCATGCGATCTACCTGATAGGGCTTGGTTCCCACATCTTCCAGGAAAAGAATGCTGCCGCTGGTACGAATTTCATAGGGTGTTCCGAGCGAAGCCACGAGGATCGAGAGACAGCCTCCATAAAGACTTCCCTCTGCCTCTCCTTCCATCAAACCTCTCACGCCCGAGGCTGCGTGTAGATCGACCTCCCAAGGCGCGGAATTTCCCAGAGCGGCCTGCCAGGAGGCCAAGTCGACGCCATCTTTGTGTGCCCAGTCTTTGGCCACCATGGGACCGTGAAACGTGACCAGACCCAGCGTATCGGCAAAATAAGTGAGCAGCGTGGTCAGGTCGCTGTAGCCGACAAAAATCTTAGGGTGCGCTTTGATTTTTTCCCCATCGACGCTTTCGAGCAAATAGTTCGAGCCGTAGCCACCGCGGGCGCAAACGATGGCGCGGACATCGTCGCGAGTAAACATCTCCTCCAGTTCGCGTGCGCGCCGCTGCGGCGATCCCGCAAAGTACAAATCCTGATCACAGATCGAATCAAAGTAGAAAGGACGGAATCCTGCGCGCTGGAGGTTGGCGCATCCGGCTTCGAGATCCTCACGTTTGACATTGCTGGCCGGGGCAACGATGCCGATTGAGTCGCCGCGGCGCAACGCCGGGGGCTTGATCTGCGAAGATGTTGTCGAAGGCATGAAGTTCACGGTTGCGAGCGCTTTCGCGGACAAGGGCGAAACACGCCGCAGCTATCCGCCTAAGTAAAATTCTCCCCGGCAAACCAACCGGGCCGTCCCGCGAAGAAAAATTATCTTCCCTTCCCGGCGTACGGTCTGAATTCCTCCCGGGGCATGGACGCGAACCGGCGATTCCGCCCCACCGGTCTTCATCGCAGCCACCGCTGCGGCGCATGAGCCGGTTCCCGAGGATTGCGTCTCTCCCACCCCGCGCTCGAAGAATCGCGCCCGCACATCGTGCTTGCCATTCACTGCAACCATCTCAATATTTACCCCGTCCTTAAACTCAGGACTGCGCTGAATCCCGGCGGCCTGCTCTGCCCAGTTCTCAGCAAACTCCTTCACAAAGACCACAAAGTGCGGATTTCCCATCGAAACCGGAATCCCACGAATCTCGCTCACGCTCACACGGATGGCCCGTTCCGTTTCCACCACAGCTTGGCCCATTGCAACCTCAAACTCGAAGCCAGACTCATCCCGCGCGGTCAGAACGCAGGCTTTCACGCCAGCGCCCGTCAGAATCGAAATCTGTTCCTTGCCGCGCTCTGCGCAGATATAGGCAGCGACGCAACGCGTGCCGTTGCCGGAAATCTCCGCCGGCGAGCCATCGGCGTTGATGAGGCGAACCTCAATATCCGCCGAGGAATGCGGATACATCCATTCCACGCCGTCCGCTCCCACGCCCCGATGACGATCACAAATGCGGCGAGTGATCGCCGCCGTGTCAGGCGCCACGTCTTCGAGGTTGCACGCATCGATCAGCAGAAAGTCATTACCGCAGGCGCAGGCCTTCACAAACGGAATCGTCAGCGGCGGCAAGCTCACTCCAATTCCACAGCATGCCGCAGGTCGAAAATGTGTTGCCAGTTCATGGGACGAACGGAATTTCCGGAAAGCTTTTCAGATGGCCGGATTCTACCACCCTGGCTTTGCCGCCGGAGACCGCTACATTAACCCGCGTGATTACCGCACGTTTCCCGTCATCGCTGGGCGTTCAGGCCGGCGTCCCTGGAAAATTGCCGCCGGCGGCTGCCCGGTGGTATGAATCTCAATCAGTTCGATCAAGCGCGCCGCCTTCGCCGCTTTCCACACCGGATCGCCTTCAAAGCCGATCACCAAGTCCGCATATGCCGATGGGTTCGCCAACGCGCGTTCCCACAATCCCTCGGGATCGACCGGCTGCTTCCACACGCGGTGGTTCCCCTCGTTGATGACCTGCCGGAGGGGAATTCCAGCTTGTTCGAGCGCACCGGAGTGCTCTCCCAGGTACATGAGCAGAGTCGATTGCGGCGGAAACGACTGGAACCAGCCCGCCAACTGCTTATCCAGTTCCACCCGGCCACGCATATTGGTGGCAGCCTCGCGATAGCAAGCCGCGCCGGCTTTCCAGATTGATCCGTAGCTGGCAATCATCAGCCCCAGCCAGACAACGATCGCGGCGAACTGCGCCCAGCCGCCTGACTCGGCCTTAGGCCGCCCCATCCTGAAAGCGAATTGCGCAAGAAAGGAAATCCCCAGCGGACCAAACACCGCAAAGGCCGGAAGCAATTCCAGACCATAGCGGGCGTTGTAACTTGAGAATGGCCACCAGGGCGGCACGAAAATGGGTACGCTGGCATAGGCCACGGCCAAGGCATAAAACGGAAGCGGCGCCCACAGCAGCAATGCCGCACGGCCGCGTGCCGTGAAGATTGCCGCCAAAGCTCCTGCCAGCGCGAGAACTAGCCACACGCGTCCCTCCCAGGCCGGTTCAGCGACATTCAGTTCGGCAGCCTTCAGAAAGTGCGATCCCGCCGCCACCAGATTTCCCTTTGCGGGATTCACTGTCGACGTCCGGGCCTCGATCGCTCGCGCCGAGTACGGCCCGTTAACGAATTCGAAGGGATTGCGATAAACCGCCGCGTTATAGGCAAGCCAGAGCGCGGGAGCAGCCGCTGCAATCAAAACAAAACGGACGACGGCTGGTTTCGAGGGAATCGGAGTTCCCTGCTCGGCACCCTTGCCTCCGCGAAAAGCTAAGGCAACCACTGTGACCACCATCAGCGCGGCCAGAAACCATCCCTCATAGCGGGTCAGACATGCCGCCGCCAGACACAGACCGCTCTTTGTGAGGAATCGATCGGCTTTCGCCTGATCTTTCTGGCGATGGAATTCGACGAAATAGACCACCGTCCAGATGAAGAACGCCAGATACAGCGACTCGCCCATGGCCGTTGTTTGCATGTAGATCAGATTGGGATTGCCGGCGTAAGCGAGGGCGGCCAGCCACGACCAAATTTTGGCTTCCTCATCCGGCTCTCCGCTGTGGCTTAAAACCGTCCGCGCCAGACGAAAAATCCCCAGCGTGCCCAAAACGAAGCCGGCCATGGAAGGAATCGACCCGCCCAGACCGTTTTGCCACATCGTGTTCCAGACAATGAAGGGAAGAATCAGCAAATGTGGGAGCGGCAACCACACGGTTCCCAGCTGCAATGGCCCGGGAGTCTGCGAATCGAAGACGCGGCGCGCGATATTGATATGCGCCACGGCATCGCCGTAGAGCAGCACGTCGCCGCGCCGCTGATAGAAGAGAAAGGAGAATACGGAGATGAAAATCGCCAGCCACACCAGCCGCACGACTTCATTTTCGGAATACGCCTTCGGCGAAGGTTGCGGCTTCATTCGAGGTGGGTCAGTTCACGAAAAATCTGGAAGCGGGCGTCAATCTTCCCGCGGGTGAGGGACTGCAACCGTTCGGTGCCAAAGCTCTCCACGGCAAACGATCCCATCACTCCGCCGTAAAACAGGGCCCGCTTCAACACTTCGCGATTCAACTCCTCCTGCGACGCGACGTAGCCCATAAACCCTCCGGCGAAGGAATCGCCCGCCCCGGTGGGGTCCTTCACTTCCTCGAGCGGCAAGGCCGGCGCGCGAAAAGGATGCCGCCCAATGCCAAACGCGCCCTCGCGAAAGAAAATCGTGGCGCCGTACTCGCCATGTTTCACCACCAGCGCCTGCGGCCCCATGGCCAACACTTTCTGTGCAGCACGCGGCAAGTTCTTTTCGCCGGCCAGCATTTTGGTTTCCGTGTCGTTGACGAGGAGCACGTTCACCAGCTTCAGAGTCTCGGCCAGCTCGGCGCGGGTTCGCTGAATCCAGTAGTTCATAGTGTCGCATCCCGTCAGCCGGACGCCATTCATCCGGCGGCGCACGTTCGCCTGCAACGTCGGCTGGATGTTCGCCAGGAATAGGAATTCCGTGTCCTCGTATTCTTTGGGAATGCGGGGCTGGAACTTTTCGAACACATTGAGGTCGGTGAAATCGGTTTTGGCCTCATTGAGGTTGTCGGTGTAGGTTCCACCCCAGCGGAAGGTCTTCCCTTGGACGCGTTCGAGGCCTCGCGTATCGATGCCGTGTTTCTTCAGAAGATTTTCATGCTCCGGCAAAAAATCGTCGCCGACTACCGCGACCAGGCGGACTTCAGTGAAATAACTGGCCGCCAGCGAAAAATAAGTTGCCGCCCCACCCAAGACGCCTTTTACGCTGCCCGAAGGGGAGGTAATGTCATCAAACGCGACCGAACCGACAACGACCATGCTCATATGTCCGCCACTCTATTGCACGTACTTCCCAATAATCACCTTCAGCCGCTTCTTCGTCGCCAGTGGAATCTTCCTGGGATCAGTCAAGATCGCATGAGCCAGCGCCGACCCGCACTTGCACGACCGCTCTTTGGGCATCGCCGCGACCGTCTCGCGCACCACCTTCGCCGCGTTCTCGGCGTTCTTCACCAGCACGGCGATAATCTGATCTACCGTCACCGAATCGTGATGCGGGTGCCAGCAGTCGTAATCGGTTACCATCGCGATCGTCACATAGCACAGCTCGGCCTCGCGCGCCAGCTTGGCCTCTTGCAGATTGGTCATGCCGATGACATCCATGCCCAGCCCGCGATACACCTGCGACTCCGCTTTGGTGGAGAACTGCGGACCCTCCATGCAGAGATAAGTTCCGCCGCGTTTGCCGATCACGCCCGCTTTCTCGCAAGCCGCCTGCACCACGCCCGCCAACTCCCCACATATAGGATCGGCAAAAGCCACGTGCGCCACCAGTCCACTGCCAAAGAAAGTATCCACGCGATGGCGGGTGCGATCGAAGAATTGATCAGGAATCACGAAATCTAGCGGTTTGTGTTCTTCCTTGAGCGATCCCACCGCGGAAACCGATACGACGCGCTCGACTCCAAGCTGCTTGAAGCCATGAATGTTGGCGCGAAAATTCAGTTCGCTGGGAAGGATGCGATGTCCGCGGCCATGCCGCGCCAGGAACGCCACTTTGCGGTCCGCCAACATGCCACAAACATAGGCGTCGGAGGGCGCGCCAAAGGGAGTTCTGAGGCGCACTTCTTTTACCTTGCTGAGGCCGGGCATGGCATAAAGCCCACTGCCGCCGATGATTCCAATTTCCGCTTGTGGCAACATTCCTCCCGGTGGTCGTCGGTCGCGCCTACAGAACTGCTCAGAACGCACGGGTCAAACGTGTGATTATACAAGACATGTCTGCGCCCTCGATGGTTCAAGCATTTCTAACTCGCTACAATTCAGATATGCGGTCCGCCGCTCGGCCCATTGTGATTCTCCTCATCATCGCGGGGAGCCTGGCGCAAGCTTCTTCCCAGCAGATGCCAAAAGGCGGGCCTACGTCCGTGACGGTCCCGCTTACGCTCGATCACAACCGCATTGTGATCGACGTTGACCTCCTCCTGCCCAACGGCTCAACCCAGCGTATCGCTGCCTGGGTCGACAACGGCAATCCCGATCTCTATATGTCTCGCCGGATAGCCACGCTGCTTGGCCTGAATGTGTCTTGTGCCGAACAGGCCTGCACCGCGCTGCCGCCGCAGGAGATCTTCATTGGCGGAATGAAGATTCCTCTAGCCACAGCGCCGGCCGTAGTGAAAGAAGCGAAAATTCCGCAGCAGCCCGGTGGCACGGCCTGGGGCATAGGCCCGGGCTTGTCCGCCGAGATCAATCTTCCTGCCGCTGTCCTACGCAACTACGACGTGCTGATTGACTTTCCGGAGAGCAAATTCACCATCGCTCAACCCGGCAGGCTGAAGTTCAACGGAGTGGAGGCCAAAGCGATTGTCAATCCTACGAATGGTCTCATCCAAATCCCCAGCCAGATTGAAAAGCAAAAATACAATCTCGCCCTCGATTTGGGCTCTTGCATCAGTTTTCTTTCGGAAGAACTCTTCGAGAAGTTGGCGGCGGCCCACGCTGACTGGCCCCATATGACTGGCGCGATCGGCTCCGCCAATATGTGGGGGATGGACACGGAGACCAAATGGAAGCTGGTGCGTGTCGCCAGGGTACAGTTCGGGCCGTTGTTTCTCACCGATGTGGCGGTGACGGAATCGCCGAAGGACCGGACAGTACTTTTCGAAAAGCCTGCTGGAGCGCCGACCGCCGGCCTGATCGGCTCACAGGCTCTGCTGAATTATCGCGTCGGCTTCGACTACGCCCGTTCAACCGTGTATTTCGATATTGGCCGCCTGTTTAGCTTTCCCGACTTCGATGTGATCGGGCTGATCCTCCGCCCCGAAGACGACGGACGCTACACAATTCTCAGCATCGCCGATTATGATGGAAAACCCTCCGTAGCCGGGATCCAGACCGGCGATCATCTCGTTGCCGTCGACGGCATTCCTGTGCCGGGATCAACTATGGGACAAGTCTGGCGGATGCTGGGCGGCACACCCTGCCAGGAACGCAAGTTGACAATTGAGCGCGCGGGAAAACAAGTCGTGGTGACGGCCACCGTGCAGCACTTTCTGGCCGAAGCAGATGACCGGGCTAGAGGCAAAGCCCGCCAGCAATGACGCCAGCGCCAAGCTACTTCCCGAAGACTTCCTTCTCCACCGTTTGCGTCGTCGCCGAATCCAGACTCTCGCTCACCAGCACGGTATCGCCGCGATCTTCGATCACTATCGTGCCTTCTTCCGTGTTCCATGTGTGCCGGCCCAGCAGAATCGGATGCTTGCGTTCCCGTTTTTCGTCTGCCGACGGGCCGGAGGCAGCATTCACTGTTTCTTTCGCGTCCTGATAGCGCGTTTTCAGCGACTCGGCATAGATCTCGGCGAACTCAGCCGCTTTCTCCGCGCTCGACCAGCGCGAAACATAGAGCAGCGCCAGCGGCGCAGCGGGATGATCCTTTGGCCGCGCCGCGTAGTAGTAGCCGCCACGCCACTCTGGATACAACCGATCCGATTCTTTTTTCCCCGCGTACTGCTCGACCAGCACCGCCACGTCGAACTCACCCATGGCGCCGATATCAAACTTCAAGTAATCCTTGAAGTCTCGTTTAAATTCAGGCACGGGCATGGGCTCGATGCGCTCGCCCGAAATATACGTTTCCGGCTGCATGATCTGCCGCGTGGTGTGCGGCGGATTGGCCAGCACCCCGGCGTATGCCTTTTCCTTGCCTTCTTTGTCCAATATTGCAATCACGAACTTCAGCCCATAGCTGTAGGGAAAAGTCAGCGACTCCCGTAAGAATATGGGAGCATCTTTGAAGACCACGGAATCGTCGGTGCCATTGGCCATTTGCTCTTCCATATTCTCGACCAGATCCTGAGAATCTGCGATGGAGCGGCCCACGGGCGCCAGCTCATATTCCAGCATCACAGCCTCGGCCTGGCCCTCGACCACGGCCTCGCGGGCGTCGTCGATCTCATCATTTTCGATGTCCTGGGGCGTGGGATCTTTTCTCATCTCTCCCAGGTCCTTATCGCCCTTCTTCATGAACCTGTTCAAGCCAACCGTCTGATCCTGCAAGGCGTGAGTCAATTCGTGCGCCATCACGCCCTCCTGCTCTTCCACGGGAACCCAGTCGAGCAGGTTCACAGTCTTGGTCTTGGGATCGTAATAGCCCGCAATCTGCTCGCGCAGTAACGAGACCATCAGCTTCTCCAGGTCGTAGTCGCGGGGCAGCAGCCCGAATTTCTTCAGCACCAGCTCCGACCGTTGCAGCCGTTTCACGTCTTCATCTTTCATGTGCCTGGTGAGATATGCGACTACTTCGTCGCGGCTGGTAAGGCGGCGCTTGACTTCCCTCCTGATGGGCAAACCGGTCTTCTTGCTGTCGAAAGCCAGAATCTCATCAACGGAGTGAAACAGTTCTTCCGCCTGGCGGGGAGTAATCTTGACATCTTCTTTTGGAGGGGCGGGCTTGGCGGGTTGCTGAGTCGAGCTGGGTGCGGCTTGAGGGCCCTCGCTTTCGGACCCAGAGGCGGTGTCGTGAGCTCCGGCGGCCGGTTTCTGATCTAGTGTGGAGTGGGTGCCGGTATCTGCCTGCTTCTGACCCTGATTCTGCGTTGGCGGCGGCTGCGGCTGACTCTGCGCGACAACCGAAACTGCACTCCCCATCTCCACGCACAACACCGCCGCTAGGAGTTGCCTTAACGCTCGACCCGTCAACAGACGCACGACATTCATGGACAAGAGTTTATCGTGTTTTCGGCAGGAGTATCGAGATTGACTTGCCCGCCCCATCCACGTAACATTCGGCACCAATGATCGGCAAAACCATCTCCCATTACCGCATCGTCGAAGAACTCGGCGGCGGCGGCATGGGCGTGGTTTATAAGGCCGAGGATCTTCTCCTGCGCCGGTTTGTGGCCCTGAAGTTTCTGCCCGAGCAGGTTGCCGGCGACCCGCAAGCCCTCGCCCGGTTTCAACGCGAGGCGCAGGCTGCCTCCGCGCTCAACCATCCCAATATCTGCACGATTTACGAGATCGGCGAAAGCGGGGGCACGCGCTTCATCGCCATGGAATACCTGGATGGCATGACATTGAAGCACCGCATCGCCAGCCGTCCACTGGAGGTAGAAACGATCCTTCCCCTCGCCCTCGAAATTGCCGACGCACTCGACGCCGCTCACGCCGGAGGGATCGTGCACCGCGACATTAAGCCAGCCAATATCTTCATCACCAAACGCGGCCACGCCAAGATTCTCGATTTCGGTCTGGCCAAAATGACGGCGAGCGAGCGCCCTTCGAGCGGCGATTCGGAGACGATGGCCACGTCCGATCAGCTGACCAGTCCCGGCGCCATGCTGGGCACCGTGGCCTATATGTCACCCGAGCAGGTGCGGGCGCAAGACCTGGACGCACGCAGCGATCTGTTTTCTTTTGGTGCGGTGCTTTACGAAATGGCCACAGCCAAACTGCCGTTCGCGGGAGTGAGCTCGGGCGAAATCTGTGGCGCGATCCTGCATCGGGAGCCACCGCCGCTGGCGCAGGCAAATTCCACTGTTCCCCCCGGATTAGATCTGGTCGTCCGCAAGGCGCTTGAGAAAGACTGCAATCTCCGCTACCAGCATGCCTCTGAGATCCGCAGCGACTTGCAAAGGCTGAAGCGCGACACGGAAACCGGACAAACCAAAGAACCAGGTCCGGTGGAACCGCGCGTGGCAGAATCGCATTCCGCCCGGAAGCGGAAATTCTGGAGGGTCGCAATATCTGTTGCCGTTCTGGCTGTCATCCTGGTTGCGCTCGGGTTTTACTACCGTTCGCGTCAGACCAAGCTGCTCACCGAAAAGGACAGAATCGTCCTCGCTGATTTCATCAACACCACGGGCGATGCGGTATTCGATGACACTCTCAAGCAGGGCCTGACCGCTCAACTCGAACAGTCTCCTTTCTTGAGCATCGTGCCCGAACAGCGTATCCAGGAAACCTTGCAGATGATGAATCAAAGCGCGGATGCGCGATTGACACCTAAGGTGGCTCTTGAGGTCTGTCAACGGACTCAGAGCACCGTGGTCCTTGACGGCACGATCGCGCAAGTCGGCACGCAGTATTTGCTGATTCTGAAAGCGCTGAACTGCGCCAACGGCCAGTCCCTGATCAGCGTGGAATCCGAAGCGAATGACAAGAATCATGTCCTCGAATCTCTGGGCAAGGTTTCGGTGGAGATGCGTGCCAAGCTGGGAGAATCGCTGGGCACCGTCGAAAAATTCTCCGTGCCGCTGGAGCTGGCCACTACATCGTCTCTGGAAGCGTTGCAATCCTACAGCCGGGGCCTGAGGCTGTTGAATGGCGGAGATATCCCCGGCTCAATTCTGTTATTCAAACGAGCCATCAGCGAGGACCAGAACTTTGCTATGGCTTACGCGTCACTCGGGACTGCCTATTCTCTGCTGATTCAGACACGACTGAGTGCAGCAGCCACCCAGAAAGCGTACGAATTGCGGCAGCGGGTGAGCGAGCGCGAAAAATACTACATCGAGTCTGTTTATTACCAGTTCGTCACGGGCGACCTGGAAAAAGCCCGCCAGACCGACGAACTCTGGGAACAGGCCTATCCGCGCGACGACGCTCCCCGCCGAAATCTGGTCATTATCGACTGCGGCCTGGGGCAATACGACAAGGTCCTGGAAGAAGCTACCGCAGCTTTCCGTCTCAGCCCCGACGGCGGCAGCTACTTCGATCTTGTCACCGGCTATGCCATGTTGCATCGCATGGAGGAAGCGCACGCCACCGCAGAAGAAGCGGTGAAGAAAAAACTGGATTCTCCACTTCTGCGAATCTGGCTGTACTGGTTGGATTTCTTTAGGAATGATGCGGCAGGCCTTGCCGAGCAGGTGGCCTGGTCGGCGGGAAAGCCGCGGGTAGAAGATATCTTCCTGGCTCTGGAAGCTGACTCGTCGGCCTATGCAGGAGAGCTTGGGAAAGCACGTGAGCTTACCCAACGGGCTGTCCTCTCCGCAGAACAAGCCGATGAGAAGGAAGCAGCGGCTTACTACGAAGCCAAAGCCGCCATGCGAGAGGCCCTGTTCGGCAATGTGGCAGAAGCGAAACAGAGAGCCGAAGCGGCGCTCACGCTTTCGACAGCAAGAGATGTTCGGTACGTTTCGGCTTTAGCACTGGCGATGGCAGGGGATATCGCGAATGCGGAGAAACTGGCTAACGAATTGGCCAAAGAGTTCCCTCAAGATACGTGGGTGCAGTTTCAGTACGCCGCCACCATTCGCGCCCAGATTGTGCTCACCCGCAACAAGTACGCAGAAGCCATTAAGGCGCTTCAAGTCACCGTTCCCTATGAGCTGGCAGCAGTAGGCGCTGGTTGGGAACCGATAAATCTTTATCCCGTGTTTGTGCGTGGCCAGGCTTATCTCGCCCAACACAAGGGCACAGAGGCAGCGACCGAGTTCCAGAAAGTCCTCGACCATCCAGGAGTGGTAATGAACGATCCTATCGGCGCAGTGGCGCGCCTTGGCCTGGCCCGCGCTTATGCCCTTTCGAGCAACAACAAAGCGAAAGTTGCTTACGAAGACGTCTTCGTCCTATGGAAGAACGCCGACCCTGAGCTTCCACTCCTCAAGCAAGCCAAGGCCGAGTACGCGAAGTTGCGTTAGCGGCATAGGTGGAAGCGTATCAACGACAGCACGGCCGCGGGATTAGGGTACACTCGAAACAAGCGCTATTGCCCGTGAGGAGAGCGGTCATGTCCCTCCGCAAGCTCTGTTTTTTGGCGACGCTGGTCTCGATTGTTGGTTTCGCAGCGGGCGCAAGGTTAAACCGTCAGATCGGGGAATTTGACCTATCGAAGCCGAATACCCAGCCGAACGGACCGGCGCTTATCGCCGCTGGTCCGCCTTGGTATCGAGGGCAGCCGCCTGGCAAGCCAGGCCAATCGCGTTGGGTCAAAGCATTGCCCGCGAGCGGCGAAATGCCGCCGGCTGTTTTTCTTCCCGTCCAATCCAAGAACACGAAGAATCTGAGTGCGGGAAAATTGCTGGTGGCGAGCCGAAACCTCGGCGATCCGCATTTCGTCAAAACCGTAATCCTGCTGGTTCATTACGATGCCCAGGGCGTACTCGGGCTTATTCTCAACCGGCGCACGGATGTCCCCCTTTCACGAGTGCTTGAGGGTGTGAAGGGAGCCAAAGACCGTTCCGACCCGGTCTATATTGGAGGTCCCGTCGAAGCGCCTGCGCTGTTTGCGTTGCTCCAGTCGCCGGCCAAAATCGAAGGCGCCGAAAGCATCTTCGATGGCGTTTCCCTGATTACTTCGAAACCCCTTTTCGAACAAACCATTTCCGCCCAACCTGACCCTGGTGTCTTTCATGTTTACATGGGCTACGCCGGATGGACCAAAGCTCAATTACAGAACGAAGTGGAACTGGGCGCGTGGTTCATTTTCCCTGGGGACACCGGCTCGGTCTTCAATTCGGATCCAGATTCCTTATGGCTGGAAATGATTCGGAAGACGGAACTACAGATGGCGGGCAGCAGGCGTTCAGCGGCTGATCTGGCAACGCATGCGGGCCCGATTTGCCGGCGTGACCTATGACGATGACGCCCGCGCCACATGAAGCTGGATTCAACTTATCGCCAGTTGCCGATCAGGATGAACGGCGCCCAATAATAGGGATGTGCGTAAGGCGAGTTTCTGTCTGCCTGAAAGCCGGCATTTGCGGGGCACACGTGTGCTTCTTCGGTTCCAAGATTCCGGCCAAGCAGTAAATCGAGCCCCGCCGCCTGCAATGCGTCAGCTTTGGTTACGGGATGTTGGTAGTCGCTGAGCGCGCTATAAAAGTGCTGCATCAATATGCGCGTGCTCTCGTCGGAAACATCCCACAGGCTGGCGAGCACAGCCTCGGCGCCTAATTTCTCCGCGACCGACGCGAAGCCTTCAATTTCCACTCCGTTGGCATTCGGATCACCGGCAGCCGTCTCGCAGGCCGACAGAGACAGCAGATCGACGTCTCTGAAGAGATTATGTTCGGAACCGATTTCCGCAAGCGTCAGTTCCTTGCCATCGCCAAGCAATAAGAAGGAATCGGAATCATTTCCCGAATTGAGCTTGAAATGGCTGGCAATATGCACCACGCTGTAGTTCCCGTGCAAGGCATCGCGCATGTTTTCTGCGGTGAAATCCTTGTCGAGCAGAACGCGTCCAGGAAGCACGCCCTTACCGGTTTTTGCGCCTTTGGTCTCGTCGTAGATAATCGAAGTCAGCTCCTCGGGCACATTGGGCAGCGGGCCAAATTCGTGCCAGGACTGGGAAACGCCGAGCCCCAGCCCCTTGCGATCCGGCCTGGGAAGGTCCTTCAGATTCTGCATGCTGCTTTCAGTGAAGACCTCATTGCTGAAACGCTCGATCAGGTATTGCTTGCCGTCGAACAGGGCCGCGATAGGCACGTAACGGAGAGGACCATCGAGTTCCCACATCAAGGTTCGCGCTCCGGATACCTGTAAGTCGTGCTCGATGGGCCCAACCAGGATCGTATACAGCTCTTGCGCAAGCGGACGGGGATCGGTGCAGGGATCTTTCAATGCCAAGCGGAAGGCGCTGACCTTCCGCGTGAGTTCGTCCCAGGAAATCTTGTACTCCCGCCAGGTTTGACTGTCGGGCGTGATGAAAACCACTTGATACTTCTCCTCGGAGACGAGGGTGAAGAGGGCCACAGTCCCCGGCCCAAGCTGGCGCAGCGTGGTTCCGAAATTAGAAAGAGCGTCCACGCGTTCGTTCCTGGCCAGTTCCAACTCACTTCTCTTGATTCTCTGTTGCTCAGCCTCGCGATTGCGACGGAGTAGATCATGGAGTTGCTCGGTAGCGTCACGGCGCTCGGCGGTGAGTTGCTTGAGTTGCTCTTCTTCACTGGCGGAACGGTGGGGATTGGCCTCCAGCTTGCCGATCTTTACCCCCTGCTCGGTAATGTTGTTCAGAGCAGCGGTATCATGGCGGACGATTCCATCTTCCACCGTGGTATACGGAACTGTGCCAAAACCCCGGCTTGGCTCTTCTTTGCCGCGGACATATTCGCGCAATTCGTGCGCTTTTAATAATCCGATCACCTCTTCCGCCTCCAGCAGCCTTCCCTCGGAAATCAGCAATTGCGCCAGCGTGCGGTAGGTATCTTCATGTTTGCGGACAAAACCCTGTTGGATCTCGGAGGTAAGATCTTGTCTCTCTTGCCGGAATTGCTGCAAAAGATTTACTGCCTGCTTGCCGTAGACGATGGCCATGCCGGTCTGGTTCATCTTGGCCATAATGTGCATGAGATTACTAAGGTCGCTTTGTTCGCTAGGGCGCGAGCCGAGATCATGCGCCAGAAAGAGTGCATTCAATGAAAACTCAGCGGCTTTGGAATACTCACCTAAGAAGTAATAGGCAGCGGAGGCATAACCCAGCAGACTTTCCTCATCTTCTTTGCTCCATTTCTGCTCCTCGGCGATGGCCAACGCCTGGAGAGCTTGCGTCAGAAATTCCTGATATTGCCCGTGAGCGTTATCGTCTGCGCGCCCGAGATTGTATTCCACCAGCGCCAGAGCCCCGTGCGCGATTCCCTCATGGCTGCGGTCTTTTTGCGCCTGGGCTAAAGCCAGCGCCTGCTGGGCATGGAGGAGAGCTTGGTCGCGCTTTTTCAGGTTCAGATTGGGCCAAATGATCTTTATTTGCAGTGAAAACTCTTTGTCGCCATCGTGCATCTGCCGGGCAACCTTCAGCGCCTGTTCCAGGTAGGAAACTGATTTTTCGTTGGGCGCTGAAGAATAAGAACCTAGTGAGTAGTAAAGCGAGCCGAGGTCTTCGAGGGCTGATTCTTCTTCGTCCAGGCTGTGCACCTGCCTGGCGATGGCAAGGGCTTTTTCGAGGTAAGGAATGCCTTGATCGTAATATTCAATGTGGGCATAGGCCCAGCCCAAATTATCGTTGAAAATCGCCT
>Ga0187782_10000474_pt1 | contig 27054 bp, 25 predicted proteins | sample 0715_SJ02_MP15_2_FD_132454 | JGI IMG/M metagenome (GOLD analysis project Ga0187782, IMG submission 132454) | Tropical peat soil microbial communities from peatlands in Department of Meta, Colombia - 0715_SJ02_MP15_20_MG | ecosystem: Environmental > Terrestrial > Soil > Wetlands > Peat | place... | reverse complement strand
GGTCCACCGTTGCATGCTCGTACCTCCGGGATGGCACGAGATCACGGTCGACCTGTGGTTGTCGATCCCCTTTCTGAAAAGTCTTTTGTTGTCCAATACTTCAACGTGATCGGTGCTCTAGGATCGCCAGTCCATCTGCTTGCATGCAGGTTTCGCGATCGATTCGGCCCACCGAAAGGATCAGGCGTTCCGTCCGTCGCAGTCGAAAGCCCATCACGAGTGGCTGCGGCGGGTTGGCGTAGGCCCTCTCCTCGAAGCGAACGATCTCCAGATTCTCTGAACGAAGACCCGTCGGAGTCTACGGACTGTATGCACATGACTCTCGACTTCGAGCCACGTACCACGATAACCAAACGTCCTCTTGGCCGCACCCCTCCGGCACCCCCTCGCCGCGCTTCTCGATGATCGTTCTTTCCGGTCTCTCGCGTCGTCGATACACAGGGCGTCGTTACTCCCACGAGTTTGCGCGGCGTTCGGCGGCGCGTCACAATTGCGCGTGAATATTTCTTGGATCGCGCTTATCCTCGTCGCAGTTTGCAGCACGTTTTCCGCGTGCTCCTCCATCGGACCGGCCCCACCACCCGATCCAGCAGTTCAGCAGAGTCAGGCACGTGCATGCACGGTCGCCGCCGACTGCCCGAAGGGATACACGTGCGAATCCGTTGCCGCCGACGGAGGACAGGCAGGAACCTGCACGTCCCTGCCTTGCCAGAGCAACTCGGATTGTGGCCCTGGCCTCACCTGCTATCAGGGGTTGTTCGGCACAAGTCCGGGGGCTCAATTGCTGCCGACGACCTGCGCACAGACGGCCGAAGACGGGGGCGCATGCAGCGCCTGTGTTCCGCAATGGGACGCTCCGTGCGTCACGGCTGCGGATTGCGGCCCGGGATTCACCTGCCCGCTCGAGTCCAGCTTGCGAGCCATTTCTTGCGGAACGGACCAGGACGCCAGTCCGCCTCCCTATGCGACCGTCGGCACCGTTTCGTGCAGCGCGGCTCCCCTGCCTGCCAGCACGACGTGCAAAGCGGGCAGCACTTGCACCGAGGTCACGTGGAATAATTGCGTGGCGCAAGAAACAGGTCCGTGCAGCGTCGATTCGGATTGCCCATCAAACTGGACGTGCGGGTGCCAAGCCTGCGGCTTATTGCATTTCTCTCCCGGGAGCGATGCCGGGTGCACGATGCACTGCAGCCCGCCCAACTCGGACCTAGTTGTGCTCGAGTGCGCTATTGGGGCTACATACGCTGTTGGCGAATAGGCGTTCCTAGGTCCTACCGGGGGGCAAGACGTGCGGCACGCATGGGTCCTGTCACGTACCGGTCGGGCCGGCCGGTGCGTGACGCCGACAGCAAGTGGAGCCCTTCGAGGGTAACCTTCGTCGATGGGCTTCGAGGATCGTTACAAGCCGCTCCTGGCGCGCCGCGTTCCGCGCGAGGACGTCGTCCTGGGGCGAGCCTACGTCATCCACGCCCGCAACGGTGGCGTGGGTGTGGCCGTCGAGGAGCGTCGTCGGGTTGTTGCAGGCAAACGACCTCGGCCGGCAGTTTGAGGTGCTGTACGGCGAGTCATTTGAAGGTCCCGTATTTCGCCAGCGGATCATCGCTTGGTTCAATGCCCTTATTCTCCGGCACTTCGAAGCGACTCAGGACCTAGTGACGGAGAAGCTCGAGTAGGCCCCGTCAACAAGCAGAAAGCGCCGCGACTCGGCTCGGCATCGGGGAACGCGATGCGCTGGTGCACGACGCCGGCGAGTTCGCCGCCGGTCTTCCGGAGCTCGTCCTCAGCCTCGCGAGCGAGTCGCGTGTTCGCGGCAGCGCGGTTCACGACGAACGCTCGCCGGATCGGCCGCCGTCCGAGCTGCGGACGGATCTCGTCCGCGTGGTCGATAGACTCGAGGGTCTCCGCGACGGCCCAGAAGTCGAACGGGCCGGGCTGGATTGGAAGCACGGCGACATCGGCGGCGACCGCGGCGCTCTGCGTGACATCGCCGAGCCGCGCTGGGCCGTCGAGGAACACGTAGTCGTAACCGCGGACGATCTCCCGGAGACGCGGGAGCGCGATCGCCTTGTCGGCCCTCACGACGGCGAGGCCCTCGAGCGAGGAACCGTCCTGGCGCGCGGCGCCCCAATGGAACGCACTCGCTTGCCGGCCCATGTCGACGACGAGTGTTCGACCGCCCTCGAGATGCGCCGAGGCGGACAGGTTACCGGTGCCACCCACCGGTCTGCGGGCCTCGCCACGCGCCGCAAGGCTTGGGCCTAGTCGGGGACCTCGTCGCAGGTCACAGTACAGTGGATGACGCCGAGCAAGACCGCGTTCGCTCGGGTCTGGCCCGAGGTGGGCCGATCGCGTGCCCGGGCTTTGATCGTCGCAACCCTTGCATCGGTTTCCGCCTCCGTCGGGAGTGCGGGATGCGGAGGCCGAACAGCCCTCGATGTGTCCGGCGGGATCGCGCTGCCGAGCGACGGGGGTGGCCCGGGCGCAGCATCGTCGGGTAATGCAGAAGACGCAAGTTCCGTCGCTGCGGTTGATGCCGGGGACGCGGCCGCGTGCACCACTCCGGGGATCTACCTGGTGACGGGCCCCAGCCAATACGGTCCGTATTCGCTCGCGCTGTTCGACCCTGAAGCGGGGAATCTCGATCCACTCGGTCCGATTGCTACGTTGCCACCGGTGTGTCCGCCGGGAACCCCCGTGACTTCGGTCGCTGTTACACGTTCCGGGCAAATAACGATTACCTGCTCGGGTTTTCTGCTTCGTCTCGACGAGGCGCTGGCGACGAGCTCACCAATCTACGAGTGGCCTCGAGGCGTGCCGTGGGGATTCGTCGAAATGACCGCGCTCGGCCTTGCGGATGGCGGGCAGCGGCTGCTCGGTCTTGGACCGCCGATCGGGCTGGCAGAAGTCGACTTCGACGCGTCGTCGCCGGTGTCCCCGATCGAGATGTTCGAAGTGTCGATGCTCGACATCGACGCATCGGTCGTCCCCGATGGCGGCCCGCTGCAGATACTGGAAGCGCCGATCGCCGCGACCGGCGACGGACGTCTCTTCGCGATGTGGTATGAGCCGTACGAAGGCAGCGATGCTCCCGCGATCATCCAGGTCGACCCGTCCACCGCGGCGCCGATCGCAGAGGTCGACGTGGCAGTGAGCTGGGATTATTCAATTCATCCATTCGCCTTCTGGGCGGGCGACTTCTACACCTTTCCGCCCGCCGCAGCGGATGCGGGCGCAGCCGGGCAGACCGAGATTGTCCGCCTGCATCCCGGCGCGAGCACACGCGAAACGGTGTCTACCGTCGATGGAGTCGTCGTCGCCGCGTCCAGCTCGCCGTGCGCGCCCACGCATTGAGATACGTCCGTCACGAGGTCCCCTCCCTCACTCGCGCCTTCTCCTCGAGAAGGCGCCAGTGGGCGATCATCTTCTCGAGGGTGCCCCGAAACTGGGGGGCTGCCCGTGTCGCGATCTGCTCGAACTCGGCTCGCGTCTTCGCCAGCTCCGCGCGGGTGGGCGGGCTCCACTTCGCGGACTCGCCCGCGCGACTCGCCGCCAACGCTCGGAACCATCGTGCGCGGTCGGCCTCCTCCTCCTCGCGCTCGCGCTGTCGACGTTGCGCCTCGAGCGCCTCGTTGCGGAGCTTGCTGTGTCCGCGCTCGACGTGCTCGAAGAAGTGCTCGAGCTTCTCCCAGACGAACCGCGCGGTCGGCGGCCCATCTCTCGAAGCGCAGAACGCCCCGGCGATGGCTTCGCGTTGCGCCTGCTCCTTGGCGGCGCGGTCGCCTTCCACCGCAGCGACGCATCGGGCGACCATCTCGACGTCATGGCGGTCGAACCAACGCGGCGGGATGCGCTTCGGGTGCTTGTGTTTCATTCGCTCCCCGAGCGCCCACCGAGCGATCTCTCGGTCCTCCTTGCACACCCTCGGTTGTTCTTCTTGGTCGAGCGCCGTCTCCCGTGGCCTCGCTCGAGCGCTCTCGCAAGAAGAAGAAGGTTCTCTCTGATCTTGATCTGGTTCTCTCTCTTGATCTGGTTCCATGGAAAGCCTTTCCGCCAGGGGTCCGGCAACGCGTTCCGGTGGGGGATTCAGCCTGGGCGCGACCGGAGCCGCCACCTGCGCCGGCGGCACGGGTCGAAGCACCTTCGGCTTGTCCTTCGGATAATCGGCGCTGAAGGTGGCGAGCTCGCGGAGCATCACGGGACCCGGGCGGTAGTAGATCCGCTCGCCGCCGTCGGGCCGGCGCTCGCGACGAAGGACGTAGATGGCGGCGCGTTCGAGCTCGCCCACGTGGGTGCGCACGGCGCGGGTCGAACAGCCGCTCAAGTGCGCGATGGTCTCCTGACCCGGCCACGCCTCCACGTGGAGCTGAAAGTGGGTCGCGATGGCAATGAAGACCGACCAAGGCCCTTTCGCGAGGGCGCGGAATACCGATCCTCTCTTTCGAAGCTCCTGGAGGACGAAGCCGAAGTTATCTCGAAGGCGAACTCGATCTCGAAGTGGGAAGACGTCGTTCGGTTCCCCCGGACCCGCCGGGAGGACCTCTACTGCGTTGAACATGGTGCATGCCCCCTCCGCGCCCCTAGGCGCGGGGAAGGGCCCGAGAAACGCGCGCGACGATCGCGATCCGCGTGATGACTACGGCGAGCGCGCTCGGGGCGTTCGTAACTGGGAGCGCGAAGCGCGCTCCGCTCGCGCGACGTGGGCGACGTCGTTCGAGCCCTGGGAATCCTCGCGCCGACGCATGGAGATGCCTTGCGCAAGGACAGCCGAACCCCTATGCTTGGTCTCACTCGACGCTGGACAACGACGAGGACCAAGACAGCGGCCTTGCTGACCTGGCAGTCAGCGAGGCCTGGTGCCCTTGCCGAGTTTGAATCGTCACGGGCCATGACGATTCGCGGGGAGGAAGGCGCACCGTCCGCGAGGGAATCGTCACCGCGGGGACGTGAATTGCTGCGCGTTGACCCCGGCGAGTGCGGTGCTGAAGGCTCGGCGGAAGGAGTGGAAGTCAACCGGCAGCGTTGTCGCCGTCTCGAAGTAGAGCGGGTCGCGCCCGCGCCGGCAGCCCCTCGCTGATCACCAAATCGGTCTCGTGGCTTGCGGCACAGCCGCCTCATTCCTCAGGGGCTGTTATCAGGCTTTTCCCTCCCCTCGCGCGGGCGTCCGGCCAGCGGTGTCGAGAATTTCTCGGATGCGCTTGCCGAGGGAATCCATCGTGTACGGCTTGGCAAGGAACTCCGCGCCCTCCTTGAAAACGCCATGGTTCACCATCACGTTCGCGGTGTACCCCGACGTGAAGAGCACGCGCATCGCGGGCTGGATCGCCAGAAGCCTCTCCGCCAGCTCGCAGCCGTTCATGCCCGGCATGACGATGTCGGTTACGAGCAAATGCACGTTCTCGCGCGCGGTGAACGCAAAGCTCACGGCCGACGGCCCATCGGGAAACGCGTGGACGTTATAACCCCACTGGCGTAGCAGCCTGGTTGCCAGGTTCCGGACATTCACCTCGTCTTCGACGAGCAAGATCGTTTCTTCGCATGTCGGTCGCGTTGCCACGGTCACGTCGATGGCGGGGCGTGCTGCCTGGCCCATCGCTCGTGGCAGGTAAATCTGGAAGCACGTGCCGTGGCCGACCTCGGAGTGGACTTCGATCCGGCCGTTGTTCTGCCGCACGGCGCCATAGACGATGGCAAGTCCCAGCCCCGTCCCTATGCCTGGTTGCTTTGTCGTGTAAAACGGCTCGAAGATGTGGCTTTGCACGTCCTTGCTGATGCCGCTTCCGTCGTCCGTCACACGCAGGAGAACATAGTCGGCGGGAATGCCCGCGGGTGCGTCGGGTTGACCCGCATCGAGCTGAACGTTCCGCGTTTCGACGAGGAGGCGACCGCCCTTCGGCATGGCATCGCGTGCATTGGCGGCGAGATTGACAAGGATCTGCTCGAATTGCCCGGCATCGAACCGCACCGGCCAGAGCTCCTCGTCACGGTCGACTCGCAGTTCGACGTCCTCGCCGAGGATGCGACCCAACATCTTGTGCATGCGGTCGATGACCTCGTTGAGGTCGAGCAACTTCGGCGTGATGACCTGCCGGCGTGAGAACGAAAGCAGCTGCCGGGTGAGCGAGGTCGCGGACGACACAGCCTTGATGACCTCGTCGAGATCGAGACGAACGGGGCCCGTCGGGTCCACGTTGAGCACGGTCAGGTCGAGATAGCCGCGCATTACCGTGAGAAGGTTGTTGAAATCGTGCGCGATGCCCCCGGCCAGTCGCCCGACGGACTCCATCTTCTGAGCCTGGTGCAGCTGTTCTTGCAGGCGCTTTGCGTCGCTGATGTCGAGGAACGATGCAATCATGTTGGTCGGCCTGCCATCGGCGTCGCGGAGCACGTTGGCGGTGAGGATCATGGCGTAGGACGTTCCGTCCCGCCTGCGCGCCATCAGCTCACCCTGGAAATGCCCTACGGTGCGAAGCTCGTCGAGCACGCGCCGCGCCGATTCGGCCTGAATATGATCGTCGAGCGAGCGTCCAACGACGTCGGACTCGGAGTTGTACCCCGACGTCCTCACGAATGCCGGGTTCGCGTAGATGATGCGGCCCGCTTCGTCTGCGATGGCCGTCGGATTGACCGATGTCGCGATGGCCTTGTCTTTGATGCGCATCGCCTCTTCGGCCAGCTTGCGTTCGGTCAGATCCAGCACGGCCCCCACGGTGCGGACTGGCCACCTCGCTGCTCCCTCTCCTTGAAAGAACGTGCGCGAACGCCCCATGAGCCAGCGCACGCTCCCGTCGCGTCGGACGATGCGATACTCCACCTCCCACACTCCCGGGCCGTTCGGATCGTGAGCACGTCGGACGGACTCGGTGACGCGGTCGGAATCATCCGGGTGCACTATCCCCGCGCATTTTTCCGCCGTGAGTAGCTCTTCGGGCTCCCACCCATGGATCTCGCGCTGCCGTCGCGAACAGTAGATCGTGTTGGCGACCTGATCGTGATCGAAGATGCCAATGCCCGACACGCGCACCGCCTGCTTCAACAGCTCCTCATTGTGGCGCAGCTCGATGTCAGCGAGCGCGCGCTGAGTGACGTCCTGCAGCACCCCAAAGTAGTGGGCGTCGGGTTCGGCCTCGGCGTTCACGGGAGAGCCGGCATGCCGAACGTATTTGACGCGACGGTCGGGGAACAACAGGCGGTGGGTGACCTCGAAGGGGGCCCGATCGCTCAGGGCTTGCCGGTAGGTCGCCTCCGCACGTGCGCGGTCCTCCGGATGGATGCGATCGAGCAAGGCGCCGAAGGTCGCAGCGGCGGACGAACCGAGCTCCAGCAAGTGCCTGGCTCCGTCCGACCACGCGACGGCCATCGTGCAGAGATCGAGCTCCCAAGTCCCTGCGTCCAAGATCTCTTCCAACAGGCGTTGCCTTCGCGAGTCCACGGGACGAGCCGGCATTCTTTCGGCGAGGATATCACCCAAACAGGCTCGGCCGATCCCCCAGCCGCGGCATCTTGGCCTCAAGCTGGGCGCACGCGACCACAAGGTGAGAACGAGTGCGGGTGTGACGTTTGGCCTCCACCTCGGGGTTGGTCGAGTAGTCTCCGATATGACGCTTTTTTGGAAGCCGACCCTGAGCGTTAGCGAGCGCATAAGCCCGCTGGTCGGCAAACTGCCGACCGATCGTCGATGAAGCGCACGGCCTGGCCGCGCGCCGTGTAATAGCGGACCCTCGTGAAGGAACTCTTCGCGCGCAAGAGGCAAGAACTCGACCGGCGAATCAGCGAGCGGGCCGCTGCGCGAGGGCAAGGGCTTCCTCGATGACCTTCGCAGGCGGGATGCGCGTCACCTTCCCCGCCTGCACGTCGGCGAGCCGCTCCTCGAGCTCGAGCGCCCAGGCCTTCCTCCCATTGGTCGGGGGAAAGCTCATCGCTCTCGGCGACGCGTTTCGCGTAGGGGGGCGAAGACACCTGGCGGCAGCGGAGCCGCTTCCTCCTCGATGCGCTCCGCGAGCACCCGCAGCACGCGCGCTTGCTCGTTTGCCTTCTCCTGCGCCGCCTGAGACTTGTTTCGTGCGACCACGAGGAGAGTTTCGCACGCCACACGTCCACTCAAGCTATGGGTGCTGACGTACGCGCCGCGCCTCCAATTCGTGCGCGATCTGCATCACGACGTCGAAACGACCCGCGTCGGCGGCCAGAGCGAGCCACGGGCCAACGCGACCTCCACCACCGTGTCGGTCCGTGCCGCGTTGACCGGCTCGACGCGAGGAGTCTTGCGCCCAGCCTGGCGATGAAATATCGGGCTGGCGGCGGAAGGGGCCGCGTCCACCCTATACTTGCGCCCTGCACCATTCGCCGTGACGTTTCGGGACGAATCATCCGGTGACATGGAGAAACAAGCAGGATTACGATCACCTGTTTCGTCGCCCTCGAGCGCACAAGTGTTTGCAATTGCATGATTTGCCCTCTCTTCCGGCCCAGTGTTAACCGCCGGGTGGCTGGTTCGAGTCCAGCATCCAGAGCGAAAATCATCATCCTTCCGCGTATTGGAAGGTCGGCGAACGTCACCGACGAATGGGGACGATTCGCAGCAAGGCGGCCGGGAGCGGCGGGAAGGGCTCACCGAAGCCGTCGCGAACCGCCTCGGCCGTGCGCACGTAGAGCTGCGTCGTCGCGAAGTCCGAGTGCCCGGCGCGCTGCTGGATCTTGAGCGGGTCATCGCCACGCACGGCCATCCAGGTCAGCCCCGTGGCCCGAAGGTCGTGCCACGTGATCGCTTGGGGCAGGATTGGGAGCACGGCGTGCCGAGTCCGATCGTGACACGGAAGCCTTGGTCTCACTCACGACGAACGACGCCTCGGCTGCGCTGACTGGACCTTGCGAGCCTCCCAAAGGTCGCACGCCGTTTGAAGATTCATCCAAAACTCGGGCGTTGTGCCGAGCGCCCCTGAGAGGCGGAGCGCCGTTTGTGCGGTCACGGCGCGTCGCCCACGAACGATGCCATTCACGACCTGAACATGGACGCCCATCTTCTGGGCGAGCGCCGACTGGCTCATGTTGAGCGGAATCAGCCACTCTTCGAGCAGCATCTCACCGGGTGTCGTCGGCTCTGGCATCCGATTCTCGTGCTTCCGAATCATTGGCGTGCCTCTCTGCTCGCGGCGCTCAGTGGTAGTCACGGATCGTGACTTCATCCGCGCTGCCGTTGTCCGAGAACTTGAATGTGATGCGCCACTGGTCGTTGATGCGAATCGACCAATAGCCGCCAAGATCGCCCTTGAGTTTCTCGAGCCTATTGTTTGGGGGGCTTCGTAAGTCGATGAGGGAACGAGCGGCGTCGATGGCGTTGAGCTTGCGCCGCGCGACGGGCCAGATGTCCTTCGGGATGGTGCGGGCCCGTTTGGTGTCGTCATCGTAGTGCACGTCGCGGGTCGCTTCATCTCCGTAGCTGTTGATCACGTCGGCCTTGCACCGCGAGCCTTCTCCTACGCAAATGTAGCGTTTGAACGTATGACGTCAAGTGTTCAATCTCGACCGCATCGCCCGGGGTGCGAGGCGTTCGCGGTCCCCTTCGCGACCTCGAGAAGCGCGGCCGCACGCTCGTACTCCCCAGTGTCGACGGCAAGCTTGATCGCCAGCCTTAGCGCGTCCTCGCTCGACGTCGGCAGCGTTGATCGACCCTGAAACTCGTTGGGCCCAAACGGGACGGGGTTTCGCGCAGCTACCGTCAAGCGGTGGCGAGCCGTACGCGAGCCGACGCGAATTATAAGTGATTTCATAAATTTACGCCGCTGACGATCGGGCAGGCAGCGTGCCGAGAGGGTGGGCAGGATGCCTGTTCGATGCGCATGGCCAGCCTTCGTGTCCTGGCTTGGACTCTCTATGGCTTCACCGCAATCGCCCCATGACGATCTCTGTCGAATGACGCCGCGATTTTCGATCTTCGGACCAGTAATAGGCGACCGGCACGCCCGACAGGTCGGCTTCCACCAGGATCGTCCCGCGCCCGACTCCACTGCCGCCCTTGCGGGCATCGCGGCTGCCGTGAGCGCCCGCCGTCGAATCGATGACGGGCACGCTCCAGACATTCTCCTGCGGCTGTCCCAGCGGTCCGGCTACGAGCATGACGTGACCCGTGTTCGTGGATGCCACGTCCGCGGGCTTGGTCCAAGCGATGATGTCGCCTGCAGCCAGGTCCGAGATGCGCGGGATCCTCACCCAGGTTCTTCTCGGCGTGGACGCGAACAGAAACTCCACGAAATGTTTCGCGAGCGGGCGCCTGACGGTGGCCGCCCGCAGTTCGTCCAATGCGGGTGGGTCGGCACGCCCGAGCAGGTAATCGATGAATCCTGAGCAATCGACATCGTAGACCGTGCCTTCGATGTGTGTTCGGTGCGAGTATCTCGAGGCCGTCATCGTTTCGAGCACCTGCGCCGCCTCGGCGAGCAACCCCGCGCCACCCGGGCTGCTCCGACTTCGGCCACCACTTCGAGATCGTCGCGGTCGCTCTCGCTGCCGCCCACGGGGAGATCCTCGGAGACGGTCTCGCGCGCTGCGGGCGACGCGGACGCCCAGGGCGGATTCGGGCTGCTCGGCGTCATGCACGCCACCGCGACGTCACCAATCGCAATCGAAGATAGGGCGACGAGGGCGATCCGGTTCATGGACGAAACGAGCGCGCGTGCCTTGGCGGCCACGCAGGTCTAGCAATGTCAACCCTCATCGTGAACGTCGCATCGATCCAGTTTCGGGATATATGGGGAGCCGGGTCAATCACCAACCATCAGGTCGTACGTGGCGAAGTCAACTCCACCCCGGCTGTCGCGGAGCACGATCCACAGGTGCACCACCCCTGGGTCGGCCGGCGCGTCCCATCCGTTATCCGTCGTCGTGGCTGGGTCGTTCGAGGCGCGACCGGTGGATTCCGTGTCGAGCGTCCCGCCGCTCGAATACCAGGCCACCTGCATCGACTCGCGCTGAGTGGTGACCGTCTGGGATACGGGATCGAAGTAGGCAAACGTCTCTGCGGACGCCGCTGGCCAACTCGCTTCGAGGATGATGCGCGCGCCGGTGGGGATAGCCGTGAGCTGGACGGGCGCACCATCGAGCGTCGCGGTGAGCGCAAGGAGCTGGGGGTTGAGGTTCAGCGTGTAAGCCGCGGCGAATGCACTGGCGGCGGCCAGGTCGGCGTCCGCGAGGTTGCAGTGGATCCGGGCCAGCTCGAACGTGGTGTCGGCGCCGGCAAGATCGGCGCGAAGCGGCTGGTAGTAACCCCCCGTGGCGTCCGGAGCGGGGGCCAGGAGGCCTGCCGACACGCTATCGGGGCCGAAGACGGAGCATCCGTCGCTCGGGGTGACGGCCGTGGTGCTTGGCCCCTCCCCCGCCGCGACGAGCGAGGACGAGCCCAGGCAGGCGCTCGCCACGATGCCATTTTCCGTGAGCGGCTTGGCGGCCGTGCAGAAGTTCCACACGACGTGGGCCTCCGTCACGGTCCCTTCCGGGCTGGCAACGAACGACGTGAACGTCACGCTCGAGCCCGGGTCGGCCTCGGCGGGATCGGCCCGTACGGCGAGGATTCGCGTGGACGCGATGAGCGAGTCGCCGGGTCCGAGCGGGGGGATGCATGTCGCCGTCGCGCAGGTGACCCCGAGCCCGAGGAGGGCGGTTCGCCGCATCACAGCTCGATCCTCGCCCCGACCACGGCGATCGCGGGCAGCCCGGTGATCGTGCCGCGCTGCGTGTAGTCGACGTTGTAGAAGTACTCCTCGCCGTTCGTGTGATTGGTGACGTTGAGCCCCTCGACGTACACGAGGAGTCTCGCGCGCTCGCCGAGGCGGAAGCTTCGGTCGACGCGCAGATCGAGCTGCCAGAAGTCCGGCAAGCGGATGGAGTTCTGCGGTCCGAAGATGGGCTGGTAGAGGTCGACCGTGGCGTCGTAGAAGGCTCCGATGACGGGGGTGCGCGGCAGACCCGTGGCGAACCGAAACCGCAGGCCGAGGGTCCATTCCGAAAGCTCCTTGCTCGCCACGACTGTGAGCACGTGGGGCTGGTCATAGTCGAGCAACCGCCATGTCGAGCGTGGCGCGTCCAACCGCTCGCTTCGCGACAGGGTGTACGCCACCCAGCCGAAAAACCCGTGCCACGGCTGCTGACGCAGCAGCATTTGCACGCCGTAGGCCCTCCCGACGCCCTCCTGAAGGAGCGCCTGGGCGACCTTCGGAGTGGCCGACGGGTTTCGGACGATGAGATCGCTCATCCACTTGTAAAAGCCGACGGTCTGCAAAGAGAGCGACGATGTGAGGCGAAGAGATTGGCCGAAGGAGGCGTGGTCCGCCGTCTCGGGTCCGAGCTTCGGGTTGCCAAAGACGGCGCTGAGGTCGGCGGGATCGGGCGGCTGCGAGTAGATGCCGGCGGCGCCCAGGACCGACAGACGCGACGTGACGCGGAGCGTTGCGGAAAGACGCGGCTCGACTTCGCCGCGAAGCTGTTCGAAGCCAATCGATGGCGTATCGCCAACCCGTGGCGTCTGCCGGCTCGCTTGCAGGAGAAATCCGTCCACACGAAGACCCGGCGAGACCGACAGCGGGCCAGCATCGAAGGCTGCGGTGACATACGGCGCGACGTCAATGATGCCGGCTGTCCACGTGTCCGCGTAGACGTTGCCTTCGGGTGGCTCGCCGAACACCGTGACATCGCCTTCGCGCGGCGGAATGAGCATCGAACCGTCACGGAAGACTTGTGCGCTGGTCCCGTCGACTTCGACCCCGAAGGTCAGGGTGACCGGATCGGCCACTCGGCAGCGGTAGGACGAGCGAAGACCCCAGCGCCAGGTCGACTCGTCGAGCGTCGCCGGGTTGGCCCCGAAACTCGTGGTCAAATTGCCGATGTCATGGCCGACGAAAGCGACGGCCTCGACGTTGGCACCGTCTGAAAGAAGACGGCGATAGTGGAGGTAGAACCGCTGGTAGTCGGTGCCGGCGGTCTCGCTTCGCACGTGCGCGGGATCCGAATCCGGAATGACGTAGGTGAGATCGTCGTGCGAGCCGAGCAGGACCACGTCCAGCGACTCTCGCGCGCGCAGCGCGATTTGCACCTTGCTCTGGTAGTCGGCATAGCGCGGGATCGGGAAGAACTGGTCCACGTTCGGGGCGTCCACGGCCCGCAGCACGCCGTCGAGCCACCCGTAGCGTGCCGCCGCTCCGACGCGCACGCGATCACCGAGCGCCGCGGTGACCATCCCGGACCCGTCCAGGGTGTCCGCGCTGGCGTACCCATGCACGCCGGTCACGGGCAGATCTTTCGTCTCGACGCGCACCATGCCGCCGAGTGCCCGGCCGTAGTCGGCGCCGTACGCACCTGGCGTGAGGGTCACGTCGCGTACCAGATCGCCGTTGACTGTGGAGCGCAGGGCGCTGCCGTGAAAAAGTGCCGGGATCTCGACGCCGTCGACGTACGTGCGCGACTCGTTGGGAGCCGACCCCCACACGATGAGCTGTCCCGATCCGAAGGACGGGCGCGCCAGTCCAGGGAGGTTCTCGACGACCTTGATCGGATCGGCCTCCGTACCGACCACCTTGCCTGCCTGCGGCGCCGATACGGTCATGTCGGTGACGTCGCGTCTCCGGGGCGAGCCGCGGACCACCACTTCCTCGGGGGAAACGATTATTGACGTCGGCGCGGGCACGGGCGCGGGCGCGGGCACGGGCGCCGGCGCGGGCACGGGCGCGGGGGATGGGGGGGGGCGAAACGAATACGCGTATCGGATCTTCACCGCCGCGGGGCGTCCGTTCACTTCGGCCGGCTCGAACACGAAGTGTCGGGCCGCTTCCACGGCGGCCCGATCGAAGTGTTCCCCGCCCGATTGCAGCACCGAGACGTCACGGACAAGCCCGTCGGCGCCGATGGTGATCACGAGCGTCACGTCCACCGATCGGGTCTCCCCACGAGGAAACTCCGCCTCGACGAACCGAACGAGCCTGGGCGCCTTCGTGCTTCGAACGGCGCTCGGTGGGTCGCTTGGCGCGGTCGCCTTGGACGGTATTTGTTCTTGCGCACGCGCCTTTCCTGTCAGGAGCATGGCCACGATCGTCATCCAGAGCGCGACGGGGCTTCGGTCGTCCATCAAGGCACGGCAAACTGGAGGGCGAGGACCCCTGCGCCGGCCCCGTGTGACCCCATCGTGTCCGCGTCCAGGGCGACCCCGCTCGCCTCGCCGATCGCGCGGCCGTAGAGCAGCACCCGGACGGTCCAATAAGCGATGGCCTGTCCGCACAGCGAAGGGGTGTCGACCCGCACCGTGTACTGCCCGCCGGGTGGGGGATCGGGCCAGATGGCGTCCTCCCTACGCAACCCATCGATGACACAGTTCGCGTTCGAGTCGTAGTCGATGTAGCCGTAGCTACCGCTGTCATTCTGGTCGAACGGGAACGGAGGCTCCGACGAGGGATTGCCCCAGTAAATGTCGACCCCGGCGGGATCGACGACGTGAAGAGCGAGGTTCGCGTCCGTGTCCCACGTGAGCGTGACGACGAGATCGCCGGTGGCCGGCGGATTGAGCGGCGACGTCTCGGCGACGAGAGTCTGCGTCTTCGGGAGGCCGAAATTGCCGTTTCCGTCCACCGCGCGGACGACGAGCGTGTAGCTGCCGACAGCGATCGCCTCCGAGAACTGCAGCGTGGCGGAGTAGCTCGGGTCGTCCGGTGTCGTTTCGCTGGGGACTCCAGCGACGACGATCCAGTAGCCGACGTCGCCCTGCAGTCCGAGGGCGGCTGCCGTGGCCGTCGGATCGAGCGCCCCCGAGACGGGATCGTTTACCAGGCCCGCCCAAATGTTGTTGTTCATCAAGGAGATCTGCAGGGTGCCCGGTCCGCTCGACGAACCCTGGGGCATCGGCCCTCGAACGAACTGTGCACCCGGGATCTGCATGTACGCGTCGGAGCCCGTGTCGGCCTGCACGCCGGAGCACGACTGGCTCGAGCCTGCGAGCGCGAGGGCGAGCACGGCGCATTCGAGCCGAGCGAGGGGGCGCATCAGAACACCAGCTGCCCGCGCAGCGTGAGCGCGTTGTCCGCGAGCGTCGTCGGCGCGCCATTGGATCCGATGCCGAGGGGGTTGCGGTTGATATCGTATTCGAGCAGCAGGCGCGCTCCGGCTCCGTAGCGGAGCATCCCCGTCAGCGCGAGCGTCGAATACGAGCGATTGACGGGGACGAGGTTGGCCGCCCGCTGCTGTGTGGCGTCGGCATTGGGGTTGTAAAGGTCGTAGCGAGCGCCGACCATGGCCCACCGGGTGATCTCCTGCGTCGCACCGCCCGAATACCCTACTTCGCGCAAGTCGTAGCCCGCGCTGATGGGGTCGGCGACCTCCAGGCCGCGATCCAAGTTCTCTGCGTCGATCGCCTCGACGCGTAGGGACAGATTGCCGAGTGGTGCGAAGCGCAGGATGAGGCGTGCGTCCCCTCCGAACGCGAACCGATGGAAGACCTGCGACGGCGTCGCAGGCGTTCCCCCGATGGCCGTGATCTCGTTGGGCTGCACGGTCCCGCTCCCGTTCTGGTTCTGCCAGACGAGCTCGGGCATCGTCGCGGGCGTTCCCGGATGAAAGCCCGTCCCCGTGTCGCCCGAGACGCCCGCCTGGAAGCGGACCCCTGGCGCGATCTCGAAGTCCACGCCGAGACGGCCGACCATCTCCTTGGCCCCGACGGGGTCGAGATCGGGAAAGACCTTGTCGCCGATCGGGCTGCCATTCATGATGGCGATCGCCCAATCGATGAAGCGATATTTCAAGTAAAAGCGCATCCCTAGATCGAATTCGCCGGGGAAAAGCGCCCCGAGCATCGTGGCCCGCTCGAGAAACGGACGCACGTAGTCGAGCTCCTGCACCTCGTAGCCGAAGGGGATGCGCATGAGGCCGATGGTGGCCATGAACAACGGCAGGCGAGCGTTCAGTTTCTCAGGCCACCGCAGCGAAACCTCGACGTCGATGGGTCGCACCTGCGGACCGCTCGTGGTGTTCGCGTCGATCTCCAGGCAGCCGAGTACAAGCCCTTGCTCGGCGTCGACGCGCACGTGCCCGCGACGCAGTGTGAAGCGGTCCAGGTTGAGGGGCTGGCCCGTGGACCAGTCCACCTCGTTTTGCGAAGCCTGATCGTGAATGACCCAGTCGGCCTGGATGAAACCGGAAACGCGAATGGGCGGGTTCGCTCTCTTTCGCTTCTCGTCTTCGAGCAGCGCCCTCAGCTCGTCGATGGCTGCCCCTTGGCGTACGACCTCGGCCCGGAGAGGGTCGTCCTGCGGCGAAGTGGCTGTCGGCGGTGCCGGTGCGAGAGCCGCATCGGGAGGGGCCGTCGAAGGACGCGAAGGACCCTCGGCCGGTGTCCCGTCGGCGCGCGCGCTCGAAGCAAGCGACGCGAGCGCGAGCACGCCAAGCCGCGCCAGACGTCGCATCGGCTATGGATTGAGGGGCGCAAGGGCGAGCGAGCCGCCGTCGGGGAGGGGGACGCTCAAGCCCCCGCTGCCGCCGTCGGCCGGCGGGTAAACGATGCCCGTCTTGGTGATCTGCGTCGGGGCGACGCTGGGCGGCGGCGTGACCTCGCAGTAGCCGTTGAAACAGGCCCCCGCCTCGCAGGGGCTGCTGGCCGAGCAGGCAACGCAGCTCGCTGGAAGCGGGGCGGCGCTCGGAACCTTGCTGAGGAAGTAGCAGGTGCATGGGGCCGCCGGCGTGTACGGCACGAGGGGGGCGCCGTCGTAGGCCCGTGTGACTTGCATGGCGCAGTCCGGCGTGAGCCCCGCCATCACGGTCGCTCCGAGCCCGTCGATCGGCGCCCCGCCGTCCACGTACCCGCCCGGGGGAGTCGCGTTCGGGGTGCCGAGAATGACGTCGGTGAAGTACTGCACGGTCGGGTTGGACGGAGCGCCGGCGTCGCCGATGGGCGCGAGGATGACCGCCGGCGACCAGAGCGAGTAGTTGCCGTTTCGCACGTTTTCCTTGTCGAACGAAGTGATTGTCGAGTCGGGAAAGTACTGGCTGGTCTGGCCGAAGCCGCTAAAGGCGAGCACGTTGATTCCATTGCCTCGGTTCGGGAGCGAGTCGTAAACCTCCGAGCCCAAAATGCCAATCGCCTGCGGGCTCGTCGCCGCCGTCACACCGGTGACGACGTCGGTCGAGCTGGCCAGGAGCTGTCGTCCGTCCGACGTCCCGCCGTCGGCGAGCGCAAGGGTCATTTGCGAAGGCGTCAGGCCGATGTTGAGCGCGGTCGAGACGAGAGTGCTCTTGCTGGCCGGGCGGAGGTAAAATTGCGAAGGCAGGTTCCACTCGCTATTGCCGTTCCAGGTGACCGGGTTGTTCGGGCCGTCACCAAAAGCGTAGTAGGCTTCCTCCGCGGTGATGGCCTGTTGGGTCGCGAACTCCGCGCTGGGCACGACGAACGTGTAGGCTTGGATCGGCCCGATAAACAGGCCGATGCCCGCGGGCGGCCCACTCTGGCAGCTGCCCGGGAAGAGCGCCGCGATGCCGAGGTCCACCGGCGTGGTGTCGCTCGCGCTTGTCGTGCAAGTCAGCTCTGGGTCCGAGGGAGTCCACGACGGACACTCGGCCGTCGACGGAATGTAGAGCATGTCCGTGTTCGTCGGCAGCGGCGTGCCGGAGTACACATCGGCCGTGACCGCGCACGATCCCGTGAGCTCGAAGGCGAGCGTGATGTTGGCGCTGTCGCGGAGCTCTCGGCCCACGATGTCGAGGACCGTCTCCTGCGTGTCCGCCGACTCGATGTAGACGACGGTGCCGGGCAGGCTGCTGCACAAGGGCGGTGCTCCGCCGTCCTGGTTGCAATTGCTGCTGGCCGCGACGCTGCTCTCGCTGCTTGCCCCGTCACTCGCCCCACCACTGTCAACGACGCCGCCAGTGCTTGCGGTCGAACCCGAGTCGTTCACCGGGGCCGGAGGGGCAGAACCGTTGCTGCTCGAGCAAGCGTAAAGCGCCGAAATGCCGGACAACACGGTGCCGAAAACACCGAGACCGAACGTGCGATGGATCCTCGGGACCCGAAATGAAGTTGCCATCCTTGGCATGGATTGGTTCATGGCGTGGACCTCGTGGTTGACTGATACGTAATGGCCGCGGCGAGACGGGCGTCGATTCACGGACCCCTTCCTTCGTTCGCGTGCTCGTTCTCGCGAGCTTCGCCGTCGCTGCCGGCCGAATGCGGCTCATAGGCGATGGTCCCCGTTTGCCGCGCCCGGTATCCGCGGACCCCGGCAATGTCCCGTCGAAATTCGGCGCTCTGTGCCGTCTCGCAGAGGCGAATCACTCGGGAGTCGCCCAGCCTCCCCGCCCGGACCAGGAGCCCGTAGGCCTCTCGATAAAGGGGCATCCATTCGAGCCCCACCCGATCCGCCCAGGCGAGCGAAGCGAGCCCCACATCGGCATCGCCACGCGCCAGCGCATAGACGACCTCGCGGTGGGAAGGGAGAACGATCGCACCGGCGTGCACGGCCGCAGGGTCGACGCCGGCCTGGCGCAGTCGCTCGTCGAAGCGTTCCCGAACTCCCGCCGTCTCGGGGCGGCTCGCCAACCTAAACTGGCTGGTCTGGCGCAAGTTGCGGATCCGGACACCGCGGCGAAACGCGAGCACCACTTGACGATCGACGAGGTGAATGAACACCAATCGCTGATCCGCGAGCGCACCCGGGATCCGGGCGCCGTGACAGCCGACGGCGAGCACGTCGTCGCGCCTCAAGAGATCGAGGCCGCCCCGCCGATCGGTCTGGACGAACCCGAAGAGGGGCCGACCCGAATCCTTCAGGCGCGCCATGAGCAACTCGATCGCGACGTCGCCGTTGGCGGCGACGAGCGTGCCGGGGCAGGACTCTGCCCGCTCGGTCTCGGGCGGACGCTCGACCGCGTGCGTTCGTTCCGCCGTCGCACCCGCCGCGCTCGACCATTGCAGCACGTCGGCCGACGAGAACCGCCATTCCCCACCCACTCGGAGCCCCGGAAGGCCGCGCCGGAGAAGGCGATAGACGTGTTTGGGATGGACCCGCAGCAGCCGCGCGACTTCGGACGTCGTGAGTAGCGTATCGGCCCGCTGAAGTTTGTGACGAGCGAGAGGCGGGCGCGCATGTTTCATCGGGGGTGAGTCACTCCGGGGACGATGAAGACGTGATTTGCAACAACCTGGCTGCACAGTCAACGCGCGACCGAGAGCCCTTGCCTGCCTGGTGGCCGCGCGGAGAGTTTGTCGTCCGCGGGGTCACGGTGAGTCGCCGCCGGCGAGGAGATGTTGATCAGGCGTCCGCCATCGCTCGGAACGTGCGCGACAGCCGCTTGCACCATGCCGCCCGCCATCCCGAGCCGACACCATTCAGCCTCTGTCAATCGCGTCGAGTTGCATTTGGAGGAATCGCCGCGTGGGGTGAAGAATCTTCGCTGGAAGAGACTGCTACCAACGGCATGAATTGGGGTAAGAGTCGGCGGCGCGATTTAGACATTTGCGCCCGGCTCTGTCGTCGCCGCAATGCCCAAAGCGGGGGCTCGTTCACGAACCTTGCGGAGCTCAGTGGCGTCGTACCGCTTTACCTCATCACGGACGACGCCTATCTCTACTACGCCGGGGCCGGGAGCATAGGAAAGGTCCCCAAGGACGGCGGAGCGGCTATTTCGGTCGTTTCCGTCTACGTGGCAGTAGGCGGATTGGCCGTCGACGCAACCAGCTTGTACTTCTCGGATAGGATTATAAATCACATCTGGAAGATCACGCCGAAATAGGTATCGAGCGAAAAGGGCGCCCCAATGGGGGTCGGTTGAGTGGCGAGCAGGAAAGCTGGGGTCGCGACCGGCGCGCCCGGACGAGCACCTCGCGCTCACATCCGCGTCATGGCGTGCGGCCCTTCCGGTGCACGGAATCACCGAGCCGGCGCCGCAGTGAGCTCCTCCGAATGCGTTGCGACGATCCGGCGCCTGATCAGGGCGAGGGCCGAAAGAGCCGCAGCCTCCATGCCGGGATGCCGCGCCCGGCGGGCTTGGCCGAGGAGCGCTTGCGCGGCCGCGAGCGCCGCCTCGTCGCTGGGGGGGTGGAAAACGAGTTTCATTGCGGTGACTCCGGGTAGGACGGGGTTGCCCACGTCCCCGACCGCGCCAACGGCGCGGGGACGCTTTACTTGGACAGTCCCTCCACGTCGCGCGGCGTGCCCGTGGAAACGGACGAGCCCGCACATTTCGGCCACGAGTGCCGGTCTCGTGGACGCCGCTGCGTCTCCACACTCGACCTTTTTCGCCACGAAGGTGGGTGCACTCCACGGCGACGTGCGAAGCTGGCGCCCGGAACCTTCGAACTCGACCTGCGCCGCGGCGCTGGCGTTGGCCCTCCTTGTGAAGGCATGCTTGCGTCCAGTCCGGGCTGGCGCAAATTTGACCGGTGCGCTGCGCCCTCGTGCTCGCCCTGAGCCTCGCCTCCGGCTGCGCCAGCGCACCGACCCCCGCGCAGCCCGGGGCCTCGGTGGCGTCGCTGATCGACGCCGCTTGCGTGAATGCCGCGTACGAAAGCGAATACGACGCCGCGTCGAACGTGGGCTGTCGACTGTCGCTCGATCAATCCTTGCCGAACCCAATGTCGGGTGAAACGGGCTGCGCCACGTCGCAGTACCTGGTCCAATGCCTCGGTGCAGTGCTGTTCACGAGTCTCGACGGATCCCCACGGTCACCGTCCGAGCCGCCAATCCCTGCGCCCTCGGCGTCGCTCAACTGCTCCGGTGCTCCCGCCAGCACGACACCGAACGAGGCGTTCTATTGCTGTCCGTGCTCCAATTGAACGAACGAGCCGAACGCCTTCGCGATTGCGACTTTTCGGGCAACTTCGCCCGCTGCAACGAGCGTTTCATGCAGCGGTCGGAGCCGCCTTGATGATCGCGAGCATCTTGGCGAGAGCCTGCTCCCTGGTCCCCTTCGATCCCGCCGAACCCGATCGCAAACGAGCGGACTTGGATCCTGCTTTCATTCGTACCTCCAATCCCACGGGGGAGCGTGCCACATGTTCCGGGACTCGCAGTCGAGCGCGCGAGCACTTGTCGATCTCTCGGCGGGAAGCTGGTTGCGACCGTCGATATCGCGGCCTCCGCGGAGCGCGTGTTTCGGGCGCTGAGCGATCCAAAGGAGCTCGTGCAGTGGTGGGGCTCCGCCGAGACGTATCGGGCGCACCTCTGGGAGGCCGAGTTCCGCGTCGGTGGGAAGTGGCGCGTCGAGGGGAGATCCGCGGCGGGCCAGCCGTACTCGGTCTCGGGGGTTGGGAACACGTCCTGCAGTGGCTCGAGGACTACCTCGAGAAGGCGATCGCTTCGGGTCTGTAGCCGTTTGAACCGGTCGGCCATCGTCTTTCGTCGTCTTGCGCACCCTGCCAGAGGCGAATTGCGCAGCGGCTCCGTGCGCAGCGGCTCCGTGCGCGGCAGCTCCGTGCGCGGCAGCTCCGTGCGCAGCAGCTCCGTGCGCAGCAGCTCCGTGCGCAGCAGCTCCGTGCGCGGCAGCTCCGTGCGCAGCAACTCTCAGCGCGGGCTCATTCGGCGAGCACCTTGTGCACGAGCTGAATGCAGACGGATCCTTCGCCAACGGCGGAGGCGACGCGTTTGATGCTGTTGGCGCGTACGTCGCCAACGGCGAAGACGCGCGGCTGGCTCGTCTCGAAGAGATAGGGTTGACGATTGCGCGGCCAAGCCTCACGAGCAAGAACACTGCTCGTGAGGTCCGTGCCGGTGAGCACGAAACCCTTGTCGTCGAGAGCTACGCAGCCCTGCAACCATTGAGCGTTGGGCTTGGCCCCGGCCATGCAGAACACGTGGCGGATGGGGTGCGTGGTCTCCTCGCCAGTCCGGTCGTCGCGCCACGTCACTTTCTCGAGGTGTTCGCCTCCGGCCAGGGCCGTGATCCGCGTTTGAGTGTGGACGGTAATGTTCGGAGTCTCTTCGATGCGGCGCGTGAGGTAGCGAGACATGCTCTCGGACAGGGCCGGCCCGCGCACGAGGATATGCACATGGCCGACGCGGCGCGCGAGGTAGGTCGCCGCCTGGCCAGCCGAATTGCCGCCTCCGACGACCACGACGTCCTCCGGCCCGCACCGCTGGGCTTCGACGAAGGTCGCGGCATAGTAGACGCCCGCGTTCTCGAAACGCGCGAGGTCGGGGACGCCGAGCTTGCGGTACTGGGCCCCGGTCGCGACGACAACGGCTCGGGCGCGGACGGATACGCCGCTGGCGAGCGTGATGTGCAGCGGGGCCTGGGTGCAGTCGAGGCGGGTTGCTCCGCACGCAATCGTGATGCCCGCGCCGAACTTCTCGGCCTGGGCGACGGCCCGCCCCGTGAGGGCTTGCCCCGACAGGCCGGTCGGAAAACCCAAGTAGTTCTCGATCTTCGAGCTCGACCCGGCCTGCCCACCAGGGGTGCTCGCCTCGACGATCATGACGTCGAGGCCCTCGGAAGCGGCGTAGACCCCGGCGGCGAGCCCTCCGGGGCCCGCGCCGCAGACGACGACGTCGAAGACGCGCGTCGGTTCGATGGACGGGTTGAGGGCGAGACAGTCGGCAACCTGCGCCTCGGTGGGTCGCCGCAAGACTCGTTCGCTGCGGCAGATGAGGATCGGAACGTCCTCGATCCGGACGTGAAACTGATCGAGCATCGCCTGTACGTCCGGCTCCCGATCGACGTCGACGTAGCGGTACGGCTGTCCGCTGCGGACGAGGAACTCCTGAAGCCGCAGCGTGTCCGGCGAGCTCTGCGATCCGATGATTACGGCATCGCCCCAGCCCTCCGAGAGCAGGCCCAGCCTCCGGAGGATGAACGCGCGCATCACGATGTCGCTCAGCTCGGGGTCGGTCTGGACGAGCAGACGAAAGCGCTCGGACGCGATTTGGAGCGTCCGGAGCGCTGTCCTCGCGTGTGCCCGAACGAGGGTGCGCCGCCCGACGAGCAAGGCCATCTCGCCGGTGAACTCGCCGGGGCCGTGGACGGTAACGGGCCGCTCGACGCTCCCATCCGGGTAGACGACCTCGAGCTCTCCTTCCAGGATGACGTAGAAAGGCACGTCGGGGGCGCCCTGCTCCCAGACGAGCGTGCCTGGGGCAAACGATCGCTCCTCTCCGAAGCGAGCGACGCGCGCGATCTGCGCCGGACTCAGCGCCGGGAACATCTGCGCGCGCCGCCCCGCAAGCTCACTCGAAGCCGGATACCCGCCCAGCGACATGGGAGAAAAAACCTTGGCTCGCAGACCTTAGCGCGCGCTTGCCATCATTCGAAGCGGTCGAGGTTCATCACCTTGTTCCAGGCCGCGACGAAGTCGTGAACGAACTTCTCCCGAGCGTCGGCGCTGCCGTAGACCTCCGCCAGGGCGCGGAGCTGCGAGTTCGAACCAAAGACGAGATCGACGCGCGTCGCGGTCCATTTCAGCTCGCGCGTCTTGCGATCGCGCCCTTCGAACACGTCCTTTGCGTCCGATGCCGCCTGCCACTCCGTGCCCATGTCGAGCAGGTTCACGAAGAAATCGTTGGTGAGCACGCCGGGTCTCTTGGTGAAGACGCCGTGCTTGGACTGGCCCGCATTGGCACCCAGCACGCGCAGTCCACCGACCAGGACCGTCACCTCCGGCGCGGTGAGCGTCAGCAGTTGCGCCTTGTCCACCAGCAGCGCCTCGGCGGGCACGCTGTACTTACCCTTGAGGTAGTTTCGGAAGCCGTCGGCGACTGGCTCGAGCACAGCGAAGGAGGTGACGTCGGTCTGCGCCTGCGACGCGTCCATGCGTCCTGGTTCAAACGGCACGGTGACCGGATAGCCGGCGTTCTTCGCCGCCTGCTCGATGGCCGCGCACCCGCCGAGCACGATCACGTCGGCGAGCGACACCCTCTTCTTGCCCCCGGGCTGGGCTCGGTTGAATTCCGTCTGCACGCTCTCGAGCGCCTTGAGCGCTCTCGCGAGCAGGACCGGCTGATTGACCTCCCAGTCCCTCTGTGGGGCGAGCCGAATGCGTGCGCCGTTCGCGCCGCCACGCTTATCGGAGCCACGGAACGTGGAGGCCGAGGCCCAGGCCGTCGCGACCAGCTCCGGGACCGAAAGGCCGGCAGAGAGCAACTTGCCCTTGAGGACGGTGACGTCCTGCGAGTCGATCAATGCGTGGTCGACCGCAGGAATCGGATCTTGCCAGATGAGCTCTTCGGCGGGCACTTCGGGGCCCAGATAACGGGCACGCGGGCCCATGTCGCGGTGGGTCAGCTTGAACCACGCCCGGGCGAACGCGTCTGCGAGCTGCTCCGGGTGCTCGAGGAAGCGACGCGAGATCTTCTCGTACGCCGCATCGAAGCGCAGCGAAAGGTCCGTGGTGAGCATCGTTGGCCGGCGCTTCTTCGATGGATCGTGCGCGTCCGGGATCCTGGCGTCGGCACCCTTGGCTACCCACTGGTGTGCGCCCGCGGGGCTCTTGCTCAGCTCCCACTCGTACTTGAACAGGTTTTCGAGAAAACCGTTGCTCCACTTCGTGGGCGTCTCGGTCCACGTGACCTCGAGACCGCTCGTGATCGTGTCCGCGCCCTTGCCGGTGCGGAAGCTACTCTTCCAGCCCAGGCCCTGCTCCTCGAGGCCGGCCGCTTCGGGATTGGGCCCGACGAGCGTTGGATCGCCGGCGCCGTGCGTCTTGCCGAAGGAGTGGCCGCCCGCGATCAGCGCGACCGTCTCTTCGTCGTTCATCGCCATGCGACCGAAGGTCTCCCGGATGTCCCTGGCGGCGGCGATGGGGTCTGGTTTGCCGTTTGGACCTTCCGGGTTGACGTAGATGAGGCCCATCTGCACCGCAGCGAGGGGATTCTCGAGGTCACGATCGCCGGAATAGCGCTTGTCCTCGAGCCAGCCTTTCTCGGCGCCCCAGTAAACGTCCTGATCCGGCTCCCAGACGTCTTCGCGACCGCCACCGAAGCCGAACGTCTTGAACCCCATCGACTCCAGCGCAACATTGCCTGCGAGGATGATGAGGTCGGCCCAGGAGATTTTCCTGCCGTACTTCTGCTTGATCGGCCAAAGCAGCCGGCGCGCCTTGTCGAGGCTGACGTTGTCGGGCCAGCTGTTGAGCGGTGCGAAGCGCTGTTGACCCGTGCCGCCGCCGCCACGGCCGTCGCCGATGCGGTACGTGCCGGCGCTGTGCCATGCCATCCGGATGAACAAGCCGCCGTAGTGACCGAAGTCCGCCGGCCACCAGGGCTGCGAGTCGGTCATCAGCGCGGCGAGGTCCCTCTTCAGAGCGGCGAAGTCCAGGCTCTTGAACTCCTTGGCGTAGTCGAACTCCTCGCCCATCGGATTGGACTTCGACGAATGCTGGTGAAGCAGATCCAGCCTGAGCTGGTTCGGCCACCAGTCGCGATTCGAGGTGCCGCCGCCGGCGGTGTGATTGAACGGGCACTTCGGCTGGGTAGTCATGGCCACTCCTTGGATCGGGCAAACCTGCGTGCTGAGCCGCACAGTAATGCTCGGCGGCGCTCGAGTCGAAGACGTTTTTCCGATTACAGTGATAGATATTGCCTATCGTGGTGACCCTGAACGACGTCTCTCTGCGACAGCTCCAGTACGTCGTGGCGGTCGCCGACACGCTCGGCTTTCACAAGGCGGCGGCGCGCTGCCACGTCTCGCAGCCGTCTCTCAGTGCGCAGGTCCAGCAGCTCGAGTCGGTGCTCGGCGTGCGCATCTTCGAGCGCGATCGGCGCCGCGTTCTCCTGACCGGCGCGGGGGCGGACGTCGTGGCACGTGCGCGCCGCGTACTGCTCGAGGCCGAAGACCTGCTCGTCGTGGCGGCACGGCTCCACGACCCGTTCGCAGGGACGCTCCGCATCGGCATCCTCCCGACCATCGCGCCGTACCTTCTGCCGGAGGTCATGCCCAAAGTCAGCGCGAGGTACCCGAAACTGTCGCTCCTCTTCCGCGAGGACAAGACCGCGGACATCGTGCGCGAACTTGCCGAAGGGACACTGGACGCAGCGCTGCTGGCGCTCGAGGCGGATGTCGGCGAGTGCGCTCATGCGGAGATCGCGACGGATCCGTTCGTCGCCGCGCTGCCCAAGGGACATCCGCTTGCACGCAAGCCGCGGCTCGACGTCGCGGACCTCGAGGGCGAGAACGTGCTCCTGCTGGAAGAGGGCCATTGCTTCCGAGATCAGGCGCTGGCCCTCTGCAACAGGGTGAAGGCCACGGAGAGTCCCTTCCGGGCCACCAGCCTGGCGACGCTCTCGCAGATGGTGTCGAACGGCGCGGGCATCACGTTGCTTCCCTCGATTGCCGTGGCCGTCGAGAATCGGCGCGGGCAGCTCGAGGTGCGACCCTTCACCAAGCCGGTGCCAGGCAGGACCGTCAGCCTGGTGTGGCGACCGAGCTCGCCGCTGGCGAACGTGTTCACAGCCCTCGCGAAGACTCTGCGGCAGGTACGCCGAGCGTGATGAAAGAACGGCATCCAGTGAGTGCTCGTCACGTCATCTCCCCCCAGGCGCGCCGCTCGCAAAACATGAATTGCAGACTCGCCGTGTCAAGTACAGACCGCCGCACCCGCTCGCTTCGCCGCACTAAAGCGCGCGGCCTGGGCGATTTGATCGTACGGCCTGGCTCGGCGAGGCAGCACCGAGGGCAGGTCGGGGCGTTAGTGGTCGAAGGGCGTGGGCCACCAGAGGTATTCGAGCGTCGCCCCGTCCGCGAAGCTGTAGCGGATGGCGTCGAGATAGTTCGTGAAAGTCAGCAGGGCATTGAAAAGGTGGGCCCGGCATCGAAGCCAGGGCAAGCGAATGGTGTCGTTGACGATTCGCTCCATGGCGCGCAGCAGCAGCCGCCGGGCGGCGCGGATGACCGCCTCGCCCGACGGCGTGAGCCACAAGGTCTAGGTTCGTCGGTCCTTGTCGCGGCGCCGCGCGATCCATCCGTGATCGAGCAGGGCACGGACCATCCTCGACACGACCGACGCGCTGACTCCGAGCTTTCGCCGCAGCTCGCTCTGACGAAGCTCGATGCACGAAGGGCGGCTGTACTCGGCCTGCAGAAAGGCCGACAACAGGTCGAAGCGTG
>Ga0187782_10000473_pt1 | contig 27082 bp, 25 predicted proteins | sample 0715_SJ02_MP15_2_FD_132454 | JGI IMG/M metagenome (GOLD analysis project Ga0187782, IMG submission 132454) | Tropical peat soil microbial communities from peatlands in Department of Meta, Colombia - 0715_SJ02_MP15_20_MG | ecosystem: Environmental > Terrestrial > Soil > Wetlands > Peat | place... | reverse complement strand
GGCGTGGCCGTTCCGGAGCCTCCGTCGCCCGCCGGGTTTCCGGCGTTTCCCCCCGCGCCTCCCGTGCTCTCCCCTTGAACGCAGGGACAGACCTGCTCAGCCCCTCCTGCAGCGCCGTCCGGCCCGTTTCCCGCGGACGCGTCGAGGTTGCTCGAGAACCAGTTGGTCGGCGGGGCCCCGGGGTTGGCCGCGCCCGACCCCGCCCCCGCGATGAAGGCATCGCGCACCAAGGTCACCGGGCTGCCCGCGAGGTTGACGAACGCTGCGATGCTCGAGCCGCCCGCGCCGCCATCGGCGGGCCCGGCGTCCGGTACGGTGAACGCCATATCCTCGATGGTCACGGTCAGCTGCGTGCTCTCGATGTCGAGGGCGTAGAGCGGACCGGGGCCTTGCACGATCACGATCGGCCCGGCATCGGGTGTCGGCGGCCCTCCCTTGTACCCCCACGAGCTGCAATCGAAGCCGCCGTAAAGCCCGATGCTCGCTCCCTCCGTCTCGACCTTGCCGATCGTCACCTGTTCGTCGTACGTGCCCTGGCAGACAAAGACCCTGGTCGGCGACGCGAGGGTGCCGGCGTCCACGTTGGCCACGGCGACGCGGATCCCCTGACCGATCGTCCGGACGGGCTTTTCGCGGGTGCCCGGGTTGGCGTCGCCCCCGTCGGGGCTGACGAACACTCCGTACGTGTCCGCGACCAGACACGACTCGACGCTCGGATCGAGTGACGGATCGCATTGAGCGTCGGGAGGGGGGGCGGCGGCGTCCCCGCCATCGCCGGTGGGGCCAGCTTCTCCCGGACCGCTGACGGTGCTCGCACTGGCGTCCGGCATGCAAGTCGCCGTGTCGACGCACGTACCTGCGCTCATCTGCCCGCAGCCGTGAATGAGCGCAGCCAGACACGCGACGGCGGTGGCGAAGGCCCAGGGCGCTCTGCTGCGCAGCGCGGTTCCCGCGGCCGACATCCACCGGGCTCGTCTGCGATTCATCGAACGTCCTCCGTCTTTCAGAACCGTCCGCCCGCTCGGATCCCCACTTCCGAGGTCCCGACGGTCGGTGCGAGCCAGGCCGACGGCTCCGTGCGGCTCTGGGGCCAAAGAAACCATGCAGCGACCGCGGCGACGGCGAGCACTCCGCCGGTCGCGTAGAGCACGTCGGACGCTTTGGCGTCGCGATTCTGCGCCTGCACGGCGTCGTTCAACTTGGGGCAGAGCGTCGTGTTCGCGCCCCCGTAGCATCCCGTGTTGCTGTTGCCGGCGCTCACCGTCTGGTTGAGCAAAGTCCGATCGCTCGCCGCCTGGTTGGCGTTGCTTTGCGATTCGAGGCCGAGCGCGATTGCCACGGCCACCGCCGCGACGGCCGCTCCCCCGATCGACGCGGTGGTGACGAGATGGGCGACGGACGTCTCGTGGTGGGCTGCGGGCGGGGGCTCGTTCTCCGCGCCGCCGGCGGACAGACCGGGGGGCGCTGCGGCGCCGACGCTCGACTGCGAAACCGACCCTTCGGGCGCCGAAGGTCCAGCGGCCTCCTTTGTGCCGAGGCTGACGTGCGCAACCTGGCCTGCGGCCACGTCGACCGAGGCCGACTTCGCTCCCTCGGCCCACCTGGCTTCGACGATGTGGTGTCCCACCGAAACGTCCAGAGGCTCCTCGAGCGGACTGACGGCTTCGATCGATTCGCCGTCGACGCGCAAGCTCGACCCGGCAGGCGCTTGTACGTCGAGATGCCCGGTCTTCGCAGCCAGTGCTGTCGCGTGACGCTGTGCGTCCTCGCGGTCGCCGTTCGTCGCCAACGCATCGCGGGCGACGCGCTTGAAGTGCGTCAGCGCCTCGACCAGGTGCCCCGTCTTCTCTTCGGCAAGTGCCAGATTCCAGAGGATCGCGGGGCGCTTGAGGAGGGCATAGGCCTGCGCAAACGAGATGCGAGCCGCCTCGTAGTCGCCCGTCTTCACCCGGTCGAGACCCTCCTCGAAGCGCGCCTGGGCGTCGCGCACTGTCGGGTCTTCCGCCGCCGCAACCGCAGGCGCCGTGAGCGCGACGGCGGCCAGGATCGCGATCCAGGGTGCAATGGTTCGCATCGGGCGGGCGTGTATGTACCGCGATGGGTGGAAACCGGGCAACGGTTCGGCAATGGTCGCATCGGCGGCTATCGGACCCGGGCCGCCCCCGGTTCGAGCCAGTCGACCCAGGCTGCCTCGCCCCCTTTCGACGACGTGAGGATGGCAACCGGCGTGTCGCCCGACCAGAGGACCGTCAAACACGAGCCCCACGCGAGTCCGCGGAGCCTCGAGCCGGCGCCGAAAGCCCTCGAAAGCACCTCACCGTCGCAGGTCAGCGCGCGGCCGTCTGCGGCGATCGAGAAGAAGGCCATCGAGCCATCCGAGGACTGCCGGGCAATCCGATCGAGCTCGGACGAAAAGACTTCGACGTGCCGGTCTGCCCCCACGAGCAGATGTGCGTCGTGGACGACAAGCGATCCGCACGCGCCCGAGGCCAGCGAGACTTGCCGCGAGACGCTCCCGTCGGGCGCCAGCGCAACGAGCAAACAGGGGGCCTGGCCCGGTACGGCCACGAACGCCCGTCCATCGAGGACGGCGACGCGTGCGCGCGCGCCCGACGAATGCGTCGTCGAAGCACGCCAGAGCCCGAGCACACGACCGTCGACGTCGAGTACCGCGGCCGACCAACTGTCGCCTTCCGAGCCACGGACCGAGCTCGACGCGTTCCAGACCACGACGGCGAGGGCGCCGTCGCTCGCCACGTCGGCGCTGGCGCCGATGCCGAGGTCGACTTTGCGCACCACGCGCAAGGTGCTCGGGTCCACCAGCGCCCACGAAACCCGCCGCCCTTGCGGGGTAAGCCCCTCGACCGCGACGTCGAGCCAGCTTCCCACGCGAGCGACACTCACACTGCCTTCGGCCCCATCGAGCGACGCCTGACGAACGATCCGCGCTCGAGCCAGGTCCCATTCGGTCAGGGTTGCTCCCAGCCCCTGCAGAGACCACGCGATGAGCAATGTTCCGCGCGGATGGCTCGGGCTCGGCGGCTCGCCGGCGACGGCTCCGAGCGAGCTTCCCGCGGTCAATGTTCCGACGAGGATGGCCTGGTGCTCTGCGGGTCCGAGGTCGGCGCTCGCGGGTTGCGGCCCGAGCGCCGACCCGACGATCATCGCGTAAGAGATCGCGCCGACGGCTCGCGGCATGCCGACCCTGTCGGTCACCGACCTGCCTCGGTTGCGCGAGCGCGGCTGCCCTCGCGGCCCGCCGGTCAAAACGTCGTCTTGAACTCGCCGACGTCGCCGCCGCTCGAAGCGGGCGCCGCTGGCAAGCCCCCCACTCTGCGGCGCTTGTGAACCAGGCTCGGAGCCACCAGCGGATGCGCAGACGGGTGAGCGGCCGGCGGCGCGCTCGCGACGCTCGCCTCCGGTGCGGGCGCCGCCGACGGCTCGGGCGCTGCGACCTCGCCCGTCGCGGATGGGGCCGCCGAGGCTGCCGCCGCGGCAGACGGAGCCTCCGAAGCGACGGCGGTCGGTTGCGGCTCCGCAGGCGGCGGGGCGGCCGCCGGCGCCGGCAGAGCGCCAGGCGCCGTTGCGAGATGCGTGTCGGCGGTGCGCGACCGGGTGACCTGGAAGACGGTGAACAACGCGGCGACGACCACGAGGGCCCCGACCAGCGCCACGACGAGCCTTCGCGCAAGAGCCCGCCCGGTCACGACGGTCGGCTCGGGAGGGAGCGACCTGCTCTGCGCCGCCTTGCGCGCCGCCGCAGCGGCCACCGGGATCGCGCGCGGCGTCGGCGGCCGATCGATGACGAGGTTCTTCGATTGCTCGGCCGGCGGCGGTCCGGAGCGCAGCTGGTGCTCGGAGTGGTAGACGGCCGAGGCCTGACCCCCGGTCTGCGGGGTCGTTCGCGCGCGCGCCGGGCGCGGACCGGAAATTCCGCTGAGCAGCAGCTCAACCGAGTCTTGCCGCACGGCGCCCACGGGGGGTGAGGAAGGCGATTGCGGCGATTCGGCGATGGCGTCCGCCAGGGCCGCGGCAACGGCGGGACCCGCAACGACGGGCGCCGCGACGGGAACGACGACTCCCACCGTTTGGGGTGGCAGCGAACGCAGCGGGGCAGGAGGTCCAACTCCCGGATCCGTCTCGTCGGCCTGCGCGCTCTCGACCGCCCCGGGGGCGGCGATGCCTTCCGGCTGAGTTTCTGCGGCAGCGGCCGCCATCGCCGCCGGCGCCCGTGACGGAGGTCGACGCGCGATCGGGGTCGACGGATCCGTGTCGCTGTTCTTCGGCACCATCTCCCCTTTCCCGCCTTGCGCTTACTTCTATCGCCGATCCGCGCACAAGACCAAACGGACGGCCGGAAACGGCTCGAGCTTTCGCCGGGGCCAGCAGCTCATCCTAGCCGGCCCGAGGGACCTTCGCCTCATCCGCAGGACGACCCACACCGCCGTGTTCTGGCGGGCGCGCCCTCGAGCGGACAGCGTCGGGGACGGTCCAGTCGCTCTCGACGGCCGCGACGACTGCGTCTAAATCCGCCCCATGACGATCCTCGGCGGGTTCGGCAAAGGACGGGGCGGCAGCCCGAGCAAGGACGCGAAGGAAGGGACGGCCAAGGGCGGCGGCATCCCGTACGTCACCGAGCGGGAATTCGAGCGCGAGGTGCTTCGCAGCGAGCTTCCGGTCGTGATGCAGTTCACCGCCGATTGGTGTCAACCGTGCAAGGCCATCGCGCCGGAGGTCGAGGCGTTCGCGCACGAGTACGCGGACAAGGTGAAAGTCGTCCGGATCGACGTCGACAAGGCGCCGATCATCGCCCAGCAGCTGCGCGTGCAGAGCGTGCCCACCTTCATGTTGGTCGCCGAGGGGCAGGTCCGCGACGCCGTGGTGGGCCCCATGCGCAGGAAAAAGCTCCAGGAGTTCGTCGAGCCGTTCTTGCCTCGCGCCGCGGGGGCCCTCAAGCCCGCCGAGGCCGCGCAGCTTCTCAGCGCCAGGGCGATCGTGCCGATCGATACGCGCGATCCCGTCGCCTTTGGCCGTGCTCACCTGCCCGGCGCGGTCAACATCCCGCTCGAGACGCTGGAAGCGCGCGTCGCGGACCTGGACCGACTTCCCGGCCAGCCGGTCGTCTATTGCCGGAGCGGGGACAAGACGAAGGAGCTCAGCGAGAGACTCGCGCAACGAGGCATGCCGGTCGCGTTCCTCGAGGGCGGTCTGCTCGCGTGGGAGGCCGAGGGTCGGCCGATTCAGCGCTAGCCGGCGACCGGGCCCCGCCGGGCGCGCGAGCGCTGCAGGCGTGCGCGGGCCTACGACTGTGGCGCGTCACGCCACGGCGCGAAGTCACGGCGCACACCCCGGCGCACGCGCCAAGAGGGTGCGCGAGGGGGGGATCCGTTCGGACGACTCGAGCCGACAAGGTTTTCGGCCGTCGCGAGCGTCTGCCCCATTTGCACCGTACATTTCGATGGGTGCACTCCGTGCGAAAGAGCGAGCGTCCCACCCTGGCTCCGGCGTTCGACGTGAGCCAGTACGCGCGCGATTCTGACCGCCGGCTCCGGAGCGCCCCGACGCCAGCGCCCCCCAAGTGCGACGCGGCGGGCGTCACGCTCAAGATTTCCGAAACGCGGCTCGCGACTCGGCCGCGACTCGGCGCGTTCGTCACGAACGAAGCGTGGGCGCGATCCATGGTCGGCCTTCCCTACGTCGCCATGGCGAACGAGGCGCTCAAGCGCCTTCCGCTGGACCATCGAGCAGGGTTCGTGCTTTCGCTCATGGATGGATCGATCGAGCTCGAAACCATCATCGATCTGTGCGGTATGCAACGTGACGAGGCGTTGACGCTCCTCCGAGATCTCTACGAGTCCGAGATCGTCCGTTTCAAGTGACCGACCCACCGGCCACCGAGCGCGTGAGGTGCTTTTGCACCAGGGCGAACAGCGCCAGCACAGGCAGCGAGAGCACGGCGTTGCCCGCCATCACGATGTGCCAGCGCACCCCGCTGCCCTGCTCGCGCAGAAGCGCGACCCCGAGCGGCAGCGTCCGCACGGCATCGTCGGTGGTCATCACCAGGGGCCAGAAGTAATCGTTGTAGTGAAACACGAAGCTGACGAGGAGCACCGAGACGAGCGTAGGCCGGACGATCGGCGCGAGAATTCGGTAGACGATCGTCCATTCGCTCGCGCCATCCATGCGGGCTGCCTCGATCAGCTCGTCGGGAACGCTCAGCAGCGCTTGGCGGACGAGAAACGTGCCGAGCGCGCTCGCCGCGAACGGCAAGACGAGAGACGTCATCGTGTCGATCCAACGAAGGCGCGCGAAGAGGAGAAAGACGGGAACGAACGTCGCTTGCGCGGGCACCAGCAGGCACGCCAGAACGACGCCGAACGCAAACCGTTTTCCCGCGAATCGGAGCTTCGCGAGCGCATAGCCGGCCGGCAGGGCGAGGGCGATCTGCGCGATCGCGATCGCGCCGGCCATCGCGATCGTGAGCGCCATGAACCGGGCGACCGGCATCGTGGCGAACACCTCGTGGTAAGCGGCCAGAGCGAAGGGACGGGGCCAGGGCGACGCGGGGTGGGCCACTACGTCCGGCAGCGTCTTGAGCGACGTCACGATCATCCAGGCGTACGGAACGAGCCAGACGCACGCGGCGACGGCCGCCGCGACGAGCGCCGGCTCGGCCCGGGCGCGCTCACGCCGCATCGCGCGACCCCCCTCGATCGCTCCATACGCGGAGCTGCAGCAGGGCAAGGGCCAGGAGCAGACCGAAGAAGACGACCGTCAGGGCGCTGGCGCGGCCGACGCGCAGGTCCAGAAAGACCTGCTCGTAGATGGCATAGACGAAGAGCTCCGTGGCCTTTGCGGGCCCGCCCTGGGTCATGATCCGCACGATGTCGAACGCCTGGAAGCTGGTGACGAGCAGGGTCGTCGCGACGAACGCCGCCGTCGGGGCCAGAAGCGGCCAGGTCACGTATCGGAATCGCGCCCACGGCCGCGCGCCATCGAGGGCCGCGGCCTCTCCCAGCGCCGGGGGGATTCCCCGAAGACCCGCGAGAAAAACGACCATCGCGTACCCCGTCAGCTTCCACGCGGCAATGACGGCCAGCGTCGGCAACGCCCACGCGGGATCGCCGAGCAACGCGACCGACGGTGCACCGATCGCCCGCAGCAGCCGGCTGACGAGCCCGTCATCGGCATCGAGCATCCACATCCAGAGCAGCGCGACGGCCACCCAGCTCACGACGTAGGCGCTGAACACGCTCGCTCGAACGAACGCGAACGCCCGCCCGGGCCGGTCGAGCAGCATCGCCAGAGCGAGGCCCGCGGACATCGCTGCCGTGACGACGAGAACGCTGTAACCGACCGTCCGCAGCGCGATGGCGAAAAGCTCTCCGCGTGCGGCCAGCGCGCGGTAGTTCTCCAGGCCGACGTAGCGAGGCGCGGTGAGCAGATCCCACGCAAAAAAGCTTTCGTAGGCTGCGACACCGAGGGGCAGAATGAAAAAGACGACGAGCAGCGCCAACGTCGGCCCGAGCATCGCCCACGGGTGCCAGCCCGCCCGCGCCCTCACGCGGCCCGCCGCGCCTCGTCACGCGCCTCCTGCATGGTCTCGTGCGCGTTGCGCCCGGTGAGGACCGCTGCTTCCAGCAGGGGATCGACCGCATCGCGCTCCACACGGAACAGCTCCGCAGCCCACGGCCAGGGGTCGACGTGCTCGAGCTGCTCGTAGGCGACACGATCGTTGGCGTGGCGGTTGTACCAGCCGGCCGCCCTCAGTCGATCGACGGCCGGGAGCGTCACCGGCAGGTAAGCCGTCCGTGTCGACCACGCGATGGTCTGGTCCGCCTCGCACATCCAGCGCAAGAACTCCCAGGCGGCGAGCTTCTCCTCCTCGGGCGCGCTTCGCAGCAGGACGAACATGGTTCCCCCGGTCGGGACGCTCCACCGGACCTGCCGGGGCAACGGCGCGGCGACGACCGGAAACGACGCGTTCTGCTCCAGGTAGCGCAAGAGCGCCGTGCTGGTCCAAATCATCGCCGCACGACCGCGCAGGAAGCTCTCGCTCGTCGATTGCCAGGCCTGATAATCGCGGCCCGGCGGAGGCCGCATCGCGCGCTGCTCGTGCACGAGACGCTGCCAGAACTCGAGCGCTTTCTCGCCGGCCTGTCCCCCGAGCACCAGCCGTCCGCTCGCATCGACCAGGCGCCCGCCCGCCTGGCCCATCATCGCCACCCAGTACCACCAGCTGACGGGAACCTCGAACCCCCAGCGGACCTCTCCGCTTGCCTCGTGGCGCGTCAGCTGTCCGGCCGCCTCGGCCAACTCGTCCCACGTCGACGGGATCGCGACACGCGCGACGTCGAGCGCCCGACCGTTGGCGACGGCGATGGGCGTCGAACGGTTGAACGGCAGCCCGAAGACCGATCGCCCGGATCCGTCCGTGAACGCCCCCGCCTGCGAGAGGGCGGGAACGAACTGCATGTCCGAAGCTCCTTCGTAACGGTCGAGCGGCTCGAGGACCCCGGCTCGCGCGAGGTAAGGCAGCACTTCAAGGACTACATGCGAGAGCGCGGGCGCGACTCCCGCCGCGAGGGCGGTCCGAAGCTTGGCGAGGGCCTCGAAGTAATCCCCCTGGTGCACCGGCTTGACGACGACACGCGCCTGACTGGCGTTGAACTGGGCGACCAGCTCGAGCAGGACCTTGCGCACCAGGTCACCCAGCGCGTACCAAAACGGGACGACGATCCGGCCCGCCTCGCGCGCCGCGCGCTCCTGACGCGCACATCCCGGAGACAGCGCGGCCGCGGCGCAACCCAAGAGCACGTCACGCCGCAAGAGGCGAGCAGAGCACGGCGGCAGGTGCACGACAGGGCGCATGGGTTCAGGCGATTCGCTTCTCGCCGTGATCCGCATCGAAGATGAGGATGGACGAGGCGTCGATCGACACCCCGACCCCGTCGCCGCGGCGGCGCGTCTCGAAGCCTGGTGCCTGCGCGCGAAGTGCAACGTCGCCGACGCGCACGTGCACGTGCGATTCGGCGCCGAGCGGCTCGACGGCAACGACTTCTCCCCGATGATCGCCCTCGCCGGCGTCGGAGAGGCGCACGTGCTGGGGTCGGATGCCGACGCATACGCGTGCCGGAAGGCCCGTGGCGGGCGAAGGCCACTCGAACGGTCCGGCCACCACCAGGCCCCCCTCGGCGCGCGCGTCGAGCAGGTTCATCCGGGGCGTCCCGAGAAAGGCGCCGACGAACGACGTCTGGGGCCTCTCGTAGACCTCCCGGGGCGTGCCCACCTGCAGGACCGCGCCGGACCGCATGACGACGATCCGGTCTCCCAGAGTCATCGCCTCGAGGTGATCGTGCGTCACGTAAAGCGCCGTCGCCCGCAATCGTCGCACCAGCTGACCGATCTCGACGCGCAGATCGCCGCGCAGCGAAGCGTCGAGATTGGACAACGGCTCGTCGAACAGGAACGCGCGCGGCTTGCGCACGAGGGCCCGCCCCATCGCGACCCGCTGCTGCTCGCCTCCGGACATCTCGCCCGGCCGCCGCTCGAGAAGCCCTTCGATGCGAAGCAGTGCCGCGGCCTCGTCGACCGCTCGCGCCCGGCGCGACGGGTCGATTCCGCGCATCCTCAAGGGAAACTCCAGGATCTCGCGCGCCGTCATGTGCGGATAGAGCGCATAGCCCTGAAACACCATGGCGACGTCCCTGTCCTCCGGAGGGACACCGTTCATCGTTCGCTGGCCGATGGACACCGTGCCCGAATCCGGCTCCTCGAGCCCGGCCACGATCCGGAGCAACGTCGACTTGCCGCATCCACTCGGTCCGACCACCACCACGATCTCGCCGCTGTCCACGGAGAGCGTCACGTCTTGCAGCGCGGCGCCCGGCGAACGGCCGCGCTCCTGCCCCTCCAGCCCCTCCTGCCCGCGGGCCTGCGAGCCCGGCCCCCCCGACGGGCCGGCTCTTCGCGTTCGCTGTGGCGCAAATCGTTTGCTGACGCGCTCGAGCCGGATCTCCGCCGGCATGCTCACTCGGGGCGTGACTCGCGCCACCACTTGTCGGCGTTCGCGAGGTCTTCGAGTGTGTCGATCTCCATGTAGCCCCCGTCGGTGTCGACGCGGTGAAACACCGAGCCTCGCTCGATCATGTGCTGGAACAAGTCGATGAGGTACGCGCGCTCGAAAGTTCGCCCCTCCCGCCACGTCGCACCGTCGTCACGCGCTCGCGCCTCGTCGAACGCGGCCGCCAGCTCGCGGGCCCCCTCGGACGAGAACTTCGCGACCCCGATGAACTCCCCGCTGGCTTGCTCCGAGGCGATGCGGCGGGACAACTCGACGACCCGATTCCCGTCGGCGCGCATCTTCTCGGCGTCGGTTTCGGGGTGGCGCGAGCGGTCCAGGTAGCGGCGGCGCCAATCGGTGTCGCATGCGAGGACCATGTCGTGGGACGACTCGACGAGCTTCTTCACGGTCGAGCCGCGATAGACGATGTCCGCGTACGTCGACACGAAACCAGAGGCAAGCTCTTCGCGCGCACAGAGCAGGGACGCGAGGATGTTGTTACGCTCCCAGTTTCGGTTGAGGACGAACGAAAATTCCGGATACCGGGCGCGCACGACCTCCTCCCGGTACCCACCGATGAACACGACGTCCCGCCGCTTGAACCCCGCTGCGCCGAGCGCGTCGAGGATCCATTCGATCATCGGGCGCCCCATGACGGGGACGAGCCCTTTCGGAATGTCGTCGGTCTCGGGCCCGAGGCGACTGCCCCGCCCCGCGCCAATCACGATGGGGCGCATGGACACGACGAGTACCACGCGGACCCGAACGAGGCGAACGGCGGCTGCCCAATCGACCGGGGAGGCGACCCGGCCAGCCCACCTGCGCCAAGGCCATTGCATCCGGGAGCCCGACGCCGGCACCCTAGTCGCAGAGCTCCCATGGCGGACCCCCTGACGCTCGGCATCGTGACCGATCTGCATTTCGGGCCCGAGGCACACCACGAGGGCAAGCTTCGCAAACTGAGCCACCTCGCCGGACCTCTCGCTCGCGAATTCGTCCGCCAGATGAACGAGTCGGTCCGGCCCGACCTCGTCGTCAACCTGGGCGACGATATCGAGGACGAATCGCGCGAGAGCGATCTGGCCCGCTACGGCGAGTGCCAGTCCATTCTGCAAGGCGCGCACGCGCCGGTGGTGAACGTCGCCGGGAACCACGACCTGATTCATTTGAACCGCGACGACTTGAATCGTTTCTGGCGCCGAACGGGCCCCCTCTACTACTCCTTCGACCTTGCGGGGTGGCACTTCATCGTGCTGCACACGATCGAGATCCAGGACGTCGAGATCCGCGTGCCCACGCCTCAGATCGACTGGCTCCGCGAGGACCTCGCGGCGGGGACCACTTCGACGATCGTGCTGATGCATCACTCGGCGAGCGAGCAGACGCTGGACGATTCCCGGTGGTGGCCCGGCAGAGCCCACCTGGCGCTCGTCAAGGAGCGCGCGCAGCTACGGCACCTGTTCGAGAATTCGAAACGCGTCCGCGCAGTCTTCAACGGCCACTTGCACTGGAACCATCTCGACGTGATTGCCGGAGTGGCCTACGTGACGCTCCAGAGTCTCATCGAGAACGTCGATGACGACGCACCCGGCCGCCCCGCCGCAGCTCACACGACCGTCCGCCTGAGCGAGCGGCGCATCACGGTTCGCGTGCGTGGCAACGATCCGGCGCGGTATCAGATCGAGTGGTAATCGTGCGGCGATTGCAAATTGCTCGCATCGCGCTCGCCGGCGTGTGGCTTCCCGCTTGCCATCCGACGCATGTGGCCGCGGATGGCGCAGCCGCGACGCCGACCGCGGGGTCGACGGTGGCTGCTTTGTCTCCTTCGCCCGCCTCCACTTCGTCGTCCGTAGCCTCGGTCTCGTCGTCCGCCTGCGCGTCGTCGTCCGCCAGCGCCCTGGGGGTGTCGGCGCCCCAGCCGCCGGCGCCCTCGCCCTCTCAGCCCGACCCTTTTGGAAGTCGCTCGACCTTCGCTCCCTACGCGTGCCCGAACCTGCATCGCGGCGGCTCGCAGCGGCAGTACCTGGCCGCGTCGGACACGAGCGTCGCGTTCGTCGACGGCAACGACTGGCTCGCTCTCGTCAATCGCTCCCCGACCGGGGCGCTTGCGCCGGACTACGCGCCCGACGACCTCGTCGATGTCAAAGATCTGCGCGCCCGCACCCCGGCCGAATGCGGCTCGCAGCGCGAGTGCTTGCGCCACGACGCCGCCGTCGCGCTCCGCGAGATGCTCGAGGCCATGCGCCGCGACGGGCTCGAGGGCGTCGTTCAATCGGCGTTCCGCGCGTTCGGAACGCAATGCTGGGTCTTCGAAAGCTGGGCGCACCAGGCGCGCGGCGGGTTCTGCGAGGCCACCGAGCAGAGCGCACTGCCGGGCCACAGCCAGCACCAGCTGGGGACGACGCTGGATCTCTTCACTCGAAATTGGGCCGCCGAGGGTGCGCGCACCGGCCAAGGAGTCTTCCGGAGCGGGTTCGGATGCACCCAGGGAGGACGGTGGCTCGACGACGAAGGCTGGCGATTCGGATTCGTCGTTCCGTACTCGATTCATCCCGACGATCGAGCGGATGGCTCGCGCTGCTCGACGCGAACCGATCGGCCGGTCCCGATCGACCCGAGAACCGGATACAAGAGTGAGCCGTGGCACGTGCGGTTCGTCGGGCGGGAGGCCGCCGCCCGCTACCATTCCGCATGGTTGACGAGTGGACCGGGGACTCCAGACGAGATCACGCTCGAGCAGTGGATCCGCGCGCAGCGCGGGTTGGCCGGCGATACCGAAGTGCCCGTCTGCGACGGCTGTCAGTGCGGGGCTTGCGCGACCCTCGCCGCGGACGATTCACGTGCCCCGTGCGGCAAAGCATCGCTGACTCTGGACGACGTCGGCCGCGTCTTGAGCCCCGCCGAGCCCCCGCGACTCGTCGACGCCCACGTCGCCGACCCTTCCGCGAGGGTGCCCGCCGGCCGATCGTCGCGACCCGTGCGGCACCCGGACGCTGAACGGGCTCCGCCGGGCCACAAGCTGGTCGTGCTGGAAGCCGACGTCGCCGCCCCCGCCCACACTCCGACGCAACCACCCGTGTTCGGCCGCGACGGTCCGACCTACACGGCGGACTCGACCTACCTGTCTCTCATCCCCTACCCGGAGACCGAGCCGCACCGCTATCCGGACCTGCCCGGAGCGTGGCGAATCGCCATCGAACCGTTGCCCTCGACCGGCTCGGGGGCGGGCTCGAGCGCCACATCGTCCCGAACCGATCCGACCAGCGCAACGCCGACGCCGACCCGCGCGCAATGGCCCTGGCGTGCGTCGCTCGCTTCACCCGCCCTCGAGGAAACCTGGAACCGCGCGAACGTGGTCCTCCCGGCCGCCGCGGGAAACACGAAGATCCGCATCTCCGTGACGATCCCCGAAAGCACCCCACGGGTCCTGGTCACCCTCCTCCGCGATGGGATCGAACACGATACGCGCGAGGTCGCGTTGCCCTGATGGGCTTGATGGATGGTTTCGACTTGCGCCGCGCGCGAGAGCAACTTGGCCAACTCGCGCCGATCGAAGGCGAGTCGACCGCCCAGGCTGCCGTGGCCACGATCATCCGCGACGGCAGCGCCGGTCTCGACGTTCTTCTCATCGAACGCGCGCGGCGCGCGGGAGACCCCTGGTCGGGTCAGCTCGCATTTCCCGGGGGCAAGCGCGACCCCGGCGACCCATCGCTCCTTGCGACGGCGATGCGCGAGACCCGCGAGGAGATCGCGCTCGAGCTGGAGCCGGCGGCGTGTCTCGCGCGTCTGGGCGATGTCGTCGCACGAACCCGCGGCACGCGCGTCGCACAGTTCATATTTGCCCTCGACGACGCCGCCGCGCGGCCGATGCCCAATGACGAGGTGACGGCGATTCTCTGGGTGCCCCTCGCGCGCCTGGCCGCTTCCGAAACCCACGCGACGTTCGCGCTTTCCACCCCGCAAGGAACCGTGCAGACGCCGTTCGTTCGCCTGGGCGAGCGCATGCTCTGGGGAATGACCTACCGGATGGCCCAGCAGCTTGTCCAAGCGCTCGCCGGCACGTGACCTCCTCGGGTCCTGGCCGGCACGTGGCCCCTTCGCGCCCTGGCCGGCACGCGGACGTCCCCGTCGGTCACCGGCGGCTTCTCAGCAGCCGCAGGCTTGGATGCATCCCGGCGCCCCGGCGCATTCGGACTCGCATACGGTATCGCAGCCCGAGGCGGCGCCCGCGTTGCCGCCGTCCGACGCGCCGGTTCCGAGGCAAAGGCCCTGCGATGTCTGTTCGCAGACGACGAGAGAGCTCTGTCCCTGCAGGAGCTGGGCGGCGTTCTCGCACGACTCGGGCACGCCGATGGGGCAAAGCAAGCCGCTGCACTCGCATTCCAGATCGACGGATGCGGCCCCCCCTAGCCGAAACCCGCAGTTGGGCAGTGCCCCGGGATCGACGTCCACGCCCGGGCACACGTCGATCTGCTCGCAGAGAATGATCCCGCCGGGCTGCTCGGTGCAGTCGCTGCCGGCGGCCGTACCGGCTGCGGCCTCCCCGGTCGCACTTGACCCGGAAGCAGCCGCGACCGCACCGCCGTCCGTGCTCGACGTGCCCTGAAGGCAGCCGGACAGCAAGAGGCACCCAAGTGTGCCGAGAACCGCACGCATCGGATCCACGCATGGCGTGCTCGACGACGAGCGTCAACTGCTTCGTGGCGCCGCCGATCGGTTCCGGACGCGCGCAGCTCGCAGGATGCGCTACCGTGCCTACACACACTCATGACGGACGCACAAGCCATTCGTCCTCCGATTGCCGCGCCCGCGCCGACCGAGGCTGGTGACCCGGCAACCGAATCTCTCGGCCGTCTCGCGGCGGCGCTCGGGGAGGATGCGCTGTTCGTGCTGGCCTCCGGGGGCCACGACAAGGACGCGCTCGAGACGCTGACCGGGCGGCGCGCGGCAGCCTACACCGCCGCCGTCCAGGGGCAGCCGCATCCGCGAATGCTTTCGCAGTTCGATGCGTGGCTCGTCGACATGGCCCGCGCGCTCGCACCGGTTTCACCGCCGCGATGGATGCCCATGATGGAGGTCATCGGCGACAAGGTGACGCTCGAGATCGGCGCGCGCGGTCTGCGAAGCCTGTTCTCGAGCAAGCCCAGCGACCGAGAGGTCGCGCGCGTCAAGCGCTACGGAACACTGTCGGTGAGGGCGCTGCGCGCGGTTTACTGCGCCGACGGACCGCTCGACGCCGAAGAACGTACGACCATCGCCGCGCTCGTGGCCGCGCTCGGCATGCCGGAAGGCGACTCGGCCACGCTGCTCGTCGAAGCCCCGATCGCTCCCGAGACGCTCGACGTCTACGGCGAAATCGACCCGGCGATCGCCCGTGCCGTCGTGCGCGGCGCCTGGCTGGCGGCCGCGGGCGACGGAATCGATCCTCGCGAGGAGCACGTCATTCGCGTGATCGCCCACAAGACGGGCGTGACCGACGACGACTTGGAAGCGGCGCGCCGCGAGGCGCAAGAAAAGGTCGACGCGCGCAGCCGGCTCGGCGCCGCCGCGGTCGACGGTGTGCGTTTCGTCGTTTCGGACCTGCGGCCCGAGCAAGGCGGACGCCTCGCCGCGGCGGTGGGCACACTCACCATCCCGCGCCGGTGGCGAAACGAGGCGCTCGCATCCATCGTGCAGGCCGCCCCTGTGACGCTCGCCCGGCGGCATACCGCGCTCTCGTCCGCCGAACGCTTCGCCGTTCTGGGCATCACGTGGGCCGCGGCGCTCATCGACAGTCCGTCGATTGCGCGGCGGGCGCTCCTGCAGGCGCGCTGGGAGAAGGTCGCAGCGGACCTCGGCGAGGAGGACGCGCAAGCCCGTCTCGTGGTCGAACGATGGATCCTCGATGCGTTGGCCGCGGCCGCTCGGGCGTGGACATGAAGACGCGACGTCTCGGGTTCCTGGGCGCGGGCAACATGAGCGAGGCCCTCGTCAAAGGGCTTCTGCACGGGCGCGTGGTGCCCGCCGATCGCATCGTGGCTAGCGACGTCAAACCGGAGCGCCTGCTGCAGCTGCAGGAACGACACGCCATCCGCACGACCCATGACAACCGGCAGGTCGTCCGCGACGTCGACGTGCTCGTGCTCGCGGTCAAGCCCCAGTCCATCGACAAGCTGCTCACCGAGATCGGTCGGGACGTGCGGCCCGATCAGCTGGTCATTTCCGTCGCAGCCGGTGTCCCCATCGAGGCCCTCGAGGGCCGGCTGCCCGCCGGATCACGCGTCGTGCGTGCCATGCCGAACACGCCCGCCACCGTCCAGGCCGGGGCCACCGCCATCGCGGGAGGCGCGCACGCCCGGGACGACGATCTGCGCATCGCGCGCGAGCTGTTCGAGGCCGTCGGACGCGTGGTCGTCCTCGACGAGGCGCAGCTCGACGCCGTCACGGGACTGAGCGGCAGCGGTCCGGCCTACGTGATGCTGATCATCGAGGCGCTGGCCGACGGCGGGGTCAAGGTCGGATTGCACCGCGATACCGCTCTTCTGCTGGCGGCGCAGACCGTGTTCGGCTCGGCCAGCCTGCTGCTCGAAACCGGCGAACATCCGGGCCGGTTGAAAGACATGGTGACGAGCCCGGGTGGAACCGCGATCGCCGGGTTGCATACGCTGGAAAGCGGCGCCCTGCGAAAGACGCTCATCGATGCGGTCGAGTCGGCCTCCAAACGAGCGGCGCAGCTCGGCGAAGAGATGGCCGCGAAACTGCGCCGGTGAGAGGGCCGCCGCGCGCGCGCGACCCGAGGTCCGCGCGCCTGCTCGGCCGCGAGGCGAGCTCGCGCTCGGACACGACGCCAACGCTCGCACGCCTCGGCCTCGCCGGGAGCGCTACTTCGCGAGGACGTCCGCGCAGGTGACGAATGCAATCAGGATGAGCAGGGTCAACAATCCGACCGCGTGCACTCGGGCCTCGAGCTTTGCGTCGGGTTTACGGCGCGACACCGCTTCCACGCCGAGAAAGAGAAGGCGGCCTCCGTCGAGCGCCGGAAATGGCAGCAGATTGAACGCGCCTAGGTACGCGCTGAGCATTCCCAGGAACTGCAGGAGAAGGCCGGGGCCCGTTCGCGCCTGCTTGGCGGTCTCTTTCACGATCCCGACCGGACCGCTCACCTGCAGCTTCTCCTTGCCCGCGAGCACGCGCCCGATCGCGCGAACGTTTTCGTAGACGAACAGCGGCGGGGCGATGACGCTCATCCTCGCCGCCTCGACCACCCCGACCCGCTCGGGGCGCATGGGCACCCTCACGTGAATGAGACCTTCGTCCTTGTCGCCCTTGGGTCCGGGCGTCACGGCGAGGTGCAGCGTGACCCCACCGCGGTCGACGCCGAGAGTCACGGGCTCGCCGGGATGAGCGCTCACGGCTTTGCGCAGCTCTTCCCAGGAGTGAACCGAGCGTCCGTTGACGTCGAGGACTCGGTCGCCCGTCTGCACGCCCGCGATCTGCGCCGGGCCGGGCTCGACGACCACGCGCATGCTTGCGTCGTCGGGCACCTCTTTGCCACCGATGAGCAGCCCGAAGAAGATGAGGACGGAGGCGAAGAGATAGTTGGTGAGGGGCCCTGCGACGATCGTCAGGATGCGCGCCTTGAGCGGCGCATTCGAGTAGCTGGCGGGATCGTTCGGGTCGCTCTCCTCGTACGGATTCATCCCCGCGATCTGCACGTATGCGAGAAACGGGATGAGCGCGACCTGGTACACGGTCGGGCTGTTCTTCGGGCGATGCTTCCACACCGTGGGCCCGAAGCCGATGCTGAAGCGAAGAACGCGCATCCCGAACTTCCGCGCCGCCAGATAGTGCCCCCCCTCATGCACGATCATCAGCACCGCAAGGCCCAGAATGGCCACCAGGTAAATCGCGAGCGCCATCTCTCCAAACCTAAGACGGACCCGGGCGCGGCGCCATTTGCCTGGCTGGCCGACTCAGCTCGACCGCAATCCCTCGGGTGGAGACACGACCCGCGACAAGGCGGTGCGGCGACGGCCCCGCGAGCGCGTGACCGAGCTTTCGCCGAAGCGGGGCATCAGGCATGACGGGTCTTTCGCTGGCGCGCTGGCGGATGTGGGGGGAGCGGCCGCGCTCCCTCCCACGCAGGACCAGGCAGCGGCCGCGCTCCCTCCACACAAGACTAAAGAAAGAAGCTCACCCCCACGGACAGCGTCGGATACCCGAAGCGCATCGTGATCGAGACCTTGTCGCTGAAGTGGTATCGCGCGCCCGCGTAGAACGCGGGCAGCACCCCCGTCTGCGTCGGCTCGGCGGGGCACGCGAGGTGATCGTTGAAGAGAAAGCAATTGCTGAAAAACCCGTGATAAATATAGAGGCCGGGCTCTCCGAATACGCTCCAGTGGCGCGACACGTAGAAGTTCCACTGCATCGTGACCGGAAACTCGACGTAGTCGGCCGTGCAGCTCGCGAAGCTGTCGAAGCACCCGTAGTGCACCCAGTCGAGACCGAACGAGATGGCGACGCTGTTGTTGATCGTCGGCACGAAGCCGTTCTTCACGATCGGGATGGCGAAGCGCGCGCCGAGACCAAAGCCGCCGTCGGTCCCATAGGGACCACCCCAGCCGAAGGTTCCGTGCGGCTCCAGCTCCAAGTTGTACGTCGGGTGGTCACCGGGATGCAGGATGGTGTCGTCGGCGCGCGCGTCGGTCGCAGAAAGCGGAAGGGCTGCGAGCAGAGCGAGCGCGGTGGCTAGAACGATGCAGCGCATGGACCTCGAGGTGGTGAAACGACGAGCCGTGACGACGAGCCGTGCGCGACACTGCCGGAGGTCGCCGGGGCGTGCAACTAGAATATGACGCTGTGCTCAGCGCGTAACGCAGCGGAGACCCGAGCTGCCGTCCGCACCTTTATCGGGCACGCGCGATTTCGTGCTACGAGAGGCGCAGCGCAATGTCGAACACGTCCAGCAACACGCCCGGTCGACCCGTCGAGCCATCGGGGCCGCCGCTCGGGGGCGCAGCCATTCAGCTCAAAGGCGGCGCCGCGATTTTGGCGCCCGTCACGGCGTTTCCCAACGGCGTGCCCGGCAACGCGCTCGTGCTGCTTCCCATCAATCCGAACGGCACACCGGTGGAAAAGAAGATCGTCGAGGGCCCCGTCGCCCTGACGATGGAGGAAGTGTGGAAGCTCCTCGGCTTCAACGGTCCGGCCGTCCAGGTCCAGGACGATCAAGGCCGCCCCATCGCGATCGGCCTCGAGGACCTGCTCGGCGGGCTGGAAAAACACTGGAACGACGGCAAAGATGACCTCAACCGCGGCCGAATCTTCGCTCAAGAGCTCATGAAATACGGGCGGCACGAGCGCGCCGAGAAAGTCCTGTCGAAGATCGTTGCCCTCGGCGGAGACGGTGAAGACTGGCTCGGGCTGGGTGTCGCTCAGCTGGCGCAAAAGAAGCTCGACAAGGCCGAGGCGACGCTTCGAGGCGCGCAGAACCTGCTCAAGGACTCCCCATTTCCGAGCCTTCAGCTCGCTCGGGTCATGAAGGAGAAGGGGGAGCGCAAGGCCGAGCGGGAGAACGCCGAGCGCGCGATTCAAATCGACAACAATTCCGTCGATGCCTGGGCGTACCTCGCCAATTCGATCCGCGAGACCTCCGGCGACGAGGCCATGGTCCGCCAGATCGAGGAGCTGGCAAACGCGCCGGTGAACGCGAAGTCGGCGGCGCCGTACGTCGCCCTGCAGGGCTTCTACGCCAACGATCGGAAAGACGAGAACGCGCGCGATCGCGCGATCGAGCTCGCGAAGAAGGCCGTGGCTCGCGCTCCGGGCGATCCACTGGCGCTCGTGTGCCTGTCGGCCCTCTATGGGCAAGCCGCGAAGGTGGACGAAGTGGTCAAGCTGCTGGCCCCCCACGAGGCGCTGATGCTGCGCGACGTGAGAATTGCCCACAACTACTTCGAGGCCCTCTTCCAGCTGCGCGATCTGCAGAAGATCACCGCGCTGTTGAACAAGCTCGCCACGAGCCAGGTCCGCGAGGTCAAGCAGTTCGCGGTGGAGCGCTCGCGCGCCATTTCGCAGATGCTCGCGCAGCAGCAGCAGCAGCTCGCGGCCACGGCTCAGACCAAGACTTAGCCGCCGCGCGGTCAGCTTCGATTGCGGTCGTAGAGGATCCGCAGCCCCACGAGCGTCAGCTCGTCGTCGACGGAGCCGATCGTCCTCGAGAGTGGAGCGATGAGCGATGCGAGCCCGCCGGTCGCGATGACGGCGCAGGGGTAGCCGAGCTCGGCGAGGATCCGCTCGACGAGGCCGTCGACCAGGCCCACGTAGCCGTACACGATGCCCGATTGCATCGCGTGCACGGTGTTGCGACCGACGACACGGGGAGGCTTGACGATTTCGACACGCGGCAGCTTCGCCGCGCGCGAGAACAAGGCATCCGCGCTGATCTGCAAGCCGGGAGCCAGCACCCCGCCCAGGTACTCGCCCTTGGGCGTCACCACGTCGAAGTTCGTCGACGTCCCGAAATCGACGACCACCACCGCGCCTTTGGCGAGCTCGTAGCCCGCCACCGCGTCGGCGATCCGGTCGGCCCCGACCTCCCTGGGGTTCTCGATGAGGATCGCCATTCCGGTCCGGGTTCCCGGCCCCACGACCAGGGCGTCGCGGTGGAACGCCCTGCGGACCAGACTGATCATCGGTTCGGTCAGCGACGGGACCACGCAGGCGATGATCGCCGCGTCGACCGCGGCAGGATCCACACCGCGCATCGACAGGAGCGCGAGAAGGCCGACGGCGTACTCGTCCGCGGTGCGCCCTCTGACGCTCTCGACCCGGAACTTTTGCGCCAGTTTTTCGCCTTCGAACAGACCGTAGACGATGTTCGTATTGCCGACGTCGATCGCGAGGAGCATGGCAGCTTTGCGCGCAGTCTAGAGCGTCGCTCGGTGCGGTGGAACGCCGCCGGCGCCTGGGGCCGCGCTTCGGCCCTCGCTGCTCCTCGCGCCGCGCGGCACGGCGCACGGGCCCTTCTCACTTCGGTGATTGGGCTTGTTCCTCCACCCGCACCGCCCGGATTTGATCGCCCTGGGCAATCGAGTTCCAATCCCCTTGCGCCCGACCGACCCAGGCATACTGACCGTCGAGCTGCGGCTCGGGCGCGAGCGTGACGAAGATCTGGCTCGAACCGGTGTCGCGACCCGCGATCGCCACGCCGACGTCGAACGCGTCGAACGGGACCGGCGACGTCTCGCAGCGCATGAGCTCACCGGACCCGCCGTACCCGTCGCCCTGCGGATCGCCGAATTGAACGACGAATCCCGGAACGACGCGATGCACCGCACCGCCTTCGTAGAAACCCGACCGGGCGAGCGCCACGAGGTGAGTGACGGCGATGGGCGCCAGGGCCGGATCGAACACGATCGCGACGGTTCCGCTCTCCATCTCGAAGGACACGCGGGTCGGGCTCGACAGGACATGGCCGATTTCGGCGGCCGCCCCCGCACCCTGGAGGTCCGGCGGCGCACAAGGCGCCTCCCCTGCCGCAGCGAGCGCTGCTCCGGCCCGCGCCCGTACCGTCACGTTGTCGTCGGCGCACCCCTTCCGGGCAGCCTCGCGACCCTCCTCGACGCCCACGGTGAGAGCCGCCTCGAAAAGGGCGACACGAGTCTCGACGAGATCGGGCCGCCAGGCCCGCGCGAGCGCCGTGCGAAGCGCCCGTGCCACGGCGGCGTCGATCTCCATCGCCGGAGTCGACGTGGGCGGAGGAGAGGCCGCGTCGAGCGCGGCCCGCCGCTCGCTCGCCGCCAGCACGAACACGCGTCCCGGATGCGCATGAACGATCTTCGCGGCGGTCGCGACGACCCCCGGCTCTTCGGCGGTCAAAGCGGCTGCCAGCGCCTCCCGAGCCGCGTCACCAAGTTCCGGATGGCGGGGAATCGCCTGGAGAGCGGCCTCGCGAATCCGGAGGTGGGCGGAGCGCGTCAGCGAGACCCATGCGAAGCGCCGGCTTCCGAGCAGCGCGCCGCGTTCGAGGACTCCGAGACGGGCCTGCTCGCCGACTTCGCCGTCTCCAAGGTCGCACTCGCGCAGGGTATCGTCCCACGGGTTGCGGACCCGATTCGCTGCCGCCGCGCAGCGGAGGGCCGACGCGCGACGCAGGTCGGCTGGAACGTCCACCGATGCGGGTCTCACTCGCGCCAGAGAATCGAGGATCGACGTCGACGCCCCCGACTCGCCGACGTCGAAACGCTCGACCGCGGAAAGCAGGACCACGTAATCGTCCCCCGCGAGCAGCGGGGCGCGCCGGCGCGTCAGCGAAGAGATGGCCTGCCCGAGCGCAACCATGCGGGAAGGCGGAGGTAGCGCGAGCCCGGCCGCCGCCTCCACGCGCTCCGAGGGCGAGGCGCTGTCGGACATCAGGATCCGCGTGAGGTCGTCCGCGACTCCGGGCGCATGCGTCCGCGCGAGCGCGCGAACGGCGAACACGCCGAGGGGACCCTCGCGCGCCAGCGACGCGCGCGCCGCGGAAGCGAGACGCGCCCCGAACTCCCCTCCGAAGGCCACCTCCGGGCGACTGAACGGCTCGAGGGCGGCCTCGGTGGGCGGAGACGCCAGGGCGGCGTCGAGCAAGGCACCAGCCGAATAGCTCGAAAGCGAGCCCCTGCGCGCCGCGATGTCGCCGATGGCGTAGCACGCCGCATCCGCGTCCTCTCCGCCGCCGCCCACCCAATGCCGCAGGATCGCCTCGGCTGCGTCGCTGCCGCAGCGACCGAGCGCGCGAAGCGTCGTCGCCACGACTCGACGGCCTAGGCGCGTGTCCCCCTCGAGCGGGTGGCCTGTCCTCCCTGCGGCCGAGCCTCGATCCGCAACCAGCGAAGCGAGCCGAGCCGCCAGCGCCCGCACGTGGCGGTCCTCGTGTCCCTTGCACGATTCGCCGAGGCCGTAACTCGCCCACGCGACCACCTCGTCGTCCTCGTCCTCGAGCGCGCTCAGAAGCGGGCCGTCGTCCGCGTCGAGAATGCGCGCCAGAGCTCTGGCCGCCGCCCGGCGGATGTTCACGTCGCTGCGGCGTCGTGCGTCGCCGGGCAGGTCCCCGCCCCTGCGTCGGTCCTCGGCCCGCGCGATCCGGACGAGGTCGTCCGAAAGCGAGCGCGGCGAACGACTCTCCACGTCCGGGGATTGGTGCTCGGGTCTTCCATGCGAACACCCCGGACCCCACCCGATCACCAGGGCGCATATGAGCAGCCCCGCGCTCGCCCTCATGACGGGTGAAGCGGAACGGTCCGGACCTCGATCCACGAGAGGAACCGCTCACGAGCCGCACGCCACACTCGCCGCATCAGCGGGGCCGAAGGGCCCTCGCACGCCGGCACCGGCATGGCGTCGATTCCGGCCATCGCGAACAGCTTGACCGCGCGAGGCACGTGCCAGGAGCACGTGACGAGCAGCGCGCGGTGGAGCCCACGACGACGGAGGATGGCGGCCGAGAAGCGTGCATTGTCCAGCGTCGTGAGAGAACATCGCTCTCGTACGACGGCCCCGGGGGGTACCCCCCGACGTATGAGCTCGCGGCCCATGACGTCGGCCTCGACGAAGGCCCCCCAGTGTCGGCCCCCGCTGACGATCACCACCGTACCTTGGTGGCTCCGTTCGTAGGCCTGCGCACCGGCGGCGATGCGCCCCGAAAGTGCCCCCGGACGCAGATGGCCCTCCGCGTCGATCCGAACCGCGCAGCCGAGAACGACGATGGCGCCCATGGGCACATGCAAGCAATACCCATCTTTCCTCTGACGAGGTACGCTCGCAAGAGCGGCAGGGGCGACCGCGGATCCGGCCGCTCGGAGCCGCACGCCGGGGTAAGCCGATCCAAATAAGGAGCGACCGAATCGGATGCAAATCACGTTCTGGGGAGTTCGCGGGAGCATCCCCACACCCGGGCCTGCAACGGTCGAATTCGGGGGCAATACCAGCTGCGTGGAAGTGCGCGCCAGCAAGGCCATCCTGATCTTCGACGGAGGAACGGGACTGCGCCTGCTCGGCAAGAAGCTGCTCAGCGAAATGCCACTGACGGCGCACATGTTCTTCAGCCACGTCCACTGGGATCACATCCAGGGCTTTCCGTTCTTCGAGCCCGCGTTCGTCGCCGGCAACGTCTTTCATCTGTACGGCGGCAACAACGTTTCGCGCACGCTCGAGGAAACTCTCGCCGGGCAGATGGATCATCCGAACTTCCCCGTCCACTTATCGGCGATGGGGGCGACTATGAAATTTCGCGACCTGCGCGAGGGAGAGGCCGTCACGATCGACGACGGCAGCGGACCGCGCATCCGGGTCACCAACGCGAGCGGCAACCATCCGCAAGGGGTGTATGCATTCCGGGTCGACCACGACGGCAAGGTCTTCGTGTTCGCGACCGATACCGAGCACTACGAAGGTCGAATCGACGACAAGCTGGTCGAGCTCGCGCGTGGAGCCGACGTCTTCGTGTACGACTCGCAATACACTCCCGAGGAATACGCGGGCACGACGGGCAGCGGCGGCTCGAAGAAGGGCTGGGGGCACAGCACGTACGAGGAAGGGATCCGAATCGCGCGCGCGGCCGGGGCACGTCGGCTGGTCCTGTTTCACCACGATCCGGTGCAGACGGACGCCGCCGTGCGAGACAAGGAGAGGCGGGCGAAGGCGCTCTTCGCCAATGCCGTGGCTGCTCACGAAGGGCTCTCGCTCAAAATCTGATCGAACAGGCGGGCCGAGCATGCGCGACTGGAGCGCATGAGGTAAGGAGCCCGAGATGGAAGACGTCGCGATTGTCACGGGTGCGTCCGGCGCTCTCGGTGCGGAAGTCGCGCGCGCCCTGTCGCTTGGCGGCCAGCGGCTGGTACTCTTCGACCGCGACGGGCAGGTTGAGCGACTCGAGAGGCTTGCCGCGTCACTGGGCGGCGCCCTTTGCTTGACCGGCGACGCGACGGACGGACCCACGTGGGCCCGCGCCATGGACCGCATCCGTCAAGAGACGGGAGCCGCTCCCTCGCGTGCTGCGCTGCTCGCCGGCGCGTGGCGTGGCGGCACGCTTCTGCACGAAGAGACCAGTGACGACGTCTGGCGCACGATGATGGCCACAAACCTCGAAACCGCATATCGAAGCTTGCGGGCCCTGTTGCCGCCGATGGTTGCCGCCCGCCGCGGGAGCATCGTCGTCGTCGGTTCTCGGGCCGTCGAGCAGCCTTGGACCAGCGCCGGCTCCGCTGCATATGCCGCCGCGAAGTCTGCCGTGGTCGCGCTGGCACGCGCCACGGCGTCCGAGGTGCTGGCGCGCGGCGTGCGAGTGAACGCCGTCCTTCCGAGCACACTGGATACTCCGGCGAACCGGGCGGCCATGCCCGCCGCGGACCCGGCGCTTTGGGTCTCGACCGCATCGCTCGCAGCGGTGATCGCGTTTCTCCTCGGAGACGGGGCGCGCGACATCAGCGGCGCAGCCGTCCCCGTCTACGGTCGCTCCTGAGAATGCCGTCGTGATACCCCGTTACACTCCTGCCGATTTCGGCGAGCTCTGGTCGGAGGCGCGCCGATATTCCGTGTGGCTGCAGGTGGAGCTCGCCGCATGCAAAAGCATGGAGGAGGCGGGCCTGGTCCCGAGCGGCACGGCCGCCAGCATCCAGGGCAAGGGAATCGTCCTGAGCCCGGCGCGGATCGACGAGATCGAGCGCACGACGAAGCACGACGTCATCGCGTTCCTCACGCACGTCGAAGAGCTCGCGGGAGCGGAGGCGCGCTGGCTCCACCGCGGGATGACCTCGAGCGACGTGCTCGACACTTCGCTCGCGATCTTGCTGCGCGACGCCGCCGACGCTCTGCTGACACGGTGCGATGACCTGCGGGACGCCCTCGCGCGCCGGGCGCGAGAGCACGCGAGGACCCCGATGATCGGGCGCAGCCACGGGATCTTCGCCGAGCCGATCACCTTCGGGCTCGTCCTCGCCGGGCACCACGCGGAACTCTCCCGGGGCCGCGCGCGGCTCGAGGCCGCACGGCGCGAAGTCGCCGTGGGAAAGATCGCCGGCGCGGTCGGCACGTATGCACACCTGTCCCCCGATATCGAGAGAAGGGCTCTCGCGTCGCTCGGGCTCGAGGCCGAATCCGTGCCGACGCAGATCGTGGCGCGGGATCGACACGCTGCTTACTTCGCGGCGCTCGCGCTCGTCGCCGCAGGGATCGAGCGGCTCGCGACGAACGTGCGTCATTGGCAGCGCAGCGAAGTCGCGGAAGCGGAGGAGGCATTCACGCACGGCCAGAAAGGCTCGAGCGCAATGCCGCACAAGCGCAATCCGGTACTCAGCGAGAACCTGTGCGGACTGGCTCGCATCGTCCGAGCGGCGGTGGTTCCCGCGCTGGAGGATGTCCCGCTCTGGCACGAGCGCGACATCTCGCACTCGTCCGTCGAACGCATGATCGCGCCCGACGCCACCTCCACTCTGGCGTTCATGCTCGATCGCAGCACGCGCCTCGTCGAAGGGCTCGTGGTGTATCCGGAGCGGATGATGCGCAACCTCGGTGCGGCGGGCGAGCTCTACTTCGGCGAAGCGGTCATGCTGGCGCTCGTCGAGGCGGGAATGGCTCGCCAAGAGGCGTACGTGCTGGTCCAGCGAAACGCGATGCGCGCGTGGCGAGGCGAGGGACGGTTCCGCGAATTGCTCGCAAGCGATGCCGACCTGAGCGCGAAGCTGGGTGCGGGCAGGCTTGGCGAGCTCTTCGATCTCGAGCACGCGCTCGCGCACGTGCCGGCGATCGTCGATCGGGCGCTTGCCGGCTGAGCGTGCGGCCGATCAGCGAGGATGGCGTCGGCCCGTCATCGCCGTGACCGTGGGCCGCGTCACCCCCGGCGTGTTCCTCGCCGCGAAATACGCTCGGAGCATGTCTCGAGCGACCACGTTCGCCTTGACCTCCCAAGTCGGCCCGTTCACGACCAGGACGGCGAGGGCGACCTGCTCCACGTTCCCCGTGGCCCGCGCCGGTGCGAAGCCGGTGAACCAGGTGTAGAAACGC
>Ga0187782_10000472_pt1 | contig 27089 bp, 22 predicted proteins | sample 0715_SJ02_MP15_2_FD_132454 | JGI IMG/M metagenome (GOLD analysis project Ga0187782, IMG submission 132454) | Tropical peat soil microbial communities from peatlands in Department of Meta, Colombia - 0715_SJ02_MP15_20_MG | ecosystem: Environmental > Terrestrial > Soil > Wetlands > Peat | place... | reverse complement strand
CCAACCATTGCGAAGGCGTGGACCGGCTGCTCGTCGAGACGTTACACAGCGACGCCATGCAGATTCGCGTTTGTGTATTGGCGGCGCTGGCGCAATACGCGTTCAAGCAAGCCGGCGAGGGAGTCCGCGTAAATGCTTACCGCGCCGCGTCGATGTATACGGGGATGGCCGCGCGCACAACCCAGTTGCTGCAGGACTACGCGGCAGGCATGGTTCCCGACTTTGTGGCGGCCATGTAGACTGGCTTGTTCGGAGAAACACAAAAACCCCGGCTTCGGCCGGGGTTTTTGTTGGTGTGCGAATCTTATAGCGGTTCGATAATTGCTATAACCCATCGCTTCCGTGCCCCGTCCTTTTCGCGCTCTTTGCGAAAAGGGTGGGAAGGCAAGAAGGATGAGTTCACCTATGCTGGAGCCGGTCTAGAGCGCTAGGTTTCGCGTTGTCCCTTGCGCGGCTCACGCTTGATTTGCCGCCAAGAATCGGCAGATTTGCTCGTATTCTTCCTCGCTCAGCCTGAAGGTTAGAGCGGCCGCGGTTTCCTCCACCTGCTGGGCGCTGCGGCCGCCCACAATGGCGGCGGTAATCGCGGGATGGTGCAGCGTCCAGGCCACCGCCGCCACGCCCGCAGTGACCCCGTGCGCGCCGCCGATCTCGCGCAGCAGGTCGACCAGGCGCAGGTTGCGGCTCAATCGCGGCTCGCTGAATTCCGGATTTTTGCGGCGCCAATCGTTGGCCGGCAGAGCCGCGGCGCGCTCGGCGGTCATCTTGCCGGTCAGCATGCCGCTAAGCATCGGCGAATAGTTGATGACGCCGATCCCGTTGGCTTGCGCAAAGGGAAGGATCTCGGTTTCGACGCCGCGGCGCAGCATGGAGTAAGGCGGCTGCAGGCTGGTGATCGGCGCGATCTTCTGGATGTGCTTCATCTGCTCGACGGAGAAATTGGAGACGCCGATCCAGCGCACCTTGCCCTGCTCGCGAAAACGCTCCAGCGTCTCCCATGCCGCCTCGATCTCCTCGTCGGGGTCTGGCCAGTGAATCTGGTAGAGGTCGATGGTCTCAACGCCCAAACGGCGCAGCGATGCTTCGAGCTCCCGCGCGAGCGAGGCCGGCTGAAGTGAGCCATAGAGCGTGCCGTCAGGATTCGCGAGGCGCGAGCACTTGGTAAAGATGGAGGGCTTTTGCGAAGCGGATTTGACGGCGCGCGCAACGACCTCTTCCGAGTGGCCGAGTCCGTAGACAGCCGCCGTGTCGATCCAGTTCACGCCGAGATCGAGCGCGCGATGGATGGCGGCGATGGACTCCGAGTCGTCCTGCGGGCCCCACGAGAATTGCCAGCCGCTGCCGCCGATGGCCCACGCGCCAAAGCCGATGGGAGTGATCTGGAGGTCGGAGTTGCCGAGGGTACGGAGAGAAAGCGACGCCGCTTGTGTCATGTCACAAACATAGATGATCCGCGCGAGCGCCTCGGTGCAAAAGCATTGCGGGCTGCGGGCGATTGCAAGTGCTACTGCGGATCGTGCTCAGGCTGCGGCGCGGACTCGCACGGCCTTCGCCGGTCTCTTTGGGGCGCGCTTGCGCGCATTCTTGGGCTGCGGTACGACGGAGAGGCTCAGGCCCATGGTGTTGAGCACGGCGATGAGTGTTTTCAGCGTCGGATTGCCCTTGGGCGAGAGCGAGCGGTAGAGCGACTCGCGGCTGATGCCCGCCTTGGCGGCAACCGCGCCGAGACCTCCGTAGGCTTCGGCGATAGAGCGCAACATGAGCAAGCTTGCGCCGCGGTCTTCCGGGTCGTTCAGGCATTCGAGAGCCAGCTTGAGGTATTCGACACCTAACTCGGGATTGGACCGAAGATGTTTGATCTCCCATTCGTCGTATGGGATGCCGGCCGCATACTGTTTCATTTCCGTCTCCGTTTCCAGTCAGCCCAGAGCTCTTTGGTGAGTTCGGGTCCAATCGCCCTCCGCGGGAGGGATGATCTCTTCGATCAGATCATCACTTCGGCTTTTCGGCTGTCAGTACAAACTTCAAGAAGCTCATACCCATGTTGGTCACGATGGACCCTTGCGGAAAGGAAGCGCCGGGATTCGAGATAGTTGAGAAACCTCTTCTAGACAAATCACGCATCATATACTCCATCACAAAGACGTCATTTATCTCCGGGAAGAGAAGCTGAACGGCCATCCCATAATTGGGAACGGCGTATTTCTTGGAGTAGTTGTCCCAAAGCCCTCTGTTGGAAAGATCCCGTAGGCCCGCCCAAAGAACGTACAGAATCTTCACGTGTGTTGGTGTGAAGTCCTCGATCGCTCGGAGAAACGCCTGCTCCAAATCATCGCCGGGACCACTCCCCATGGCGACTCTCAGCAAGCCGTTACGTAGCATTTGTCGTTTCTCTTGCTGATGAGATGCAAGGGCGATTCGAGTCGCTTGAATTGTTGCTGACACGAAGCGCTCGTTATCTACGAGATTCTCTATGCTGAACCCAGTAACAGTGTCCTTCAATTCGTCAAGGTCATCTGCGAGCTCTTTGAACCACGCCTCTCTGCGCCGTTCGACACCGGGAATCAGGAACTGCGCGATGACATGGGTGGTGGCGGGCCCCAAGACCGGCACCTGTTCAGCGACCTTTTCCAACGCGGATCGAGTGGCATCTAGTTCGTTCGGCTGTGGATAGCGGTCCGACCTCGGCGCGAACAGCCTGATCGGTTCGTCAGCCATCACGTCCTCTCGGTGATACTGCTTCGACTAGTGTGGTGAATCGGAAATTCGTTGAAAAACAACCGCAGATCCTTCGACTCCGTTTGCCGCAGAAACGCGGCAAACTCCGCTCAGGATGACAAATCCGTAGTAAACGAACTTCTGACTCAGGACACTAGAGCGTGTTTCAAAAATGGACCCCAACTCATTTCCGGCTGCCCCTCAGGGGCTAAAGCCCCCAATTTTATTGGCCTTTCTCGGCACGACTAAAGTCATGCCCTGTTACAAGACCCATTTTTGAAACACTCTAGTTCAAGAACATGGTGCGGTAGAGCGTATCTCTCTGCACGGGCTTGAAGCCGGCGTCGCGGATGATGCGGCGCAGCTCTTCTTCCGTCGTGCAGTTCGATGTGCCCGCCGCCTTCACCACGTTTTCTTCAAGCATCACCGAGCCCACGTCGTTGCCGCCGAAGTGAAGACCCAGCTCCAGCACCTTCAGTCCCTGCGTCACCCAACTGGCCTGCACGTTCTCAATGTTGTCGAGATAGAGGCGTGCGATGGCGAGGACCTTGAGGTACTCGACCGAAGTCGCTTCGTCCCAGCCGCGGCCGCCGAGCGCGGTGTTCTTGGGCTGGAAGCTCCAGGGAATGAAGGCGGTGAACCCGCCCGTCTCTTCCTGCAAACGGCGAACGACTTCGAAATGGTTGACGCGTTGCTCGAAGCTTTCGCCCACGCCGAACATCATCGTCGCCGTGGTCCTCATGCCGAGCTGATGCGCGGTGCGATGCACGCTCACCCAATCGCCGGTATCGCATTTGAGGCGGGCGATGCGATGGCGGACCTCGTCGTCGAGAATCTCCGCGCCGCCGCCGGGAATCGAATCGAGGCCGGCGTCGCGCAGGCGCGCGATGGTGGTGCGCAGGTCGAGGCCGGAGTACTCCGCGATCGCCAGAACCTCGGAAGCCGACAAGCAGTGCAGCCAGATCTGCGGGAAGCGCTGCTTGATGCCGCGGAAGAGCCGCTCGAACCAGTCGATCTTAAGATCCGGATGGATGCCGCCCTGCATCAGCACGCCGGTACCGCCCATCTCGAGGGTTTCGGCGATCTTCGCGCAAATCGTCTCGAAGTCGAGGATGTAGCCCTCATCCGATCGCGGGTCGGGCTTGCCCGGCCGCGGCAGCGGGCGATAGAACGCGCAGAAGGTGCAGTACTCGGTGCAGAAGTTGGTGTAGTTGATGTTGCGATCGATGATGTAGGTGACCACGCCCTCGGGATGCAGGCGGCGGCGCACGGCATCGGCCTCGAAGCCCAATCCGATCAGGTCGGGCGAGCGGAAGTAGTCCAGCGCCTGCCGGCGCGAGAGAGGCATGGTTCAATCTTATAGGCAATAGGCAATAGGCAATAGGCAATAGGGAATAGGGAATAGGGAATAGGGAGTAGAGTCGAGAGATCAACGATCGCGCGAGGGCGGTTTCTCGGCCAGCGCCTAGGTCCGCACGAAGGTGGCTTTGTCTTTGTCCTTGCGGGCGCGGTCGACGGGAATGACCTGGCCGTGCATCACCACGAAGACTCCCGGCGGGAGCAGGCGCGCCGCCATGAGGCTCTCGGTCAAGTTCTGCAGGCCGTCGCTGCCCTCGAATCCCAGCGGCGTCATGGCTCCGGTCAGGATGATGGGAACCCTCAGATCGGGAAATGATTTTTCGAGGAAGCGGCCGGTCTCGACCATGGTGTCGGTGCCGTGCGAGATGACGATGGGCGCGCCCTGAGGAAGCAGCTCAGCCACGCGATCCCGGACCTCGGCGCGATCGGCGTCCGTCATCTCCAGGCTGTCTTTGTTCATCAGTGGGATGCTTTGAATCTCGCAGTCGGGCAGGCGAAGCATGCCGAGATAGCGATCCAGCTTGGCGACGCGATTCTCCACCACGCCGCTCTGCTCGGAGTAGACCTTCTCGATGGTGCCGCCCGTCGATAGCAAATAGATTCGCTGCATCGCCAACTCTCGAATCACCTTTCGCTACGCCCGATACCGCTTCTGGTGCCAGATCCAGGCGGTGCGGAGAATCTCATCGAGCTGTGCGTAGCGAGGCTTCCAGCCCAGCTCGCGCATGGCCTTCTCGGAGCCGGCCACCAGCACCGCGGGGTCGCCCGGGCGCCGAGAATGGACCTCCGCGGGGATGGGATGGCCGGTGACGCGGCGCGCCGATGCGATGACTTCTTTCACGCTGAAGCCGCGGCCATTGCCGAGGTTGTAGATTAGCGGCCCATTCCTGCCGGCAGCCTCGTCGAGCTTGGCCAGCGCCAGCAAATGCGCGTCGGCCAGGTCCGAGACATGAATGTAGTCGCGGATGCAGGTGCCGTCGGGCGTAGGGTAGTCGTCGCCGAAAATGCCGATCGACGGGCGCCTGCCGAGCGCCACGTCCAGGATCAACGGGATCAGATGGGACTCGGGCTCGTGGGCTTCGCCGCGCGCGATGCCGCCGGGTCCTTCCGCCGCTCCCGCCACGTTGAAATAGCGCAGCGAAGCGTAGCGCAGCCCGTGGATGCGGTTCAGCCAGACGAGCATCTGCTCGACGAGGAGCTTGGATTGGCCATAGGGGTTGGTGGGGGCCAGCCTCGCATCCTCCTGAATCGGGATGGATTCCGGCTCGCCATAGACGGCGGCACTGGAGGAAAAGACCAGCCGCCGAATGCCGCAATTGACCATGGCCTCGAGCAGCGAGAGCGTGGAGGCCGAATTGTTGCGGAAGTAGATCTCCGGCCGCTGCATTGACTCGCCTGCCTCAATGAGCGCGGCAAAGTGAAGCACGCCGTCGAAGGGCCGTCCATCCTTCCGGGCGGCGGTGAAGATGCGCTCCAGGAGCGCTCTGTCAGCCATTTCGCCTTGGATGAACTCCACGCCGCTGGGCAGCAGGTCGCGGCGGCCATGGCATAGATTGTCGAATACAACGACCTGATTTCCCTTTTCGGTAAGTAATCCGGCGACCGTTCCACCAATGTACCCGGCGCCGCCAGACACGAAGATCTTCACAAAAAAGACTGTCCTTTCCGAAACAGTTTAGTTTAACGTGGGTCTAATAGAACTAGCGCTCCGGGGCTGCCGTCCGGATTTTCACTGGACGAGCTTCTCTCTGGGCAGCCAGTCGCGCGGCAGCGTGCGCTGGGCGTGCGGGTCGGCTGTTCGCCGGGTATTCGCGAACTCTCCAGGCCGGCATGTGGTCAGTGCGCGTCCGACCGTGAATCGAACGCAACAATCTTTAGCGACGCCTTGGCAACAAGTTGGATGAAATGAACTTGCGGGGGAAAGCCGGCGCGGGCAGGGTGATCGTCCGTTCGAGAGGAGGGGTCCAAGAGCACGAGAATCGCTTGTCGTCTATCCCCATTTTGGGTGATCCGACAGTAACCAGAACGCTCGTATACAAGTAATTTCAACGCACTTATACTGGTACCGTTCTCTGCCAACTAGACGGAGCAGGGATGCGTCAATCGATCAGGGACACTTGGTTTCGCCGGAGCGAAACAGCAGACGAGCGGCAGCTTCAAGCGGCATTTTCGGTGAACAGTTTTGGGACGCTGCGCTGCGCACGCCGGTTCGGGTTTCGGCATCTGAATGATTGGTAGAAGAGCCTTTGGTAGAGGAGCCTTCCGCCGGGGAAGGCGGTGGCAAAAGAAGCGGTGACCGGTAGAGAGAAGAGGCGCCGCTTCCGATCTATTTCCCAGATAGAGTGGCCGCCCTTGCTGGCTCGGCGGCGACAAGCGAGGACATTGGACATGCCGATGACATATACCCCTGGACGGACCAATTTCGGACTGTTGCCCGAGCCCGAGGGCCGGTCGGCCGGATTCATTGCGAGTTCGCTTATCAATCTCACCATTCTCGGCGTGGTTCTATACGTGGGAATGACCGCCAAGCAAGTGATCGAGCGGCACTACGAGATGACCGAGCTGGTCGTTCCCGCCAAGCAGCCACGGGAGATGAAGGTTAAGCCTCAGCCGTCCAAGCTGCCCCCTCCGATCGAGCATCCCAAGCTCGAATTGGAATTGCAGCCGAAGAAGATTGAAACGCCCAAGCCGAAGCCGGAACCGAAGCCGGTGCAGATGGAAGCCAAAGTGAATCTGCCGGTGGTGCCGGTCAAGCTCCAGGCCGTCAATCTGGCGCCGCAACCGAAGACCGCGCTGGCCGCGGCGATGCCGGCGCAGAACAATCAAGTCAAGGCTTCCACCGCGCCGGTGCATTTTGGCGACACGTTCGGCGTGACTCCCAATCCGAATGCGACGCGTCCGGCGACGATCGCGGCGATCGGCAACCCCTATGGCGGAATGCAGGGCCCTGCGGTGGCGCCTCACGGCGTGGTGGGCTCAACCGGCATCGGAAAGGGGCTCAAGGCTGGCTCGAACGTGGGCGTGACGGGCAAAGTCGCCCCGGCCAGCATTCCGGCGATGACGACCGTGGCAACGGTGCAAAAGCCGGTCAACGAGCCCGTGCAGTCGACGGAAGTGGAAGTGCTTTCCAAGCCCTCCCCCCTGTACACGAGCGAGGCAAAGCAGTTGCGGGTCCAGGGAGATGTGGTGCTGAGCGTGACGTTCCTTGCCTCGGGTCAAGTGGTTGTCAACGGCGTGATTCAGGGATTGGGGCACGGGCTCGACGAAGAAGCGCGCCGCGTTGCACAGCAGATTCGGTTCCGACCGGCGACGAGCAACGGCCGGCCGGTGGACTTTACAACGAAGATTCGGATTACGTTCCAATTGGCGTAGCAAGAACGCTAATGGAGTAGGATCAAGGACGCAAGGACGAACGCGGGCTTGAACTCAACTGCCGGGCCCTCGATGGCGCGGGGTGGGAGAGGAAAGCCGGGAAAGAGAAACAGGAGCCTCACATGACATTTCGGAAGATCCCCACAACCTTCCTGATTTTGGCGATCGGCGTTTCCTTCGCCTATGCAAAGAAGCAGCCCAAATACGAGCAGGCGCGCCAACTCACCGCCGCACAGGCCGCATTAGTCCAGAAGGCGATCGCTCAAGAGAAACTGCTGATCAAGAACATTCGGCAGCGCACACCGCTGGTCGAGACCTACATTCAGGACACCAGGCCCGACGTAAAGCTGTACGAAGTGCCGGTTTCAGACCACTACATGTTGAGCCGCGTGGACTTCGGCAAGGCATTTTACGACCGAACCTATCAGCCCAAGGTGGAGGAAAAGAAGGGTTTTTTCAAGAGCTCGCTGGAGTCGATCACCGGGCTGACCAAGGCGCTGGGCCTGGATACACACTTCACCTATTCGCCCACCGGCTTCATGCAGATGATGTTCCTCGATCCCTCGGGGTTCGACCAGCAGCATTATGTCTTCAGCTTCGTCCGGCCCGAGTTTCTCGGCTCGGTGCGCACTTCGGTGTTCGATGTCCACCCGCGGGCTGAAGTGCGCGGCATGGGCCGCTTTTACGGCCGCATCTGGGTGGAAGACCGGGATGGCAACGTGGTGCGCTTCAACGGCACCTACACCGGGCCCACTTCAGAGGATGCGGCGAAGTATTACTTCCATTTCGACAGTTGGCGTATGAATGTGCAGCCGGGCATCTGGCTGCCCGTGGCCGTTTATGTGGAAGAGACGCAACGCTCCGAAGCCGACAAAAGCGTCGGCCTGAAGGCGCAGACGCACTTCTGGGGCTACTCGCTCAAGCTGCCCACACGCGACAGCGAAAATGTGAGTGTGAAGGTGGACGATGCCGTCGACAAGAGCGACGACTCGGGCGACGTGAGCCCGTTGCAAGCGTCCCGCATGTGGATCACGCAGGCCGAAAACAACGTGATCGACCGGCTGGTGGAAGCGGGCCTGGTGGCGCCGCTCGATCAGAACGGATACGAGCAAAAAGTCCTCGACCAAATCGTGATCAACATTGTGGTGCCCAACAACCTGTCGTTCACCGATCAGATTCACACCCGCGTGCTGCTCACCGACACGGTGGAAGCGACAACCGTGGGCAATACGATCCTCATCAGCAAGGGCCTGATCGACAGCCTGCCCACCGAGGAGGCCATCGCCTCAGTGGTGGCCATGGAGTTGGCGCACATCGCCATGGGGCACCACATCGACACCCGGTACGCCTTCAACGACCGGCTGCTCTTCCCCGACGAAGCGACCTTCCAACGCATCGCGATGAATCACTCCGATGTGGACAACGGCACGGCGGCCAAGAGGGCGATGGAGTATCTCGGGAACTCGATGTACAAGGACAAGCTGGCGAACGCCGGTTTGTTCTATGAGCAATTGGTTGAGCGAGGAAGAGTGCTGAAGGCGCTGAACTCTCCCAAGCTGGGCGACTCGCTTCTCAAGCCGGACGGCACGCCGTGGCTGGGAGACCTGGCGCATATGGCGCCCAAGCTGAACTGGGACGACTTGAACCAGACCGCGGCTCTGCCCTTGGGAAGCTGGTTGAAGACGGATCCGTGGGACGACAAAGTGCACATGCTGAGCGCCAAGCGGTATGCCCCGATGAACGCCCGCGACAAGATGCCGTTCGAGGTGACGCCGGTGTTCTACAAGCTGCAGCGCTACGAGGAAGCGAGCGCGGCGCCGGCCTCGGCCGGTGCACCCGCCGCGGCCCCGGCAACTGCTGCGCCGGATAATTCCCAGCCAGCGCCGGCCCCAGTGCCAACCAGCAGCTCCTCGAGCCCGCAAGATCAGCAACCTGCGAATGCGACCACGGCGCAGGATCAGCAGCCGGCTGTGGCGCCGAATCCGCAGCAATAATGAAGTCCGTTCGAACTTGAGCCGGGCCGGCGCGTTGCTACACGCGCCGGTTAGGCTTTAGAGCGGTTCCAGAGTTCCTAAGTGCTTGTGCCCCAGTGAAGGGCGGTTTTCTTCGGGAAAACTCCACGGGGTATTCAGGGATTCAGGGTATTGCAACTCCGGAACCTTTGTAAGGGGTCCGTCCACCCGGTCAAGGCGGAATGGACCCTCCGGGCCTCCAGGAATACGGTTCCCCCTCCTGGCTCCTGCCAGTTCGCCGCTCGCTGCTTGAAGCGGCCTGAATGAACGGCCTTGGTGACTGAGACCCACGGGATCGCTGGATGCGGCGGTACAATTGGAACGATGTGAACGCCCAACGCAAGCGCTCGGCGAAGCGCTGAATCCCGGTCGATCTCCTTGTACGTGGAGCCCATGAAGATACTGCGCGTTGCTTCTTTTTGCTTCTTGTTTTTGCTTGCGGCACTTTCGCTTCACTCTCAAGTGCTGCCCGCGGCTGCCTCGAGCAGCTTGTCTGTCGATGCGGGCGGTCTGGGCTCCGTCTCTCAGCCGGACTATGCGGCCGAAGGCGTTGCGCAAACCAGCCCCAACCGACTCTATGGCGCTGGCGCATTTGTCGACGTGCGGCTTAGCCGGTGGGTGCAGCTTGAGGGCGAAGGCCGCTGGCTCAAGTTCAACGAGTACCTGGGGATTACCGAGAACACCTACCTCATCGGACCGCGCGTTCCCATTGTCACATTCCACAAGATCACGCCGTATGGCAAGGTGTTCGTCGGCATGGGCGGCGGCAGCTTCCTCACCGGGCACACCTTTGTGGTGGCCTATGGCGGAGGCCTGGATTACCGGCTAAGCCGGCGCTTCTCCGTCCGCGGCGACTTCGAATACCAGCAATGGCCGGTGAATTCGGCGGTGACGCTGTCGCCGTACGGCGCCAGCTTGGGCATCAGCTACAAGATCTTTGGGCGATAATTGAGCCGAGGCGGAAGCAAGAGCGCCAAGGCGGCCAGCGCCTTCGCAGCCGGCCTTCTTGCGGCCTGCGTTTGGGCATGGCGGCTCTCGAACGGCCGGAATCGCGAGAAAGGCGGAAGGGAATGCGGTTTCTGGGCCGATGGCTGTTGCGCATTGCAGTTTCATTCGCCGCCGCGACGCTTGCGGCCTTCGCGCTCGATTGGACGGTATACAAATTCCGCGGTTCGCCACAATCTCAAGTGGCCGTCAATCGCTTCTTGTCCGTTCCACTCAAGGGGCAAAAAACAGAATACGACTTTCTCGGAACGGCCAGCGTTCCGTGTGTCATTGCGCTGTTTCCCCATGGCGGCGAAACTCCGTGCTGGTATCTGCAGCGCCATCCGAACCAATGGGATAACGCCGGCTCTCCCGCGTATTAGGGCGGCTCCAGAGTTGCTGTATCCAGGTCAACCAAAAGACCGGTTGAGACAAGTACAGCGAGTTGGCGTGCGCTTGCGCGCACGTTGGCAAGTTGGCGGGTCGGCGCGCCCCGGGGTACACCCACATTGGAATCGCTCTAGAGCAGCTTCTAGCTTCTGGCTGCTAGCCACTTGCTGCCCGCCCGCGCAGGGCGATGGTTTGAACATCCGCCCGTGATGGGAGTCACGACAAAAGATCCGCATCGCGCCTACCATCGCTCCATGTCGAAGGGCATGTATAGCCGCACGCAGAACGAGAACGGCAGCTATAACTCCCGTTGTCTCGACTGCTTCATGACCATCGCGAGTTATGTGGCGACGGACGAAGAGCTGGAGCGGCGCGAAGCGAACCACATCTGCCCCGAGAAAGTGCTGGCCGACTTGCTTGCCGCACGCCGGGAGGCAGCTTCGCACGCGGCGCACAATTGACCCGAACCGTCCCGCGCAGCCGGTCTGACTGAAGTTTTGCCGCCGGACAGCTACTGGTCTCCGGGGACTTCCAGGAATACGAATATATTGTCGTCGGGATCGTGGACGAACACGATTTTGTCGTCACGGACCGCTCTTACGCCCGCGTCCCTAAGCTGACTTTCCGCCCGGTGTGCGTCGGGAACGGGAAACAGGAATTGCGGCTGCGCCCCCGGATGCCAGGAGCGCAATTCGATGTGCAGGCCGGGAGCGGCCGGCGCGGTGAGCCGCACGTTGCCGTTTTCGACCTGTGTTTCGAACCCCAGATCGGTGTAGAACTCCCTTTGCGCGGCGCCATCTTTCACTGGCAGATCGAAACCCATCAGCTCAGTGGATATCCTTTCCGGCCCGATGTGCTGTCCTTCATCGAGCATGTACTTCGAGCCTGGCATGTACTGGGCGAATTCCATTACGCGGCCTTCCGGATCGTCGATGGCGGAGATGAGATTGCCGGTGCCGGCCGTGCGCACGGGCTGCAGCTTCAGGCCCATTGAATCGTAGAAGTTGTAGAGTGTCCTGAGATCGCCGACCTCATAGCAGACGCGCATCCAGCCGAGCGGCTGCGGGGGATTAGTCTGCGGATACAGTGCGATGAATTGGCGGTCGTTGATCTTGACAAAGACCTCCGAAATCTTGCCGTTATTGGTCACCGCGAACGACTTTTCATATCCCAGCCTGCCTAGAAACGCGATCTCGCGGTCGAGGTCGCTGACGCGAAATGCAATATGGGCAATGCCGAGAACGCCCGCGTCGGGCCTCGGCGGCTGTGCGTTTGTGGCGACCGGAACGGCACAGGCCAATGCCAGCAGTCCTATCCATCGCGTTTTCATCCTAGCCTCCTGAACATTCCGATCCGTCATTTGGAAATGCTTCATTTCCTATTCGATGCAAAATCCGGACGGCCTTCACCATTTGAGCAGAACCACAGGTGCAACCGCCGAAAGCGCGGCGACAAGCTGCAGCGCAAGCACTCCGAGCGTGGGTTTTGGAGCCCTGGGCAGCCATCTGACGGCAAAAAATGCCAGCAACGGAAGTTGTCCGGCCATCAGAAGCTGCCAGATGTGCGCGGCCGCGCCTTCGTCGGCTCGGCGGACGACGCCATAAAGGCCAATGTGGCCGAGCACAACAGCCAGGCCAGCCAGCGACATGGCGAAAGGAAGAAACGCGCTTGGGTGCCTCAGCAGGGCAGCGAATAAACGAGAGTTCCGATCCATTTTTGTCTCCTCAGCAAGCGATTCGGAGATGGGTCCCTGTCCGCGTCACCGCAACGTCCTGCGGAGAGGGCGGAGTGAAACCGCGTTCGACGGCAGTGATGCCCGCGCGCAAGAACCCCAGCGTGTGCGCCATGCCCGCATGCCAGGGCGCCGAACAGGACATTTGCGGAGCGTGATCGGGAATCACCACGCCGTCGAAACCGGTTTTGTGAAGGATAGCGAGAATGCGCAGCATGTCCACGTCGCCGTCGTCGATGAAAGTCTCGTGATAATAAGGTACTTTACCGGAAACGTTGCGGAAGTGGACATAGGCGATGCGATGCTGTTGGCTGTATCGGTCGACCGTCTCGTAGATGTCCCCCTCCGTCATCTCGGCGAGCGTGCCAAGGCAGAATTCAAGCAGATTGCTGGGGCTCGGCGAGATGTCGATGAGCCGCTGGTACAGGGCCTGCTGGTAAACCAGGCGCGGCTGGCCTCGCATGGTAGAAGTGGGCGGATCGTCGGGGTGCGCGGCGAGGCGAACGCCGGCTTGCTCGGCCACGGGCAGGATCTCCTCCAGGAAGCGCTCCAAACGGCGCCACAGCTCCTCGTGCATGATGCTCGGCAGCGTGCCGGGCGGCGCCTTCGCGTCGACAATCATGTTCCACACCACGCCGTTGGGAATGGGCGTGTCGACGGGGCCGTCCATGCCGACGGATTCGGCGCCGCCGCGCGCGAACGGGCCGCTGACGCGGCCGCAGACGCCGGCGATGGAAAAGTTGTAGCCAAGAGTGCCGATGCCTGCCTCGCCCATGGCGCGCAGGATCGCCTGCACGTTGCGGATGTGCTGCGGGCGCTTCGGTCCGTCAAGGAGAATGTCGTACCAGTGAGCCGGGTCGAGGTTTTCGATCCCTTCGAGCTTGAGGCCGGTTGCCTCCACCTGTTTGCGGAGGGCAATCAATTCGGCGGCCGTCCATAACCGGTTGGGGTCGCCGGCTACGCCCCACGGCGTGTCTTTGCCGCCAGTGGGTTGATTGTGGGCCGGGTTCGCTTCACCCTGCTGGAAATAGTCGACCAGATGCACAATCACGTGCGTGCAGCCGGCCTGCATGGCGAACGCATAGTATTCGTCGCTGAGCATGTGCCGGTAGAGGCCGAGGCCGAGCTTCATAACCGCCAGTGTAATTCAGCGGAGGCAGCGGAGTTAGCGGCGCTAGCGGAGTTGGCGGAGCTAGGTCCAAGGGCCAAGGGAGCAAGCTAGCAAAATCGCGGGGAGCGCGCAAGAGGCGAGCGGCGCGAACTGCCTCCTAAATTGAAAACGCCAGAGACCGAAGTCCCTGGCGTCTCAATCTTGATGAGCTCGTAGTACAGCCGGTATTGCGTCCTCCAGCTCCCCCAGCGGCGAGCCTACAGCTTTCGCTGCCGCTCTCTCCTCTGGCTGCGCCGGCTTCGAACTTCCGACTTTCGTCGGCTGCCCTACTTCCGGCTCGACCGGGGGCCAACCCTCCGGCTCGGATCGGTGTTTTCTCGCCTGACTCGACCGGTGGCAAGCACCCGATTTTCATCGTGTACTATGCGCTTCCGATCGACTGGCGGTTAACCTTCCAACTTGCGTTGGCGTCCCTCCTCCAGCTAGGCCTGCGATCACTTCCGACTCACACCTGGCGTCGTCCTTCAGCTCGGCGTTGAGCAACCGCCGTTTTGCACCGGCCGCTGCCTTCGCCACACCGGCTGCGCTCCTCCGACTCGCATCGGCTACCGCGCCCTCCGGCTTTGCCGGTCTCGATGCGCTCAGCTTGCGCCTCGCGCCTCTACCTCCGGTTGGGCCTCCGATGCACCCCTTGCCTCCATCGAACCTTGCATCGCCGGCTGAGCCGTCGATGAGTATTCCACTTTGGCCGGACCGTGCATCCTCCGGATCTGCCAGCTTCACAACTCCGACCGTCGTCGGTTTTTTGCAATCCCTGGCGCGGCCAGCGATCCCTCGGCGGCTTTCGCCCCCGGTTTCACCCTCTGGCTGGGCTGGCGGGTGAACTTCCGACCCTCGTCGGCCTCTTTCCACCAACCATTCCGGCGATCAACTCCCGATGCCCTACTGGCCATCAGTTGAAAGAGACACTACGTCTGCCGAATCTGTGGATGCAAGTGCAAAAATCAAATAAATTTGTGGATTTCACCAAGGTTGGTGCATCGCTAAACCTTTTGCGATGAATGCGGCGATCTCTTGGCAAATCCGGTCGAGCCGACAGTTTCTCCGCTGGTTTCTCGGCCCACATTTGCACAGCTCGCGCAACGGAGATTGCATGGCGAGCCCCCCGCGTACCGGATTGCGCGCACCGTTCGGCGCTGCGGCAAGCGATTCGAACCCCCACGAGCCGCTATTGCGCTGTGCGAGAATTGGGACTTGCACGCGCAGTCCAGTTTCCGTCTGCTTGTGGTCCGCTTGGGCGCGATGGGTGACATTCTTCACGCCCTCCCCGCCGTGACCGCTTTGCGTCGGGCGCATCCGGAATGGCACATTGGCTGGGTTGTCGATCCGCGCTGGCAGGCGCTGCTCAAAGCAGGGAACAGGGAACAGGGATCAGGGATCAGAGAGGGCCGCGGGCCGGAAATGCCGGTCGCCGACCGCCTTCACTTGGTTTCGATGCGCGACTGGAAGCGCCGACCGTTCGGCCACAAAACGGCAACCGAAATCAAGGCCCTGCGTCGCGAGCTGCGCGCCGTTGGCTACGATGCCGTTCTCGATTTCCAAGGCGCGATCCGCTCGGCCGCGATCGCACGCTCGACCGGCTGCAAGCGCATCATTGGCGAAGCGTGTCCGCGGGAATGGCCCGCGCGTTGGCTATTCTCCGAGCGGGTTGCCACGACCAGTGTGCATGTGGTCGAGCAGGACCTCGAGCTGGCCTCGGCAGTGGCTGGCGAAGCCCTCCCGTTCGGCGAGCCGCTGCTGCCGGTCGACGCGGATGCCGAACAATGGTGCGATGCGCAGCTCGGGCCTGCGACTTCATCTTCGGGCGGCGCCCCTCGGCCCATCGTGCTGCTGGCTCCCGGAGCCGGCTGGGGCGCCAAGCGCTGGCCGCCGGAGCGCTACGCTTCGATTGCACGCGGCCTCGCGAACCGCGGTTTCCGCGTGGTGGTCAATGCCGGTCCCGGCGAAGAGCCGCTTGCCGAGCCCATCGTCGCCGGCGGCGCCGCAACTACCTTCACCGCCACCTTGCCCCAGCTCATCGCGCTCACCCGGCGCATCTCTCTTTGCATCGCCGGAGACACCGGACCCCTTCACTTGGCCTCCGCGCTCGGCCGGCCGGTTGTCGGCATCTACGGCCCCACCGATCCCAGCCGCAACGGCCCTTACGGCACTCGAGCCCGCGTGCTGCGCAGTCCCGGCAGCCGCCGCGACCACTCCCGCCGTCGGCTGCCCGATCCCGGCCTGCTCTCCATTTCGCCGGAAGACGTACTTCGTGAAGCAGACGAGTTGCTGGCCGAGGAGCGGGCGCGATGACTCCGGATGAAACTTCTCCAAAGGGCTGCTCGATGCAATCGTGGTGGGAGCGAGTGGCGCGCCGCATTCGCGTACCCCTGGGTTTCGTCACAGCCGCGCTTTATCTCTTCGAGTGCTCGCGCCTCCCCTTGCATCCTGCCGCCGTCGCCTGGAGCCTGACGCTGGTTCTCCCCGGACTCGCTGTTCGCGCCGCTGCCTCCGGCACTGTGCCGAAGGACCGCGAGCTGACCGTAACCGGCCCCTACGCATACACCCGGAACCCGCTGTATCTCGGCTCGGCGCTCATCGCCGCCGGTTTTGCCCTGGCGTTGTTCGATTGGCCCGTCGCGCTCGTCATCGCTGCCGTCTTTGCGGCCGTGTACATTCCGGTCATTGCGTCGGAAGAGCGCTTCCTGCGCAGCGCCTTCGCCGGCTTCGACGACTATTGCCGTCTGGTGCCGCGCTTCATTCCGCGCTTGACTCCGGCTAAGTTCATCGAGAAAAAAGATTTACCGTCCGGCTCAGCCCCCGTTACCAGCGATGCGCCCGGCGGCTTCTCTCTCGCGCTTTACTTGCAGCACCGCGAGTACAATGCGGCATTAGGGGCCGCACTGCTTTACTTTAGCCTCCTCTATCTGCGCCCGTTGCTGGACCTGTTCCTGCGCCGGACGCGTTGAGCGCGATCTCAGAGAGAACGTCCAAACATATGGATGGGATCAAGCGGCAAGACTAGGCCGAACCATAAGGAGCCGCGCCAGCCGTTGAAGACACGTGCGAACCCGGTCATCTTCTTCTGTGCGATCACCGTGGCTGCCGTGTCCCCCGGCCAGAACCCCTCCGGACAGGACCCCGCCGGCTTGGCCCCCCCGCATCCCGGTTTCAGCTTTCCCCTCCGTCAAACCCTCACCTACACCGTCGATTGGCGCGTCTTTCCCGCCGGCACGGCAGTCGTCCACTTTGAGCAGGCCGGCGGCCGCGAGCGCATCGAGGCCAGCGCCGACACCAGCGGCGCCATCAACATGATCTTCCACGTCGCCGACAGCTTTCAGTCCGACTTCGACCGCGACAAGGGCTGCACCTACGACTTCAACAAGCAAACCGTTGAAGGCAGGCGGCAAATCAACTCCAACCTGCACATCGACTACTACGGCGACCGGTCGATCCTGGACGAAAAGAACCAGGTAACCGGGCAGACGAAGCATCTTGAGGCGCCGGTGCATGGCTGCCTCACCGATCTATTGACCGGAGTCTTCTACGCGGCCTCGCAGCCGCTCGCCGTCGGGCACAACTTCGTCATTCCCGTGGTCGACGCGCAGCGGACGGTACCGGTGACGATGAAAGTCGAGGGCCGCGAGGAGATCAAAACCGCGTTGGGAACCTTCAAAACCATTCGCGTGCAGCCCACGGCCAGCGCCGGAGTCGTCAAAAACCGCGGCAACATCTGGATCTGGTACACCGACGACGACCGCCATCTGCCCGTGCAGATGCGCGCGCGGCTCTTCTGGGGGACGATCACCTTCCGGCTCACCGGAAACGAGAACAAGTGAGTTGTGCTTCGTGAGTAGTCGCGACTCGTGGTTCTTGACTCCTGATTCGAACCCACTGCCGGCATTGTCATCCTGAGCGACCGAGCGCGCGGCGCGAGGGAGTCGAAGGATCTGCGGTTGCTTCTTGGGAGCTCGGCGGACTAGCCGGGAACAGGCTGAAGATTGCCGGGGTGCCTCCGTCCGAGCTCTGCTTGGGCGGGAAGAGTCGGCCTCCCATCGCTCTCCTTACGGTGTACACTTTTTCTTCGCTCCGTTCGGCGTTTTGCCTGGCGCGATGAGGTTCCTATGAGCAAGTCATCCTTCCTTCTTGTTTTTGCCCTTGCATCCATCCTTCCAATTCTTAGCCCGTCGCAACCTGCTCCGCAGAAGCGCCCCATGACTTTCGAAGACCTGATGGCCATGAATCGCTTGGGCGAAACCGCCGTCTCGCCGGACGGCAAGTGGCTGGCGTATTCGGTAACCACGGTCGATCTGGCGCAGAACACCAAGACGCCGGAGTTATGGATTCAGGCCATCGCCGGCGGTGAGCCCTTCAAGCTGGCAGTCGCCCAGCCGGGCGACTCCGATCCGCAGTTCTCCGCGGACGGCAAGCGAATTCTCTGGATCAGCGGGCGCGAGGGCGGCAAGCAGGTCTGGGTTGCGGACTTCGACGCAGCCACCGGCGCGGCGATGAACGCCAGAAAGTTGACGGCGATTGCGACCGAAGCCGGCAGTCCCAAATGGTCGCCCGACGGGAAGTCGATTGTGTTCACGTCGGCGGTGTATCCGGATTGCGCTCCGATCAGTCCTGCGGACGGCGGCGCTGGAAACCGCTGTAACGAGGAGAAAGACAAGGCCATCGCGGATAGCAAAGTGAAGGCGCAAATCTGGACGCATCTCTTGTATCGCCATTGGGACCACTACACGGGAGAAAAGCGCAGCCACTTGTTTCTCGTTTCGACCGAGACCGGCGCGATGCGCGACCTGAACCCCGGTGACCCGCACGACGTTCCGCCGTTCGCGCTGGAGGACACGAGCTGCGGGTGCGACATTTCGCCCGATTCGAAAGAGCTGGCGTTCACCGAGAATCCCGATCCGGTGCCGGCCATCTCGATCAGCGCGCAGATCTACACGCTCGAGCTCACCGATCCCGCGGCGAAACCGGTGAAGGTGAGCATCTCGGCGGGCGGCAATTTCAACCCGGCGTACTCGCCGGACGGGAAGTATCTGGCGTGGCGCAGCGAGGCGCGGGCGGGGTATGAGAGCGATAAGTTCCGGCTGTGGCTCTACGACCGCGCGGCAAAGGCCGGCAAAGACCTGCTGCCGAAGTTTGACAACTGGGTGGACGAGTTCGCGTGGGCTCTCAATTCGAGAGGGATATATTTCATCAGCGGCGTTCGCGGTGAAGCCGACGCATATTACACGGACCTGAGAGCGGCGCCCGGCACTGCGGTGCTGCTCGCCCGCAATGGAGAATTCAGTAATCTCAAACCGATTCCTCATCCGCGGACTGTGGCTGGAGAGGAGAGCATCCTTGCGACGGAGATGAATGCTGACCGGCCATCGGAAGTCGTCCGGATTCCAGATTCCGATGTGTTCGGCAAGCCATCAGATCAGCCTTCAGCCGTCACGGAAGAATCGGGAGCCGATTCCCAATCTGTTCCTTTAACTCACCTCAACGACGCCCTCCTCGCCCAACTCGATCTGCCCAAGATGGAATCGTTCTGGTTTACGGCGAAGGACGGCACGAAGGTCCAGGGCTTCATCATCCGTCCGCCGGGGTTCGATCCAACGAAGAAGTATCCGCTCAAGTTCTTGATCCACGGCGGGCCGCAGGGCGCGTGGGGCGATGACTGGAGCTACCGCTGGAACGCGGAGCTCTTTGCCGCGAACGGCTACGTCGTCGTCATGATCAATCCGCGCGGCTCGACGGGATACGGCCAGGCATTCGTTGACGCCGTGAACGGCGACTGGGGCGGCAAGCCCTACACCGACTTGATGGATGGCCTGGACTACGCCGAGCAGCACTATCCCTTTATCGACAAGACGCGCGAGTGTGCGCTGGGCGCGAGCTACGGCGGCTACATGGCCAACTGGATCCTGGGCCACACCGACCGATTCAAATGCATCGTCTCGCACGATGGCATGTTCGACGCCGAGTCGGCCTTCGGATCGACGGAAGAAGACTGGTTCAACATTTGGGAGTTTAAGGGGCACCCGTGGGATTACTACGGCAAACCGGACGCGGAGAACCCCTTCCGCAAATGGTCGCCGTCGCTCTACGCGAAGAACTTCAAGACGCCCACGCTCGTCATCCACGGCCAGCTCGACTACCGGCTCGACCTGAGCGAGGGGTTGCAACTCTTCGACACGCTGCAACTGGAGGGCGTGCCCTCGAAGATGCTCTACTTCCCGGACGAGGGCCACTGGGTTCTGAAGCCGCAGAACTCCCGGCTCTGGTACAAGACGGTGAACGACTGGGTGGACCAGTGGACGGGAAAAGCAGGGACTAGGGACTGAGGGACTAAGGGACTAGGCAATAGGCAATAGGCAATAGGGAATAGGGAATAGGCAATAGAGGGCGCCTAGCGAGAGGACGGTGTAATACAAAGGAGATGATTTGTAGTACAATCGTTCTATGGCTTCCACGGTTCAAGTCCGGCTGGATGATGAAACGGCTTCTTTACTGAGAGGCTTCGTCAAGCGGAGCGGAAAGACGACCTCCGAGGTCCTCCGCAGAGGAATTCGACTGGCCGTCAACGAGGGAAGGCTTCCCGAGGAAAGGCTTCCCGCCTCAGAGCGTCTGCTGGGCATTGGCTGCGTGAGCTTTGGGCCGGGCGATCTGGCGACCAACAAGAAGCACATGGCAGGCTTTGGGAAGAAGTGGCGTGTGGACAAGAACGGTAAGGGCCGATGGGACTGGTAAGCTCTCCCGCGCCTTCCCGTCCCGTGCTGGCGGATGCCAGCTACTTTGTTGCATTGTTCAACGAGCGCGAGGCCGGGCACGAGCGGTGTGTTGAGGCAAGCAAACAGGTTTTTGCTCCGATCGCCACTTGTGAAGCTTGCATTGCCGAGACGCTCCACCGTCTCAATCACGCCCGGCCGTCAGTCGATGCGATCCTGGCCAACTTGCGAATGGGTGAGATCGTGATTCCTTTTCGCATCGCCGACTCGGCGCAGCCAGTTCTGGATCTGATGCACAAATACGCCGACATGCCCTGCGACTTCGCCGACGCCTGCCTGATCCAGATGGCAGATGAGCTGTACACTGGCAACATTCTCACTCTCGACCGCGATTTTCGGCATTACCGCTGGCGGCGGAACCGTGTTTTCAAATTGCTCATCCCTCTGGATTGATGGCTATGTCATTCGGCCGCAGCACGAAGCAGAAAACCCCGCTCTCCGAGCCCGCGCTCTACGACTACGCCGTCAAGGCGCTGGGCCGGCGCATGCGCAGCGAGATGGAGTTGCGGCGGTCGATGACTTCGGTGGTCGCGCCGGGCGCGCTGGGCCGGGCGGCGATCGGCAGGGTGGTGAAGCGCCTCAAGGACCACGGCTACCTCAACGACGCGTCATTCGCCGAAACCTACGCGCGGCTGCGCCAGGAGAATGAAAAGCTTGGCGCGCGGCGGGTGCGGCAGAATCTGCGGCAGAAAGGCGTCCGGTCGGATGTCGTCGAGCAGGCCGTCGAAGCGCGCTACGGCGAAGCCAACGAAGAGGTGCTGGCGCGTCAGCATTTGGAGCGCAAGGGGATCCGGAAGCCCACGAACGAAAAAGAATCGGCGCGGGTAGTGCGGCGGCTGGTTGCCGCCGGATTCTCGACCGGCGTCATCTACAAAATCTTGCGCCAGTGGGATGTGCCAGAGGAGGAGCTGGCCGGGCTGGAGAGCATGAATACTGAGCTGCACGAGGAGTGAAGGTTCGTTTCCCACTCTAGCGGCAAAAACAAGAACGCCGCGAGGGTGGGGCACCCGGCGAGGGCGGAGCACCCCTTGTCTGTGGGTGATTCGGAAATCGAGAGAAGCAACCGCAGATCCTTCGACTCGTCGCTCTGGCGACCCGCTCAGGATAACAGCTCTTGGGTTAGGTTCCTGCGGCGCGAACAGCTCCAATTACACTAAGAGAGTCATGCAATTCCGCTCGGGAAACGAGATACGCGAGCTGTTTCTGCGCTTCTTTGAGACGAAGGGGCACCGGAGGGTGCACTCGTCGTCGCTGGCGCCGCACAACGATCCCACGCTGCTGTTTACCAACGCGGGGATGAACCAGTTCAAGGATCTTTTCCTGGGGGCGGAGAAGCGAGATTACGTTCGGGCGACGACCTCGCAGAAGTGCGTGCGCGCGGGCGGCAAGCACAACGACCTCGAAAACGTGGGCTTCACGCGGCGGCATCATACCTTTTTCGAGATGCTGGGCAACTTCTCGTTCGGCGACTACTTCAAGCGCGACGCCATCCGCTTTGCCTGGGAGCTGGTGACGAGCGAAGAGTGGTTCGGCATCCCGAAAGACCGGCTCTACGTGACGGTTTTCGAGGGCACGGCCGATGTGCCGCGCGACGACGAGGCGGAGAAGTATTGGCTGGAAGTGGGCATGCCGAAAGAGCGCATCGGCGAGTACGGACTCAAGGACAACTTCTGGCAAATGGGCGAGACCGGCCCCTGCGGTCCGTGCAGCGAGATTTTTTATGACATGGGGATCGAGGCCGCGGAGACCTCAGGCGTCGACAAGCCCTTCGGCCACGACGATGCGCGCTACGTCGAAATCTGGAATTTAGTTTTCATGCAATTCGATCGCTCCGCCACGACGGATGCAAGCGGCAAGACAGCGTACAAGCTGACGCCATTGCCGAAGCCATCGATCGACACGGGCATGGGGTTGGAGCGCGTGGCCGCGGTGCTGCAAGGCAAGGTGAGCAACTTCGAGACGGATTTGTTTACGCCGCTGATTGAGAGAGCAGCGGAGCTAGCGGGGTTAGCGGAGCAGGAACCCCACCCTAGCGACAAAAACAAAGACGTCGCGAGGGTGGGGCACCCGGCGAGTCGGCACCCGGCGAGTCAGCAAGTCGGCGAGTCGGCGAGCACCGCGAAAGGGCACGACTTCAGTCGGGCCGACAGAAGCTCCCCTAAGGAGGGATCTTTATCGATTCCTGCACAACAAATGTCCGATTCGCAGAAGGAAGGCAACCGCAGATCCTTCGACTCCGTCCCGCTGACGCGGGACTTCGCTCAGGATGACAAGCGGACATTATTGATGCAGCCATCAATAGCCCCTGAGAGAAGCCTCGTCAACAACGCCAGCCTGCGCATCATCGCCGACCATGCGCGGGCGGCGACGTTTCTGATCTCGGACGGCGTACTGCCCTCGAACGAAGGGCGCGGGTATGTGCTGCGCAAGATCATGCGCCGCGCAATCCGTCACGGGCGGCTGCTCGGGCAAGAGAAACCGTTTCTCTGCGAGATGGTCTACGCCGTGCGCGACTTGATGAAGGGTGCGTATCCGGAGCTGGTGGATTCGGCGGCTCGTGTGGCGAAGGTGGTGGAGGCGGAGGAGAAGCAATTTGATCGTGTGCTCGTAACAGGGCTTGAATCACTTCAAGAAGAAACCAGGAATGCCTTTCTAGAACAGGCGAAGGCAATCCAAGTTGCTGCACAAGAAGCACAACGGAACTTTCTCAAGAGCGTGCAACCACTGAAGCTCGAGTTGCCCAATGTTGATGCAGTGTTTCAAGAACAAGTAAAGGCAATTCAAGTTGTTGCACAAGAAGCTCAACAGAACATTCTCAAAGGCGTACGACCGCCAAAGTTCGAGTTGCCTAAGTTCGAATTATCTGCGTTTGAATTTCCGAATATCGATGTTCTAGGTAAATGGAGGACACTGCAAACCGAAGTTGATCAATTGAAGCAATTGTTTGCGAATGCGTTAGCTGGACGGCCAATGTTGGACGGACGAAAGGCGTTTCACCTTTACGAGACCTTCGGCTTGCCATTCGACTTCATGGCCGAAGCAACTCGTGACGCCGGAATGGATTTTGATCACGCCGGCTTCGAGAAAGCTCGCGCTGAAGAGCAGGCCCGCGCCCGCGCCTCGTGGAGGGGCGGCGCGCAAAAGACGGCCAGCCCGGCGTTTCGCGATCTGCCCAAGACGGTCTTCGAGGGGTACAAGCGGCTCGATTCGACGAACTGCGAAGTGCTGGCCATTGTCAAGAATGGAGTGGGCATGCCCGCGGCCAAAGCCGGCGACGAAGTCGAGATCGTTCTCGACCACACCAGCTTCTATGGCGACTCCGGCGGGCAAATCGGCGACACCGGTTTTTTCTTGGCCTTGGACGGAAATTCTGCTGTAGCAGAGATCGTCGGCTGCACTCTGCCCGTGCAAGGCGTGCGCGCGCACAAGGCCGTGCTCAAACAGGACCTCGCAGTCGGCGACCGTGTCAACACGCAAGTCGATGGCATTCGCCGCGACGCGATCCGCCGCAACCACACGGGCACACACCTGCTGCACGCGGCGCTGCGCCAGGTGCTGGGCACGCATGTGAAGCAGGCCGGGTCGCTGGTTGCGCCCGACCGCCTGCGCTTCGATTTTTCGCACTTTGCGCAGGTAGCCGATGAAGAGCTCCAGGAAATCGAAGACATCGTCAACCGCGAAGTCCTCGTCAACACCAAAGTCGAGACCCTCGAAGACATTCCCATCGACGTGGCGGTAAATGAGCTGCACGCCATGGCGCTCTTCGGCGAGAAGTACGGCGACAAGGTGCGCGTCGTAAAGCTGGCCGACGGCTTTTCGACCGAGCTCTGCGGCGGCACGCACACCGCGGCCACCGGCGAGATCGGACTCTTCAAGCTCACCGGCGAAGAATCAGTTTCTTCCGGCGTGCGGCGCATCGAGGCCATCAGCGGCATGGGATCGCTCGATACATTCCGGCGCGATGCTGCGGTGGCGCTAGTAGCCTCGCAGGTGGCCGGCTCGCCGGACGGAGACCTGTCCGAAGGTCTGCGCACCCTGCTTGCCGCGAAGGATGATGAACTGAAAAAACTGCGCCGCGAATTGGACGAGTCGCGGATGAAGTCGGCGGCCGGAGGGCTGGATGAAGCCGTCGCGCGCGCCATCGACGTGAGGGGCGTGAAGGTGCTGACGCATCGCGCCGACTCGCTCGACCGCGGCCAGCTTCGCACGCTGGTCGATAATCTAAAGCAAAAGCTCGGTGAGGGCGTGGTCGTGCTAGCATCGGCGCAGCCCGAGGGCAAAGTGGCGCTGATTGCCGGCGTGACGCCGGGACTGGTCAAGCGCATTCAGGCGGGCATGCTGGTTGGAGCAGTGGCGAAGATCGTCGGCGGCGCGGGCGGGGGTAAAGCCGAGATCGCCGAGGCCGGCGGAAAAGACCAAGCGCAGATCGAGGCGGCGCTGAAGGCTGCGCCGGGGATTGTGGCCGAGCTGCTCGCGTAAATCTGCGGTTTGAGATGCATCCGCCATGCGGAGGCGAGTGTTGATTGTCAACGATCGCCGCGCCTGGGAATTCCTCGCGTAGCGGCGGAAAAGACGACAGCCAATCCTTCCCGTCCGCTTGGCCCGAATTCGGGCCAAGCGCCGCTCAGGATGACGCGCTAGTTGAGCCGCAGACCTCAGAGACAAGGCGCTAACCCAGGCTCAGTGGATGCGGAAGTTGTAGGCCACGCCGAAGGAAAGGATGGGCCAGACCTTCAGCACGTTCACGTCGTTCTGGTACTTGGCGATCTGGCTGTTGAGGTTTGCCTGGGCCGATGTATTGGTGGCCATATTCACGCACGATTCACCATTAATTGCCGCGTCGGACTCAACCGTGCAGCCGTAACCGGCGACATTGAGGCCGATGGTGGGGGCGCCGGTGAAGATGGCTCCAAGTTCGAAGGGGAAGGACCAGTGCCCGCCCTTGCGTGAAATCATGTTGCCCCAGCCGGCGGTCAGAGTGAAGGCCTGCTTGTGAGCGTTCAGGCCCAGGTTGGCGTTAATGCTCATCGGCGAGCTCGTCGAGGTGGCCTCGTCGGAGTAGTACTTGGTTGAGCCCAGGGTGATGCTGGTTCCGGTGGCGGCCACGCCGCTGGCCGAGGCGCCGTTCTGGTTGTAGAACGTGAGGCCCGGGCTCAAGCGAAAGCCGTGGTGCGGCGAAGGGTAATAGTCCAGAGCGATTCCGGCCTCGGCGAAGTTGAGATTGCCGCTGACGTCGACGCCGTTCGATCCGCCGTTGCCGTTGATCTTGACGTTGTTGACCGAATAGGTGAAGTAATTTCCGATGCCGCGGATATTGAGGTAGCGGTTGGCCTCGACAGCAGCCTGCATGTTGATGCCGCCGATGCCGATGCCGCCCTCCAGCGCCAGCCGCGAAAACGGCGCCGGTGAAATATCCGGGGTATGTCTCAGGTACGGAGGCGCGGTGGCTACCGCCGGTGCTTGCGAGGACGACTGCGACGAATCGGAAGTGGAAGAAGCGGTTTGGGCGAGCAGGCACGCGGGAGCGGCCAGCAAAGGAACCATCAGGCAAAAAGTGATTCTATTCATACTGCCTCCAATGCGGATCATGGGACCCGAATGCTGCAATAGGAAACCCTCCCACCGGCGAGCAGAGGGTTCACCCCGTGTGGCGACGGCATGACTGGCGCCGTCGAACGACAGGGCGGGTCGAGTTCTAGTGAGCTGCCTCTGAATGTGAATGGAAGGTTAAAACGACGAAGGCGCCTGCGTCAAGGGCGAAAATGCGGCCGAAAATGCGAAGCGCACCCAGACGCCGCTTAAGGCCGTCCCTGGGAGAGCGGGCGAGCTGCCGGGCTCGCTTCGCTGCGGCCGCTCAGGTTGAAGCTGTAAGCCACTCCGGCCGAGAAGATCGGATAGAAGCGGAAAGGATTGAGGTCGTTCTGAAACTTGGCCTGCTGCGCCTGCAGGTTGGTCTGAATCTGCGAATTTCCCACTACGTTAATGCAGTTGATGGTGCCTTGCGGGTCCTGGCAAACCTGGCCGGAAAGCAGCGCCATGTTTACAGTGGGCGGACCGATGAACGCCGCGCCGATCTCCAGCGGAAAGGAGACGTGGCCGCCACGGCGCGGAATCATGTCGCCCCAACCGGTGGTCATAGTGAAGGCCGGGTTCTGCCTATTCAGGATCACGCCCGCGGAGCCTGTGACAGGATTGGCCTGCGACGAGTAATAGGTGTAGTCATCGAGCGTAAACGACGTGCCGCCCGGCGCAACTATTTTTGAAGTGATTTGGTTATGGTTGTAGAACATGACGCCGGTGCTTAAGCGAAAGCCATGGTTGGGAAACGGATAGAAGTCCACCGAGGCTCCGGCGGTGGCGAAGCTCAGGGTGGCGCTGGCGTTGAACCCGTCCACCGAGATTTTGTCGACCGTGTAATTGAGATAGTTGCCGACGCCGCGCAGGTTCATATAGCGGTTAGCGATCACGGCCACCTGCAGATTGCCGCCCATGGTGGAGACTCCGCCGCCAAAGGCGAGGCGCGAGAACGGCGTCGCTGAGTAGTTTGGGGGCGTCCAGGTGTGCGGCGAAGCCGCGGTGATCGCGTATTG
>Ga0187782_10000471_pt1 | contig 27094 bp, 23 predicted proteins | sample 0715_SJ02_MP15_2_FD_132454 | JGI IMG/M metagenome (GOLD analysis project Ga0187782, IMG submission 132454) | Tropical peat soil microbial communities from peatlands in Department of Meta, Colombia - 0715_SJ02_MP15_20_MG | ecosystem: Environmental > Terrestrial > Soil > Wetlands > Peat | place... | reverse complement strand
GTCGCGGAACATCATGCTGCGCGGCGGTCAGCCCTGGTTTGTGGATTACCAGGGCGGACGTAAGGGCGCGTTGCAGTATGACATCGCTTCGCTGCTCTACGACGCGAAGGCCGATCTGCCGCCAGATTTGCGCAAAGAGCTGCTGGACGATTATCTGGACGCGTTGCGAAAGTTCATCGACGTGGACCGGGAGCAGTTTCTTCACCTTTACTACGCGTACGTCTATGCCCGCATTCTGCAGGCGCTGGGCGCCTATGGTTTTCGCGGTTTCTATGAGAGGAAGGCGCACTTTCTGCAGAGCGTGCCGTATGCTCTGAAAAATCTGCGCTGGCTGCTGCACAACGTGAAGCTGCCGATTGAACTCCCGACGCTCATGGATGCGTTCCGCAGCATGCTGGCTTCGGAAAAACTGCTGGGGCTTGCCTCGGAAGCCCAGGACCTGACGGTGCGAGTGTTTAGTTTTTCCTTTCATCGTGATCTTCCTAAAGACGAAAGCGGCAACGGTGGGGGATTTATCTTTGACGGCCGGAGCCTGCCGAATCCGGGCCGCGAAGAGCGCTTCAAGCCGCTGACGGGAAAAGACGCGCCGGTGATCGATTACCTGAACCAGCAGGAGAGCGTGCATCAATTTCTTGCCAGCGTCTTTTCCTTGGTAGATGCGACCGTGAGCAATTACCAGCAACGCGGGTTCAAGAATCTGATGGTGTCGTTTGGATGCACGGGTGGGCAGCACCGCTCCGTCTATCTTGCTGAACAGCTGGCGAAGAAGTTACGTGGCAGGAATGGCATCGATGTGGAAGTACGGCACCTGGGGTTGGAGAAGATGGGGCAATGAGGGCGATGGTTCTGGCGGCTGGGTTGGGCACGCGCCTGCGCCCGCTGACCGAGCATCGGCCCAAAGCCTTGGTAGAGATTGGCGGCAGAACACTCCTTGAAATTACTCTGAGCCGGCTGCGGGCGTTTGGGATAAGCGACCTGATCATCAACGTACACCATTTCGCGGACATGATTCTGGAGTATCTAAAAGCACATGGAAACTTCGGCATGAGGATTGAGGTCTCTCGGGAAGAGGTGTTGCTGGATACTGGTGGAGGCCTGAAGAAGGCAGGATGGTTTTTCCTGGAAGACTCGGCGGAAGAAGACCAACCGTTTCTCCTCCACAATGTAGACGTGCTAAGCACCGTGGATTTTGGCGCGATGGTGCAGGCGCACAAGAAGAATCGAGCGTTAGCAACGCTTGCAGTGCAGAGGCGGGAGACTTCGCGCTACCTGCTCTTTGATGAGGATTCGCGGCTGTGCGGCAGGCGCGTCATGCCACGAGGGGAAGCGGACCGGATCGGAAGGCCGGCCCTACAAAGGCAAGCAGACGAAATGGTGCGCAGCGCTCGACCAGTCGAACCGCTGGCGTTCTCCGGAATTCACGTCATTTCGCCCCGGCTGCTGACGCTGATGAAAGAGGAAGGCATTTTCTCGATCATCGATCTGTATTTGCGTTTGGCCGGGCAGGGAGAAGAGATTAGTGGATTTCGCGGGGACAGGTATTATTGGCGAGATTTGGGGAAGCTCGAACAGGTAGAGAAGGCAGAAGAGGATTTTCGCAGCGGATTGTTTTCGTAGAGAGTGCCTCATCCTGAGGAGCATGTGTCCGTTGTATGGTGAAAGCGGGCGCGACGAAGAATCTCAGTGCACGGGTGTTGGTGCATACAAATGTCAGCAACCCCCAAGAACCAACACGGAGACCTGCGTTCCCGAAAAATCTGAAGCACAATTAGGGATGAATGACTTGGTTACCGAACCCGAGGGCCTTCATCACGGCATCGTGGAAGGCGGGGCGGACTTCGGCGATCTTCATGTTTTCGCGCGTGGGATTCACCCGATTGGTCAGAAGCACAACAAAGGACTGGCGATCCGGGTCGATCCAGATCGATGTGCCTGTAAAGCCGGTATGGCCGAAGCTGTGTACGGAATAATAGTGGCCACTGGAGCTGCCTTCAGTGGGCACGACCCAACCGAGCGTGCGCGCGTTCTGTGAAAGAGGCTGGGGCGCGGTGAATTCGACAATCGTAGAGCGCTTTACAATGCGGCGGTGGGCGTAGACACCGCCGTTGAGGTACATCTGGCAGAACGCCGCAAGATCCGCTGAAGTGCTGAACACGCCCGCGTGGCCCGAAATGCCGCCGATGGCGAAAGCGTTCTCGTCGTGGACTTCGCCTTGAATCAAGCGCTGGCGGAAGCGTGCGTCGAACTCCGTTGGCGCGATGTTGGGCCACAGAAATTTCGGCGGGTTGTACATCGAATTTTTCATGCCGAGAGGGTCAAAGATAAATTGGCTGGCGAGTTGATCGAGCTGCATCCCGGTCAGGCGGTGAATGATTTCTGCCATCAGAATGATGCCGAGGTCGGAATAGACCATCTTCGTCCCGGGCTGATATTCGAGCGGCTCGGCGAAAATCATCCGCAGCGTATCTTCCTTGCCTTTGGACGTTCGCCAATACTCCTTGAACGGCGGCAGGCCGGAAGTGTGCGTCATCAGATGGCGTACGGTGACTTCGTGGCGCCATTCGGGCTGCGGGCCCGTGGTCCATTCGGGCAAATAGCGTTCAATGGGAGCGTCGAGGTCGAGCGGGGAAGCAAAGTCGCCTTCGACCAGCTTTTCGACAAGCGTGGTGGTCACGACGACCTTGGTGAGCGAAGCGAGATCGTACATCGTGTCGAGTTTTACCGCGGGAGCATCCTTCTCATAGCTCAGCTCGCCGAACGCGTGATAGGAGACTTTGCCACCATAGCCAATTGCAACCGTCGCACCGGGAAATGCCTTGTCGGTGATAGCGTCCTCAATCACCTTGAACGCGGGCTGAAGCTGTGCTTCGCCGCGCGCGTCCATAGGCTGAAGCTTCATGGGATCGGCGGGGAGATCGATGCCGAAACCGGCCTTCATGTCGACACCGGGAATGGTGACTGGCATGTGTCCCTGGATGGGGATTTCCCCGAAGAGGGCGCGCGCCATGGAGATCTGCGCGACGTCACTGATGCCGAACGCGGAAAGCCAGGTATCGGCCTGCGGAAAGCGTTCGATCAGATACGGGCTCCCTAGACCGAGTGTGATGACCGGCTTGCCGGATTTATAGATTTCGTCGATAAGCGGGATCTGATCGGCGGGAACGTCGATGTCGCCCTTGCGGTCGCTGACGCGCACGAACAAGGCGAGAATCGCGACGTCATAGGAATCCGGCGACGGAAGCTTGAGAGTATCGGCGCGAACAAATTTCGTGTCCGCGCGTAGGGTAATCAACGAATCGAAACGCGCGCGAAGCTGGGGCTCGAGGTCTTCCCCCGGATAAGGCTCCGGGTCGGAATAAAGATTCACGAGCAGTGCGCGTGTGGGCCTGGTGCCATCGAGGGGCAAAAGATGTTTGCGATCACGAAGAAGTGTGACGCCCCGATCGGAAATCCCCTGCGCGGTCTCCTGCCAGTCAGTACGTCCGAATTTTTCATTGAGAGTGCTGATATCCACGAAACGATTTTTGTCGAGGCCGAGGCGCGCTTTGGCCTGGAGAAGGCGGCGGACAGACGTGTCGAGTCGATCCTGCTGTATGCGCCCAGACTTCGCCGCAGCGAGAACGGCTTCGTACGCAGCATCTGGAACCGGAGGCATAAGCAGGGCATCCGTGCCGGCAAGAAAAGCGCGCACAGCGGCCTCGCCGGGAGCAAAGCGCACGGTGATTCCCCCCATGTCGAGCGCGTCGGTGATAACCAGGCCTTGGAAACCGAGCTGTTTGCGAAGCAGGTCCGTCAAAATCTTTGGGGAAAGCGTCGCGGGCGTGCCCGGATCGGGTTCAAAGGCAGGTACGTCTAGATGGCCAGTCATGATACTGGCAACTCCGCTGGCAATGGCGGCGCGGAAGGGGACAAGTTCAAGACGTTCCAGGCGGTCGCGATCGGCCTTGATGGTGGGCAGATCGATGTGCGAATCGGTGGCGGTGTCGCCATGGCCTGGGAAGTGTTTCGCTGTGGCGAGCGCGCCGTTTTCCTCGACGCCACGAACGAACTCGCTTACAAATTCGGCGACGCGTGCAGGGTCTTCGCCAAACGAACGCGTATTGATGATGGGATTCCCGGGATTATTGTTCACATCGCAAACGGGGGCGTAAATCCACTGGACGCCGACGGCACGAGCTTCGATCGCGGTGATCTTGCCCATGGTGTAAGCGTCTTTGGGATTGCCGGCAGCTGCGACAGCCATAGCTGTTGGGAACGAGGTGCCTTCATCCTGACGCATGGCGGTGCCGCGCTCATAGTCGGCGCCAATCAAGAGAGGAACCCTGGATTTGGCTTGCAGCTGATTGGCGAGGACAGCGGTGGGATAGGCCTGATCCTTCACGATGCCAAGAGGCGAGCCGTGGGTAATGGTGATGAAGCCGCCCACGTGAAGGTCGTTAATGTCATGCATCATCTGGGAGTACGTGACGGAATCAGTCGGCGTGAAGCTCCCGTGATACGTGGTGAAGAGAAGTTGCCCCACTTTTTCCTCGAGCGTCATTTCCTGAAGTGAGGATTCGACCCACTTGTTTTCCTCAGGAGTCAGCGGCGCGAGGGGCGAAGTGGATTGCTGCTCGGCGAAAGAAAGAGCCGCGGAGGATTTGTCGGCGTGGCTGTGGCTGCGGGCTTTGGCTGTCATGATCGAAAGAGACACGATGGGCAAAAGCAAAAGAGCGGCGTAGCGCCTTTTCATTTTGGGGGATTCTCCCGGCCGCTCGCACTGCGCCCTGACTGTATATAGCACGCACACTCGGCGCCCACAATGTAGGTGCGAACGACGCGTTCCAGAATATCATTGGGGACTATGAAACCAGAGACGACTTTGGGCTGGGAGCGAAAGAGGCTGTGGAACGCACTGCTCATAACGCTGGGATTTGTGTTGCTGGGGGGCGTGGCGCCACGCCGCTCAAGTGCGCAAAAGCACAAGGCTGCGTCGAGGACCTATGTTGGCCGCGTGCAGACCGGGTTGGACGTGTTGGAGGCGGAGAAGTATGCGCCATTGCGCAACAAGCGCGTCGGGCTGATCACGAACCACACCGGGGTCGATTTTCGCGGAAAGACGACGATCGAGCTCCTGGCGAATGCGCCGGGCGTGAAACTGGTAGCGCTCTTCAGCCCCGAGCACGGGATTGCGGGACATGCCGACGAAAAAGTGGCTTCGTCGAAGGATCCTTCGACAGGACTTCCGATCTACAGCTTGTACGGCGAGCACCTGCGACCCACCGAGGAGATGCTCGCAGGAATCGATGCGCTGGTGTTCGATGTGCAGGATGCGGGCGTGCGGTTTTACACCTACACGACGACGATGGGCTACTGCATGGAGGAAGCGGCGAGGCACAACATCGCGTTTTATGTGCTGGACCGTCCCAATCCCATTAACGGAGAAACTGTCGAAGGGCCGATGCTCGATGCAGACAAGACGGGATTCGTGGCCTATTTTCCGGTGCCGGTGCGATACGGGCTGACCATCGGCGAACTGGCGCAACTGTTCAACACGGAAAACCACATCAATTGCGAATTGCACGTGGTCCAGATGAAGAATTGGCATCGCAACTATTTTTATGAGAACACAGGCATGCGCTGGATTCCCCCGTCGCCCAATCTGCGCACTCTGAAGGGAGCAATTCTGTATCCGGGGCTGGAGGTTTTGCAGAATGCGTCGGTGTCCGTAGGGCGGGGAACGCAGGCACCGTTTGAGGAGTTCGGAGCGCCGTGGATCGACGGCCAGGAAGTGGCCGATGCGCTGAATGCGAGAAATTTGCCGGGAGTGCGCTTTGCCGATCAGCCGTATATTCCCGTGAGCGGGTTGTATGCCGGGCAGCGCTGTGGGGGAGTCAGCATTCGCGTCACGGATCGCGCGGCCGTACGGAGTATGCAAGTGGGACTGGAAATTGCGGCGCTGCTGCAGAACAAGTACCCCGAGCATTTCGACGCGTCGAAGATGATTGTGTTGCTGGGGAACGATACAACCGTGAAGGACCTGAAAGCAGGAATGGCGTCGGAGCGGATCATAGCCAACTGGAGCGCGGACCTTACAGCGTTCGAGCAGGTGCGGCGCAAGTATTTCCTGTACAAGTAAGTGTGGCGAAGCCAATAGCCTGCGTCCGATATGTGGCAGCCAGGGAATCCGCCGACGCCGACTTATCTGATTTTTTATTGGCCGTGGCAGGTTCTGTTGCCTTTGATTGGGGCGGCTGGAGGATATATGTCGCGAAAGGCTCAAGCAAGCAGTTGGCGGGTGTACTTGGCCGGCGCCTTCCTTGCTCTGGCAATGGCGTGTGTTTTCCTGGTGATCTTGCCATGGTCCTTGGTTGTCGATGCGCATGTTGTTCGTGATTTTGCCTGGCTAGGTTTGACCGCGATGACGTTCAGTTGGGTGATGCTGCCGGGAATTGCGTTGTGTGTTGGAGTGGCACTGGAAGGACAGCTAAGCAGGTCAAATCTCTAAGCTGCCTTGGGCTTGCCCAATCCATTGGCTAACGGCTGTAGGCCGGCGCCTAGGCCACATTCCAAGGAGAATCCATGCCGGTGTTTGTGTTAGAGTCCGGTGATGCGCATCGTATCCTTGCTGCCTTCGGCGACCGAAACGCTGTTTGCCTTAGGGTTTGACGAAGAGATCGTGGGTGTCAGCCACGAGTGTGATTTTCCCGAGAAAGCCAAGACAAAAACGTGCGTGGTGCACTCGCGTCTACCCAAGGACGTAAGTCCAGCGGAGACCGACAGGCTTGTGCGGGAACACGTGAAGCGCGGGGAATCAATCTACGCCGTGGACCGGGATGTGATGGAGGCGCTCGAGCCGGATCTTATCGTTACCCAGGACCTGTGCCACGTGTGCGCCGCCACTCCCCAAGAGCTGGGTACGGTGCTGGCGCAAATCTCCAAGCACCCACAAGTGCTGAGCCTCGACCCGCTGGATTTGGGCGACGTATGGCGAGATATTTTGTGGATTGGCGAAGCCACCGGAAGGCGCGAGCGGGCGCAAGAGTTTGTGGAGAAGATCGGGGAGCGGTTAGCAAAGATCGACGCCATGGTGGCGCAGGTCAAGAAGCGGCCGCACGTGGTTTTGCTCGAATGGCTGGACCCGTTTTATGTGGGGGGGCATTGGGTTCCGGAGATGATTGCGCATGCGGGAGGAATCGACGTATTGGGGAAAGCGCGAATACCGTCTAGGCGTGTGGCGATGGAAGAGATTATGGCGGCCGCGCCGGAAGTCCTGTTCATTGCCCCGTGTGGCTATAATGCGGAGCAGGCACGGAACGAATATTTGTCCATGGAGTTTCCCGAAGAGTGGCGCGGAGTTCCTGCCGTGCAGGATGGGCGCGTGTTTGCGTTGGATGCGAACGGAGTCGTATCGCGTCCGGCGGGTCGGCTGGTAACCGGGATCGAAGCGATGGCCAAGGCGATGCATCCCGCATTGGAAGTGCGACAGAAAGCGGAAAAGGTTTTGTTGCCGATCGGAGATTCCTATCCCAATACTCGATCGGCTGGCGCAGGAGCTATCGGCGACTGACTCGTCCCAGTCATTCCCCCAGCATTTATCGAACCGGGCAGCCAATGCGGGCCCTTTCTCGTGACCAGTAGATCATCAGCGGCCTGCCGATTATCTTGGCAGGAGTGACAGGCTCAAATTGAGCGACGCGACTATCGAAGCTATTCGAAAGATTGTCTCCGACAACGAACAATTGACCCGGCTGAACTTGAGTCTCTTCAAAGCCTGAGTAGGCAGATCGATCGCCATTGGATTCGACGAGCAGAGACTTGGCGCAGGCTGGTGGCGCCTGCCAGGGCTTGCCATTCACAAGCATCGTGTCACGTGGACCTGCGGCCACAACATCTCCCGGCAATCCAATGATGCGTTTGAGGAAAAGGGCGTGGTCGGCGCCGTAGTCCAGCATGACGACGTCGTCTCTTTTCGGCAGGTATGGCCTGCCGTATTGCATTTCCACAAAGATCCTTTCTCCACTACAAATGGTCGGACACATAGACGCAGAGGGAACACGAAAGGCGCGCATAGCCCAAATCGGATAGCGATAGAGAAACTCGTAGCAGAGCAGTACCGCCACAAGGGGACCGACAACGGCGATAAACCAAAGAAATGTTCTGTAACCGGATGGGCCTTGGTTCACTGTGGCGATGACTCCTCCATCGGGGGTGAGCCGGCACTCTGTTTCCCGGCGTTGTGGCGGGTCCAGTAGCGGTAGAACGGTAGGCCGGCGAGAATTAGCAGTAGGCCGATGGAAGAACGGCCAGGGCGGACGAGCCAGAGATTGACGGTGAGAACGAGAGCACCGACAACGAAGATGCCAGGCACCCACGGGTAGCCCCAGCAGCGATAAGGACGCACGAGGTTCGGCTCGGTCTTACGCAGACGAAACAGCGCCACGACGGCGAACCCATAGAAAATCCAGCCGGCAAAAATAAAGAGATTGGTGAGTTCCTCGAACGTTCCGGTGAGCGCCATGACGCTGGCCAGCACTCCCTGGAAAATCAGAGCCCGGCCGGGGGTGAGGAACTTCGGGTGAATGCCGTCGGCTATTTTAAAGAAGATGCCGTCTCGCGCCATGGCGTATGGAACGCGCGCGCCACTCAGGACGGAGGAGTTCATCGAGCCAAGCGCGGAAATCGCCATGGCGAGGGTGATCCAGAAAGCCGCCCCCCGGCCGATGACGTGCTCTACGACATCCGAAGCGACGTGCCGGGAGTGGGCGACGGAATCGAATGGCAAGACCTTAAAGCACGCCGCGTTGAAGAGGAGATACATCAACGCGACGAAAGAGACTCCTCCAACGAGCGCGCGTGGAAAATTACGATGGGGATCGCGCAGCTCGGAACCCACGAGATTGAGATCCTCCCAGCCGTCATAGGCCCAAAGAGCGGCGGCCAGCGCAGCGAGGAATGCTGTCATCAGGCTGGCGCTGGCGGAAGCGGGCCAGACCGGATCGGGAGGATGCGAACCGGTATTGGGAAGAAGAAAAGCGATGCCAATGATCAGGGCAATGCTGAGGGCTTTGATGCTGGTAAGGAAGACCTGAACTTCTCCGCCGAGGCGCACGCCCAGGTAGTTGACGCCGGTCATCACGAGCAGCCAGAACACCGCAAGAGGCTGCCCCCACGTGAAAGTAAAATCGTAAGGATGAATCCAATTTGTGAGGCCGGGGATGGAAACATGCACGGTGAAAAGGGGAGCGGCCACGGCGGGCGAGAAAAAGCCCAGGAAACGCACCAATCCGGCGGCAATCGAAGCGGTAGAAGAAGGCCGGCCAACGATGGAGTGCATCCAACCGAACAGGAAGCCCCAAACAGGGCCGAAACCGCGCCGCAAATAGGCATACTCCCCACCGGCCTCAGGAATGGCCGCACCAAGTTCCGCGTAAGCGAACGCTCCAAAGATGGAAAGGACGGCGCCGGCGATCCAAGCCGCGAATACGATGGAGACGAAACGTCCTTCGTGGGCCATCTCGGCGGGCTTCAGGAAAATGCCGGTGCCGACCATGGTGCCAACAACGATGGCGGCGGATGCCCATGGTCCTAAGCCGCGGACGAGTTCCAGGCGCTTTTCGCTCATGAGGCTCCATCGGAGTTTACAGGAAATGAGTGTAGACCATCGCGCGGAATCGATACCTCAAGTTGCCGGACGAGATTCCGTGAAGACACGGCTGGCCAGGGAACCGACAGCGAAGGTGACGCACGAGCCAATCAGGACGTACCAGGTGTAAGCGATCGCTGTGGCGCCATAAATGAGCAACACCGCGGCCAGGCCGGCCAACATCCCAACCAGTGAGCCGATAGAGTTTGCGCGCGAATCGATTGTGCCGAGGAGGAATAGGCCGAGTAAGCTTCCAAACGGAAGAGAAGCAATCCCCAGACCGGTTTCAAGGAGCGAGTGCTGCCAATGCACAAGGCCGAAAAAAATCAGAACGACGCCCCAGACGAGGGTCATACGACGCGAGATTTTCAGGAAAGTTGCGGGATCGAGTGCGTGTCCACGCAGGACGTTCAGGTCCATCACGCTGGAGGCGGCGAGAGAGTTCAGGGAGCCGCTGGCGTTGGACATGGCCACCGCAAGAATCGAAGCCAGAAGCAGGCCAGCCAAGCCCGTGGGCATTTCCCGGACGAGAAATAGGGGCAGGATGCGATCGGTGCGATCACCTGAAGCGAGCAGGGGAGTATGCTGTGCAAAGACGAAGAGAAGAACACCCACGAGCAGGAAGACACGAACTGGAAAAGCACAATGAAGCCGCTTGCGATGATGGCGCGGCGGCTATCGGCCTGACTCCGTGCGGCAAGCAGGCGCTGGACAATGGTCTGGTCGGTGCCGTGCGTGGCCATGGTGAGAAAGGCTCCGCCAATCACGCCAGAGTAAAAAGTGTAGGTGGTTACCAGGCTCCAGCTGAAATCGAGGAATTGGAGTTTGTGGCCGTTCAGCGCGGCCACTTGGGTGACTTCGAGCCAGCCACCCGGGATCCTGTGGAGGAGGAGGCCAAACGTGACGAGGCTTCCCGTGAGATAGAGAAGGAATTGCGCTACGTCGGTCCAGATGACGGCTTTCATCCCGCCTTCGAAAGTGTAGAGGATGGTGAGCGCGATGACGATAAAGACGGCGAGACGCTCCGAAGTTCCGAGAGCGACGCTCACCACGAGCGCAATGGCCGTTACACGCACTCCTTCAGCAAGAGTGCGTGTCCCAAGAAACGTGAGCGCCGCGACCGCGCGCATTTTTGTGCCGAAGCGCTTTTCAATCAGCGCGTAAGCAGTGAGAAATTCGCCGCGGAAATAGCCGGGCAGGAAGAGCAGCGAGATGAGAAAGCGGCCGACGATGTAGCCGAAAACAAGCTGGATAAAGGTGAGGTTCCCGGCATAGGCGATGGAGGGAGTGCCAATAATGGTGAGTGTAGAAGTTTCCGTAGCGACAATGGAAAGCGCCAACGCCCACCACGGAGTGCTTCGGCCACCGAGAAAATAGTCGTTTACGTCATGTTGTTGCTGACGGAAGCGGAGGCCAAGGAGTGTGACGCCTAAGAGATATGCGATGACGATGACAAGGTCGAGCGGATGAATGCGCATCAAGCTCCCGCTTCGCAAAATAGTAGCGAAGTGAGACGAGAATAGTGGGGGATACGGGGAGCGTCAAGGACAAGACAATACTGGCGGCAGGAGATCAGAAACCGATTCGGCACGAGTTACGGCGACACTACGCGGAGGACGCTTGCCTCGCGTATGCTTTGGGTATGAGATACGTCCTTGGTCTTGATGGTGGCGGAACAAAGACGGAATGCGTGTTGATGGATGAGGCAGGCCTGGTGCGGGCGGAGGGCCGCAGCGGTCCATCGAATCCGATGCGCGTGGGTTTTGGCGGCGCGCTGGCGGCGGTTTGCGAGGCGGGACGAACGGCCATACAGAACGCGAAACTCACGACCAGTGATATTTCCGTGATTTGCGCGGGGCTGGCGGGCGCTGCTCAGCCCGAATCGCAGCGTAAGATGAAAAAACTCCTAAGCGAGGAATTTCCCCTGCAAGTGGTCCAGGTGTGCACGGATGTGGATTTGAAGCTGGAGGCCACGGGCGAAGAGCGAGCGATCGTTTTGAACGTGGGGACCGGCACGTTTGCGGTGGGGCGGGACCTGAAAGGCCAGGTGGTTCGCGTGGGCGGACACGGGCCATTACTGGGTGATGAAGGCAGCGCATATGACGTCGGACGACGGGCGATGGTTGCGGCACTGCGGACTTCCGATCGGGGTCGGCCGGACTCGCCCCTGGCGGCAAGAATCCTACGCGATTTGCGTGCCGCAGATTGGGAGGATTTGCAGCTGCGCGTTTACAGCGGTCCGGATGAAGTGTTCCCAAGAATTTTTCCGGTGGTCTTGGCTTCGGCGGATGAGGGAGACAAGGAAGCGCGAAAGCTGTTGCAGGATGCGGCGGGTGAACTGGCGGAATTGGTGACAGATTTGATGGAGCGCCTGGATCTGAAGGGGGAACGATTTCTGCTGGTGAAGAGCGGAGGGATGGCGGGACGGTCGGAATATTTCGACAGGCTGTTGGACGAACGGTTGCTAATGGCCGCGCCCAAGGCGGAGTTCGGAGAGCTTCTGGTAACCGCCGCGGTAGCGGCGGCGAGGCTGGCGCTGCGGCTTTTGCTGGCCCCCGCGCAGGCGGAAGAAGGGACGTAGCCCAGTGGAGCACGAACGCGACGTGGAGCGAGCGCGGATCGCGAGTGGGGACGACCTCAACGCTCTGGTCTACCACGCCGTGCCCGCGGTGTTGATGGCGCTGCTGGACAATCCGGCATTGGACGAACCTCGCTTGACATTGCTCCTGTCGCGCAAGGATCTCCCCACAGAGATTCTGGAGGAAATTGGAAGGCGGAAGACATTTCTGAAGAGCTACGGAGTGAAGAAGGCCTTGCTTCTGCATCCGCGCACGCCCCGCCTGGTTGGATTGCGATTGTTGAAAGAGCTATACCTGATGGACCTGGTGCAGTTCACCCTTTCGCCCGCGGTATCCGCGGAGTTGAAACGCTACGCGGAAGAACAAATTGTGGCCCGCCTGCCGCAAATGCCATTAGGGCAGAAGATCACGTTGGCGCGACGCGGGCCAAGCCGCGTGGCTGGCGCGCTGGTAGCCGAGGGGCACGCCCAGGTGATGCCAGTGGCGCTGGACAATCCGTATTTGACCGAAGCGCAAGTTCTGAAGGCGCTGGCGCGAGAGAAGGTGCCGGTGGCGGTCGTGCAGGGTTTGGCCGGTCATCGCAAGTGGTCGCAGATCTACAGCGTTCGGCTGGCGATTGTGCGGAACTCCTCGACACCGATTTCGATCGTGCTTGGATTTCTCCCTCAGCTTACCGTGAACGACTTACGCGTTCTGGCCGAGCCGGGGATTGTTGCCGAGAACCTAAGAAGGTATTTATTGGCCGAAGTGCGGCGGCGGATGCTGGCTTCTCACAAGCGCGCAGCACGGGATATGGCGGACAAAACACGCGAGTCAGCGTCTCAGGCGGAGAACGATCCAGGCGCCAAGGAAAAAGAGGACAGCGGAAAAAGTGAACGCCGCGCGCACGGACACAGCCGACCACAGGAAGCCGACGACGAAGCTTGAGAGAAAATCACCCACCGCGTTGACGGCAGCGAGCGTGCCGAAGGCCATGCCGTGTTGCTCTCTGGGGATCAGTTCTGCGGCGAGAGAGTCTTCCAGAGCTTCTTCCGTGCCCACGTAAAGACCGGCAAGAATGAAAATCGCGGCGAGAAGCCAGAGATAGTGCGGCGAAGTGGTGAGCAGAATAGCGGTCACTCCGGCGAGGGTATAGCCAGCGGCGAGAATCACTTTGCGATGCGGGACATGATCGCTGATCCAGCCGCTAAGGTAAGCCGAACCTGCATAGAAAACATTGTGAAGCGTATAGAGGCCGACGGCGAGGCTGGCGGCACGGACTGCGCCGTGCGAAGGAGCGAGCATGCTCGTAGCGTAGAGAATGAGCAGAGTGTGCGAGAAATCGCCAGAGCCGAAGACGCCGACGCCGAGCAGAAAGCGATGAAAGGGTCCCGGAAGAGCGCGCAAGCCGGTGAGGAACGACTGTTTCTTTCTGGCTTCGAAGGATCGCTCGCGGACGAGGAGCCAGAAGCTTGCCATCGCAATCAAGCCGGGGAGAAGCGTCCACAGGAACACGGCGCGGTAGTTGTGATGCGTGGCTTGAAGCAGCCAGAGCGCTGTCAATGGCCCGACAATCGCGCCAACGGTGTCCATCAGGCGCTCGAGCCCAAATGCGCGGCCGTAAGCGCATGGCGGAACGTCGGCGGCGAGGAGCGCTTTCTTGGTGGGAGAGCGAACGCCGCGTCCGAGCCAGGCAACGGCGCGCCCGAATAGGACGTGGTAGGCGTGGGTGGCGAAAGCGAATGAAGCGGTGGAGAGTGCGGTGACGGCATAGCCGAAGACCGCGAGAGGTTTGCGATGCTTGAGTTGATCAGTGAAATAGCCGGCGCTGAGTTTCGTGAAGCTGGAGAGGCCGTCGGCAATACCTTCGATAGCGCCGAGCCAGGCGGGGCCGGCGCCGATAGTGGCGAGGAACGCGGGGAGTACAGCCGTGGCGATCTCGTGGCTCCAGTCACTGAAGAGGCTCGTCAGGCCTACGCCTAGGACGGTGCGGGTGAGCCAGGATTGATTCGGAGAAGGTTCAGGCATGAAGAGACACTCTACAGTTCACAGCTGACAGTTGACAGCTGGAGGAGGCGAGCACACATTCGCGTAGGCAAGATTTCGTTGGCTGAGATCCCTTGGTGCGCACAGGCTGAAGCTCTGCTACGGCTACTTTTTTGCGGCGCGGTAGAGGATGACACGAACCTTTTCCAAAGTGATCAGCCCGCCCTCGACCATTTCGTCCATGCGCGGGAGAATTTGGTCGATGCGTTCTTGCGTTTCGATGATTTCGACGACCATGGGCAGGTCCTGCGAAAGGCGCAGCAGCTTATCCGTGTGATAGATGCTGGAGCCGCCATAACCGCCGACACCGCGCAACACGGTAGCGCCAGAGAAACCCTCCTTGCGGAGCAGGGCGACGATGGCTTCGTGAAGCGGCTTGCCATGCCACTTATCTGATTCGCCGATATGAATGCGCATTAAGGTGCGTTCGCCTTCAAATTTTTCGTGGGGCATAAGGCGCTCCTAGAAGCGGTTGGCCAAGCGAATCCCGACCACGGAAAGAAGCAGGCCCAGCACAACGCTTGCGGCCACGTAAGTGGAGGCGCGGAGCCACTCGCCGGCCTCGAACATCTTAGCTGTTTCCCAACCGAAACTGGAAAAGGTAGTGTAGCCGCCGAAGAAGCCGACGGCGATGGCCATCCGCCATTCCGGAGGCACGATGATGCGGTTCATGGTGAGCTGGCCGATTAGGCCGAGAAAAAAGCAGCCAGTCAGGTTGATCAGCAAGGTCCCATAGGGAAAGGTGCTGCCCATTTTGATCTGCACCAATCCCTGCAGGCCAAATCGCGCCAGCGTTCCGATAGCGCCGAACAAGGCAATCAGCATGTAACGCAACGTTTCTCCGTTCCGGCCGCAGAGGAAGATACAAAAAAACTCCTGGAGCCGCTCGGCAGCCAGGAGTCATCAGCCCCGATGTTTTGGACCGGGGCGGTTTAGGCGAACTCCATCGCCTCTTGAAAGTGCATTTCCAGTGTAGCGGCGGCGGTTTTTGCAAGCAATAGAGAAGAGAGGGAGTTTGAGGTTGGGAGTCAGTAGACAGCAGTCTCGGGAAGGAGGAATTCTTCTGGCGGGTGGAGACAACGGGTCTGAAGACTCGCCACTACTTAGATGGCGGCGCATGTTGCTCGAAGGCCGCGACAGACGTTTGGGATGCCCCTCGAAAAGGAAATTTCCTGCGGTGGGACGGCGAAAGGGCCGTCCCAAAGAGGTTCGCGGGTATTAGTAGTGGAAACGGTAGCGGAATTCGACGTAGACCTGACGCGGGTCGTTGTAGTGGAAACCACCGAAGGTGAGGCTATTGTCGAGAAGGACGCGCGTGTCGCTAATGTTGATGGCGTTCACGGCGACGCTGTATTTCTCGCCGAAGGCCTTGCCGAGGGCGAGGTCAACGGTGGTGTGCGCCGGAAGATAGTCTCCTGGGTATTGGGCGTCGGGCATACCGTTGGTGAAACCGGAGCCATAGTAGACGTTGACGGAGGCAAACGATTGCCAGGGCAGATTGCCATTGAAGCCGACATTGAGTGTGTTGCGTTGATCATGGTCCACCGGGGAATATCCGAGCGGGATGTCAAGCCCGCACGTGGGCGAAACGGGAGGGGGGCAGATCAAGCCGCCAGTGATAGGCGAAGTGGCCTGAGCGATTTGATTCGCGTAGGCCAGGTGGAATTGGCCATGATTCCAGAGACGTGGAGAACGGAGAGTGAGTTCCCATCCTTGGATTAAAGCGGAATACCAAGTGATAGGCCAGAAAATGTTGGACTCGCCGATATTGTTGTGATCGAGCCAGTTGGAAGCGAGAGTTTGATAGGTATCGGCATCAAGAGCCCACCCGCGGAAAGGAATGGTGACGCCGAACTGATGTTCCTCGTCGCGCTCGCCGTGAAGAGGAGCAAATGTTAAATCCTGTCCGGCAGCCAGTTCGAGAAGCGGGCCAGTGATCGTCAAGAGCGGAGGGGGTTGATAATACTTGCCGTAGAAGGCATGGAAGATCCATTTGAGTTTGGGCACTTGCACGGCAATGCCGAAGCGGGGATACACAGCATTTTCGACGATGTCGGCGGTGAAATGAGTTTGGCGAAGGCCGGCGAGCAAAGTGAGCCAGGGAGTGACTTTGAATTTATCGCCGATGAAGGTTTCCTCAACTCCGCCGGTGATCGAACCTGTGGAAACGGAAGGATTATTTTGGCTCGTGCAGGGCAATACGCACGGTTGGAAAAGGTTATAGAAATAGTTGCTCTGGTTTTGAGCAAAACCGTAGACACCGCCTTCAATTTCGTTTTTCCGGATATTGGCGTTGAACGACCCTTGGAGACCGACGTAGTTGGAAGCCTGATCGACGTTGTTTACAACGGGAGTGTCACTGGGCGAGGCCTGATAGTGGGCATCGCTGTAATGATAGAAGGGGGAGAGGGTGAAGTAAAAATTGGAACTGACCGTGTGAACCCAGGAGAAGGCGAGGTAGCCGTCGGTTTCATGCTCACCGTCGCGCAAGCCGTAGCTGGGGTAGACCTGGTTGCCCGATGAGTTCGGGGCCGGGTCAATGGGAATCTGATAGTAATCTTGGCGGAGAGAAGTGACCAGGCGGAGCTGATTCTTGGGATTCAGATTGAAGATGAGCGTCGAAAATCCCCCATACCCGTTTTCCGCGTCGTGGACGACCTCCGGGGTCGGAGTTTGCAGGCCGTAATTGCTGCGATTGCCGTTCAAACTCACGTAGTAAGCAAAGCGGTCTGTATGACTCCCGAAGTTGACCTGATCGTTGGTCTGATAGAAGTTGCCAAGGCTTAAAACCAATTCGCCTTCATTATTGCTTTCGAAGCCTGTACGCGGCACGACATTGAACATGCCGTAGGTCCGGTCGCCGTAATCGGGTTCGTAGCTGCCGCGCAGGACATCGAGGTAATCGATGTCTTTTGGATCGATCTGTGGACCGAGATTGGTGGCGATGTTGGTGTTGGGAATGGGCACGCCGTCGATCAGCCAGTTGACCTGATGGCCGCCCCGCATGTGCAACATATCGTGCGTAACATAAGCAGCCGGCACGTAATCCGTGATCATGGACATGCTGTTGGTGCGGTCGGCGCCCGGTGTTTGTGCAATGTCCTGGCGATTGACGAGGGTAGTGGGGGTAACCGAGTCGATGCCTTCGACTTCGAGAGGCGTGGAGGCCGTGACGGTGGTGGATTGGGCTACGGTGCCGATTTTCAGCTGGAAGTGGAGCGCAGGTGACGAGTTGGCAACCACGGTGATGGCTTGCTTCTCGTCGGCAAAGCCAGATTTGGTGACGGAAACAAGATAGTCGCCCACCGGAACCGCAGTGAAGGAGAACAAGCCGCTCTGGTCCGTTTCTGCGGTCTGATACCAATCGGAAGTAGCTGACTTGATTTTTGCGTTGGCGTTGGCGACAGGCCTGTGCTGTGGGTCGTGTACCACCCCACGAACATTGCCGAAGTCCGTGGCGAACACCGCGTAGACGATGCAAGCGGAAATTGCCATGAAAAGCAAAATCTTTTGCAACACGAATCCTCCATGGAAAGAATGGCGGCAAAGGCGCCGCGGCGGATGCGGAGATCCGCGAACGAGTGAAATTGAGAAAGGGAAGCTTGATCAGGAGGGAAACAGGCGCGGAGGACGGTCCGGTGGCGCGATGGCCGGAAGAACGGCACATGCGGAATGGACATCGAGCGTAACATCGAAGCGCGGCGAACCTGAGAAGACTAAAGCGTGCGGCAACACAAACACGATGGAAGCGATGAAGGAGCGGTTTTCCGTCCGGCAACAGGACATGGAGCAGGGAATCGACCCCTTCTCACTGTGGTGTTCGCAGGTCACAGGCGCGAGGGGTGAGTGACTTGGCGATTGCTTCGAGTGCTGGTGGATGGGGCACATGCCGCCGTCGCAGCAGCCTATACTGCGAGACTGCCAGGCTGCGGCCCAAAGGGGAGACCAGAGGAGCAGGGCGGCGAGGAGACAAACCCATGCGCCGGTTTTTTTTCCTGGAGCGATAGGAAATGAAATCGGCGGCGCCATACTGTGAGGTTCCAGTCTACAACAAGTGGCGACGGGGAGGCCAGAAAGGCCGCGGAGTAGTGGTTCTTGACATGAAGTACTTTGTATTATAAAGTATGAGGGTGAGAGGAACGCCTGATCCCTGGTCCCAAGTGCCCCGGAAGCAATGGTGCCCGGAGGAGATGACCCGGCCGCCAGTGCTCGATCCGGATGTTCATGTCGGACCCGTCAAACTGAGATATGCCCTGCTCATTAACCCGTTTTATCCGAAAGATCCAAACGCAAGCTTTGGAAAGCACGTGCTGACGCCGACCCTGGCTCTGACAAGCTTTGCCGCGACCACCCCGGAACACTGGGGGATCCGTTACTGGGACGAGAACCTATTGGATGGCCGACCTCCCTTTTCCCCGATGCCTGAACTTGTGGGGATCTCCGTGCATCTCACGTTTGCGAAGCGGGCGTTTGAGCTGGCGCAATGGTATCGAAACCGTGGAAGTAAGGTCGTGCTGGGCGGGTTGCATGTTCTGTCCTGTCCGGAAGAGTGCAGACCTTTCGCGGATGCGTTGGCCGTTGGAGATGGCGTGCAGCTTTGGCCGCGCATTCTCGCGGATGTGGAAGCGGGTTGCCTGAAGGGACGATATGTGGCCACCTATGAGAGCGATTATCGGCTCGATCCGCCACCGCGGCGGTCAATTTTGCCAAGAAGGAGCTTTCTGACCACGACCAGCCTGATTGCGACGCGGGGATGTCACAATCGATGCGGATTCTGCTATTTGGCAACAGACGGCTTGCGCATGCCCTATCGCATGCGGACCCCGAGACAGCTTGCCGACGAGTTTCTAACCGACGGACAACCCTATGCCGTTTTCATCGACAACAATCTGGGTTCGAACCGGGAATATCTTGGGGAGTTGTGCCGCGCGTTGAGGCCGCTGAACAAAATCTGGTGCGCTGCGGTGTCGATCGATGTGACCGACGATCCGAAGTTGATCCGCTGCATGGCGCTGAGCGGGTGCACCGGAGTGTTTGTGGGATTCGAGTCCCTGGCAGACGAGAACCTGGCCGAAGCCCGAAAGAAGACGCCGAGGACTGCCGATTATGCCCGTCGGGTAGGGATGCTGCACGACAACGGAATTCAGGTGAATGGTTCGTTCGTGCTGGGCTTTGATCATGACCGGAAGGATGTCTTTACGCGGACGTCTGAATGGATTGAAGAGAATCGCCTGGAGTGTGCGACGTTCCACATCCTCACGCCATATCCGGCCACGCCGCTGTTCCGGCGAATGGAGGCGGAAGGCCGATTACTGCACCGCGATTGGAGTCTCTACGACACGGGGCATGCCGTGTTTCGTCCGAAGAACATGACGCCAGAAGAGCTGGAACATGGCTATGCGTGGATCTATCAGCGGCTCTTCTCGCATAGGTCGATCTGGCGGCGGCGGCCCGAGGATTGGCGGGCGGTAGCGCCGTATCTGGCGATGTCATATTTGTACAAGCGGTCGAACCGCTTTTGGCGGCTGCTGATCAAGCATCATCTGGTGCATATAGCTTGGCGACCGCTGGTGGAATTGACACGGCTGCAGCATTTGCGGTATCGGCGGGAACTGGCTAGGCAAGAGTGGTCGAAACCGGCGGGTGTTGGCGTTGTGGCTGCGGGAGTTTAGGAGTTCGAAGGGAAGAGCCCTCGCACAGGCCTAACCCCTGGGCCACCTCGCCTGGAACCCTCCAAATTGGCTACGGCGAATAAGGATCATATAGAACAGGCGTTCTTGACTTGGCCGCGGGGCAGTCGCAGACTGAATTTATGGCGCACATTTACTTGCTGTTTGCATTTGCGAAGGACGAAGAAAAGGCCCAGCAAGCACGGCACAAGCTGGAGACCTGGAAGCAGGCGTTTCGCCTGGACAAGAAACTGCTTTACAAGGTCGAGCGAGCGACGTCCATGGCTGAGGGGGACAAAAAGCCGTTGAAGACGGAAGCCAAGGCGGATAAAGCAAAGGGCAAGGGCAAAAACGTCGGGAAAGCGGAGACGACTGCGGCGGTCGAGGAGAGTTCCCCATCCAATGAAGACATTCGGTTGCTTGTAAGGCTCGGCTTTTCCGGGCATGAAAAGCTGTCTGAACAGCGCTGGCTGGAGCGCATTCCTTCGGAAGAACCTTTCCGCGGGGCGTCACCGGTGATCGTGAAGCACGGCGAAAAGAAATTCGAAGAGACGGAAAGACAATTCGAGGAGTTGGACTAAGGTTCCGCGGATGCGAGCAAGGGCAGTAGGACTCTTGTTCGTAGTTTGCCACTCTCAGTTGACGGTTCTGGTGAAGGAAAAGCGAAATTAGGCGTCCGAGAATTGGGCAGACAGTTCTGTTCTTAAGTGTCGGGGGGGCTTCTAGTACCCTGGTTTTGCACAAGGGCACGGAGGTTCTGTTGCCTGACCGGAACTGACCTCCGGTATAATCCAGACTCGCGGCCCCGAACACTTCCATTGCCTCGTCCTGAAGAGCCGGCAACAGGCTGGTGCTACAAAGTGTGAGGTTAGACTGAATGGCAGTGCAGACGCGCGTGAAGGCAACAAAAACCGAAACACAGAAATACCAGGGACTCGACCGCGACACGCTAGTTCGGCTATACCGCACCATGTACCTTTCGCGGCGGCTGGATGACCGGGAAATCCAGCTCAAGCGCCAGAACAAAATCTATTTCCAAATTTCAAGCGCGGGACACGAAGGCGTGACCACGGCGGCGGGGTTACTTCTTCGTCCTGGCGTAGATTGGATTTATCCGTACTATCGTGACCGTGCCCTCTGCCTGATGCTCGGTGTGACACCGCTCGAAACCTTGCTGCAGGGTGTCGGCGCGAAAGACGACCCGAGTTCCGGCGGACGGCAAATGCCCTCGCACTGGGGCCATCCGAAGTGGAACATTGTCAGCAAGTCGTCCTGCACCGGGACGCAGTATGTGCAGGCCGTGGGCGCGGCGGAAGCAACGCTCTATTACGAACATCATCCGAAGGCGCTCGAACGGGCGAAGCAAGCTCCTCTAGGACAATTTGTCGGCTATGACCCGGAAGAAATTGTGTACGTGTCTTCCGGGGACGGCGCAACCAGCGAAGGCGAATTTTGGGAATCGCTGAATGTAGCATGCGCGAAGAAGTTGCCGATTTTCTATCTGGTGGAGGATAACGGCTACGCGATTTCCGTGCCGATCGAAGTTCAAACGGCGGGGTCGAGCATTTCGAGATTGGTGAAGGGTTTTCCGGGATTGCATATTGCAGAGTGCGACGGGACCGATCCGCTCGAAAGTTACGCAGTCTGCAAGGAAGCGATCGGCTACGTTCGTGAGCGACGCGGACCGGCGCTCGTGCATGCGCGCGTGACGCGGCCCTATTCACATTCGCTTTCCGACGACGAGAAACTTTACAAAACGCCCGAAGAACGGGAAGAAGAGGCGCGGCGCGACCCGCTCTCGAAGTTCTCGTTGTTCCTGGTGCGCGAAGGACTAATGGACCAGAAAGAGATCGAGTCGCTGGAAGCGAGTGTTGATCGCGAAGTGCGCGAAGCGGCCGATCAAGCGCTCGCCGCGGAGCCACCGGAAGTTTCCTCGATCCGTACCAATGTATACTCGCCGGACATTGATCCGACGTCTCCGGTGTTCGTGTCGGAGCCCGAACCGCACGGCGCGCCGAAGACCATGGTGGAGATGGTAGCCGCGACGCTGTTTGACGAGATGAGTCGCGATGAGCGAATCACCGTTTTCGGTGAGGATGTGGCGGACGCAAGCCGCGAAGAAAACTTGCGTGAGGTGAAGGGGAAGGGCGGCGTTTTTAAAGCCACCGCGGGATTGCAGCGCAAGTATGGCGAGGACCGCGTGTTCAACACGCCGCTGGCCGAGGCGGCCATTGTGGGCCGGGCAATTGGCATGGCCACGCGCGGCCTGAAACCGGTGGCGGAGATCCAGTTCTTTGATTACATCTGGCCGGCGATGATGCAGATTCGCGACGAGCTTTGCGTGTTGCGCTGGCGGTCCAATGGCGGATTCAAAGCACCGGCGGTGGTACGCGTGGCGATTGGGGGGTATCTGACCGGTGGAGCGGTGTACCACAGCCAAAGCGGGGAATCAATTTTCACGCATTGCCCCGGATTGCGCGTGGTGATGCCATCGACAGCGCTAGACGTGGCGGGGCTGCTGCGCACGGCGATCCGCAGCGACGATCCGGTGATGTTCCTTGAGCACAAGCATCTCTACCGGCAGCCATACAACCGCTCCGAATATCCGGGCGCGGATTTCACAATCCCGTTCGGCAAGGCGCGTCTGGTGAAAGAAGGCAGCCAGGTCAGCATCATCACTTATGGCGCCGTGGTACATCGCGCGGAAGTGGTCGCAGCGGCGCTCGAGCGCGAGGGTATTTCCGTGGAGATTATCGATCTGCGTTCCCTATTGCCGTACGACTGGCAGGCGATATGCTTGACGGTTCGCAAAACGCACCGCGTAATTATGGCATATGAGGATATGCTGAGCTGGGGATATGGGGCAGAGATCGCGGCGCGCATTGCGGAGGAACTGTTCGAAGAGCTGGATGCTCCGGTGAAGCGCGTAGCGTCGCAGGATACTTTTTGCGCGTACCAACCAAAGCTCGAAGATGCGATTTTGCCGCAGACTGATGATATCGCGACGGCCGTGCGGCTGTTGCTGGAATACTGACAGATCTCTCCGTAATAAATCGCTGAAGAGGAGAGGTTCCTCCCTTTAGTTCGGAATGCCAGGTTCTGCCCTTACAAATTGCGATTATTGCGAAGTGTGATTTGGCGCGAAAGAATGCCCGCCAAAAGACCCTTCGCTCCGCTGGGGGATCGTGCGGAAGAGACTGACGGCGAGGCAGGACTGCGTACGAAACTTTTCCGTTCATTTTTTCGTACTAACGATTAGAATCGCAGCATTGCTCTGTGGGAGTCCTTTATGATCTGCCCAAAATGCCAGAAAGAAATCGCTGAGGGTTCGAAGTTCTGCTATAACTGCGGCGCGCCGCTTTCCGCCGATGGGCCTGCTCCTGCTGCTGCGCCGCCGGCAACGAAGCGTTTGATGCGCTCCAGCAGGGATAAGAAGATCGGCGGTGTCTGTGCGGGTGTCGCGGACTATTTCGACCTAGATCCGACGATTGTGCGGGTCGTATGGCTGCTGGCGGTGCTTTTCGCCGGGACCGGTTTTCTGCTTTATATCATCCTGTGGATTGTGCTGCCGCTTGCGCCCCAAGGCATGGCGGTGGTTGTGCCGGGGACACCCGCCCACGGGTGAAAGGGAAGAAGGCATTTCTTCCGGAGCCAAAGCCCTTATCGCTTGCAGTTAATCCTTGCTGCTTTTCGAGAGCCGGCGCCTCTTGCCGTCGTCACCGAAGACCACATGATCGGCCGAGAACAGGCCTGCACCGACTGTTGCCAGCACGAAGCAGCCGGCGGCTAACGCCAGCGGGAACTCATACTCTTTCACAGCCATAAAGCCGCGTACGCTGTGAACCTTCCAGATGGCCACGCTCATTTCGATGGTGAGCAGAAGTGCTGCCGGGCGCGTAAACAGACCCAGGAACAGCAGCGCGGACCCAAAGCATTCCAGAATTCCCGCAACATTCAGGAGATAGCCGGGAAGTCCGTGCGAAAGAAAGAAGTCGCGCATGGCTTCGGTGGGATGAATCAGCTTCGGGTAGCCGTGATAAAGGAAGATCAATCCCAGGACAAAGCGGAGCAGCAGGAGTCCGATTGGCTCTAGGCTCTTCATAAATTTCATCGTTATCTCCCTATCCGCCACCTTACCTGCGATTCGATTTTGACGCCAGTCGTGTTGTGCAATCCTCTTGAGGCATTCTCAAAGATTTTATGACCTATGCTTCAAACTGTGAAAAATAGGGAAGCAAGGAAGCAAAGCACCGCTCGGCTTTTGACTTTATACTGGTGAGACAAATTGGATCGGCTGCTGCCGATTTGGTGGCCAAATAGCAAATCGAGCCCATGGCTTGCCCGAAAGCTGGCAAAATAGGTCGGTGCCAATTGAAGAAGCTTTTGAGAAGATGAAGCACGTCGGTCCCAACAGCGAAGCCATTTACGCCGCGCGCACCGTCGGAAACACCTTCGGGGACATTGCATGAAGCGAAAATTGCTTGTCGCGGTGCCACTGCTCTGCCTGGTGGCGCTGCTGGCTTGGTTCTTCCGCCCGAAACACGAATCCCTGGGCGAGGCTTACGTCAGTGAGCGAACGGTCACGCTGTTCAGCAGCATTGCCCAGGTGCGCGAACAAGTGGGGGTGCTCTATTACGGCGAGCGCGTGGAAGTGCTGGCGCATCGCAATGACAATGCAAAGGTGCGCACGGCGGCGGGCGTGGAGGGGTGGGTCGATAGCCGCTATCTGATGGACCCCGGTCTGTGGCAGCGCAGCGAAAAGTTGCTGGCCGATTCGAAGGGCATGGCGGTCCAGGCGCGTGGCCGCACGAAGGCCACGACGAATCTGCGGATTGCGCCGGGCCGGAACGAGCCACGTTTGTATCAGTTCGGGCGCGGCACGGAAGTGGAGATCTTCGGGCGAGCTGTGGCCGACTGGGTTCAGGTCACGGATGAAAAGGAAGCCGTTGAAGGCGAAACCAACAAAAAAGAGGACTGGTATCTTGTGCGGGGAATCGCCACAAGGCCGCCGGGCGAGGGCTCCATTCGCAATTCGGCGATGATGACGACGACACAGCCTGGAGATCAGACGATCCCCATTGCGGGTTGGGTGGTGGCGCGATTCATTTCGCTGGACCTGCCCGATCCGGTGAGCACGGGCTTGAGCGCTGCGAACGTGCGTCCCGTAGCATGGTTTGAGCTGAATCGCGTTACAGACGACTCCGGCGACCACCCGCAGTACCTTACGGCCGGAACGCGCAGCCCAGAAGGGGAGCCGTGCGATTTTACGACCATCCGCGTGTTCACATGGAATCCTAAGAAATCCCGTTATGAGACGGCGTACATCGAAAATAACCTGTGCGGGGCATTGCCTATCCAAGTGGGCCGAGATCCCAGGGGCGAGCCGGAATTCCGTTTCCGTGATAAAGGTGGGGTGATAGGGCAGCGCGTCTATCATCTGGTACAGACGGTGGTTCGGCGCGTGCGTGAGGAACCCGCGAAGGGTAGCGTCCGAAAGACGGCCAAGGGCAAACGCTGAGACGCCCGGCGCTGTGGCATAAGCGAATTGTTTGGCGGGGACTGAGGACCGATGAAACGGATTGGTTGTGCATTTGTTCTGTGCGCTGTGGCGTTCAACGGACTGTATGCGACGAAGCCGCCTACCTCGACCGAGTTTTTCCCCTTCAGCGTGGGAACGTATTGGCTGTATAAGGGCACGGTGCGCTATGAAGACTCCGAGGAAGGAATGCCTGCAAGCACGGACGTGACGTGGAAAATGTCCGTGGAGCGGGTTATTCGAAAGCAGGGATTGGTGGCGGCTGTGGTGAGGGGTTATCCCTCGGATCTGGATTGGACAGCTGGTACCACCGAGGCGAAGCCCTGGCTGATCCTGGAAGACGAGAAGCATCGTGTGTTCCTTGAGAATCTCGGCCCAGAGTTCGATCTCTCAAAGCTGAGTGGCGACGAGCGTGTGTTTGACAAGTTTCTGGCGGATGACAATCTCTTCTTTCAGTGGCCGATGAAGCAAGGGGCGAAGCACTGCGACGAGGAATCGAAAAAGAGAGATGACGGGATGTATTGCTGGGTGGTGTCGGGCTTGGAGACGAAGAAGCTGGAAACGATAAAGGGCGCGCCGCCGGCGGAGCAAACTGTATATGAGCTGCAATATCGCACCATGCCCGATGACACGACGGTCGAGCTTGTGCAAGGAATAGGGGTGCTCCGTTACGAGTATCATCACCATGGAACTACGGCCGACACCGAGTTGCGACTCGTGGAATTTCACCCTACCGGAGAGAGCCCCGAAGTCCGAGGATCCGAACCATGACGCTGCACATCAACGAAACGGAAGTGCGCGAACTGCTGACCATGCCGATGGCAATTGCGGCGGTCGAGGAAGTGTCACGCAAGCAGGCGGAAGGCAGCGTGCTGGTGCACCCGCGTCGGCGGTTTGAGTTGCCGGGACACGGATTCTTTCATTACATGGCGGCGCTGGATACTGCGGGGGGTTACGTGGGAATGAAGCAGTACACCTACGTAAAAGGGAAATTGTGCTTTCTGGTGCCGCTGTATGAGGTGGCCACGGGTAACCTGGTCGCGCTAATTGAAGCGGACTATATGGGCCGTCTGCGCACCGGGGCGGCTTCCGGGGTTGCGACGAAATATCTGGCGCGAAAGCTCGCTAAAGTGGCCGGGATTCTGGGGACCGGTGGGCAAGCGCGAACTCAGCTCGAAGCCATGCACAATGTGCGCATGCTGGATTCCGTGTATGTATACGGGCGCGACGCACAGCGCCGAAACAAGTTCAGCGAGGAGATGTCGGAACACCTCGGGATCAACGTTTATCCTGCGGAATCGGCCGAAGCGGCGGTGCACAACGCAGAAATCATCTGCACGGCGACTACTTCCACGCACCCCGTGCTTCACGGGAAAGAGTTGCCGCAGGGCGTGCACATCAACGCGATTGGGGCCAATCACGCGCACAAGCAGGAGCTGGACGAAGCAGCCGTGGCGAAAGCCAATCTGATTTTTGTGGATTCGCTGGCGCAGTCCCAGCAGGAGGCCGGCGACTTAATCATCCCCTTCCGCAAGGACCCACAGAAGTGGAATGCGGTGCACGAGCTGTCCGATCTGGTGGCTGGGAAAGCGCCGGGACGGGCGAACGACGCCCAGATCACCCTGTTTAAATCCAATGGGATAGCTGCGTGGGATATTGC
>Ga0187782_10000468_pt1 | contig 27192 bp, 14 predicted proteins | sample 0715_SJ02_MP15_2_FD_132454 | JGI IMG/M metagenome (GOLD analysis project Ga0187782, IMG submission 132454) | Tropical peat soil microbial communities from peatlands in Department of Meta, Colombia - 0715_SJ02_MP15_20_MG | ecosystem: Environmental > Terrestrial > Soil > Wetlands > Peat | place... | reverse complement strand
TTCTGACAGCAAATAGGATTACGGCCGAGACTTGGCGGTAAATCCGCTCTAGTTAAAACGAGTCTTGTGGACCGTTGAGGTGTCCGCGCCGATCAGAGGAGTTGGATTGGTCAGAAAGGTCGGGCGACCCGGTGCGGGAAGAGCTAGAATCGTGCGAAGCAAATCACCTGTCTGACTCCACCAACCCTTGAAGATCTGGCCGCTGACATTGCGGACCTGGAGCTCTTTCCAAGCCTCGCCAGGCAATAGTGTGCGTGCAGAGAGAGAAGGCCGGGACACAGAGCCTCTCATGTTTCCATTCGGCCATTCCGACGAGTCTTGAAGGCTCACAATCATCTGGCGTGGATCCAGACGCAGGCCCTCCCGCAATGCTTTGAGCGCGCTTTCCTTGGCGCTCCAGAAGAGAGATTGAAGGAGCAGGCGCTCTGGGTGAGCCGCTTGGGTCAGAAACGCCTGCTCCTCTTCTGCAAAGTAGTCAGCGACGAATGCGTCGCTATGTGGCTCGACTAATTCAATATCACAGCCCAGCAGAGCCGAAGATCTGGTGAAGGCACAGGCAGCCACACCGTCCCGGTGGCTGATGGAGATTTGGATTAAGGCGAGATCATCCCCAAGAAATACCTCCGGGGCGCCAGACCGTGCTGGACGAATCTCAATCTCGCTGAGCAACCGAGGTTCCGGAGGGATATCGAGAAAAATTGCCACGGCGTTCTTTGCCGTCCACCGTCCCAGAATCCAGTCTGCCCGACGCTTGGGAAAACGCATCAAGCGCAGACGATTTGCTTCGCCAGGGTTCAGCCAAGCATTGTCGTTGGGAACATCCGCCAGGGTCTGTTCGAGCCAATAGACGTCCATGAGATTGACTTGCTCTAGGAGGCCGCCACCGCGGTCTTCACATTCAGAACCTGATTGTCCGGCTCGGCGGACTCCTGCTCCTTCCGGCCATCAATGCCACGTTCTACTGCACAAATCAGAAAGGGTCGCAGATTCGAGGGCGGCAAGATCTCCTGCAGTGCTCCCACTCTCAAGGCCCGGTGCACGGTATGGACACGGTCAAACTCCGCGGCTACCTCACCGAGCTTTTCGGAATGTACGGTTTTGAAGAGTTCCTCTGCCTCATTCCGCAGTCGACGCCTATCTGCGTTGTCTGCGGCAGCCATCGCCGCGGTCAGGGCCAGCAAGCGCGGATCCTTTCGGGTACGTGCTTCCACCTCGCCCGAGAAGACTACAGCGGCTGCCGGGGCGCCCCCGATCACAGACGCAAAGGTTCCCTCGAGAGCTGCGACCTGGAGTTGCTCGTTGAGCATTCGCGAGAACACAACGTAAGCGCCGCCGTGATAGCGAGAGATTACACAAAAGACCATCGGCCCCTCAAAATTGACGACGGCCCTGCCGATCTCCGCCCCGTACTCCAACTGCAACTTGCGCATGGACTCCGGCGAACCGTCAAAGCCGGACAGATTGGCGAGGATGACTACTGGCCTGTTATCACTCGCGGAGTTGATGGCGCGAGCTACTTTTTTCGAAGCGAGGGGAAAAAGTGTGCCTGCGTACCATTGATCCGGTCCATCCGCAGGGACAAAGCCTAGACGGGGTACGGGCCGCGATTCGATGCCGATGAGGCAGACGGGAATTCCGCCAAGATGGGCATCCCACACGACGGCGGTTTCCGCCGCGCGCATGCCGGACCAGCGCTCTAATGGAGGGTGGTCCTGGTCCACAGTGGCCATCATTACCGTTCGAATATCGAAGGATTTCTTGCGACCCGGGTTGGTCTCGTCCGAGAAGATCTCGCCCACTTGGGAGAAGCCATCGCCCCTGTTTCTGGCGTGGGGATACGCGCGAACGTCGCGGTCAAAGGGATCGGCCGTCATGGCCCTGCGGGGGAACCGCTCGCCCGGTTGGACGTAGGTGTGTTCGTAGTGGCGGAAGAGAATATGGCACGCCTCGTCGATATCTTTCGCCCAATACTGTGCCTGGCCGTTCAGGCCCATGATGCGGTCATAGCCGCCGATGCCTTCATTGTTTTCAGCAGAAACACTGCCGGAATAGTCCAGCGCACGCTTCCCCGTGAGGACCATGGATGATTGCGGGGTCATCACGAGGATTCCTCGAGTGTGCATGAGCATGGTGGCCTCGGCGTTCCAATAAGGCTGGGCACCTACATTGACGCCGTTGATGATCAGATTGACTTCGCCGCCAGACTGGGTGAACTGCACGATGCGACGCAAGACGCGGGCAATCCAATCCATATTCTCGACGCCGCTTTCCATGGAAATATTGGCGCCGGCGGAGATGGGGAACCATTCGAGAGGCACGCCCAGCTTTTCTGCCAAATCCAATGCGGCGATGATGCGCCGACATTCCGGCTCCGCAAGGGCACCAAGATCTTTACTGGGATCGCCCATCAGCAAGACCCGGGTCATTCCTTCCGGATACCTCGCCGTAAAGTTGCGGATCAGTCCAACAATGATATTGGCTTTATTCTGTCCATGAGCACGCTCGATCGGAACCAGTTGGTGGTCCTCATTAAGGTCATGCTCGTTGAATTCCCCCGGCGGGAATTCTGCGCGTGTGTCTTCTCGCGACGGCGTAAGCATCTCGATGACTTCATAGGGGTAGGTCAGACCGCGCTTGCGCATGCGGAGGACTTTCTGGTCATACTCGGTCAAAGGCCGGATCGGCTGCATTTTGCCGGCGGGGCGGAAGCTGATTAAGAGGCCGGCATCAGCGGGTCTTGAGATGCGGATGACCATTTCCCGGAGCTCCCCGGTCTGTGGATTGGGAATACGGGCACGGAGAATCACCTGCTCCAGGCCCAGCCCGTCGGTGGAGGGGGCCAATCGGTGAACGATGCTGTGGAAGTCATCCGGAGATACGTTGAGCACGGGCCACACATAAAGCAGAATGCGATTCCAGTAGAGACGGTCTCGAGCCGGACGACGCGACTGGTACAGCCGGATGCTCGCCAGCGTTTCCGCAAACATACGCTCCAGGTGCGGCAATTGGACGATATGTCCGGCTGGGTCGCAGACCGGCGTGAGATCGCGAACTTCCGCTAAGGCGAACAGGCGTTCGTCCTTGGGGTTCTCGCGAGCCACGGCATGAAAGAGATAAACGTCTTCCAGGGATGGCAAACGCTCGAGCCTAAAATTGCCGAATCGCTGAAGATGAAGCCGCCTACCCATCATGGGATGGAGGCCGTCGTAGAGCTTGTCTTCCTCGAACCCTCTTTCCCCGGCTCGAAGCGCGAGATGCTGCACGGCGCCCATGCCATCGCCACGACCCGGACCAGAAATGATCAGCGCCACATGTCCTACCGGCCGGGGCAGATTCACTTGATTCAGCAGAGAGCAAACTTCGGCCGATGTTGTGGCTAGGTCACCGAGAGCCACCGGGTGCCAAATGTAGAAATCAAGGACGACCTCCTGGCCGGCGGGCACCTGCTCAATCAGCGGGAACATGGCTTTTGTGGACTCGGCGAACCGAGGCAACTCCGCCTGCGTGGTGAACAGATGCATGCTCTTTCCCTCGTACTCATAGGTGGCCGATAGACAAGGTTGTCCGTTCAGGTCATGAGAACGCACATCGAGGAGGGTCTGAATCCGGTAGTACCGTCGGGTGATGACCTCGAGCATCAGCTGCCGCATGGTCATCTCCGCCGCGGCAAAACGGCCGGCAAAACGCACCAGGGGTTGCGGACATTCGACCAGCGCGCGGATTCTCTCCTGCCGATCCTCTGTATGAGGATGGGCAGCGAGATAGGCCAAATTCTCTTCCGCCCGCGCATAAACCTGTTTGCGGATGTTCTCGAAGACCGGCTGATCGAAACAGCGATAGCGAAGCTCCCGGGCTAGATCGCTGATGGCGGGAAAGATTCCGCGGGTCAGGACAATGACGCGGTCAAGCAAAGCCCTGAAGGAATCGTCCGCCAGTGCCCGAGAAGTTTCGATGCTCGCCAAGCGTTGCTCAAGGACCTGCAGGAGGAGAGTGACTTGCTGTTCCGCCCGCTGATGTGACTTACAAATCCAGAAAAGACTCTCTTCCAATTCGGCGGTGCGATCGAGTTTCTTTATGCCGTAATGCGCCAGGGCACGGCCGAGAGCAGCCACGAAGGAAGCGGGGAGTCCTTCGCCGTGTGTATCGAGCATATGCAGGTAGGCGAACAAGTAGGCTTCGGAAGTCGGAGATTCCCCTGATGTGGCATCTTCCAACTCCGGTTCGCGGTGGAATAGCTGGCTGATGTCCGCAAAGATCTGGAGAATTTCGTTTTCGTGCTGAGTAATCTCCGGGCCGTCGCCGGCCTCTTCCGTGGAGCGACTCCATGCCGCGATCAGGCGCGAGATGTGCGCAGGGTCCACGTCAAAGCCCAGAGTGAGTTGACGGAGTTCCCGCAGGCAACGAAGGCAGAAGGAATGAGCGTCCTTGCTTCTTTCCGCCGATGGCTGAGGCACTTGGAAAACCACGCTCTCCGATGCAGTGGTTGTTTTCTCGCTGCCAACCGGCTCGATTCGCACAAGTGGTGCGCCGGTGTCCACCTGCACATTCGGCGAGGTCAATACTTCCCGCACCTTTCCCGAGAAGGGCGCCGTGATTTGCATCTCCATTTTCATCGCTTCGAGAACGGCAAGGCGGTCGCCCACGGAGACCAGGTCACCGGGCTTGACGGCCAAGGAAACTACCACGGCAGGCGAGGGAGCGTGAACCACACCGCCGTCGTCGCGGCTGACTCGATGCATGACCCCGTCCACTTCAATAAGGAAGCTGAGGCCTTGCACAACGGAAAGGACGTCGAAGCGCCGCCCGAAGCAGGTGAGCCAGTACTCAAACTCGCCGAGACGGGTGCGTTGAACATCCACACGCGCTTGTTCGGTTTCGACTCGATACTGTTGAGGACCCAAGCGATAGACGCGGAGACGATAGGGCTGTCCCCGATAACGCAGTGCTATGGTGGCACCTACTTCGCTCCGCACTTGTGGCCGTCCACGCAGGGCGGAGGCATAAAACTGAGTCTGTTCTATGGTGAGCTCGGCTTCATAGCTGGCGACGGCCGCCTGAAGCAAGGCTACGTCGGCATTTCTCCGGGAGAGATGCTCGTTCCTGGCCACAAGCCGTTCCATCCAGCCGACGTCGACACTCCCCTCCTGAACTTCCGGGCGGCTTAACAGTTCGAGGAGCAACGATTTGTTGCTTACTCCACCTTTGATCACCACCACACTCTCGCGTATAGCTCGCTTCAGACGGGAGAGGGCTTCAGCGCGGGACTGGCCATGGGCAATGATCTTGGCGATCATGGAGTCAAACTCCGGTGGAACGACATCTCCCTCAGCCACACCCGTATCGATCCGGACACCGGGGCCAGCATGAACCCGGAAGCGCTCTATCGTGCCAGGGGCAGGAGCAAAATCGTTGTCGGGATCCTCTGCGTTCAGCCTGACCTCAATCGCGTGACCGACGGTTCTTGGCGGATCTCCCTCCAGTCGGCCTCCCCGCGCAACATGGATCTGAAGCTTGACGAGATCGAGACCCGTCGTGCATTCGGTTACGGGATGTTCCACCTGCAAACGGGTATTCATCTCCATGAACATGAAACAACGGCTTTCCGGTTCGTACAAGAATTCGACTGTGCCCGCGTTGTGGTAGCCCGCGGCGCGGCTCAAACGTACGGCAGCACTGCGCAGTTCCTGATCGAGTTCCGGAGAGAGCGCTGGAGAAGGAGCTTCTTCGAGAATCTTCTGGTGGCGCCGCTGAATGGTGCAGTCGCGCACGCCGACAGCCCAAATGGTTCCAAAGCTGTCGGCAATGATCTGGACTTCGACGTGCCGCGCATTCGGGACAAGTTGCTCCATAAAAATTGTGGGATCGCCAAAAGCCTTATGAGCTTCGGCTCGAGCGCTTTCAAAGGCTCTGGCGAGATGAGCAGAAGAGTTGACAAGGCGGATGCCGTGACCTCCGCCTCCGGCCGTGGCTTTAATCAGCAAGGGATAGCCCAGCCGCTCGGCGTGACGCGCAGCATCGTCAAGGGTCTCTACCGGACCGCCACTCCACGGGGCAATCGGAATTTGTTCCTGCTGGGCAAGTCTCTTCGAAGAGATTTTGTCTCCCAGGCGCCGCATGACGTCGCCATCTGGACCAATAAACACGATTCCCATCTCTGAGCACAGGTCCGCGAATGCCGCGTGCTCGGCCACAAAGCCCCACCCAACCCAGACCGCCTCCGCGTGCGCCGCCTCCAACGCATGAGCGAGTTGCTGATAGTCCACATAGCTACTCTTTGACTGTTGGGTGATCGGATCAACGCTGAGAGCGCTGCCAAGGCACACAGCCTCGTCCGCTTCCCGGACGAACATCGCGTTGCGGTCGGGCTCCGTAAAAAGCGCAATCGCATAAAGCGAAGTTCCCTGTTCGTGATTATATTCCCGCACCGCGTGGATAAAACGCATGGCCGCTTCGCCACGGTTCACGATGGCCACACGTTGAAAATCGTGCCGCATATGGCCTCCAGTCTGCAAACCCGGCCTCAGGAGGGAAGAGTCCTTACCCTACAACGGCTTGCAGTGCTTTTAGTGGCTCGGCATCCACACCGTTCGAGAGCGCAACCGTGCGATAACCAAGCAACTGAAGATATTGATTCCCGTTTTCATCCACTACTTCCGCGTCGAAGACGGTCCCCTCTTCTCTGGGCGTAACTATGGCATAGAGATTCGTGAGCGCCGTCTCCGCCGTTCGAAGCAGGGATACACGCCCAATTTCCAGAGGCAATCCCAAACGACCTAGCGCGCTCATCTCCCACAACCCGGAGGTCTGGAAACAGAGTTCGATCAGTCTCGGCTCGATCACGGTCGCCTCCTCTGGCGGAACATGGTTAGCAGGCAAACTCGCTGGCATTTTGCCTACGATACGATCGCCGTCCCACCAGGCCTGCTCCAGCACCTGATAGGCGGGCCCATGGAAATAAAGATGATAGATATCGCCGGCGGCGATGATGGAATGGGCAGGCGCGCCGGGGAGATTTGATGTACGACCTTGCTTTGCGTGCTTTGTTAGCCGGACACGGGCCGTGAAGTGAGTGGTCACTTGTGGGTCGGACTGGTTCAGGAGCTTTCGCGAGCCGCGCAATTGGCAATCCGCGACCACCGCGTCACCTTCGGGATGAAACTGCGCGTGAATGGTCAGGGAGCGCGGCTCGTGCCTGTAAAACTTGAACGGGGAGAGGAAGTGCACGTCCTCAACGGCCTCGACCTGCCAGCCAGGAAGGGCCCACAAAGCCGCCTCCGCGAAGGCTTCGACCCCCATGACCCCAGGCAGGACGGGAGTGCCTTCGATCTGATGGTCGTACAAGAACGGTTGGATCCTCGGATTCAGCAGGGTCTCCACGGTCAGGCCGCTGTAGAGGCCCATCCCAGAGATTGTCCCGATCATAGGGCCCTGCGAGGGCTTGCGCTCACGCTTGAAAGCTTCCGCCAAGTTCGGATCCAATCCGCCCGTGGCATCCCATTGATTCATCAGGATTCCGAGGCGCCCGCCGACAACCACTTCGCCGCGGGTGGCGCCAGCGGTGAGTTCACGCCGGATGAGTGGAATGCCCGCTTCGGGCGGCAACATGTCGATTCCGGCGAGTTCCATCATTTTGGGAATGGAGCCACGGGTAGCCATCCCGATGCCGCCCCAGGCAGTCCAGTCAATCACGATCGCGCGCGTGGACGGACGAGTGGTGCGGAAGCTGGAGGTGAGCTTGCATAGGAGATCGTTTGCGGAACTGTAGTCTGTCTGTCCCGCGTTGCCGAAGCGACCGGCGATGGAGCTGAACGCTACCGTGGCGCCGAGCGGCATATCGCCAATAGCATGCAGAAGATTGAACCAGCCGTCGCTTTTCACATCAAAAACGAGGCTGAATTCGCGAGGATCTTTATCGGGCAGTATGTGGCTCTTTTCCATCCCAGCCGCATGCAACAAAACATCAATGTGGCCGTAACGCTCACGGACGTTTTTGACAACCTTGGCGACCGCCGGTGGGTCGGTCAAGTCGACCGAGAAATAGTGAACAGTGCCACCCGCGTCTTCGACCGAGTCGATTGCGTTGCGCGCTGCTACAGCGCGTTCGAGGGAGGCCAATTCCCTTTCCACCAGAGCCGGTGTGGCCCGTTCGCCGCGCGCCTGGATTCTGGCGAACAGCTCGCGCTTGAGGCCATCTTTGTCCTCGACAAATCGCTTGAGGTCCGGATCACCCCGTTTGGGCTCGGGCACCAAATCGAGCAGGTAGAACGCGCCACCGGTGGCGGCGGCAAGATCCGCGGTGATTGCAGAAACTATGCTTCCTGCGGCACCGGTGATCAAAAAAACGGAGTCCTCGTTCAGTTGCATGCCCGGTTGGCCATCGACCGCCGGCTGCTCGTCGAGTCCGATAGTCCAGCGCAATCCGTTCTTATAGCCGATTTCGACTGCCCCTGGATCGCGTAGAGTTTCCTCGATCAACAGCCTGGCAATTTCTGGCGCCTGAGATTCCGTTGCGAAATCTACGGCTTTTACGAGCGCTTCGTTCCGTTCCCGTTTGTACGTTTTGGTGAAGCCGACTACGGCGCCGCCGAGCGGCGCGACAGCGCCAGCGTCGTCATAGCCATGTTGACCGCCGAGTCGCGTTGCGGACACAAGGAACGTGCCTGGGGCACCAATCTGGTCATACAAAGCACGCAGGCAGGCGTAGAGCAACTTGACGCGCACGCGAAGCGATTCATGCCAAGCCGGCAGATCCATCTCACACAGTTTGCCAACCGCGTCCAGAGCGGGCAGCCAATAGACTCCTTGGAAGGGAGTCCCGTTCATCCAGTTCTTGAGCTGGTTTGCCAGCTTCTCCGCATCCCAGGCTTGTTCCATTCGGAAAACTTCCAGACCCTTGGCCTGGAGTTGCTGGGTTAATGCATCTGCGACGCCAGCTTCATCCGGCATGACCAGGATGCGTTGCGCAGGGGCGAGCGTTACGCCGGTTAGCTTGCAAAGATTCAGCGAGGGGCGCAGCCTCGGCACAGGAACGCGACGAGGAACTGCATTTGCCGCGTCCAAGGAGAGAGGAACGGGTCGCCGGCGCGTGCATGTCACTGGAACTGCAGGCAAAGATGGAGCTAGCTGCGCCGTTGTGTGCGGTAGGCTTTCTGCTGCTTTTGCAGAGGCTGATGGAGGAGCAGAAACTTCCGCACGGCCGGGCAGGCAATCCTTTGCAAATTGAATCACGCGGGCCAGGGTGGAGAAATCCCGTAGCTTGAGATTCTCGTCTCTCGGGATGTTGAATGCCGCGCGAACCGAAGCGAACATTTCCGCCTGCTTGACTGTGTCGATGCCGAGGTCTGCTTCGAGATCGAGGTCGAGGTCCAGCATATCTTTCGGGTAGCCGGTCTTCTCCGCCACGATCTCCAGGACTTTTTCCTTGATGGCGTGGTCGGAAGGTGAAGGCGCAGGAGCCACCGGTTGCGTCATAGCCGCGACTGGTGCTTCAGCCGCGGGCGTGGGTTGAGGCTGGGGCACACCGGCCAAATCGGGACGCTTTTCATAGACGAAACGGATGACATGGGCGAGGGTCGGATAGTCGCGGAGCTTGCGGTTTTCGTCACGCGGAATGTTGTAGATCTCGCGGATGGCAGCAAACATTTCAGCTTGCTTGACGGTGTCTATACCCAGGTCAGCCTCCAGATCGAGAGCCAAATCGAGCATTTCGACGGGATAGCCGGTTTTTTCTACAACCAGGGCGAGGATGCGATCCTTCACGGAGCTGACTGCAGCAGGCACTTCCGGTTGCGGGGCGGGCGTTGGATCTGGTCTGGCTGCATCTGCTTTTGGTTTTGCATCTGTGGCGACTGGAGCTGGAGTAGCCATTTGTGGCTGCCTCGCCGGGGCGACGAGAGCTGCTGTCGTCAAATCCGGCCGGTTCTCATGTACGAATCGAATGACATGGGCAAGCGTTGGATAGTCGCGGAGCTTGCGGTTTTCGTCGCGCGGAATGTTGTAGATCTCGCGGATGGCGGCAAACACTTCCGCCTGTTTGACTGTATCGACCCCGAGGTCTGCCTCAAGGTCCAGCTCGAGGTCGAGCATGTCGGCAGGGTAGCCGGTTTTTTCGGAAACGAGGGCAAGCACACGCTCTTTCACTCGATCGGTTTCAGCTGCGAGATTTGGCGGCACCGACTTTGCCGGCTCTGGTGCGGCCGCGACAGCAAGCGGCACGACCTTAACCTCAACGGAAACGCGGGGTGTCTGCGGGACTTCGGAGCGGGCAGCCGCTACTGCGGATTGCTTCTTCTGTGTTTCCGGCACGGATACATTCCGCACGGGCGCAACGATTTTTTGCGGCTCCGGAGCGGACTCGGCGGGACGATCTGCGACCTTCTTATCCTGAACCCGCAAGGTGCGATGCACGACTTCAAGTTCCGCAGCGTGCTGCGTGGCAATGCGGCTGAGCCATAAGTTCCATGCGGTTGCGTCATCAATTCGCGTGGCGTAGCCCAATGCATTCGGATTGGGACGCATGCCATCCGCTGTGGGGAGCCAGTGGTAGAGGGTCATGCTGATTTGCGAACCAAAGCCCGCACCTAGGCGCAGCGCATATTCGATGGGATACACGCCTCCCTTCGACAGGTTCAGAGCGCCGAGTTCGGGATCCACTTCCTTGAAGTTCGCGACTGGAGGAACATATCCGGTTTCCAGGGATTTTACCGCGACGACGTCTTCAATGCCTGTGCCCATGGCATGGCCCGTAAAGCCCTTGGTGTTGGCGATGACGATCTGGTCGGCGGCGTCGCCAAAGACGTTGCGCAGGGCAAAGATCTCGGCGGAGGCGCTGCCGCCGCGCGCGGGGGTGTAGGTTTCATGAGAGACGAATACAGTGCGGGAAGCGATCTGCTTTCGAGAAATACACGAGCGTGACTCCGCCTGAGCAACGAGATTTTCCATCACCTGACCGATGTGCTGCACGTCGAGGCGGGTGCCATGAAAAGCGCTGTTTGCCGTGGATGCGCTTAACACTTCGCAGATCGGGCGGATTCCGCGCTCTTTTGCGGCTTCCGCGCTTTCCACCACGAGAGAGGCAGCGCCCATGCCCACGATCAAGCCGTGACGGCGGCGGTCAAAGGGTGTGGCAGCTTCTTCGACGACGCCATCAGTAGCGGCAGCTCCGCTGGCGAGGAAGCCAGCACCCATCCATTCCATCAGATGGTCGGAGGTGATGTCGTCCGCGGAGACGATGATCACGCGATGGCAGCGTCCGGCGCGTATCCAGTCTTCGGCGAGCGCGACGGCTTGCGTCGTGCTGGCGCACGCGGCGTTGACTTGCGTGTTCGGCCCGCGAGCCCCGATAAATTCGGCGAATTGGGAGTGGCCCATGGAAAGGGTCCGAAGCAAAAAGCGGCGATCAAAGATGTACGGTTCTTTCTCGATGCAGAGACGCAGCTCACTGATCTTCCGTTCGATCTCCTGAACAAGCGGGGAATCTCCGTTTCCGTTTTGCGCACGCGCGCGCAGGCCTTCGAGCGTCGCCAGTTCTTCGCGACGCTCATGATCCGTGTAATAGCGGGCCATTTCATCGGCGAAGGAATCGTAACCAGGGAAAGCCGAGGCAAAGATCACGCCGGTATCGTCGCGCAGGGTTTCCGGCAAGCCCCAGCGATCCGGTAACTGTGTTCCCTTGCTGGTGGTCTTGTACCGCATGACCAGAGGGATACCCGCATCACGGAGCGCATCGAGGCCAGCGGCGATGGCAAGGCGCGTGACGCGGTCGAGGGCGGCAACACGCTCGGCAGGAACGCCAAACTCGTCTTCCAGGCTGAAAGCGCCGCCGCGGCCCGCCAGCTTAATTACATCCTCCACATTGGTGATCGTTTCGAAGGTGGGCCCGCCGTTGTCGCTCTTCACCAGACGCGTGATGTGCTTATCCAGCATGGCCTCCCGCAAGCGAGGGGGAATCAAATCGATGAATTGATCGCCATGCAGGATTCGCGAAACGTTGGCATCGTCAAAGATGCGGTCAGTTCCAGGCAAGCCGAGAGATGCGCCCGTAACCACTACCGAAGTGCTGACGGGAATCCCATTCTTTCCGTGCAGCAGTTCCCAGCCACGCTCGATGGCCTCAGCAAATATGTGGCCCAACTTGGCGTAACGATCGCCGTTGATTGCGGCTGCGGGCACGGTGGACGCGGCCAGTGCTGGTTCCGGCCTAGCAGATTCTTGCGGCGATTCCGTTTGGGGAGGAGCATCGTGCGATTGTGCCGGGAAATCGTCTGACACCAGAATGGTAGCCTCGCTTGTGCCTCGGCCCAAACCAGCAGCGTACAGGCCGCACAATGCCTGATTGAAGGCGGCGAGGTCAGCGATCTTCGGATGGTTGGTGAACAACGCGAGCACATCGCCGCGCTCTCCGAGGACGTCTTCGGCAAATCCCTGCAACGCTTTCTTCGGTCCGACTTCAACGAACACACGCGCGCCGGCCGCGTGCAGCGTCCTGAGCCCTTTTACAAACTGCACGGGAGAAGCAACTTGCTTCGCCAGGATGTCCAGCATTTGCGGCACAACGTCCGTCCCGGTGGGGTAGAACTCACCATTCACGTTCGCGACAATCGGCACACGGGGCGATTGCAGATGCAAACGCTCGAGTGTCCGCCGCAAGGGTTCGCTCGCAGGAGCAACGATGGAGGTGTGGAAGGCGTGGCTGACCGGCAGCGGTACAACGTTATATCCGGCCTTCAGGAAAATCTCCGAGGCCTGTTCCACGGCATCGCTTGCTCCGCCGATGACGGCCTGATGACCGCTGTTGATATTCGCGATGACAACGTAGCCATCGACGGTCGCGAGGATTCGCTCGATCTCGCCAATGGGCGCGAAGACGGCGGCCATGCGGCCGTTGTCTTTCATGGAGACGCGAGTCATTTCGCGGCCGCGCGCGCTCACCGCTTCGAGCGCATCCGCAAAGGGCAGAGCACCCGAGGCGACCAGCGCTCCGTACTCGCCGAGGCTGTGGCCCATAGTCATGTCCGGCTGAATCCCGTAGGCGGCGAGCAGACGAGTCAGCGCGAGGTCGGTGGCAAGGACGGCCGGTTGCGTGATGGCGGTCTGGCGTAGATCTTCTTCGGCCTTGGCGACAGCAGATTCGTTGGACTGATTAACGAAAACAAATTCGGAAAGCGGCTTGCCCAGCAGCGGCTTCATGATGCGATCCGCTTCGACGAAAGTTTGCTCGACGATTGGTTCCATGGCACGCAGACTGTCGAGCATGTTGACGTACTGGGAGCCTTGACCGGTATAGAGGAAGGCGACCTTGGGGGCGGAACCGCTACCGCGAAAGATACCTTGTGCGCGCAGGACCTTCCACACTGCGGCCTGGCTTGCAGTCAGTGCCTGAAGCGCTTTCGTGCACTTCTCGGCCAGATCCTTGGCGTCGGTGTAGTCGATTGCCAAACGTTCAGCGGAGCGGAGATCGGATTCTCTAGGCGGCGCGGGTGCAGGAGCACGGCCCGCTTCCGCGTCCTCCTGTATGGACTGCAGGCGTTCTGCTAGCTGGGCGACAGAAGCCGCGCCAACCAACAACGCACCGCGCAAGGGCACCTTGTGTGAGTTTTGCGATGGGGCGGCTCCGGCAAACACGACCTCGTGGTTTTCCGTGGCCGTTGGGGCGGCACTTGCCGCAAACAAGCGCTTTTTATTGCCGGTAATTCTGTGCGGAACGTACTCTTCGAGAACCGCGTGGAAGTTGGTGCCACCGAAGCCGAATGCGCTAACGCCGGCGCGCCTTGGAATGTCCGGAGGAACCGTCCATGGTTTCAGCGTGGTGTTGACGTACAGAGGCGAGTGGGCGAAATCGATATCCGGGTTCGGATGTTCACAGTGAACACTGGGCGGAAGCACCTTGTCACGCAGCGCCAGCACCGTCTTGAGCAATCCGGCCGCGCCCGCAGCTCCCTTCAGGTGTCCGAAATTCGACTTAACTGATCCGAGGGCTACCGAGGCCAGCGGAAGATGAAACTCGTTGAGTATACCGGCCATGCTTTGCACTTCGACAACGTCGCCCACTCGGGTGGACGTGCCATGGCCTTCGATATAAGTGGCCGTCGCAGGAGACAACCCGGCATTTTTCCAGGCGCGCTCGATACTGAACTTCTGGCCAATCGGATTCGGCGCGGTAATGCCTTTGCCCTTGCCATCGCTTGATCCGCCCATGCCACGAATAACGGCATGGATTTTGTCACCGTCGCGCTCCGCATCGGCCAGGCGCTTGAGCAAGAAGATGGCTGCACCTTCGCCCATCACAAAGCCGTCCGCACCCTCCGCGTATGGGCGTGTACCCGTGGCCGAGAGAGCGCCAATCTTGCAGAACTTCACAAACGTGGGAGCGCCCATATTGCGGTCGATGCCGCCAGTGATCACGGTGTCGAAATCGTGTTCGATCAGTCCCTCCGCCGCGGAATTAATGGCTGCCATGGCGGAAGCACATGCGGCGTCCGTAACGAAATTCGGGCCATGGAAATTGAAGATGCTCGCGATTCGTCCCGCGATGCAGTTGGCCAATTCGCCAGGCATACTGTCTTCGGTGATCTCGGGGAGGCGCTTGCTCATGCGATCGTGCAACTCGGAGGTGATGCTCTGGCGCACAGCCTCCGGCAGCGCCTCGAAACTGGCGCTGGCTTCCAATTCGCCCGCATATTCCGGGAAGAAGACACGCAACGCGGTGAGGTAGTGTTTTTCTCCGGCCATGGCGTTTCCGAGAATCACCGCGGTGCGGTCGAGGTCCAAGGCTCGCCCAGGATAGCCGTAATCCTCGAGCGCCTCACGCGTGCAAGCAATGGCCCACTTTTGGGCTTCGTCCATGGCGTCGACGACGCACGGCGGAATCGGCAGATGCCATTTGACGGGATCCCAAGCGTAGTCGCGGACCCAGCCGCCGATTTTCGAGTAGGTTTTGTCTGGCGCGCTGTGATCGGGATCGTAGTACCGGGCAGGGTCCCAGCGGCCTTTGTTGACTTCGGTGATGCTGTAGCGCCCATTCTTTACGTTATCCCAAAAAGCGAGGACGTTGCGCGCATCCGGGAGGATGGCTCCCACACCGACAATTGCAATCGCACGATGAGCTGTGTCTTCCATGATGGCGCTCCTTCTCAAATCGCAGGGGTCGAGCCTTCGGGGGAAGGAATGACCCCATTTATTCCCGTCCTTATGCAGCAGCGAGCCCCGTGCGCTTCACGGAGCGGTCGTAAAGTACATCGGCAACAAAATCCATGTCAGAAATCAGGCCCGCCTGCTCACGATGAATCGCAGGCAGTCCGAGACTGGCTTCCAGAGCGGGCAGTTCTGCTTCCTTTGCGCCCCCCGCTCCTACAACCCAGCGGAGCCCGTCCTGCCCGACTTTGAGAGCCGCTTCTCGGGCAAAGATCCGGCTAATTGCCGCAAGAGAAGCTGCTTCGAAGCGGTCATTGGTTTTTTCGTGGAGCTTGCCTTCGGCCATGCGAGCGGCGCGCCGAGCCAGGCAGCCGGCGCTTTCGGCATAGGCGATCAGTTCTCCGAGGCGCAAGAGAATGTGCTGTTAACGGGTGAGGCGCGCAACCCGCGCTCTCTCCATTACTTCCGCGAGTCCATGCGAAGCCAGTGCGGCGATATTGGCGCCCACGTTCGGCTGGCGGTCGTGCAACTCTTCCTGTGCCTTGGCCAGCTCATGATAATACTGGCCGCGCGTCTTCAAGTGGGACTGCCAGCGGTCCCGGCTGATAGTCATCTCCATGATTTCGGACGTGCCTTCATAGATCGTTGTGATGCGCGCATCGCGCTTGATCTTCTCTACCATGTACTCGTGGGTGTAGCCGTAGCCGCCGAGGGCCTGGATGCTGGCGTCCGCTGCCATGTTTCCAGCCTCGGTTGCCATGTATTTCGCAATCGCGCCTTCGGTGTTCAAACTTCCTTCGCCGGCGTCAATGCGCTCCGCCGTTTCTTCGATGAAGGCGCGGCTGGCTTCCAAGCGAGCCACGTGCGGCACGATCAGCTTGTGGGTGTAGCCTTGCTTTTCGGACAGAGGAGCACCGGCCTGGATCCGCTTGGTGGAATACGGAATGGCGCGATCGAGCGCGGCCCAACCGGATCCCAGGCCGAAAGCAGCCACCATAAGCCGCGTATAACCGAAGACGGCTTGAGCCTGAATCAGGCCCTGGCCCTCCACACCGCCAAGGAGACGGTCGGCATCGACATAAACATCATTGAACGCTAAAGCAGCCGTGTTGCTGAGGCGAATGCCGTGCTTGTCTTCGGGTTCATCGTGAGTGAACCCCGGTGCACCTTTTTCGACCACAAACCAGCTTGGACCACCGGGTGTGTTTGCCAGAACCGAGTAGGCATCGGCAATGCCGCCATTGCTGATCCACTGCTTGCTGCCGTTGATCCTATAGCCGACGATGCGGCCCTCTCTCTCGACACGGTCCGCGGTGGTGCGAAGCGCGCCCAGATCGCTGCCCGCTTCGGGTTCCGTGGCACCGTAGGCAAAGAGCAATCCCTCTTCCGCAATGCGCGACAGCCAGAGCTTCTTCTGTTCGGGCGTGGCGCCGACGGTGATGGGATCGCTGCCGAGGAAGGTGGCCAGCACCGAAGTGGCAATACCCAAATCAATGCGCGCCATCTGTTCACAGATGACGTACACATCGAACGCACCTCCGCCTAAGCCGCCGTATTCTTCGGGAACGAACAGGAGCTGAATGCCCAGTTTGTCCGGACTGCACATGTGGCGGACGATTTCCAACGGGCATTCGTCGCGATCATCCAGGTCGCGAAGAAGTTCATCCGGCAAGCGCTTTTTTGCGAAGTCGTGGAGTGATTTCAAGCTTAGCTTCAACGTTTTTTTCGCGATCATTGCCAATGCCTCTCTTTCACCGATGGGAGGAAACGCTTTCGCGGATACGGTTTGTCAGTTCGGGGAGGAATTCCAGGAGGTCGTCAATGATTCCGATATCGGCAACCTGAAAAATCGGAGCCTTCGGATTCTTGTTGATGGCCACCAGAAATGGGCTGCCCTTGATGCCCGCAAGATGCTGGAAGGAGCCGCTGATCCCGCAGGCCATGTAGATCTTGGGCTTGACGGTCTTGCCGGATGAGCCGACTTGACGGCACTTCTCCAACCATTTGGCGTCCACGACCGGTCTCGAGCAACTGACCACCGCCCCCATGGCGTCCGCTAACTCCTGAGCAATGGCCACGTTGTCCTTTTCCTGAATGCCACGGCCGATGGAAACGAGAACCGGCTCTTTGCTGATGTCGACGTCGCCAGCCTCAGCAACAATGGTTTCGACAAAACGCCGCTTTGAAGGTAGGGCACCAACGGCGGCGGATTTGTCTACCACTTGTCCATTCAACGCAGGGATTTCCTGCGGCTTGAATGCCCCGGGGCGAATATTCAAGACCGCGCCGGAGGAGATATCGCAACGCACATGCGCGCTAATCTGGCCGCCAAATTCCTGGCGCACGAGATTGAGGAACGTCCCGTCTGTCCCCTCGATGTTCACGACATCGGAGACATAAGTGACGTTCATTTTTATGGAGAGACCCGGGGAGAGATCGATTCCGAAGTGATTGTGCGGCAGCAACAAAATACAACCAGCGGGCAAAACGTCGACCAACGCTTTGCGCACCAGTTCCGCGTTGGGATAAGCGAGACTTTCGTTGGCCACGCGCCAGATTTCGGCGTAGGAATCACGGAGGCTGGTGCACGCCGCGTCAATCTCCGGACCGAAACCGATGAGGATGGCGGTTGGGGACGCGCGGGAATCAATCTTTTTTGCGACGGCCACCAGTTCGGTGGCAGCGTCGTCCGGCACGCCACTTTTCTGTGGGATGTACGCGAAGATTCGAGACATTATTTCAATCCCCCTTTTGCCCTTAACAATTCGATGAGTTTGTCTACAATCTCTTCCCGCTTGCCTTGCAGGATTTCGGCGCCTTTGCCAGCAGCGGGCACGAAATAGTCCGTGCGCTTCACTCTTGCTCCGGCTTCCCCGACGGAGGCGGCATCCACGCCCAGCTCCGAAAGGCCAAACGTGGGGATATCGATGGAAGCTACCTGGCGGATGCCTTTCATGCCGACATAGCGTGGTTCATTGATGCCGGTTTGAATCGCAAGCACGCAGGGCAAGTCGATTTCGCTCACCTCTCTGTTGCCACTCTCGATTTCGCGGCTGATCTTCAGTTTTTTCGAATCGACTACCTGGATGGAGTTCACGAGCGAAGCGAAGGGATAGTCGAGCATGGCGGCGAGCATTCCGCCGACCTGCGCCCCGCCATCCTCCGCCTGCACACCGGTGAGAATCAGATCGTAGTGATTCTTCTCAACGTAGGCTTTCAGGATGGTCGCGATACCCTTGCCGTCGGACCCGCAAAAGGCTTCGTCCGAGATGAGGGCGGCTCGGTTGGCGCCCATGGCCATTTCGCGCCGCAGAATCTCCTCATCGTCTTCATTGCCGACGGTGACGACCGTAACGTTTCCGCCCTGCTTGGCGACGATCTGGAGCGCTTCTTCGACGGCGTAGTTGTCAGCCTCATTCACCGAATAGACCAGGTCATCGCGCTCGATGTCATTTCCTGCGCTATTCACCTCAATTTCGTTTTCCGAGGTATCGGGCACCCTTCTTGCACAAACTAGAATTTCCACGTTGATCCTCCCATCCTTGTCCTGGTTACGAAATCAGCGACCCGCTACTGCGACCAACCCGTCGGGCTGCCTGGTTTCCGGCCCTTGCTCCTTCATGTGTTTTTCGACCAGTTCCGCCAGATCGATGGCGCGCATCTTCCCTTCCAGCCCCGCGACCTTAATTGCATCCTCAATATTCACCATGCAGTAGGGACAGGCAGTCACGATCACATTGGCGCCTGCTTCTTCCGCCATCCTGACCCGCAGAACACCCATCCTTTGCTCTTCTCTGGGTTCGTAGAACAGCATCAGTCCGCCACCACCGCAGCAGAAGGAGCGATCCCGCGAGCGCTTCATCTCTACCCTCTTCAATCCGGGTATCGCGTCCAGAACATCGCGAGGATTGTCGTAGACCTGGTTGTGGCGCCCGAGGTAGCAGGGATCGTGGTAGGTGTAGACATCGTTCTCGGTTTCAACCCTCTTCAGCTCAAGCCGGCCGCTCTTTATTTCGTGGGCTATAACCTGGCTGATGTGCTCGACCGTGGGCAGGTTCTTGTAGTCATGTTTGAGTGCATTGAACGCGTGCGGGTCGGCAGTGACGATTTTCGACGCACCGGTTGAGTCGATTGCGTCGGCATTTTCATCGCGCAACATTCGGAACAGCGTTTCTTCCCCGAAGCGACGCACCTCGTGGCCACTGTCTTTTTCCTTTGTCCCCAGGATTCCGAAATTGTGTCCGCAGCGGCTGAGGATCCTTGCGGTCGCCCGACCGATTGATTGCATGCGGTCATCGTAGGAAGTGATGCTATCGACAAAATACAAAGTGTCGGCAGTTTCGCGGCCGTCGAGTATCTTGACCTCGCAGTGGTCGCGGAACTCCTTGTCCTTGGTCCATTCGGCCCTGTTCTTCTCCAGCTTGCCGTAGGGATTGCCACGCGTCTCCAGGGCTTTCAAGGGTTTTTGAAGAGTTTGCGGAACGTTGCCGTCGTCGATCAGGCCCCGGCGCAGATCCACAATCTTGTCGATGTATTCAATGAGCAGAGGACATTCTTCCTCGCAGGCGCCGCACGTTGTGCACGACCAGATCTGGTCCTCGGAATAGAGGCCGCCGACGAGAGGCAGGTTTCCATCAGACGGCGCGAACACCGGGTAATGCTCGAAGCAATACTCTCTGGCTTTGACCGTAACGAATCGGGGAGACAACGGTCTGCCGACAGCGTTGGCGGGGCAATTATCCGAGCAGCGTCCGCAATCGGCGCAGGAGTAGAAATCGAGTATGTGCTTCCAGGTAAAGTCCCCGAACTTCTTCACCCCGAAAGATTTCAACTGGTCCACTTGCGCCTCGGACAGCCCCCATTTCACGGGCTTTACCGTGCCGCGGTCGAGCTTTGCGAAGAAGACATTGAAGAGAGAGGTCTCCACATGGAACTGAATTCCAAAAGGCCGGTAGCAGAGCAAGAAGTAAAACGTGAGTTGGTGCAATAGGTAAGCGCCGCAGTAGAGGCTCCAGAGCGTGGAGTAAGACGCCGATGCAAGAGCCCTTGCCATGAACCAGGGCAGTGAAAACACCGCAGGAAATTCGGATACGCCTTGTTGCAGCAGGTTGGCCGCCTTACTGGCTTCGTGGAGGCTGTCTGCCACCATTAAGAGAGCGATTAGTCCGAGGAGGAAAATGGCATCTGCGGGGTGACCTTTACCGTATTGAGGCGGGACAGCATAGCGCGCAGGCTTGAACACGATCCGGCGAACGGCCGCCACAATCATGCAAAGGAATACGATGGTCGCGGCGTAATCCGTGATGATTTCATAGAGTTGCCGAACAATTCCCTGGAAAGTAGAAACGTCGAAGTCCTGGCCAGCGCCGAAAATAAGGACAGTGAAGGCCCGTATGGCCAGCGTGATGAAGCCAGCAAAAATCAGAATATGAAGAACTCCGGCGCCTGGGTATCGCGGATGTTTCCACTGGCCGAACCAGAACTGCAAAGTCTTCTTCGAACGGAGCCACGGACGGTCAAAACGAAAATCCGGCGCCGCATGAAGGAGCGGGGTGAGGCGCCTGGTCAGGATGTACGCGAAGCAGGTGAGGCCCAGGACGTGGATGGAGAGAAAAAACAACCACCCCGGAATCAACCCGTAGGTGGCCTGGTCCGGAGATGCAAAGCCCACGCCCACGCAAACACAACTTTCTGGGCTCTCCGATTCTCCACACGACGAGGGCGTTTAGAGAGTCTACAGGTTGATGCAAGACCCAGCCGCAAGCCAACAGTTTGTACTTCTCTATGCGATCTCTGTTTTTTCCTGTTCGCAGCCCGGGTTTCCACTGTGCGTAATGGGGTGGGAAAGGGTTCGCTGTCGAACCAATTGCAAAACGCAAGGGGGCAGTTCCCAGGGCTCAGAGAGAAACACATACTCGAACCGGCGGCTCATCTCACACTCCTCGGTTCGCCCAACTATGTTTGCGACGCTATTCTCCTCGGCGCCAAAGAGTAAATGGAACTGGTCACAAACGATTGTGATTTCATCACAAATTGAGCCATGGAAAGGAAACGTACGAAATGCAGCATAACGGTGTAGACAAATTCAGCTGCGCCAGCGTGCTTGAATGCACTTGGGACTGGAGGATGGCTTCCTTGCAGGTTGGGCCCAAGAAGAGATCGTGGCGCGACTTTAAGCCTTAACTGCCCATGACCTTAGCTGGTCGAGCCCGACCTCCCAGCCATCACCTGTAAAGCGCCTGTCGTCCTTCCGGCGCCTTCGGTCCTCGTGGAACCATCTCCTGGCGGCGAGCTTTGGATTGTTCTTGTGGCCACTGGAAGTACCAGGCGTTGCATTGCTGAGTATCACCATGTCCAGCAAAGAGTGATGGTCTTCTTCATCCAAGAAGTAGGCATCCCCTTTGATGAGCTCGGCAACGACGAAAGGAGCGTGATGGTCGCCGATCACAACAGATTCATGTTTGTGACGCACGTCATCCAAAACTTCTTGGAACTTTTCCCCCACAGCGTATGTAGCCAACGCTTCCAGCGTTTCATTGTCCAGATTCTCAAAGTCAATTCCCTTCCTGAGAACGCGTGCGAGCAGGGATGCCGTCATGTGCTTTAGCAGTTCGTAAGGCACAGCGATGGCGTTCGGCGAGCTCTGCTGACCCGCCTCCACGGAATACCAATCGAGTTCTGACATGCGGAACATGGTGGCCAGAGCCTTCCGCACCTCCGAAGCCATTGTGTGCTTGAACTCTCCCCACCTGGCCCTAACTTTGTGGTCCGCTTCTTTCAGCGTTGCACTGACCGTGTCTCGATAGACCTTTCTGACTCTTCGCATGATGGCGTCGGCGTCGTCCCTTGGATCAAAGGGATGTTCGGCCAAATAGCGCTTTCGTGCGTCCTCCCAAAGACGCTCTTCGAGGATTTTCACCGCGGGGTTCGGAAAGAGAACTGAAATCGGTCCCATGACGCACACTCCTGCCTGGGATTTCACTTTGAACCTGAGGTCCCAGGCGCAACGAGTCCGAACTGCGCTAGGGCAGGCAAGGCGATTACTGCACGTGTCCCCATGGGTTGCAATGACTCGCATCACACCGCACAGGCTTCTATTCGTTCCTTCAGCCGGAATGCTGCTCGGGAATTGCGGGGGAGTCGATTTTTTCGATGACGATGGCTTTTGAGCCGCCTTTTGTATAGAGTTTGCCGCGAACCGTCACCATTTTTCCTGCATAAGGCATGAGGCCGTCGTTCTGGCCGGTGGCCGGCATGTCGGCGGAAATGGGCCAATAAATGGTTCCATCCGCGGATTGGATTACCAAAGGCGAGCCGGCTTTGGCGCACTTTGCCGCGCATTCCGAACTTACCGGTTTCTTGAGGTCATTCCTGAAAGTACATGCCGAGTCTATGACATAGCCCTTGACCGTAACCTGCGCCTTGGCACCCGAAGCTTTGTTGGACCCTGTTTCCTGGGCGTCCCCCGGACCATTCAGACTCAGGCCCAGGGCCGCAACGGCAGCCAGCAAATTGACGATTTTACGACTGTGAGCCTCCATAACGTCCTCCCCATCGCGAGGCGCTGGACCGAGCAGGTGAGTTTCAGCCATTCGCGGTGGCGACGAGCTTTTTGACCGGGGCAACTTCCGCAGTGATCTCTGTCCCCTGGTTCGGGGCAGAGTTCACCGTGAGAACCCCGCCGCTGAATCGCAAGCGCTCTCGCATGCTCATCAGGCCAATCCCACTGTAGTGAGCTTGGGGGTCAAAGCCGACGCCGAAATCCTTGACCGTCAAGCGCACCTTCTCAGAATCTTGAGCCAACTGCACGCGGACCTTCTTTGTGCGACCGTGCTTTAGTGCGTTCGCGAGAGCTTCCTGGGCCACACGGAAGAGGCAGAGGCCGGCGTCGGGCGAGAGACTGCCATCGATTTTATCGGCTTCGAATTCGATTTCCAGGTGATGGTTATTGGAGAATTTCCAGCAAAGATCCTTGAGCGCGACCCTCAGCCCACAATACTGCAGGCTTGCGGAGTGAAGCTCGTGAGAGAGTTCATGTATATCGGAGGCGATCGAATCCAACTCCGAGCGCACCTTGCGAAGCAATTCTTCTTCCCGTCCTTGAGGAGATCTGGACGGGAGAGCTGTCTCGTGATCGAGTTCCGAGGCCAGCAGCGCCAGGCGCTGGCCGATGTCGTCATGCAATTCGCGGCTGATGCGGCGGCGCTCCTCCTCTTGGGCCTCGATCAACTGCCCGGCCAAGCGTTGAAGTTCCTGATCCCTTTGCACAAGGGCAGACTCGGCGTTTTTTTGCGCCGTAATGTCGCTGACCATACCGATCACGAGCGGTGTTGCATCCTGGTTCCGGCTGAGAAGCGAGACGCTGATCTGGGCCCACATCTGCGAGCCGTCCTTACGGAAAAACCGCTTCTCCATTCTGTAGCTGGAGCGCAGGCCCTGGCGAAGCTCTTCAAAAAAGGCCATTTCGACCGCCTCGTCATCGGGATGACTGAGGCGAGCACAACTCGAGGTTAAGAGTTCTGCGGCGGTATAGCCGATCATGGCGCAAAAAGCGGGATTGACCTCGAGTATGCGGCCGTCTATGGTCTCCAGAGCAATACCAATTGGGGCCTGCGCGAAAAGAGAGCGGAAGCGTTCCTCGCTTTCCTGGCTGGCCAGTTCGGCATACTTCCGCTCCAGCGCGGCGCCCATCATGTTCGCGGCGATGGCCAGTTGATCGCTGGTGTCCTCGGGCCAGCTTACTTCCTTCGTATACGAAGAGACTCCCAAGACACCCTCGCGCCGCGCGCTGTAGCTTGCCGGAATCAGAAGCAAGGACTTCACGCCGAGTTCAGCAAGAAACTGCTGGTCCTGTCGCCCCTCAGGCGGGAAGTCCTGCAGGCGGCCCACGGCAGCTACTTCGTGCCGAGACAGTTGCTGCGACAGGAAAGGCATTTCGCCCGGCGCGACCACTTTCGGAGAAAGCGGAGCCGGCCTTGCGCAGGCTGTATACATATGCATGAGATCGCCGGTGGCTTCCTCGACTTCATACCAACAGATGCGATCCGCATCGAGCAGCTTGATAATGGAATCGAGTCCCTCAATGATCGTGGCATCGATTTGTTCCAGGGGATTTGCGGCAAGTCTCTCGCCAAATTCGGAGATGCGCTTGCCGAGAAGATGCCGCCTCACCTGACGCACGCGAACCGTGGTTTGCCAACGATGCTGAAACAGAATAAGGAGAACGAGCGCGGCAATGATGACAAACGTCAGAAAGCTCGCCGAAAAGGGCGCAAGAAAAGCGCCGAGACTCTGGAATTGCAGGTCTGCGGACATGGTCGAGCTCCTCTGAGAGGGGAGGTCTCCAAAACCACGCAATCTCAACCGAACAGCCAAACGACTCGGGCCAACGTCGCGAAACTGTAATATATCCAAAAGCCGATTACCACAACATTAAATATTGGCCCCGGCCGATGTGGGCGGTATCTTGTAAGGTTGCAAAAAGGCGCAGGTTAGATGGTGTCCGGCGAAGTTATTTAACAAACCTTAACCTCGAAGAAGCCGGGCTTAAAGTGTGTTCGTGAAGTTTGAAACTTACACAACCTGTCCGCAAGTACAGGGAGTTAGCTCTTCGCCGCACCTGCCCCTGCGCACGGCTGTACAGCGGAGGAATGCCGGATACGCTGGTTCGGTGTGCGGCGAGGCTCGCGCAACTTCTTTCCCACGCTGGTGTTTCATTCCTTAGCTAGCACCCAGCCAAGCCGCACATGCTAGGCAGTGGCAAACCGATGCTTACGTGGAAAGTGAGACGTTCCAAGGGGAATTTCACCATGATGCGCCTGACTAAAGTAGCAGCTTTACTCCTCTTTGTGGTCCTTACGAGCTTGGCTCTGCCTTCGGCCGCGCCCGCACAGATTGCGGTTGGTGTCTCGATTCATATTGGTCCACCTGCATTGCCGGTGTACCCGCAGCCTTTGTGCCCAGGGCCGGGTTACTTCTGGACTCCGGGCTATTGGGCCTATGGACCACTCGGTTACTACTGGGTTCCCGGCACTTGGGTGATCGCCCCGCAACCGGGCTTTCTCTGGACTCCCGGATATTGGGGCTGGGTCGGTGGAGCGTACATATGGCACGCCGGATATTGGGGCCCGCACGTCGGTTTCTATGGCGGCATTAACTATGGCTTTGGCTATGGCGGCGTCGGCTTTTTCGGCGGCGAATGGCGCGGCGGAGTTTTCCATTACAACACTGCCGTGACCAACGTGAATACAACGGTCATTCACAATACCTATGTGAACAATACGGTCATCAACAAGACGACGGTGGTGAACAACGTGAGTTACAACGGGGGGACAGGCGGAACGACCGCGCAACCAACAGTCGCGGAACAGGCCGCGATGCGCGAACAGCACGTTGAAGCAACCACGGCACAAACACAGCACGAGCAGATGGCCCGCAATGATCGTTCTATGCTCGCTTCGAACAACCACGGACAGCCCGCGGTGGCGGCGACTTCCCAGCCGGGCGTGTTCAAGGGTCCGGGCGTCGTTGGAGCGCACTCGGCGAATTTTAGTGCCAACCGAAATATGCAAGCGGATCGTCCGCCGAGCGCCCGGACGAACAACGGTAGCAACTCAAACGGAAACAGGCCTCAACCTGCGATGCACGCAGAGAGCGCTCACGGCAACACAGGCAACGGGAATCCGAACCGGGCAAATCCCGAACAGGTGAAAGCGCAGCATTCAAACAACAACCACCCCAACTCTTCGCATCCGCCGCAGCAGAACCACGAGAACCATCCGCCGGAGCATGAGTCGCATCCAGCGCATGACGGGCACGGGCGGTAGAGAGAAGACTCGACAGCCCCGCAGGGCTCGGGGTCTCGCCTTGCGCTACAAGGCAGTTAGCGGCCGCTCCACCAGACGATGGTCACGCCTACACAGACGATCGCGATACCCAGCCAGCGATTCTGGCTGATGCGCTCACCGAGGAACGCTTTTGCTCCAAAGGCGCCCGCGGCATAACTTAGGGCGCTCACAGGCACGACGAAACTCACATCGCGAAAAGACAAGACGGCAAGCAGGGAGAAAAAGCCCACCGCCATCATGGCAACACCAACCCACATCCACGGCTGGCAAAGCGCACGCAGAACGAAGTCCACGATAGATTTGGGGCCGAAATCGTGAAGCTCACCCATACCTCTCATGGCTCGGCTTACGCACAATTCACCGCCCGTTCCGGAAACAATGATAAGAAAGAAAAAAATGAAAGTGCGCATCGTCAATGCGCTCCATGCGCACGGGGTGAGGTACGGCCGACGATGAAGACGCCGGTGCAGATGATGGCCACCCCCAGCCAACGCAGCGGGGTGATCAGCTCACCCAAAAAGAAGTGGCTGAGAATCGCGACGGTTGCGTAGGAGAGTGAAGTCGATGGCTGGACGTAGCTGTAATCGGCCCAGCTCAAGATCATCATGTAGGCAACGAAAAAGGTGAGCAACGAACCGATGCCCAGCCAAATGTAACCGTTCGAGAGAATTCGAAGAAAAACAGGTAGGAGATCGTTGAAAGTCCACGTGGCGGCCGATCCAACGCCCTTCATGCCCTTCCCGAGCAGAACGCTGCCGAGGGGAGCAAAAATCACGATGACGAAAATCGCTAGATAAGTCTTGAGGTGGAGTCCAGGTCTGGATGTCATGCGGTTGTTTGTATGGCCAAGGAAGTGCCGTTTTGGACGGGCGTCCGAGTAATCCTCTCTGTCTAGCTCCTTATTTAATGTTACTCTAGGAAAGGAACAGCTCCAAACCGGGCTTTGGAAAGCTTCGTTCGCCTGCCGCAATGCTTGTTGCGGTGGAGCCGACGGGAACTTGTCCCCTGTGGGCAACATAGACTCTGGCAATTCGAAAACGGAGCAACCTGCTGGCGAATGCGAACTCGCCATAGACTTGAGGCTGGGGAACATTGAGGATTGAGTACGACTTTTTGCTAGGCATTGCGGCGATCCCCTTCGTCTACTATTTGCTCGCTATTTACAGCACCTGGAAGTACTTCAAGCAGTCGCGACTCGTCTCCCCGAGAGACC
>Ga0187782_10000467_pt1 | contig 27199 bp, 18 predicted proteins | sample 0715_SJ02_MP15_2_FD_132454 | JGI IMG/M metagenome (GOLD analysis project Ga0187782, IMG submission 132454) | Tropical peat soil microbial communities from peatlands in Department of Meta, Colombia - 0715_SJ02_MP15_20_MG | ecosystem: Environmental > Terrestrial > Soil > Wetlands > Peat | place... | reverse complement strand
GGCAGGCGGCGGCGAGGGCGCAGCCCCGAACGCGCCGTCGCGCCAATACCGCGTCGCCGCCCTCTGGCCGAAGCCGGACGCCTCCGGTCGCCGCTGGATCGACTTCCAGAACGACGTCACCTTGAAGGACGTCGCGCTCGCCGAGCGCGAGGGCTTCGTCTCGGTCGAGCACCTGAAGCGCTACACGACGCTCGGCATGGCGACCGACCAGGGCAAGACCTCGAACATGAACGGTCTTGCCGCGATGGCGGCCTTGAGCCGCCGCGCCATCGACGAAGTCGGAACGACGACCTATCGCCCGCCGTTCATTCCCGTGCCGCTCTCGGTGATCGCCGGCCGGCGGCGCGGCGCATTGATGAACCCGCTCAAGCGCCTGCCGCTCGAGGCCGAGCATCGCGCCGACGGCGCGCACTTGCGCGAATATGGCGGCTGGCTGAGGCCCGCCTGGCACGGCCCCGACGACCCGGAGGTCGCGATCGCGCGCGAGGCGAAGATTGCGCGGGACGCCGTCGGCCTGTTCGACGGCTCCTCGCTCGGCAAGATCGAGATCGTCGGGCCGGACGCGGCCAGGCTCGCCGACTTCAACAGCTACAATCGCCTGTCGACGTTAAAGCCCGGCAAGATCCGCTACGGCTTCATGCTGACGGAAGCGGGCCTCGTCTACGACGACGGCGTGACGTTGCGCCTGGCGGAAGACCGCTTCCTTGTCTCGTGTTCCTCGGGGCACACGGCGTCGGTGAGGCAGCGGCTCGAGCGTTGGCGGCAGGATCGTTTCGACGTCGGCCGCGTGTTCATTCATGATGCGACCGCGCATTGGGCCACGCTGACCGTGACGGGCCCACGTTCGCGCGACCTCATCGCCGCCTGCGGCTTCGACCTGCCGCTCGACGATCAAAACCTGCCGCATATGGCCTTCGCGCTGGGATCGTTCGACGGCGCGTCGCTACGCGCGGCGCGCGTGAGCTTCACGGGCGACCGCTCCTATGAGCTCTCCGTGCCGGCGCGAAAGGCGCCCTCTTTTCGCGCGCGGCTGAAGGAAAGGCTCGCCGATTTCGGCGGCAGGCTGCTCGGCCTTGAGGCCGTTTCGCTGCTGCGCGCCGAGAAGGGCTTTCTGATCGTCGGCAAGGACACTGACGGCGCGACGATGCCGCACGATCTCGGCGTGACCGGCCCGCGCGACACGCGCGAGGACGAGTATGTGGGAAAGCGCTCGCTGTTCATGGCGGTCGCCAAGGACGCGGGGCGGCGCCAATTCGTCGGGCTCGCGATCGCCGACTCCGGCGGGCCGCTGGCGACGGGCGCGCATGGGGTCTCGCGCGAGGGCGGCAAGCGGCGCTCGCAGGGATATGTGACGTCGAGCTACTTCAGCCCAACCTTGCAGCTTCCGATCGCGCTGGGCCTCATCGCTGACGGCCGCGCGCGAATGGGCGAGATGCTGACAATTCTGCATTTGGGCGAGGAGCGACGAGCGACCATCGTCTCTCCCACATTCCTCGATCCGGAAGGCAAGCGCCTCTATGCGTGAGATGCAGTGGCCGGCGCCTCGACCGCGCGAGGGGCTGATCATCGAGCGGCCGCGTCTCAGCGTTGAGGCCATTACCGGACTCGGCCACGTGCTGATCTCGGGCGACCTTCAAGGGGCGCTGAACGCGCTGGCGCCGCAGGCCCCGTTGCTTGGGCTTTTTGGCCTCGCGCCAGATGGGCCTTACGCGCTCCGCGTCGCCCGCGACAGCGCGCTTCTCGTCACGCCAGCCCCGATCTTCGTCGATCCGGCGCAGCGAGGCGAATTCTTCGCAACCGCCGTCGACGACGGCTTTGCCGTTCTGACCCTGCGAGGGACCGACGTCGCAGACGTCCTGTCGCAGGGCGCCTCCGTCGACTTCGCCGTCTCATCGCCTTCGGCATGCGTGATGTTCGCCGGATTCCGGACGCTAATCGTAAGGCGCCCCGACGGCGTCAGGCTGCATCTCGAGGCGTCCTATCGCGAGGCGATGCTCGAGTGGCTTGAGGGCGCGTAGACGCCTCCCCACGAGGCGGAGCCGCTATCGTCTCCGCCGCCTTGCTCCTCCCGCCTCGACGAGCGGCTTCGGCTCCGGCAACGCGATCGCCTTGGCGAGGTTTGGAAAGGCGTCGACCTTGTTGGGGATCGCCATCGCGGCGACGAAATGCTCCTGGAAGCGCGGCTCGATCGCCGTCTCGATCTTTTCGACGCCGCGAACGACCCGCTCGATCTCGGCGCGTGAGGAGAGATTGAGCAACGCGATGCGGGCTCCCGTTCCCGCCGCGTTGCCGGCGGCCGCGACATGATTGAGTTCGCAATCGGGGATCATCCCAAGCGCCATCGCGTAGACGGGGTCGATATGGCTGCCGAAGGCGCCAGCAAGGGTTACGCGCTGCGGCGCGCCGGCGCCGTAGCGCTCGATCAGGAGCTTCGCGCCCGCGTAAAGCGCGGCCTTGGCGAGCTGAATGGCGCGCACGTCCGTCTGGTAGACGTTGATTTCGTTCTCGCCCGAATGCAGGCGATAGGCGAACGTCCGTCCGCTGGCGAAGATGCGGGAGGTTCGCTGGGCGAGCGCGCCGTCGACGACGCCGTCGGCCGAAATGATTCCGGCAAGATACATCTCTGCCAGCGCCTCGATGATGCCCGAACCGCAAATGCCGGTGACGCCGATCGTCTCGGTCGCCGCGGCGAATCCCCCTTCGTCCGACCACAGGGGGCAGCCGATCACCTTGAAGCGCGGCTCGAGCGTTTCGCGCTCGATACGCACGCGTTCGATCGCGCCGGGCGCCGCGCGCTGACCGCAGGCGATCTGCGCGCCCTCGAAGGCGGGGCCTGTCGGCGAAGAGCAGGCGAGCAGGCGCGCCTTATTCCCGAACAGGATCTCGGCATTCGTGCCGACGTCGACGATCAGCGTCAGCTCGTCGCGTAGGTACGGGCCTTCCGCAAGCGCCACGCCCGCGGCGTCCGCGCCGACATGGCCGGCGATGCAGGGCAGCGTGTAGACGTAGGCGCCGGGAGCGATCGCCAGCCCGAGCTCGCTCGCCCGCGCCTCGTAGCCGCCGTCGAGCGCCAGCGCGAACGGCGCCCCGCCAAGTTCGGTTGGATCGATCCCGAGAAAAAGATGATGCATGATCGGATTGCCGACGACCGTCGCCTCGAGGATGTCGGCGCGCTCGACGCCGGCTTCTTTTGCGGTCGAGCCAATGAGATCGTCCATGGCGGCGCGGACGGTCTTCGTCAGCTCCGCTTCGCCGCCCGGATTCATCATGACATAGGAGACGCGGCTCATTAGATCTTCGCCGAAGCGGATCTGCGGGTTCATCACGCCGGCGGAAGCCGGCACGTCGCCTGTCGTCAGATCGCAGAGATGAGCGGCGATGGTCGTCGAGCCGATGTCGAAGGCGACGCCGTAAGCGCGGTCGCGGAAGCCTGGGAATATCGCCACGATCTCGCGCCGCTTGCGCACCGCGACGGTGACTTTCCAGGCGCCGGCGCGCAGCGTCTTCTGCAGGCCTTTGAGCACGGCGAGCGAAGCGGTCGCGTCGACAATGTCCCACTGCTCGGCGAGCGCCGTTTGGACGCGGCGGAAGTCGCTTGAGGGGTCGGCCATATCCGGCTCGCGCACCTCGAGATAATGCAGCGTGACGACGGGATCGATCTCGATCGGATGCGCCTCGGCGCGCTTGCGCACGACCTGACGGTGCGCCTGGCTTTCGGGCGGGACGTCGATGACGAGATCGCCGCGGATCTCGGCCTGGCAGCCGAGCCGGCGGCCCGGCGGCAATGCTCCTCGCTTGTCGGCGTAGCGCTGTTCGACGGCGTTCCACGGCGAAACGTGGTCGGCGCGCGAGGTGAGCCCGTGCTTGGCGAATTGGCCCTCGGCGACGTCGATCTGACAGCGCCCGCAAATGCCGCGGCCGCCGCAGACAGAATCGAGGTCGACGCCGAGCTTTCGCGCCGCGGCGAGCACCGTCACGCCTTCGGCAAAGGTCTCGCGCTTGCCTGAGGGCGTGAAGACGACCTTGAAGCTTGGCAAATCAGCCCCGCGCGCGTCGGCGGCCTTCTCGGCGCCCAGCTCCGGCGGCTTCGCCCTCAGGGGCGGGCTCACGGAATTTTCTGATCCAGGCGCCGCAATTGGCGTCGTGGCCCATGACGACGTCGGCGCCGAGGATCGCCTGTAGGTCTTCCGCGTGGAGCGGGTTCATGATGGCGGAGGTCAGCCCCGCGCCGATCATCATCGGCAGGAACGCCGCGCCGAGGCCCCGGCGGTTGGGCAGGCCGAAGGAAAAGTTCGAGGCGCCGCAGGACGTGTTGACCTTCAGCTCCTCGCGCAGACGGCGCAACAGGTAGGTTAGCTTCAGGCCCGCGTCGTTGATTGCGCCGACCGGCATCACCAGCGGATCGACGACCACGTCCTCGCGCTTGACGCCGTGATCGGCGGCGCGCTCGACGATCTTCTTGGCGACGGCGAAGCGCACGTCCGGATCTTCCGAGATGCCCGTTTCGTCGTTTGAGATGGCGATGACGGCGGCGCCGTACTTCTTCACCAATGGCAGCACCCGCTCGAGCCGCTCCTCTTCGCCCGTCACCGAATTGACGAGCGGCTTGCCCTTGTAAACGGCGAGGCCCGCGGCCAGCGCGTCGACGATCGAGGAGTCGATCGACAGCGGCGCGTCGACCGTCTCCTGCACGAGCTTGACGCAGTCAGCGAGAATCTTTGGCTCGTCGGCGAGCGGAATGCCGGCGTTGACGTCGAGCATCTGCGCGCCGGCCTCGACCTGCGCCAGCGCGTCGGCGACGACCCGCGAGTAATCGCCCGCCGCCATCTCCGCCGCGAGCAGCTTTCGCCCGGTCGGATTGATGCGCTCGCCGATCATCACGAAGCGACGATCGAAGCCGATGACGACCTCCTTCGTCGCGGAGGAAAGAACGGTTTCGGTCATGAAATGAACGCTCCTCGCGCCTTGGTCATGCCGCGCCCAGCGTCTCAACCGGCTGCAGCTTGGGGATGAACGAGCGCCGCCAGGGCGCGCGTCCCTTCAGCACCCCTGACTCGTGCACGATTTCGGATACGTAGTGCTCCTGCCGGTAAGCCATCACATGGACGCCGGCGACGCCCTTTTCCTCGCGCAAGGTCCGGATCATCTCGACGCAGATCGCCTTGCCCTCAGCCTTCTGGTCCTTTGCCCCTTCGAGCCGCTTGACGACTTCGTCGGGAACGTGGACGCCGGCGACGTTCGCGCGCATCCAGCGCGCGGTCTTGGCCGACGCCAACGGCCCGACGCCGACGAGAATGAAACAGCGCTGGTCGAGCCCCATGTCGCGCACCCTCGCCATGAAGCTCCTCAGCCGCGGCAGGTCGAAGCAATATTGCGTCTGTATGAACTGCGCGCCGGCGGCGATCTTCTTGGCGAGCCGCTGCGCGCGGAATTCATAAGGGGGGACGAACGGGTTCTCCGCCGCGCCGATGAACACGCGCGGCGGCGTGGTGATCTTCCGTCCCGACTGGAACACGCCCTCGTCGCGCATCCGCTTGATGACGCCCAAGAGCGAGGTCGAGTCGAGATCGAAGACCGGTTTTGCCTGCGGATGGTCGCCGCATTGCACGCCGTCGCCGGTGAGGCAGAGGATATTGGCGACGCCGAGCGCGGCCGCGCCGAGCACGTTGCCCTGAATGGCGATGCGATTGTGGTCGCGGCAGGAGATCTGGAAGATCGTCGAGAAGCCGACGCGGGTGAGCAGCGCCGCGATGGCGACGCTCGACATATGGCAATGGGCGCCAGAACCGTCGGTCGCGTTGACCCCGTCAACCCAGCCCTCGAACACCTGGATGCGGTCGTAGACGTCTTGCGGATCGGCGGAGTCGGGCGGGTTCAGCTCCGCCGTCACCGCGAATTCGCCGCGCCTGAGCACGCGCTCGAGCCGCCCGCGCGACGAGTGCCCTGGCAGATCGACGAGCGGCGCGCTCGGATCGACGCCAACGTCGTGCGGATGGGGCAAGGCTTCGTTCACGGCGCCTCGAGCCCGGCGCGCGCGACCTTCAGCCAGGACGAGCCGCCCTTGAGACGATGGTCGAGCGGCGGCAAGGGAAGCGCTATCCTGTCCCCATGCGCCATCAGCCGGCTGCCTTCGTAGGCCTTCACCCAGACGCACGGCATCTCAGGATAGACCTCGCAATTTCCGTTGGCCCTGACGCCGCCGCAGGGACCGTTGCGCAGAGATTTCGGGCAATTCATCGGGCAGGAGATCCCGGTGGAGGAGAGCACGCAATCCCCGCACATCCGGCAGTCGAAGAGCGTCTCCTTGACCTTCCGCTCGACGAAGGCGACCGGGCGCTCCAGCCGCTCGAAGCCGATCCGCGCCAAGGCGGGCGCGGCGAAGCGCAGCGTCTTGTCGAAGGCCGCATAGAGGCGCTCGAGCGCGCGGGCATGGCGGACGCTCCAATTGCGCCGCCAGACCGAGCGCGCCGGCGGCGGCGGACGTCCGCGCGGCTCGAAGGCGGCGGGCGTGAGCACGGGCAAGTCTTCAGCCCTCGCGGCCGTCATGCTTGGCGAGCACGGCAAGGCGATGCGTGTCGTATTCCGTCTCGAGGCGCGCGGCGGCGGCGGAGGCCTCGGCCTCAAGGTCGTCGCCGCAAGGGGTCGGGTCGCTGCGCCGCCATTCGGCGAGATAAGCGTCTTCGCTCACCGTCCGGGCGTGCATCGCCGCGGCGTCGATGGCGCGAATGAAACGCTCGGAGAGCTCGCGCTTGGCGCTTTGTCGTCCCGCCTTGACGATGACTTGGCTCGGAATGTCGCGCCAATAGATGATGGTCAGCGCCGCCATCCCGCCTCCTCCTTTGTCGGTTCCCGTCGAGCCGCGCGGCTCACGAAGCGTTCAAGACCGCCAAGGCCGGTGAAGCGCCGCTCGAAGGCAAGGCCAAGGCGCCTCGCGGCGTCCTCCGCCTTGGCGTTGGTCTCCGGATCGTCAAACTGCGCAAGGTGCACGATGCGCCGGTAGTTGCCGAAATAATCGTCGCGCAATTGCGGGAAGCGGTCGAGCCCGAGCCCGCGGATGACGAGGCGCTCGAAATGGCGCGCCAGAAAATCGGTTAGGAAGAAGGTGCCGGCTTCCTCTTCCATCATGGCGTCGAAGACCTCGTCGCCCGCGTAGAAGGCGTAGCAGTGCGCGCCCTCGATGCGGTCAACCCCCTCTTCTTTCAGCACGGCGTCGAGCTTGCCGCCTGTGCCACAATCGCCATAGAGGCAAAGAATCTCGTCATAGGCCGCCCGATTCTCACGGATCTTCTTGCGCATGGCCTCCGGGATGCGCTCGGGGCGATTATGCAGCTCGGCGGGCAGGCAGGCGACGTCGAACGCGCCGAGCGGCCCGTCCCGCAAGGCGACAATCTCGCGCGCCAGCGCCCCGCAGGCGATGACGAGCACGCGCCGGGAAGCGGGAACGCGCCTTTCCCAATGCGGCTCGGCCAGCGTCTCGTCGGGAAGGGCGGACATGGGCCTCTTCGCGCTCACTCGTGAAAGCCTCAACCTTCGGGACGACGCCTGCGAACGCTCCCTCACACTCTCGCCGCCGCGCGCGCTTGCGCAGAACCCTGGCGGCGGGCGAGCAGCGTCTTCGCCGTTTCGACCGCCACCGCCGCGTCGCGGCAATAGGCGTCGGCGCCGATCGCCTCGGCGAAGCTCTCGTTCAGCGGCGCGCCGCCGACCAACACGATGTAGTCGTTGCGGATGCCTTTTTCTTTCAGCGTGTCGATGACGACCTTCATATAGGGCATGGTCGTCGTCAGCAGCGCCGACATGCCGAGAATCTCCGGCTGATGCTTGTCGATCGCCTCGAGATATTTCTCGACCGAGTTGTTGATGCCGATGTCGAACACTTCGAAGCCCGCGCCCTCCATCATCATGGAGACGAGATTCTTGCCGATGTCGTGGATGTCGCCTTTGACAGTCCCGATCACCATCTTGCCCATCTTGGGCGCGCCGGTCGCCGCGAGAAGCGGACGCAAGATCGCCATGCCGGCCTTCATCGCGTTCGCCGACATCAAGACTTCCGGCACGAACAAAATGCCGTCGCGGAAGTCGATGCCGACGATGCGCATGCCTTCAACCAGCGCCTCGGTCAGCACTTTGTAGGGCGCCCAATTGCGCCCGAGGAGAATGTGCACGCCCTCTTCAACCTCCGCCTTCAACCCGTCGTAAAGATCGTCGTGAATCTGCGGGACAAGCTCGTCGTCGGGAAGCGTCGAAAGATCCAGTTCGTCATCCGCCATCAGCGCGATCCTTTGGGGGAGATATCCGTGGCGCGCCGTTTGCACGACGTCGGCCTGCGTCACTATGGCGCAAGGGGGGAGACTGTAAAGACATAACCGCGCGCCGCGGTGAATTCGGGAGCGGCGTGGCTCGGGACCGAGCGACTGCCGCAAAAGTCGGGCGGACTTACGGCCGGCGAGCCGGGCGCGCATCGGCCGAACACTCTGTCCCCCTCCCGGCGACCGGGCGGGCGCGCCCGGTTCCTTCAAATCACCGGCGTCGGCAGCGGCCGCCCGGCAAAATGCGCCTCGAGATTGTCGCGCACCAACTGCGCCATCGCCTTGCGGGTCTCGACGGTTCCGCTGGCGTGATGCGGTTGCAGGACGACATTGGGCAGGGCGAGGAAACGCTCGTCGATGCGCGGCTCATTCCAGAAAACGTCGAGCGCCGCTCCGCCGATGCGCTTCGCTTCGAGCGCTTCGATCAGGGCCGCTTCGTCGACGACCGAGCCGCGCGAGACGTTCACGAACAAACCCTCTGGGCCCAACGCGTCGAAGACCGGCGCGTTGACGAGGTTGCGCGTCGCCGCGCCGCCGGCGGTCGTCGCGACCAGCACGTCGCAGGCCTTGGCCAGCGAGACGGGATCGGCGCAGAAATCGTGCTCGGCGGCGGCGTCCTTCGCCAGGTCGCAATAGGCGACGCGCATGCCGAAAGCCGGCGCACGACGGGCGAGCGCGCGGCCAATCCGGCCAAAGCCTAAGATGCCGAGCGTCTTTCCGCTGAGGCTCTTGCCCAGCGGCAGCGGGCCCTTCAGCCACCGGCCGGCGCGGACAAACGCCTCGCCATCGACGATGCGCCGCCAGCTCGCGAGAATGAGCGCAAAGGCCATGTCGGCGACATCCTCGGTCAGCACGTCGGGCGTGTTGGTGACCTTAACGCCGCGCGCTCTGGCGCGGTCGAGGTCGATCGCGTCGAAGCCGACGCCGAAACAAGCGATGATCTCGAGCTTCGGACAGGCGTCAATGAGAGCGGCGCTCGCGCCAAGCGTGCCGCTCGTCGCGATGGCGCGGATCTTCCCTCCGACCTCGCGGAGAAACGCCTCGCGGTCAGCAGCCTGCCAAAGCTTGTACAGCGCGTAGTCTCGTTCGAAGACCGGCATCTCCCAGTCGGGGTAAGGGCCAACCATCAGCACGTCCGGCTTCGCCATGTTTCCTTCCCAAGCGGCGGGACGACCGGTCAGGGCGCGGCCGCCTTGTCGCCGAGTTGGCGCATATTGGCCGCAGCGCGCAATCGGGGGAAACCCCCCGTCGCGCGATTTGCCATTTCCGACTCTCGCAGCGCCCGCCAGAATTCAATAATTTAAATAAAACCCAAATCGTCATCGTTAAGTATTGCCAGAGGATGAATGTAGAGCTATGACAATAGCTAAACCTCAGATTCTGTATACGAGCTGTGATTGTCGTGCTATATTGTTCGGAACGAGCTCTACCTGGGACAAAATTTACCCTTCGGGGGGAGGCGCGTTCCGATTGCGCGCCTATTCAAAGTCAAGACATTTGACTTTTGGTAAGAGCCGCTGAAGACAGTATCGCACGAGTAACTTCCAATATCTTCTAGAGGAGACGGCAATGAGCAGCATCCCAGGCGGCGGCGGAAATCTTTACATCGCTCCCGGCGCAAATGCTTACTACGTCATCACATGGAACAACTCTGGCTGGCAGGGGAATACTCTCATCCAGACTCAGCCGCTCAATACCGGCACGTCATTGACCGTCACCCAAGGCGGCATCGATTTGGATTCGAGTGGTCATTATCAGTTCGACTATATGGTGCACAACAACGGTCCAAATTCGACGTACTTCAACGTTCAAGTGTCGTCGAATTAGCAAGTCTATCCTCAGTGCGTCAAAGGGAGATTCGCCATGAAGATTTCCGCTGTATACGATCCCAACGGTCACGTCATTTCCGCGCAAGAACATCGCGATGGTCACGGCGCGACTGCGACGCTTCAGCTCGTGGCGGGGCCTGGACAACGGCACGCGACGTTCGAAGCGCCGACACAATTCGCCGGCAAGGATTTCGCGGAATTTGCTCACTTGCTGCATGTGAACGTCAAGGCGGCCAACCCGTCTCTCAGCGCCAAGTAAGGCCCATTGTCGGGCCGTCGAAGCCCAGTCATTGAGGCCAGGTACGAGGCGATGACAGCGAGCTGTCATCGCCCTCGTGCTCGGCATCGGCTCGCCGCGCCGATCCTGCTTCTTTCGCGCCGCCTCATTCCAGTCTCACGACGACCGAGTCGACGCTGCCTTTCGCGTCCATCACCGAGACGCGCACGAAACCCTCGCCGTCGGGCTTCCAGGTCGTCTGGCGGCGCGCGTCGGGCGCGCCGACCGGCGCGCCGTTGACGAACCAGGTGAGCGGCAGGGCGCCCCCCAGCGCCTTCAGGGCAAGCGTCGCGCCCCCGGCGCCATCCTTGAGGCCCAGGTCAACCTGCGCGCCGTCCGGCGGATAGGCGATTTTCAGCGCCGGGGTCGACGTGGCGGCGATCGTCTTCGGCGCGTCCTGGCGAAGGTGACGCAGCGGCGGCGGCAAGTCGGCGCTGGCCGCGACGCGCAACACCCCTTTCGGCGCATGGATCAGCTCGATGTCGCGCCCGAGCCTCGCAAAGGCGTCGAACAGGATCGGCGCCGCCGCCTGCCGGCCGATGAGCCCCGGCGTCGGGCCGTTGTCGGGCCGCCCGACCCAGACGGCGATGGTCATGCCGCGGTCGAAGCCGATCGCCAGGGCGTCGCGGAAGCCGTAGGAGGTGCCTGTCTTGAAGGCGATGCGGCCGGAGAGCGAGTTGGCGGGCGGCGGCGCGCCGCGCAGGATGTCCTCGATGTAGAAGGCGGCGACCGGATCGGTGACGCGCCGCGCCTCGATGATCGGCGCTGCGCCGTCAAGCCGTTCGATCAACGCCGGCGCCTCGCCGCCGCGCGCAAGGCCCGCATAGAGGCGCGCGAGGTCGACGAGCGAGATGCCGAGGCCGCCTAAGCCTACGGCCAGGCCGAGCGGCGTATCCTTGGGAAGCGCGATCTCGGCGCCCGCCGCATGCAATCGCGCCAAGAACGCTGGCGGCCCGACGTCGGCGAGCACCTCGATCGCCGGCAAGTTCAGCGACATCTGCAGCGCTTTGCGCGCTGTGACCGTGCCCTGATAGCCGAGGTCGAAGTTCTCGGGCGCGTAAGACCCGTAGCGCGCCGGACGATCGAAGAGGATCGTCTCGGGATGAGCGAGGCCCTGCTCGAAGGCAAGCGCGTAAATGAAGGGCTTCAGCGCCGAGCCCGGCGAGCGCAACGCGCGCGACATGTCGATCGAGCCGTCGCGCGAAGCGTCGAAATAGTCGGCCGCGCCGACGCGTGCGCGGGTCTCGCCGGTCTGGTTGTCGACCGCGACGATCGCCGCCGACAGCTTTGGGCCGAGCCGCTCGACGGTTTCGTGCGCCAGCGCCTCGAACTTCGCCTGCAATCGCGCGTCGATCGAAAGCTGCAAGACATGAGCGGTCGGGTCTGCGGCGACGGCCTCTTCCGCAGCGTGCGCGGCGAGCGCGGGAAATGGCTTGCGGTCGCGCGGGATCGCCTCGCGGTTTGCGGCGTCCGCCTCTTCCTCGCTGACGACGCCTTTGGCGACGGCGCGGGCAAGGACGCGGGCGCGGGCCTTGGCGGCCGCATCGGGGAACTTGTCGGGCCGCCGCGCCTCAGGCGCCTGCGGCAGCGCGACGAGCAGCGCCGCCTCGCCGAGCGTCAGTTTCTTCGGCTCCTTGCCAAAATAAGCGAGCGAAGCGGCGCGGACGCCTTCCAAATTGCCGCCGAACGGCGCGAGCGTCAGGTAACGGTCGAGCACGCCCGCCTTGCTGACGCGCGCCTCGATCTGCTCGGCGCGCGCGATCTGCCGAAGCTTCGCCGCCAGCGTGCGGTCGTCGCGCGGCTCCATCAGGCGCGCGACCTGCATCGTCAGCGTCGAGCCGCCCGAGACGACATGGCCGTTCGTGACCAGCTGGAAGGCGGCGCGGGCGAGGCTGCGGAGGTCGACGCCGTGGTGATCATAAAAGCGGCCGTCCTCGTAGGCGACGAGCAGCGCAACGTAACGCGGGTCGACCTCGCCGACGCTCGTCGGCAGCCGCCAGCGGCCGTCGGGAAGGGTGAAGGCGCGCAACAGCCGCCCCTCCCGGTCGACGACCATCGTCGAACCCTCGCGCGCCGCCGCGAGATCCAGTGGACCGAGGCTCTCGACATAGCGCGACCAGGCAAACGAGAACCCGAAGGGAAGAAGAAGCAGGATCGCCAGCGCCGCGACGGCGAGGCGCAAGCGGCGAGCCGCGACGCCGCGCTTCAGGCCGCTTTCGGCGATCGGCGGGGGAACGGAGGCGTTCCCCTCCGCCGCTTGGCTAAGAGAGGTCGAAGGCGAGGGCTGGCCCGCCTCGTCGCTCACTTCGCCTTCACCTCGACGGCGCCAAAGTCGGTGCGCCCGAAGCGCTCAGGCCGATACATGTCCTCGGCGACCGCGGCCGGGTAGACATAGCGGCCCGGAGCGACCGCGCGCACGACATAGGCGATGCTGAAGAAGGCCGACTGGCCGGGATCGCGATCGAAGGCCGCGACGAAGCGGTCGTCGCGATATTCCGCGTGGCTCGGATCAATGTCCTTCTTCAGCCACGAGAAGGCGTCGATCGATCCGGAATCGAACAGCGCCGGATTGTCGATCTCGAGGCCCGCCGGCAGGCGGTCCACGATGAGGAGGCGTGCGTATTTCGCCTCCGGCTCGGTGATCTTGAGGACGACGACGAACCGTTCATTCTGCGTGATGCTCTTCAAGTCGGTTTTCGTTCCGTCAAGCTTGTAGAAAGTCCGCTCGAGCTCGTAGCCGTGCGAGGCGGCGGACTCGGGCGTCACCGGCGCGCCGGACGTCGTCGTGACGAGCTGCGCGGTCGCCTTGCCGACGTTGCCGACCGTCACCAGCTTGCGGCCGAGCGCATAGCCGCTCCAGCGACGATTGAGCGAGCCCTTGATCGCCTGCCCGTCGACAGTGAATTGGCTCAGCGTCTGATGTTCGGCGAGCGCTTCGGCGGCAAGCGTCAACCAATTGTTTTCCTGCGTGCTCGTGCTGTCGCGCGCCGCGCGCGCCCGGTCGATGACCGCGCCGGCGCGGTCGATGGCGTTCGGCACTTCGTCGTCCGTCACGTTCGCCTCGGCGATGAGCGCGAGAACCGCCGCGCCGTCGCGCAGGGTCGAACCGTAATCCGGGCGCGACAAGCCGTTGTCTTGTTCGCCGTCCAGCGCGTCGAGGGCGTGTGCGAAGGTTTTGGCGCCGCGCGCCCGGTCGCCGAGCATCGCCAACGCCGCGGCGACTTGCGCCTTGGCGAGCGGCGTCTTGAACGCATCGAGCTTGGTGTCGGCGAGATAGCGCAGATCGCCAACGATCGGCCGACCGTTGCGGGCCAGCACGTAGAGCGCGTAGGCGAGCGGCTCGCCCTGGCCCTCGCCGACGTCGTTGGCGTTGAGCGCCGTGTTGCGCAGGTGGTCGAGCGCCGAGTCGAAGCCTTGCGCCGGCACCGCGAATGAGCGCTCGCGGGCGCGGGTCAAGAAGTCGGTGACGAACGCGTCGAGCCAGAGGTCGTCGCCTTCGCTGTCCGCCGTCCACAGGCCGAAGGCGCCGCTCGAGTTTTGTCGCGTCATCAGCTTATCGATCGCTTCGCGCACGCGGCCGTCGAGATCGGGATCAATCGCCAAATTCTCCGCCGCCGCCAAGCGGTTGGCGTAAAGGAGCGGCATAGCGCGGCTCGTCGTCTGCTCGGAACAGCCATAAGGGTAGCGGTCGAGCGCCTGCAACAAGGCCGGGGCGTCGAGCGCGCCGAACGGCGAGGCCGAGACGGAGACCGAGCCGGTTCCCGGGATGAAATCGGCGATGAGCGCGTCCGAGATCGTTTCCGTGGCCCCTGGAGGGAGCGGATGGATCGTCCGGCGATAGATGTCCGTCGCCCCAGCTTCGATCCCGAGCACAAAGTGCTGAGTGGCCTCAAATCCCGGACCCGTGATCTTGAGATCGAGCGCGGCCGTCCCGACGCCCGCGGCGGCGACCGGCATGGCGATGGTCGTGCGCTGCTTCGCGGCGAGCTTGATCGTCTTCGACAGCGCATCCGCGTCCGCCGTCAATGGCCCGTGCAGATCGAGATCGAGCCGGTAGTCGCCTGCGCCTCCCTCGACGTTGTCGATGTCGACGCTCATTTGCGAGCGGTCGCCGAGGTTGAGGAAGCGCGGAAGCGTCGCAGTCACGACGACCGGATCGCGCACGACGACAGTCGCCTCGGCCGAGCCGACCTTCAGCTTCGACCATGCCATCGCCATGACGCGCACCGAGCCGTTGAAGCTCGGAATGTCGAAGGTGACGACCGCCGAGCCGTCGTCGCCGACTTTCACGACGCCCGAATAAAGCGCGAGCGGCGGCTGCGTCGGCAGATTGCCTTCAAGCTGCCCGCCGCCGTCGCCCCCGACATGCAGCGCCCCGACGTCGCCTTCCATGCCGTCGATGAGTAAGCCGTAAAGGTCGCGAATATCGGCGGCGAGCTTGCGCTGGCCGAAGAAATAGTCGCCTGGGTCAGGCGTATTGAAGCCGGTTAGGTTCAATATGCCGACATCGACCGCCGCGACGGCGATCTCGGCTTCCTCGCCGGGCGAAAGGCCCGTGACCTTGATGGGCACGGTTAAATTCTGGCGCGGGCGCGAAAGATCCGGCGCATTGAGAGCGATGCTCAGCTTGTGAAGGCTGTCGTCGATGGCGAACCAGGCGACGCCGAGCGCGCGGCCCGGCATGCGTTTGGCCGTCACGTCGAGCGGCCGATGGGTGAGCGCGACGGCATAGGCGCCGGGGCCCCAATCGGCGCCGACGTCGAACGTCACGGCATTCTCGCCGTTGACGAGATCGACGTCGATGAAGCGCTCGACGCGGTCGCCCACGAGCGCCACGGTCGCCTTGCCCGCAAAGCGGGAATTGATCGAGAGCTTCGCCTGCTCGCCCGACACATAGCTCGCCTTGTCGAGCGTGATCGTCACGTTGTCGGGCGTGTCGGCGCTCGCAGAGCCACCCCAGCCGACGTTGAATGTGATGCTCGTTTGCTCGCCGTCCGGCGATTTGATGTCGAGGCGATGGGCGCCCCAGCTCACCCGCGCCGAAATCTTCGCTGGCGTTTCCGCGCCGATGTCGACGACGCCGTCCGCCAGGCGCTTCGACGACTTGACGGGCTCAAAGCTCCAACGTCCATCGGAATTGAACCACTGATAGTCGTTCGACACCTTATAGAGCGACCAGGTCACCCCTTTCCGCGGGATTCGCTGGCCGTCGGCCCCGACGTCGACCAGCTCGAAAACGGCGTCCTCGCCCTCGCCGAGCGTCTCGTCGAAATCCTTTTTGACGCCGATCGTCGCGCCTTTGGCGCGCACGGGCAGCGTCACGACGCGTTCGACCGTCCGGCCGCCGGATTCGGCGACGTCGACGATGATCGTGGCCTCGAGCGGCTTTGCGGCCGTCGCCTCCGGCAGATCGATCGACAGCTCCGCATGGCCCTTCTCGTCGGTCTGCACCTTGTCCTGGAATTGCTGTTGGACGGCGGTGAATTCGTCGTCGACGAGGCCGCCGACATAGCCGGGATAGCCTGCGATTTCCGACCCCTCGACCGCCTCGAGACGGATCGCCCCCGTTACGTCGAGCCCGGCGCCGGGCGCGCCGTAGAGGAACTTCGCGTCGAGCGAGACGATGATCGGCTCGCCCGGCGTGATGACGTTTTGGGCCGGTTTGAGCGCGAAATCCAACCGCTCCGGCACATAGTCCTCGACAAGGAACTCCGTATGACCGATCGCGGCCGCCTTTGGATCGGCATAGGCGTCGATCGACCATTTGCCGGGCGCAGCGTCGGCGGGCAGAGGCAGCGAGAAGGCGCGTCCGCCCATGCCCTGATCGGCGACGCTTGAGCGTTTGAATTCGACGCCGTCCGGGCGCTTGACGATGAGGACGAGCGGCAGCCCGGTCTTCGCCTCGCCCTTCGAATCGCGAAGCAATGCCGTCGCAAACACCGTCTCGCTCGAACGATAGACGCCGCGCTCGGTCGTCAGGAAAACGTCGAGCGGCCCCGGCGCGTCGCGCCCAGAGACGCCGCGATCGGTCAGATCGAATGGGCTCTGGGTGAGGCTCAGGAAGTTGTAGTCATCGCCGCTCGCCGCCACGAGCATGCCGGGGGCCAAGCCGCCCTCGCCGCGCGACAGGCCTGGATCGAAGGCCGCGCGTCCGTCGGCGCCCGTCGTCTTGGTCGAGAGAATCTCGTTGTTGCGCGCGACAAGCCGCAGCTCGACGCCGGAGAGAGGCTCGGCGGTCGCTAAAGACCGCGCCATGACGTGCAAGCCGTCATCCGAGGACAGCGTCGACAATCCGATGTCGGAGACGACCATCCATTGGGTCGCGAGCTGCTCGCCGCTGTCGCCATTGTTGTCGCCCGTTGGCGCGGCCGGGCCCGCCCAGGGCTGCGCTGTGACGAGGTAGACGCCCGGGTCGAGCTTGCCGACCGCCTGCAAAAGCGGGAAGTCGGTCACGATGTCCTTGTTGAGCTGGCTTGCGACGTCCATGGCGCCGCTCCAGACCTTCTGGCCATCGCTTGTCTCGATTTCCTGGGCGCGCGAGCCGTCGATCGGCTTCAAGAAGTCCTCGCGCGAGATGGTGGCGAGGAGATTGCGGTCCCCGACCCGGTAGACGTCGATTGAGACCTTTGCAGTGTTAACGGTCGTTAGGGGCGCGCCGAGCTGGCCCTGCCGCGGCAGAACATAGGCTTTGCCCGAGAAATGCGCCTGCGGCGACCGGTCTTTGACATAGATCTCGTAGTCGGCGGACTTCAGCAGGCTTTCGCCGACATTCGACGGCAGCCCCTCGCGGATCACGATGGCGTAGCGCTCGCCGTGCTTGAGGCCCTCGACGCAGATCTGTTGATCCTCGCTCGAGATGGCCGTGTCGGCTGCGCCTGAGACGGCGACATAGGGAGTGAAGTCGGTCTTGCGGGCGAGCTGCTCGGAAAAATTGAAGCAGACGCGCGGGCTTGAGGACTCGTTGTCGACCTTGTAGTCGACGATGCGGAAGCCGTGCTTCTCGCGTAAGTCCTCGTAAGTCTTCTGGACGTCAGCATCGTCGCGGCGGTCGAGGCTCGCGCGATAGGCGTCGAGCGAGGCGCGCCAATATTCGTGCCGGGCCAGAAGATCGCCGAGCACCGCGAGCGCCGTCGCCTGGTCGGCCGGGGCCGTATAGCGCTGATAGGCGGCGTAGGCGGCTGTCTGCCCGCGCTCGACGAGATCGTAACGGCTGTCGGCCTGCGCGTCGTCAGCCTGAGCGGCGAGCCTCGCAAGGGCGAGCCAGGCGCCTGCGTCCTTCGGATCTTGAGCGACAATCGCGCCCGCGAGAAAGGCTGCGTCCTTGAAGTTGTTTGACTGGACGTCGGCGGCGATTTCCTTGCGCAACTGCTCGACCGTCTTGCCTTTGATCTTCGCCCCGATCTGCGCGGTCTCTTTGCGCAGCGTCTCGATGAGGCGGACGACGTTGCTCGCCATGTCCTCCTTCAAAAAAGGCTTCACTTCCGCCGCCGGAGCCGCCCCGACGACAAAGAACAGCGCGGCTGCGACTAGAAAGCGAAACGCCTGACGCATCGGTCTTCCTCCGCCCGTTCGAATCGGACATGACCGCGCGTTTAGGCGAGGCTCGTGGCGATGTCGTTACGGTCTGAACAATGGTAGCATGGCGCTAAGGGAGCGAGGGAGGGGCGTCGTGGTCGCGGTAAAAATCGCCAAGCGCGGATTGGGCATTGGCGCCGCGGCGCTGCTCGTCGCGCTCGCCGGCGCAGGCGACGGCCTCGCGGAAGTCACGCCTGCGCCCGCCGCCGACGCCGCGCTCGATGCGCAAAAGGCCGCGTTCATGGCGCTCTCGGAAGCCGATCGGAAAGCCGTTCAAGACGCGCTCGGCTGGCTTGGCCTTTATAACGGCGTCGTCGACGGCGCATTCGGGAAGCGGACGCGGGATTCGATCATCGCCTATCAGCAAAAGGTCGGCGCGCTGCAGGACGGGATCGTTTCCCCGACGGAACTCGCGGCGCTGAAGGCGGCCGCCGAAAAGGCCAAGGCGGCGGTGGGCTTTGCCGTCATCGACGACCCGACGACCGGCATCCGCATCGGCGCGCCGATGAAGATCCTTGACAAACACACGCTGCGCGCCGGCGACCCGCATTATTCCAACGCCGACGACACGGTCACGCTCGACCTTGGGGCGCCGAAGGGCGCGGACGCCAATCTCCAGACGATCTACGCGTTTCTCTCGGCCGACGCGACCGGACGCAAGGTCGTCTATAAGGCGATCAAGGCCGACGCGTTCTTCGTCGTGACGGGCGAGGAGGCGGGCAAGAAGTTCTACGCTCGCTTCAACCAGGGCGCGGCGGGCGCGCCGGAAGCAGGCCTTTTGCGCGGCTTCCGCTTCGCTTATCCGTTGGCCCGCGCCGCCGAATTCGACCGGATCGCCCTTGCGGTCGCCAATTCCTTCGATCCCTTCGGAAGTCTGCAGGGCGCGCAGCCGAAGACCGCCGAAAAGGAGCCGACGCCCGCGCCCAGCCCGACGCCGACGCCGAAGCCGACGCCCGCGGCGACCGTCGCAACCGCGCTCATCGTCGCGCCGGGGGAGGCGCTGACTGCTTTGAAAGCCGCCGACTGTCCCAACCCGAAAATCGGCGACAAGCCGGCACAAGTGACGCGCGCCGACGCGGCAAGCGGCCTTGCCTTGCTCGCCGGAGACTTTGGCGCGGACGCGAAGGCGCCGGCGCTGACGGGGTCAAGCGCCGACGCCGTCGTCTTAAGTTTTGCCGCCGGCGCGACGCCCGCCAAGGCGACCTTGGAAGCGAGCGCCGCGACGCTCACCCCGCTCGGCGAAGGACGCAACGCCGTGCTCGCGCCCCTATCAAGGTCGGCGAGCGGCGCGCCGGTCTTTGCGCGCTCCGGCGCGCTGATCGGCGTCGTCGGGTCGATCGAGGCGGACGCCAAGAGGATCGGCGGGCAGGTTCTTTCCGAGCCGCACCCAATGATCGACGCGGGCGCCGTCGGCGGCTTCCTGTCGCTGCCCGTCGCCGACGTCACGCAGACGCCGCCCCCGCTCGGCCTTGCCGATCTCGCGCGCGGCGAGCGCGGCCTCATCGTCGTCGTCGTCTGCCAGTGACGTCCGCTTCAGTCCGCTTAAGGCCCATGCCGGCAGGCGCAAGGCCTTTGGCCGCGTAGCGCGAAGACCCTCCATTTCGAACGTTTGGACCGCGCCGATCAAGATGCCGATGCTCGCCCTCGCCTTTTCGCACCGCTTCATTGTCCTGACGCTCGCCGCGGCGCTGACGATCCTGTTCGCGACGCCGATCGGCCTGTCGATGCTGTCGGCGTGGGACATTCCCTTAGGCTTAGGCGTCGCGCTGTTCGGCGCGCTGACGCTTCTTGGGCTGCACGATCTCTGGCAGAGGAAGCATGCGATCCTGCGCAACTACCCGATCTCCGGGCACTTACGCTTCCTCCTTGAGGAGGTGAGGCCCGAGATCCGCCAATACTTTTTGGAGAGCGAGAAGGACGGGCGCCCGTTCTCGCGCGACGAGCGGGCGATCGTCTATCAGCGCGCCAAGATGGCGCTCGACAAGCGCCCGTTCGGCACGCAGCTCGACGTCTACGCGCTGGGCTACGAGTGGCTCAGGCACTCGCTTGCGCCTAAGGACGTCGCCAAGGAGCCGTTCCGCTCGCTGGTCGGCGCCGCGGCCGCCAAGAAGCCTTATGCGATCTCGGTCTTCAACATCTCGGCGATGAGCTTTGGCGCGCTGAGCGCCAACGCGATCCGCGCGCTGAATAAAGGCGCAAAGCTTGGCGGCTTCGCGCAGGACACCGGCGAAGGAGGCTTTAGCCCCTATCACCGCGAGGGCGGCGGCGACATCATCTGGGAGCTCGGCTCAGGCTATTTCGGCTGCCGCACGAAAGAGGGACGGTTTGACCCTGAGAAGTTCGCCGACGCCGCCCAGAACGAGCAGATCAAGATGATCGAGATCAAGCTGAGCCAGGGCGCAAAACCGGGACACGGCGGGGTGTTGCCGGCCGCCAAAGTCAGCGCTGAGATCGCGGCGATCCGCGGCGTCGAGATCGGCAAGGACTGCATCTCGCCGGCGCGCCACTCCGCCTTCTCGACGCCGATTGAGATGATGGCCTTCATCGAACGCCTGCGCGAGCTTTCGGGCGGCAAGCCCGTCGGTTTCAAGCTCTGCCTCGGCCACCCTTGGGAGTTTCTGGCGCTTTGCAAGGCGATGCTTGAGACGAGCGTCTATCCCGACTTCATCGTCGTCGACGGCAAGGAAGGCGGCACGGGCGCGGCGCCGCTTGAGTTCGCCGATCATCTTGGCATGCCGATGCGCGAGGGGCTGACCTTCGTGCGCAATGCGCTCATCGGCATCGGCGCGCGCGAGCGCGTGCGCCTCGGCTGCTCGGGCAAGGTCGTCACCGCCTTCCACATCGCCTGCGCCTTCGCGCTCGGCGCCGACTGGTGCAATGCGGCGCGGCCCTTCATGTTCTCGCTCGGCTGCATCCAGTCGTTAAGCTGCCACACGGACCGCTGCCCGACGGGCGTTGCGACGCAGGACCTGACGCGCTCGCGGGCGCTGGTCGTGACCGACAAGGCTGAGCGCGTCTATAATTACCACCGCTCGATGCTCGCCGCGCTCGCTGAGCTCACCGCCGCCGCCGGCCTCGACCACCCGCGCGACTTTCGGCTCGAGCATTTCTCGCGGCGCATCAGCGAGAGCGAGGTGCGCACCTTCGCCGAGCTCTATCCGGCGATCGCGCCGGAAGAGCTGATCTCCGGCGCCCGCGACGATCGCTTGCGAAGCGCCTGGGACATGGCGCGCGCCGAGACTTTTGCGCCCGCCCATTGACGCAAGCACGCCAACTCGGGCGCCAATTGGCGCCAATTCAGGCGCCAACTTTTGCCAACTCGGGCGCCCGCCGGCGCCAACTGGCGCCAACTCGCGAGTTCGCCGATCGTTTGTTTTCAAAGGGTTGCAACTCGAGTGGAGCAAAAAAATTTTCGACCGTCCATATTTTATCGACTCCGTATTGTATATTCTCGCTCGCCGCATGCGTTGCGGCGGACTTTCTGGAAGCCAGATGGAGTATACGGCCGATCCATCGGGCTGGCCAGAAAATGGCGTCCAAGGAAGCCCAGCGCCCCCCTCGCCCGAAGGGAGAGGGGTTGGGGGTGAGGGGACCGGGCAGGTTGGGAGGCGCTAGCATCGCCGCATGGCAAGCGGCCTTGTTGGAACAGGCCAACCCCTCTCCCCTGCCCCTCTCCCTCCGGGAGAGGGGGGCGCGCCCTCATGGCGAGCCGCCGCGCCGAACACCCCTAGCCTCCGCCTCCCTTGAGCCGATCGCGCAGCGCCCGCGCGCGCGGCAATTGTTCCTCGAAGTAGGCTGCATGCGGTGCGTGCCCACCGGCCCGCAATGTCTGGAGCGCCGCCTTGATTTGCGACAACGCCGTCTCGGCCAGCGCGCCGTCGCTTTTGCGTTCGGCGATGGTCATTAGCGCCGCGCCCCGGTTACCAAAAATGATCGCCCATAGGAGAGGAAACTGCTCGCGCACGTATTCCTCGAGGGCTGCGACATAGGCGACGACCGCCTTTTCCAACTGACCTGTCCCACTCTCCCGCTCCCCAAGCCTCATAAGGGCGTTCCCGAGGTTATTCTGCGTCGCCGCCCATTCGAGCGGTACCCGCTCGCGCGTCGTTTCCTCCAGCGCCGCCCGAAATGCCGCCTCTGCCTCCTGCAACCGATCCGTTCCGCTCTCCCGCTCCCCGAGCGTCCTCAGCACGTTACCGAGGTTGTTCTGCGTCGCCGCCCATTGGAGCGGAGCCCGCTCGCGTGCGAACTCTTCCAGGGCCGCTCGGTGAGCCGTGACCGCCCCTTTCAACTGTTCGGTGTCGGTCGTGCGCTCTCCAAGCATCCTAAGTGCGGTGCCGAGATTGTTCTGGGTCGCCGCCCAGAGAAGCGGCGCCCGCTCGCGGGTATGCGCCTGGAGCGCCGCGCGAAACGCCGCCACGGCTTCCTCTAGCCGACCCGTCCCGCTCTCCCGCTCCCCAAACGCTACAAGCGCTAGCCCGATATTGTTTTGCGTCGCCGCCCAATCGAGCGGGACCCGCTGCTGCGCGCGTTGCTCCAGCGCAGCACGGTAGGCAGCGAACGCCTCCTTCAGCCGCCTCGTACCGCTCTCGCGCATCCCGAGCATACCGAGCGCATTTCCGAGACGGTGTTGCGCCCTCCCCACCGCGTCTGAGCCCTCGGCAAGCGCCAAAATCTCGCGCCGAAGCGAAATCTCGGCGATCAAGTGGACGTTGCTGCCCCGATTGTCGCCGAATTCGTGAAGAGCTTTGCACTCCTCCTCCAAGAACGAGACGAGGGCCGCCTTGTCCCCGCCCTTCAGCGCCCGCGCCAGCTCCATCGTCGCGCTCGCCGCGGCCTCGCCGTCGTAGGCGGCAAGGGCGATGTCGCGTTCGCGCCTAAAGAGCAGCGAGACGCCCGCCGCATAGCGCTCGCGCCGCTCTTCTTCTTCGCGGCGCATTTCCTCGGCCGCGCGGCGCAGCGTCGCGCGCGCGAGGCCAGACTGGCCTTTGTCGACCTGGGCCTTGGCCTTCGCTAGCGCCGCGTCGACGATGGCGTCGATATTCGTTTGCGTGACCCCGCCTGCGATCTCGTTCTCGTAAATGTCGAGCGCGTTGCGGACGGCTTGCTTCATCCCCTCGAGGTCGAGGTTCTTGTCGCGCGCGACCTTGCCGGCCATTTCGCGGATGAAGCCCTCGGCCACTTCCCTCTCGCGCGCCGCCTCGGCGGCGTATTCCTTCACCAACAGGTCGAGAATGGCCGTGTAGGCGATGTGCCGCGCAAGATCGCCGGCGCTCGAGAATGCGCAACCGGGATAGCGCCTGACCGCTTCGAGGCGCGCAAGGTGCGCGGTCTGCGCGGCGCGCGATTGGTCGGTCGGCGCGTAGTCGGGCCCCCGCGGCGCGGCGCTCTCGGCCTTGGCGGTCAAGAGCAGCTTGCCGTGATGGAGCGCGAGCCACGCCTCCCACTGCGTGTAAGAGATGCTTTCGTTGGCGCGAAGCGCCTCGCCGAGCGCCGGGAACTCGGTGACGAGATCGGGGTGCTTCGTCAAAAGCGCGGTCTGCTCGCGGTTCCCCGGCGACGACCCGCACATGTCGCCGATCAGATGCACGACGGCGTCGCAATGCTTGATGTATTCGTCGAGCTTGTCGAGCGTGTCGCCGCCGAGGTCCTTGAAATCCTCCTGCACCTTCACGTCGACATTGTGCCGCGTGAGGTCGGCGCGCAACTGATCGCGGTAGGCGCGGAACTCGCTCGTCACCGTCGAGAGAAAGATTCTGATCGACATGCCGCGCCTAGGCAAATTCGGCGGGCAGCGAGCATTTCACACTTCTGAGCGACGGGCGAGGCGCGCGCCCCTCGCCCGAAGGGAGAGGGGTCGGGGGTGAGGGGAGCAGACGGGCTCAACGCCGCGCCAGTCACGCTGCTTCGCCAGCTGTTTTGTCAGCATCGGCCGCTCCCCTCACCCCTGCCCTCTCCCTTCGGGAGAGGGGGCGCCCGCGGCTCAAATTTTCCGTGTGTCCGGCGGGGAAAGGCCCTTATACATCACATGCTCGCAACGCGCTCCCCTCATCGTGCGTCATCGCAACGGCGGCGCAAATGCGAGGCGGAGGACGGGCGATGGGGCGGGCGGCGCGTTTCATACTTAGGGCGGCGGTCCTCGCAATGGCGGCGGCGCCCATGCCGCCGGCGCTCGCTCAGTCGGTCACGGGTGTGGTCGCAACCGCGAGGGCAAGCGCTGTAAGAGCGTATGCGTGGGCGCACTCGGCATGAAGCACGGGATTCAGCGCCGATCCAGCGATAGCATGGGTCGTGAAACAGGCGTAGGCCGCGCGGCCTGCGCAGGCGAAGGTTGGAGTTCCCCTCGGGGCGCTTGTACGCGCGCCGCGCCTTAGAACGCCAGCCATGCGTAGACAAAGATCGTGTCGTTGCCGCTGGAGCTATGGGTGTTGCCGAGACCGGAGCCGTCGAAGTTGCTCGTGCCCCCGAATAGCTTGAGATAGTGCGTGTAGGTGACGCCGATCCGCGCGTTGTAACTCGAATATGGCCAAGGGCTCCCATGGCTGAAGGGCAAATAGGCGGCGTCGAATATAAGCCCCGAGCCGTTCGGGCTATTGATTGCGCTCGATGCGCCGTAGAGCAGAGCGTCCGAAGTGCCGCTGACGTTGAAGTAGCCGCCAGTAAAGCTATAGGTGTGGTCCCACACGAACGAGGCGTCTAGCTTAAAGCTGTCGAGCCGGTTGTTCAGGTTTGAAGACACTCCCTGGACGAACGAGTTGTTCAGCTTTTGCCACTCCATGATGTTGGTGGCTTTTATCGTCACACTGTAGGGATCGCCGTCGTACTGGTACTGAGAGTCGATTCCGACATCGGTGTAGTTGTCGGTCCCGAAGCCGGTTATGCCGCCCGGAATCACCTGCCCGTACATCCCGAAGGTTCCGAGCTCCCAGTAATGGTCTCCCCAGTGCGGCTCGACCGCCAGTCGCCAGTACGGCGCGAGGCCGTTGAGGCCGTCGGCGGTCGAGGCGCCCGGTTCGTTAAGCGCCTCGAGCTGTCCATGCGTGAGGCCCTTGTAACCGGTGAGCTCGGCGTAGAGCATGTCATTCCAGAATACGTAGGCGCCCGCGCCCGCGACCTGGTTGGCCCAGCTCCCCTCAATATGAGTGAGCGGCGGCGTGAAGGCTGGCGCGATCGTGGAGGCCAGTTGCGGGAAGCCGAAGGCGGGCGTCGTGTTCCAAACGTCCTGCACCGTCGGCGAGTTGTTGACAGTGACGCCCCACGTAGCGTCCTTGCCAAAGAGGGTGAACTTCTCAGCGTAGCGGAAATCTGAGCCGTCGAGATAAACTTGGTTGGAAACGCGGTCCCAGGTCAGCTGCGCGAACGCGCCGAGACCGCCGTAGATTTGGCCGCCATAAAGCAAGGTCGCTTGCTGCAGGATCAGGTTGTTGTTGACATTCGTTCCGGGGATCGGCGGCGCATCCTGGTCGGCCTTCGTGTGCGAGAAGGTCGGCATGAACATGAAGGAGAAACGCGGAAGCGTGTTGTCGCCGCCCTGGAGAGTGTAGCCGTTGAGCTTGAATCGCCGTCCGAATGGCGTGAGTTCGGGGAAGGCGGTGTGGCAGGCGGCGCAAGGTTGCCCCGTCTGTCGCGCAAAGCTGGGAATGGCCTGGGCCGATTGCGGCGCAAGCGTCGCGGTCATGACGGCGAGGCCCAGAACTCCCAAGGCGATCGTGATGATGTGGTCTCGCGCCGATGCGCCTACTTTGATCATCCCCTGGACCTCCCGCGCCCCGTCTGCGGCGCATCTCGCCGCGCGCCTCGTCCGACTCCCTCGCAACCTAACGCCGCTCAAGTCGCTCCGCTTACGAAGGCTTTTTCACCCAGATCTTGCACCAACCGTCCGGCGAAATGTCGCCGTCGACCGACTTGCAGGCTTTCGGCGCGACGAAGAGCGTGCAGTCGGAGCATTTCTTGCCGTCCTTCGGCGTCGGCTGATACGCGACCGCGTTCTGCGTCATTTTTGCGGCCTGCGCCGCGCGCCCCGACAGCGCGACGAGCGGCAACGCGAACGCGGCGGCCACTACCGACCTCCGGTTGAAATCCGGCTTGAAGACCGTCGTTTTCATGGCTTCGCCTTTCCTTTTTCTAAGGCCGCACACCCGTCGGCTAAGCGCAAAACTCACAACATCTGCAGGCCTTTGCGCAGGTTCGCGTTTGCATGGATCAATGCTGCGCCGGGCGCCATTGCGAATGTTGACATGGATCAAGTCTGCGGCGTGTGGCCGCACCGGACTGGCCTTGCGCGAATGCAATCAGCAGCGCGTTTACGAGAGGCGGGCCTCAGGCCGCTTCGGCAAAAAAAGCAATTTTCCCGTGCGCTTTGCGGGGAAAGGGCCCTATACGTCACATGGTCGCAACGCGCTCGCCTCATCGTGCGTCATCGCAACGGCGGCGCAAATGCGAGGCGGAGGACGGGGGATGGAGCGGGCGGCGCGTTTCATGCTTAGGGCGGCGGTCCTCGCAATGGCGGCGGCGCCCATCCCGTCGGCGCGTGGGCCTCTATCTCAGCGGGCCGCGCTGACGGCGAAATGCCGCGCGGGGCGAGCGCGCGGTCGCCCTGGCAAGCCTGGATCGGATTGGGAGGCGAGCGCCGCTCGATTGAAATTGGGCGCGCGCCAAAACTCAAGCGACGGCGAAGTCCTTCGCGCCCCGACGCTGTCCCCCAAATCGCCGGCCCGGCTGATCGCGCGACGAGGCGAAGTTGCGCGCAGTCGGGCCTCCTCGCAACGACGACGACGCCGCGCCCTTCCGCGCCTCACGCCCGCGCGGCCATCAGGCCGATCCACCCCCATGCCGCCATATAGGCCGCGACCATGAGCATCAGCGCGCCAGACGCGTAGGGCGCGCGGGCGGCGAAGGCGTCGAAGCCGGACCAGCGCCTTCTGACTTGCCTTAAACTCAGCGACGCGAGGACGCCGACCGAAACCATCGTGACGGCCAGACCGACGCCGAAGCAGGCGACGAGGCCGACGCCAAGCGCGACCCGCTTCAGTTGCAGGCAAAGAATAAGCACCGTGATCGCCGCCGGACACGGGATGAGTCCGGCGGTTAAGCCGAACAGCGCGATCTGGCCGGTCGTGACCCTTTGGCCGCCGAAGCGGCGGGCGATGTCGGCGGCGTGGGCGCGCTGGTGAGCGTCTTCATCTTCGCCCTCATGGGCGATCTGCAGG
>Ga0187782_10000466_pt1 | contig 27223 bp, 19 predicted proteins | sample 0715_SJ02_MP15_2_FD_132454 | JGI IMG/M metagenome (GOLD analysis project Ga0187782, IMG submission 132454) | Tropical peat soil microbial communities from peatlands in Department of Meta, Colombia - 0715_SJ02_MP15_20_MG | ecosystem: Environmental > Terrestrial > Soil > Wetlands > Peat | place... | reverse complement strand
TCAAGCTCAAGAAGATACTTTATGCCAAGGCACCGGATGTGGCCCTGGTGAAAGGTGACATATTGTTCGTACCCGGAAGCGGAGCCAAGGCTGCGGCATATCGCACTGCGGATGTAGCCGTGGGGCTGACCACCGCCTTGGCAATCGTCGCGGTCCAGACTTTCTAGGTCACCGAGACTCTCTTCGTTCTCGCTCGCGCCTTCGAGAAAACTGGGCGGCGGGCGGCGTCCATGCCCGTCGCATTCTCCATTGCTATACGTTGAGCGCTTCAAGCACGGCGATGTAGTCCCGCGCCGTCTTTTCGCGCGAAAGCTTGTTGACGATGTATTGCCGCCCCTTGGCTCCCATTTCTCTCCTGTGCTCGGGGTCCTTCGCCAGGTTAAGGATCGCTTTCACCAACGCTTTGCTGTCCTCGGGCTCCACAAAGACACCGGCGCCAGCCTCTTCGGCAATCTGCCGGGCCTGCCCGTCGACAGCGACGATGACCGGCCGTTCGCACGCCATGTATTCGAGAAGCTTGGTGGGAATCACCGTCTTGAACAACTCAGTCTTTTTCAGCATGACCAGGCAGAGATCGGCAGCCGAAATATAGGCGGGGATCCATTCCCGCGGCTGCTGGCTGAGGAACCGCATGTTGCTGAGTCCGCGCCCTGCGGCGAGCTCCACGATCCGTTCCTTTTCCGCACCTTCTCCAATCAGTAAGAACATCGCATGCGGCAACCCAGTCTGTAGTTCTTCGGCGGCGGCAATCAAAGTCTCGAGTCCATGAGCATTGCCCATCGTGCCGATATAACAAATCAAAAAACGGTCTTCGACCTTTAGTTGCTTTCGCACTTCCATCGCTGCCGGATCGAGCCGGAAAAGATCGGTCTCCACTCCATTCTCGACCACGGAAATCTTTGCTGCGGGAACGTTCCAGTGCCGGATCAAGTGATCCATGAAAGCAGGTGTTACGACAACAATGCGGTCGGCGCGACGGTAAAGAAATCCGGCAATTGCACCCAGCGTGCGATGGAGCAACGTTTCTTCGCTGCCGGCACCCACAGCCGCCAGCGATTCCGGCCACAGGTCGCGGACCTCGAAGATGAAGGGAACTCGCTGCCAAAACGCCAGCCACCATCCCGAAAGCGCAACCAGCAATTGAGGAGACGTGGCGATGACCACCTCCGGCTTGGGCAGCGCCATTCCGCTGATCGCCGCCGAGATACAGAATGACGCGTAATTGCGGATTCTTTCGTGCGCCTTTCGGTTCGGCAACGGCCACAGCCACGTACGCACAACGTACACTCCATTGCAGGTTTCCGCGTAATGCATTCCACGCAACCGCGAGCGCCAATCCTCGGGCACGACGCCGGTGGGATGGTTCGGAAACCCAGTGAGGACCGTCACTTCATTACCCATCCGCGCCCAATGCCGGGACAACTCAGCCGCGCGCGCCGCCGGCGCACCCATTTCAGGCGGAAAATATTGCGAAACGTAGAGAATCTTCACGGTAAGTGTAAGCGCGATCCGTATGCGAGCAATTAGTAGTGGAGCAATTTGAAAACGCTTTTCTCGACCAGGGCTCGCGTCCGATTGCTGCGTCGCTGCGTGTAGCCTTCCCAGCGTTCAGCAACCGCCGCAAAGCGAGCGTCTCCCGTCAGTCCGAACATCACGCGCAACTGTACGATATGCAACTGGTGGTAGAAAGGGCTCGCCAACATTTTCAGCCGCGTTCCAGATTGTTCATACAGCGACCAGTATCCAGTATCGAACCGCGCCAGATTTTGAATCAGCGTCTCGATTCCGCGATCGAAAGTGTTTTTCGCAGAAGCATCCGCCCGCACCAGCCAGTAATCGAACACTCCCCATAGCGCCCACATGAATCCATTCAAAATATGCGTGGGCGGGTCGACGAGATACTCTTCGATCCAAAGATTCTTGTCTTCATCCTCAAAAAGTACGCCACCTTCGGCAATCGGATGTGTCAGCGCTACAAATGCTTTTTCGGTCGCGAGTTGATATCTCTCCTCACCCGAACGAGCATGCGTACGCAAAAGAAGTGAAACGCCCTGTCCCTGAGCCAGTCCCGAATACCATGGCGCCTTGAGCTTGTCACGATAGTCCCAATCGAAATGATGGTTCCAAACCCAAAGCCCGTGAGCATTCTGTTCCAGGTTGGCGGTAAGCCAATCGGCAGCTTTGAGAGTTTTCTGCCAGCGAGCGTTATCACCGGTCTCGCAAAAACGGTTGTAGTTCGCGAGCCCCCACTGCGCAATTGCGATCGGGTTGTACTGCAGGCCAATCACTCCGCGGTAGTCGAGCATGGGAATGCCGGCAGCATCATAGTGGCCGGCATAATCCGCCTTCTCGCGAAACAGCATGTAATACTCTCCGAGCGGGCTGGCAGCAGCGCGCGGATTGATCTCTGGCACCTCGTGCCAGAACGTCAAATGACTTCGTCCGGAACCAAGGTAGGCGCGGAAGACGCGCCGATAGTAATGCCAACGCGTGGAAAGGCTCATGCCGATTCGACTTCCCAGAGTGTGGTGACCAGGTCGTCCGGCTCGACCGCGATGGTCGTCGCCGCCAGATTACGAGTAGGGTTCTCGCCATCGGGCAGGAAGGCGTTACCGTACTGGAAATAACGCATCGGCAAATTGTCCTTCTTCCAACGAGCCAGCACCTGCCAGTTGGTGCCGTCTTTGGATCCGGCGAGGTGGACTTCACGGCAGGTGTTTACGGCGCTGGGCTCGATCATCGTCGAAAAAAAAATCGCCTCGCCGCCAACCCTGCAACCAAATATCGAAGAGCTGGCGAGTTCGCCGACCTGCTCAACATTCCCGTTCCGATCGAGCCGATACACATGGTTCCTCTCGAAGGGCGTGTCGGTCGAAAAATATAATCCCTCTTGCGTGGGAATCGCGGCCACGGCCCGGGCCTGCTGGTTCCCTGCCAGCACTGTTTCCACCGAGCGCAGATCGCAGGAAGCGCGCAGCACCTTGCACTCGTCGCCCTCATCTCCCGTCAGTATCCAAAGGCACTCGGCCCAACGGTCGTAAACAATGTTATGAACGTGCCGTATGCTGCCCGCGGGAAACGTGTAGGCAATGTGCCACGCGCGTCCTCGATCTGTCGAAACGTAAATATGAACTTCCACGCGCTCGCGATTGTCGAAATACTCGCCCCAGTAAACGCTTCCCGATGGAACCGCAGTGATGTGCAACGGTCTTGTGCCGCGCTGGATTCGATGCGTGACTTGAAACTCATCGCTTCCTGGAGATCGCGTTACGAGAGCGCCCGGCACCGCGCCCACCATCGTCCGATCTTTTGTCTGGCCTTCGACAGGGCTGCCGAAAATGGCCAGCGCGTGAAAGCCATCGCGCACCAGACGATAGCCGAGCGCGATACGCGATGTAGCATTCCTCCACCAGACTGGACGAAAGCTCGCAAGCACCTCCCACTCTGCGCCTTTGCCGGCTTGCGCGTCGGCGTACAAGCGAACGATCCGATATCCGCGGCATCCGTAGAGAACGTCGCCATCCCACGCGAGCACTCGAATGCCTCGCCAGGTGGCGACTCTTCGAAGCTTTAGCGCAGACGCGGCCACCGCAACTGGAGTTTCAGTCATGCCGGGTGATGCCAGTTATCGGCCTTGAGTCTTCTATCTGGCCATTGGACTTGCACGCAAAAAACGGCCCGATGGCCAACACATCCATTTTGGTTCGCTGGAAGCAATCGATGGCCTCTTGCGGCGTGCACACGATCGGCTCATTCTCGTTGAAGCTCGTGTTCAGGATTACCGGGATCCCGGTCTTGTTGCGAAAGGCTTGGATCAGATCGTAGTAGAGCGGATTTTCTTCCCGCGTCACGGTCTGCAAACGCCCTGTGTTATCGACATGGTTTACGGCGCAGAGGCTCTTTCTTTTCTCCAAACGAATCTTGTACACATGGAGCATGTAGGGCGAGGGATGATCGTGCTCGAAATACTCGTGCTGCGCATCGGCCAATATAGAGGGCGCAAATGGACGGAACCACTCGCGGTGTTTGATGCGAGCGTTCAACACATCCTTCATGTTGGGTAGACCCGGATGCGTGACGATGGAGCGGTTGCCGAGGGCGCGCGGTCCCCATTCCATTCGTCCCTGAAACCACCCCACAACATTGCCCTTGACCATCTCGTCGGAAACGGCGTCGAGCAGCGGCGCGCGCTCCAGGCGCCGATACTTTACGCCCGCGCTTTTCAAAGCCGATTCGATCTGCTCTTCGGAAAACTCCGGCCCGAGGTAGGCGTGATCCATCTGCTCGCGCCGCGGCTGTCTCAACACCGAGTGATACGTATGCAGCGCGGCGCCAATCGCCAAGCCTTCATCGCCTGCGGCCGGCTGAATCCAGGTACGCCGGAATGGCGTCCGGCAAAACAGTTTTCCGTTGGCCACGCTATTAAGCGCGCAGCCCCCCGCCAGGGCAAGGTTCTCATCGGGAACGCGCTTGTGCAACTCGTTCAGAAGATGAAAGAACGCTTCCTCGAAACAATATTGCATCGCATATGCCAGATCCATATCGCGCTGCGTGATCTCGGCATGGGGCTCACGAGGCGCACCGAAAAGCTTTTCCATCTTGCCGGAGAAATGCCGCGCCAGGCGCACCGTTCCGTCGGGGAGCACCTGCATTCCCTGGCTGCTGCCAAGCGGCTTGAAGTAACTCAAGTCGAGTTGAAAGTTGCCATTTTTTAGAGCCACTACCTTTCGAATCTCGTCGAGGTAGGTGTCTTTTCCGTACGGCGCCAGACCCATGACTTTGCCTTCATCGCCATATTTCCTATAGCCGATAAAATCACAGATCATGGTGTAGAAAGTGCCCAACGAGTGCGGCAGAAACACACGGTCGAGCACCTCGATTTCGTGTCCCTCGCAGCGCGCCATCATCGTGGAAACAAAATCTCCCGAACCGTCGTAGCTGAAGCCTGCCGCCTTTTCCCATGGCGAACAGTAGTACGCGCTGGCGATGTGCGCGATGTGGTGCTCCAGATGATGCTCCTGAAACCTGAGCGTGGAGGCATCCACGTCGAGCGCCTGCGACAGCAGCGAACGCACGTCGCGCATCGCCTCTTTGCGCTGCCGCATCTTGATAAAATTCAGAACCTTCGCGGGATTTGCCAGCGCATATTGCACTTTCTTGGCGAGGTTAGCGTCGCTGTCCTGGCCTACGGCAACGTGCTGAACGTCGGTGATCTTCGCGCCCGCCGCATCCAGACAGGCTTTCACCGCCAGTGCAGGAAAACCGCCGTAATGCTTGTGCCGGTTCAGCCGTTCTTCGGCCACCGCAAAGAGAATTTTTCCATCCTCGGCAATCGCCGCCGAAGCGTCGGCATGAAACATATTCAGGCCCAAAATCAACATTTACCGCTCGTTCCCTTTTCCTGTGATTCCATGTTTTCTTGTGCGTGTCTTTCTTAGCGCGCCGACTTTTCCTGTAACGCGGCCGCGACGAACTCGCCGAGTTGCACCGCCAGAGGTTGCCCGGTCTGGCATGAGTTCTGCAGTCGAAGGGTGGTGAGCGTCGAGCCCACCACCTGTTCAAATGGAATGGGCGAGGGCATCTTGCCTCGCAGCGCATCCACAAATGCCTGCATCTGCGCCCTGTGGCCCTTGTCCTGCCCCCAGCGCGAGCGTGCGATTTCTCTGCGCCCCTTGCGGACCAGTTCGAGTCGTCGAAAATCTTCGAGGATGGCAACTGAGCCGCCGCCGAAAACTTCCACGCGTTCCTTCGAAGCCGATTTGTCGCCGTTGGCAAGATAGGTAATCGTCCCCAGCGTGCCGTTTGCAAACTTGAGCGATGCGACTATGTTATCCATGCTGTACTGTCCCGGATTGCCCACGGTCTGCGCTTGCACTTCAATGGGACACGCGCCCGCGAGAAAACAGAGAAAGTCGACAAAATGGCAGACCTCGCCGAGAATGCGTCCGCCCCCCTGCTCCGGATCGTTCAGCCAATGATCGGGAGGGAGATAACCCGCATTCACCCGGTAGTGGATGGCCAACGGTTCGTGGATCTCCGCCAAAAATCGTTTCATCTGAACGGCCAGGGGCGCGAATCGACGATTGAAACCGACCATCAGAAACGGAGCATGGTCATCGGCCGTCGCACAAACCAGCGCCGCCAGTTCGCCTTCATTCAAGCAAAGCGGCTTCTCGCAGAAAACTGCTTTCCCCGCGTGCAGGGCCCCAATCGCCTGGCTGGCATGAAGGTGATGACGAGTGGCGATCAGCACTGCTTTGATCTTCGGATCCTGCAAAAGCTCACTTTCTGAATTCGAGCAATAGGAAAATCCAAATTTCTTCGCCGCATTCCTGCTGCGCGGCCCGGTCGCATTGCAGACGCCAACGAAAGAAACGCCAGGAATCGCCTTCAGCGTGGGCAACAGCGTGTTCTGCGCGAAATTCCCAGCTCCCAGCACGCCCAAGCCCACGGAACCGGACGATGGTGCAACGGTGGCTACCGGAATTTTCTCCGGTAAATTCGGAGTGGTTCCAGATTCGGCGCCCGCGTAAGTGATCAGCACGCCTAGAAAAAACTCACGCGTGGTCCCCGTAATCAGTTCGTAGGCCCGAGTGGCCTGTTCCATCGGAAAGCGGTGCGTGATCAGAGACGGCAGGTTCAGTTTGCCATCTGCGATGAATTGCAGAAACGCTGCCAAGTTACGCGTCTCCGACCAGCGCACATGTCCTATGGGATAATCGCGCCCTTTCTGCTCATAAGCAGCGTCATAGCGACCGGGGCCGTAGGAGCGCGAAACTCGAAAATCCAATTCCTTCTCGTAATACAGTTTGCGCTGCAGTTCCATGCCCACCGTTCCCACGGCAACCACGATGGCGCGATCACGCGCCAGTTCCGCCGCCAGATTCACCGGTTCGCTGCTGGGAGTCTCCGCTGTAATCAACACCGAGTCCACGCCCACGCCCCCCGTTTTCTGGAAACACAAATCGCGGAACTCACGTGCGCCGGTGCACGCCTCCTCGGCGCCGCTTCCAATCGCAAGATCGGCGCGCTCCTGCAACAGATCCATTCCAAAGACGCGGCAACCGGCGGCCTTCAGCAACTGCACCGTGATTTGCCCGAGCAACCCCAGTCCGATGACCGCGACTGTGTCGCCGAGCGCGACCTCCGCGGTGCGGATGCCGTGCAGGCAAATCGCCCCAACCGTCCCGAAGGCTGCCTCTTCACAGGAGACCTTAGACGATCCTTCCCGGCCACCGGGAATCTTCGCGACCAGCATGCGCGGCACGCAGGCAACCTCGGCATGTACCGCGTATCCGGCGCCCGCGCAACCCACGCGGTCGCCCACGCTGATCTCAGCGATGCCGTCGCCTACGGCAACCACCACTCCAGAGCTGCTGTAGCCCACCGATTGCGGTTGGTCTAATCGCGACCGCACGGTTCGCAGGGTAGAAGCCAAACCATCCCGCCGCATTTTGGCAAGCACATCGCTCACCAGATCGGGACGAGCCTTGGCCTTCGCCAGCAGATTCTTGCTGGCAAATTCAGCGGATGCGCGCTCCGTGCCGGCCGACACCAGCGACGCCTCCACTCGCACCAGCACAGAGCCGGGTAACAATTGCGGAGCCGGAACTTCGGCGACCTTTAACTGGCCCGTGCGCGCGTCTTGTAGAAGTTGTTTCATGCTGTCGTTAGTGGTTGCGATGCCTCGATCTGCCGCTGCGCAAACGCCTTTGCGCCACCGTCGAGAAAAAGTTGCATCCAGATTTCCAGCGTCAGCAGTTGCCAGATTTGCATCGACCAGTCTTCCGCGCCCCGCCGGTGCTCGTCAATGTAGCCGCGCACCACTTGCGGACGGAACAGCCCTCTGCGCTTGACTTGCGCTTCCGAAAGAAGATCGTCCACCATCGGACGCAAATCGTGCGCCAGCCAATAATCTACTGGCGCCGCGAAGCCCGCTTTCGGCTGTCGCATCACCTCGTCTGGCAGAATACTACGCATGGCTTCGCGGAAAATGTACTTGGTCACCGGACGCCATTTCCCTTTCAGCTTCCACTCCGGCCTGACATTCCACGCCACGAACTCCGCGAACTCCCGGTCCAAGAACGGCACCCGCACCTCAACCGACGACGCCATGCTCATTTTGTCGTTGTAGGTCAGATTAAGTGTGGCCATAAAAATCTTAGTGTCTAGATAGAGCATCTGGTTGAGAAAATCCGCATGCCGCACTTTGTCAAACGCCGCCAGATGCCGGCCCGCAGAATCGCCGCATGCCGCCTGCTGCGATTTTAGGGCATACAAATCTGTCCTCTGCTGCGTATCGAGATACGTGCAGTTTCTGATGAAAGCTTCCGCCGGGCTGAGCGCCGCGCTCCGCGCCATCTTCTTTGCCAGACGCACCGCCCCCTTCATGCGCGTGCCTCGCAGTGACGGTAATCCCAGCAGAGCGCGCTCCGCGGCCGAGCGCGCAAAGCCCGGGACGCGCCGATATTCTTCCGCCCACCCGTGGGCGACATGCTTACGATATCCCGCGAAAATCTCGTCGCCGCCCACTCCCGACAAAAGCACGGTGGCCTGTTTTCGCGCCTCGCGGCACACCAGATACGCCGCGATGATCGCCGGATCGGCCGTGGGCTCATCCATGTGCCAGGTCAAACCCGGCAACAGGCCGACCACATCGGGCTCGACCACGATCTCATGGTGCTCGGAACCCAGCTTGCGCGCGAGGCGTTGCGGAACGCTGGGATCGTCAATCGTCGTCTCGCCGACGCGATATTTCTCGGGAAACGTAATCGTATAGGTCCGCACCGGCTGCTTTCGCCCCATCGCCGTCACCATGGCGGTAACTATGCTCGATGAATCCAGCCCCGCACTCAGAAAAGCGCCGATCGGAACATCGCTCACCATCTGTTGCTCGACCGATGCGCGGAACCGCTCTCGAATCTCATCCGCCAGATCCGCCTCCGTCCGTTCGAAGCGATGTTCCGCTGGAGGAAACGTCAAGTCCCAATACTGTTCGGTCTTGAACTCGCCGCCTTCCCAAAGCGCGTAATGCCCTGCCGGAAGCTTGCGGATTCCCTCGAACATCGTCAGCGGATCGGGCACCCAGAGAAACGTCAGGTATTTGTCGAGCGCCTCCAGGCTCATACTCGCTTCGATTCCTGGCACCTCCAGCAGCGCTTTAATCTCGGAAGCGAAAGCGAGTTTTCCGCCGCGCTCCCAGTAATAGAGCGGCTTGATTCCGAAATGATCGCGAGCCAGAAACAATTTTGGAGAAGAGCCGCGCAAGTCGCAGATGGCGAGCGCAAACATGCCATTCAGACGGTTCAGGCAGTCTGGGAGGCGGTCGGGGCCATATTCTTCGTAGAGATGGAGCACGACTTCTGTATCGGTGTGCGAACAAAAACGATGCGCTTTATTTTTGCCTTCGAGTTCACGCCGCAGCTCGGCGAAGTTGTAGATCTCGCCGTTGTAGGTAATCCACACTGTCCCATCTTCGTTCGACATGGGCATGTGGCCATCGGCGGAAAGGTCGAGAATGGCCAAACGGCGGCTGCCCAGCCCGATGTAAGCGCCGTCGGGGAACCGCCGCTCCCAGAGCCCGGAGTCGTCGGGACCCCGGTGCGCCTGCACGTTTGTCATGCGGGCGAGCGTCTCGCGGTCGCCGCAGTTCACGAGTCCGCTGATGCCGCACATGCCTCAGTTCCTCCCCATGCGCAGCTCGAAGATTTTGGCCTTGGTATGAAACATCTGCACCGCCTGAAAGGCGCAATAGATCAGGCCGGGCACGCCGTCGAGAAACCCGAGACGCAAAACGTAACGGTACAGGAAGAGAACAACCGGAGAGCCCGGCAAGCGATAGAAATTCCGCTTGAGCCATCTTCGGCGCTGCGCCTGTGTACCGAACAAATCCGTTCTCACCGCATCAGAATTAGAATCGCCTTCCGGCTGCAAAAGCACGCGCGCTTCCCAGTTCGAGTACTCGTTGTGCTTCAAGATGTAGCGCGACAGGGAATCGACATTATGGTGGATCAGTGGATTGCGCAACTCTGCCGTGGGCCCATCCACCACAACATGTTCGTGGATCTCAATGTCGGCCATCGATGTATCCTGATCTTTCAAGCGGCACTCAAAACGGCCTCGCCCTTTGCGGAACAGCGACAGCTTCCAGAAACTCGCATCGCAATGCCGCAAGACCCGTCCGAGAAAATACATTTGCAGGCGGATGGAATAGCCGTCCACGTTAGGGTTTTGGAGCGCGCACCGAATTTCTTCAACCAATTCCGGCGGCAAGACTTCATCCGCATCGAGCAGCAGAATCCAGTCGTACGCGAGCGGCAGCGTGTCCATCGCCCATTGGCGCTTTTTCGGCCAGCCCCCTGCATAATGAAACTGGACCACCTTGGCTCCGTGCGACTGAGCAATCGCAATTGTGTCGTCCGTGCTCTCGGAATCGATGACATACACTTCACCCACCCCGGCGAGCGACTCCAGGCAGCGCCGCAGGTTGCGAGCCTCATTACGGACCGGAACGATCACGCTTACGGGCAGCGCCTGCACCGCGGCATTCGACTGCGACACCTCAGCTTCTGATTTTGTTTCGATCATTATTGCTTCGACAGTATTGTTTCGATCAGTCCATCCCGCCGGCAGGTCGATAGTTTTACTATGTTAGCTGAATTGAAGGCATTCTTAGCGCAAGATCGTTGTCGCCGGTTGCCGACCGAGATCACCTACGAAACACCACACCTGCCCGACGTGCGCTGCCAGAGGCGCGGTTCCGCACTTCTCGACGGCGCTAACCGAGCGAACTCTGCGATGGTCAAGCCGGATGAAAGTTTCGAGTGCTTTCGACGCCAGCCGGGGCGTGTCCCGAGACGCGGCAAATTGCGCGATTTGACGATGTCAGACTCGGAAATCGCAACCAACGTTGCGCCGGACTTTCTCCCCCTTTCATGATGGATCGCCCGCTCCCGCGACTGCTTCGCGGTAAATCTGCGTAAGGCGCCGCGCCTGATCCGACAAAGTTAGCCCGTTGAGGACCGTCTCACGCGCAGAGGCACCCAAACGCGAGCAGAGATCTGGCGAGCCCAGCAAGGTCGAAAGACCCCGCGCGAGTTCGTCCAGTCCGTCTATTGGAATCAGCCATCCATTTTTTCCGTGCTCGATGATTTCCTCAATTCCCTGCCCGTGACAAGCAATCACCGGCTTGCCGCAAGCCATGGCCTCCAAGTAGACGCACCCCAATCCTTCGTAGCGGCTGGGGAGCAAGAACACCGCGCAGGCCCGCATGGCATCCGCCACGTCGGACCGGCTCTTTCTTCCTTCGAACCGCACCTGCTGCTCGATTCCCAGATCGCGGGCCAAGGCTTCAAATCGAGCGCGACCGGGGCCTTCCCCGATGATCCGGCAGCGTAGCTGCGGAAAAGACGCTCCAATTTGGCGGACAGCCCTCAAGGCAAGTTCATGCCCCTTAACGGCGTTTAGATTGCCAACGATCAAGATTTCGGTTCCTGCCTGCTGGGGCCGACCACCGCGGGCGGGCGAAAAAAAGTCGGTATCGGTGCCGTTGTAGACGACCGTGCTTGGGACCCTATCTTGCATTCCGTCTCGCAGCAGGCGTTGCACTCTGTCGCTGATGCAGATGGCCATGCGCGCGGCGCGATAGACATTGATCGAGGCCCTGCGCCTGCACTCGGCAGGCTGTCCTCCGAGCATGCAGGTGTTGAATACATCGAGGCCGTGAAGCGTGACGACAAATGGAATGTTCAAATGTTGCGACAACAAGGCTGCCGCATGGCCGCAAGGCAGAGCGGAATGCGCGTGGATGACGTCAATCGGTCGCTTTCTGTGGAGCCACGGCACATAGGCCAGCAAGCGAGCGTAGAGCCATCGCCCCGCACTCGACAGGCCCAGATTTCCGGGTATCTGCGGATATCTCACCCACTCCGCGGGAGCCGATGGGGCCGACGCTTTTCGACGATGGTGGAGCGGGGTTACGCCAATGATGCTGGAGATGACACCAAAGCGCTCGAGCTGCCTGATCGATTCTGCGATGAAACAACCACTCACTTCATTATCAGCCGACGGGAAAAACGGGGTCAGCGTTAGGATGTGAAGTGCGGATCTACCTGCCCCTTTAGCCGGCGAGAGATCGTTGCCTGTGTGCGCCAGATCTGGGCTCAACGCTCGCTTCCATTCGACTTCGATCGCTTCATCGTTTCTCGATCTTCGTCTCTATTCTTAGTTTCCATCTTCGTTCCGTGACCCGGTTTGCGCGCACAAGCTCTTGCGCCAAACTGAGCAGATGCTCCACGTGCGTGTCCCAGCGAAAGTCTTGCGCTCGGGTGAGACCGTTTCGTGAAAGCGTTTCCGCCAACTCTGGGGATTGATGAACCTGCGCCACACGTTCCGCCAATGCTTCCGGAGAAAAGCGGTCAAAGTAAGTTGCTGCATCCCCACAAATTTCTCGATGCACCGGCAAATCGGACGCCACCACCGGCAATCCACTCGACATCGCCTCGACCAGGGGATGGGCAAACGTTTCTGTATAGGCCGGGCTTACATAGATGTCACAGGCGCGGTAGACGTGATGGAGCAAGTGATAGGGAACCGAGCCCAATTCAACAATGTTGTCCCGAACGCCAAGAATGCTCATCAGCGAAGCCGCAGTCTCCGCTCGATACGAACCCGGATTCTTGGAGGAAGACAAGTGACAAGTCAAAATAAGCTTTACTTTCTTTCCCGGCAACCGCTCGCGCAAAATTACCTGCGCCCGAATCAACGTCTCGAAATTTCGGTAGTAATTGTAATGGCTTACAAAAAGCAACTTTAATGCATCGGCCGATTCCTTCAACTGATTTTGCATGGAGTCAGGCAAAGGGGTCGAGTCGCTAGTAAATAAGTTACGATCGAACCCGTGGTAAACCGACAGCACATCCTTCCCCGTCCATTTGCTGAGGTCTTCCGCGAAAGCCTTGCTCGGAGCGACCGTGACGTCGGCCCAGCGTACGGACTGCCGAGCGAACCAACCTTTGATCAATGTGTCGACCCAAAGCCTGTAATCTCGCCGTTTTCGGACATCGCGGTAGAAATCGGGCGATACGTAAAGAGAGTTTCCCGACAGAAGGATCTGCGGCACCGGAGAGTCCCGCAGTGCAAAATTCCCGGTCGAAACCAGAACCTGTGCACCACTGCGCCGCACCAAGTCTCGAAGTTTGGTCTGTTCAAGAATGAAGCGTCCCACTACCCCGCCGCTCGGGCTGGCCTCGGCATAAGAAATATTCGAAAATTCAGCGAATTCCCTGCGCAAATCGGCACTCAGCAGAACCGTCGCTTGCGCATCCGGCCGCCGCGCCAGGTGGGGAATCACATTGCGCAGATAAGTAAGCCCCGCACCCGCACTCGCGGCCAAGCCATTGATAAACAATCTGATCATCGGTTGGGCACGGCGGCTCCCAAACCGGCTGGCAACCGACGCGAAGCTTGCGAGACAACGCTGGCTGATGGGACCTCAACCACGGCAGGCACAAGATCCGCGAGTACAAACGCAAAAAACCAAAAATACACGCAGGCATATGAACCCACGGCAAAGAGCCAATCCTCGAAGCTGGCGTGGACAAGCCCCGATAACACCACCATAGCCAGTGGAATCGAGTAATGGCGCGGGTCGCCAGTTCGCCTCATCCACGCGCAGACTTTCCATACGTTTGACAGCGTCATCGCGAGAATCGCAACGAAGGGCGCCACACCCAATAGACCCACCCACTCAGCGATGGCCATGTAGCTGCTGCCGTGCTCACGGGCCGTCTCAGCGCTTGAAGCAACAATCCCAAAACCCACGCCGGGATCCTCGCCCGTCGGAGCCGTGCCATATCCCGTTCCGAACCACGGATGCGCCTTGATCGAGGCCTTCGTCTTTTCCCAGGGTTCCTTCCGCGAACCCAACGTCCCTTCTTCCTTGTGCCCTTTGTAAAGCACTGTATCCTTAATGTCCCCCAGCCTCTTGTTTAAGCCTCCGGGATCCAACATCCCGTTGATTGCAATCAGGACCAGAACTAACGCCCCTATCTTCACCATCAATTTGTACTGACGGAGACAAAAACAGAAAATAAGTGTGACGAGCGTTATCGAGGCCATCGCAGCGCGTGCCACGCTGAAATAAACCAGGTACGTGCAAAGAAGCAGGGCCGCCAGTCTGCGGAATTTCTCCCCAGGCCGATCGCTGGTCAGCCATCCCCACAACATGATTGGGAACACTCCGACGCTCACCGCCAGGCCGAGGGAGTTGGGATTACCCCAAATGCTGTCACCGAGAACGAAATAACAGATCGCGGTGATATAGACCAAGAGCTGGCATCCCCATAGCAGACCGCGGAAAAAACGTTCCTCCCGGCCGAGAACGGCCAGGCGAGCGCCCGAAGCACAATATGTAAAAAGAAGAAACAGGCTCAAAGCCTTGAGGGACGCCATCCGCACCCACAGAGAAACGGTGGCGGAGACAAACGCGGCGGAGGCGCAAAAGAAAGCGATCAGATGTATCGCTCGGAAAGGCCTACGCGGAGCCTTCGACCAAACAATGAAGCCCACGGCCGCACCCGCGGCCAACACGAGCCATCGTCCACCACCTCTCCAGGCCTCCTGAAAGGGGAAACCCGTGGCAGCCCAAACAAACGCGATCATCAGCAGAACGAAAAAACGCTGCTCATATTTCCAGATGCTGGCGATGAGTATCTCCAGTATCAAGACCCCGCCCAGCAGAGAAGCGTTGCCAAAGTACGGCAAATGTTGATAGAAAAAATACAGGGCCGCGCCCACGCCCAGCACGACGCCCGCCCACGACAGCGGTTTCAAGGAATTCATCGAGCCCCCGTGCCGGCGGAGATCGCCGCCACAGCCAGACCATCAGCGCACGCTTCCGGTGAGTAGTTTCGAATTCGTTCCAAGCTACGCGCGCTCATCTGCTGTTTGAGCTCAGGTTGCCGCACCAGAGAATTGATCGCCGCGCTGAGCTTTTCCGAATCTCGCGGAGGCACAACATAACCATTCCACCCATCTTCGACCAAGTCGGACGAACATCCCGCCACACTGCTCACGATGATCGGAAGTCCACACGCCATTGCTTCGTTCACCACCAAACCCCATGGGTCGCTGTGCGTCGGTAGAACCAGGGTTTCCGCCAGCGCATATAGACCCGCCAGATCCTCCCGCTGCGCGAATCCCGGAAAACAAACCATCCCCGGGCAGATCCGTTTCGCCTGTCGCGCCAGTTCCTCTCTGGAGACACCATCGCCGGCAAATACCAAGCCCACTTCCGACCGCAGGCCACCATCTAGTTTGGCATAGGCTTCGAGGAGATCAAAGACACCTTTTTCCGGAATCAACCTTCCCACAAACAAAATGAACCGTCGCGGAAGCCCGAACTTTTCTCGAAATGCGGCCGGATGGCACCTTGCGATCTCCGCCTGCGCCGCAAAGAAGCTGTTATCGACCGCATTGCGTGCGTTGAAAATCGCCTCCTCGGTAACTCCGAAAGTTCGGAGGTAGGCAAACGAGGATTTCCCCGGCACTACAAAACCATTGCAAGACTTCACAAAATATCGCTTCATCCTCTCCACACTGGCGCGTCCAGATCTCTGATCTCGTTGGTTACTCTCTGTCCACAGAACAAAACGCACGTTGTGCCGGCGAGCCCACCAGAGCGATCCCCAAGACGCGGGATAGTTGTAGCCGCCGCAAACGATGGCCTGCGGACACGCTGCATCTAATGCCGGCCACAACCCGCGATTCACCAGGAAGCTGTGCTTCCCCACACGCCATCGCCAAGAGGGCAGAACCTCATATGAAAAACGGATCTCATCGGTATAGATGCGCCACAGTCGAAGCGTCTTATCCGTCTCTGCCAGGAAAATGACGTGCAGATCCATGTCGTCCCGACGCGCGAGAGCGTTGAAAACAGGAATACGGTAAGGGGCGATGATCTCTGTAATCAGAACAAGGCGCCGAATCACTTTCGACATTGTACTTCGAGGTCCCCCCAACTTTCGCCCGGCGCAGGCATTGATGCCATACAATTACGCGGAATGAAACTGTCCCACGTGCGTAGCCGCTTGCGTTTGTCGGCCCTCTGCCTATTAACTTGCCTCGCTGTCTTGGAATTTTCCGCACGGGGCCCAGTTCGCGCATTGGGACGGTCGGGGCGCGATATCAACGACTTTGTCTCACCTTATACGCAAACTCGTATCTGGCTTTCCGGTCGTGATCCTTATGCTCCCCTGAACTTGCGGGATCTTTGGCCCGTGATCGCGGCCCCGAACTTTCTTCTCAAGGAAAGTGTTGACGGAACGCTGCCTGCAAAAACCGGCCTCCCCTCTCCCTATTTGGACATCGCCTTTCCGCTGCTTCTGCCGATAGCCGAATTGCCCTGGAGAATCGCAATTTGTGTGTGGATTTCGATGTCCGTTCTAGCGGTCTTCGTAGTCGCCTCGATGCTGATCCACCTTGCCGGAGTTCGCAAACGCAGTCAGTTGGCACTGGTGACCTTCGTGTCGGCATTGCTCCTGGCTCCCATGCAGACCGCGATTGCCACCGCTAATATTGTCACTGTTGTTTTTGCCCTAGGCATGGTTGTCGTCTTCTGCCTGGCAAAGGACCGAACGGGAATGGCGGGGAGTTTGCTAACCATTGCCATAGCCCTAAAACCCACGGTTGCTTTGCCGTTTGCGATCTATGCGCTCGCAAGCCGGAACCGCATCAAAGTGATAACTCCCGCCATAGTAACAGCCATTCTGCTGTTGTTGTTAACCCTCATTCCCCAGCATGGCAGGACTCTGTGGTGGAAGAGTTTCCTGGCAAACAACCAGAGCATGTTCGCCCCCGGTGCCATTGACGATTTCAGCACAGCCAACCCACTTCGTTTTCACATGGTCAATTTGCAGGCAGCGCTCTTCCCGATCTTGCAAAACCGGGTTCTTGCTCAGATCGGGGCCGGGCTGGCATTCGTTGTCCTGCTCGCCTTCTGGTTTCGGGCGGTGCGCCGCGATGGGCAGGTCGGCCTTCTGGATCTGGCTATTCTCGCCTCGGCGGCGCTGCTTCCCGTCTACCATCGTTTCACGGATGCGGGTCTGTTGCTAGTCCCGGTGGCCTGGGCGCTGCGTGAATTGCGGGGAGAGTGGCGAGCTTTTGCGGCCGGATGCCTGCTTCTGGCAACCCCATTCCTTTTACCGGGCACCGCGGTGCTCCACGAATTTTCGGGAAGATTTGAAATCCTTCAAAACCTTAGTCACACTCGCTTATGGGATTGGTTCATTCTTCCGCACGAGTGTTGGTTGATTCTCATGCTTTGTGTAGTTCTGCTCACGGTTCGTTGCCTTCCTCGCGAACGCAAACTAGTTCGCTCAGGACACTTGGCTTGACCTGCTTTCGATCATCTCGCGCTGATGTCACCGCGATCTAACACGCGCTTGGGACCGTGCGTCACGCAATACCTTCGACCTCCCTCTTCAGCAGATTGCGGCCAATGCCCGCCCAACTGATCGCATATACCGCGCACCCCAGGCCGATCAAGACCAAGGGGTGCATGTGCCCTGGAAGCGCAAACCATAAGACAGTCCCCATGATCAGACTGGCGATCACGGCGACGCTCAGCAGCGGAGTTCTCGCGGCAGCGCGTACCTGCGGCGGACAGAACAAGAAGGCACAAAGCGCAACCGCGAATTCGCCGAGCACAAAGGCCACAGAAGCACCGGCGATTCCGACAAGCGGCGGCAGGATGAGACAAAGAACTACGGCAGTGACGGCGCCAGCCAAGGTGGAAACAAAGTAAGCCCGATGACGGCCCATCGCGTAAATAATTGTTCCCGCGAACAGCGCCGCTGCCGGCGCCGTAATCACATACAGTGCGACCCATTGGAAAGCATGCACCGCCTCGTGAAACTGAGGGCCCAGCAGCCATGGCACAACCACTGGGGCCGTCACAATGCCGCCCATCGCCAACGGAACGCCGAACCAAACCAGGATTGAAGCGGCAATCCTTGTAAGTCTGGGAAGCCCATCGGCGGAATTCGCGCGCAACGCCATTCGTGGCATCAAAACGCCCTGGGGAATGGTAAGGAAGTTTCGCAGCAGATCGGCCAACCGAGCCGCCGCCGCATACAAGCCCAGGGCGTGCTCCCCGAGATACCATCGCACTGCCAGCGTTGCGCTGCGATGATAAAGGTTTGACATGAGTGTAGATCCCGCATAGTGCAAGCTAGGTACCAGGATCACGGCCCAGCGCCGCGGTGCCATCGCAAACCGGAATCGATACCCCCTCCGCCACAGAAACGTCCAGCCAATCAGGCTGGTCAAAAACGAAGAAACCACGATGCTGACGGGCACCCAAATCACATCCTTGGGAGATCGAATCAGCGTGAAGATACCGATAGCATAAAGACTTTGCTGCGCAATCGAAATGAATGATTGCACATGAAACAGTTCCAGCGAAGACAACAGATAGTCCAACGACAGACCACCGGTTAATACAGAAGCCCCGCCATACAACCTAAGCAGGAAGCGAACATCCTGCCGGACTTCAAAACTTGCAACCACCAGAACCGCTAGCACCGCAACGCCACCCGCCAAAACGCGCAGTATCAAAACATCGGAAACGGTCTCAAACGCCGCCTCGCGCCGAGCCGCCACCTGCTGGGCGGCATACGTGCTGAGCCCTGGATTCGCCAGGAGTCCGGTGAAGCCACACACCGCAACTACGTAGCTCCACAGCCCATACATATCGACGCCGAGGCGCCGCACTAGGGAAGGAAAAGTGGCGCCCGTGATTATGATGCCCACAACGCGGGCAGTGGTGACAGAGAGTACAAACCCGCCGTAACGTAACAGAGACTTAGAAACGCTCAATAACCCATCCTATGTCCCAAGGCTCAAGGGCATGGCTTATTTTCTGCGCCGTTTACCCGCCGCCTCCACAAACACTCTTTCCCAATCTCGCGCAACTTTGTCCCAGTCGAACTGCAAGGCATGCCGAGCGGCCGCGACCGACATCCTGAGCCGTAAGTCCTGGTCCGCCAGCAGCAAACCCAGTTTCTGTGAGAGTTCGCTTTCCGATTTTACCAAGTACCCCGTTTCACCGTGGACAACGTAGTCCGGCCGATACCTCTCCATGGCCACCGCCGGCAATCCGCAGGATGCCGCCTGCCCAAGAACTTGCGGATGGCCTTCCAACACACTTGGGAATAGAAATACGTCGGCCTTTCGCATTTCATCGGCTATCCCCTGTTGCGAAAGATGGCCAACGAAGGTCACGTTGCGACATCCCAATTCGCTCACAAGAGACCGGCACTTACCTTCCTCTTCGCCCTTCCCCGCGAGTCGAAATTCAACGGAAGGCCAGTTTGCCGCCTCGCGTATGACTACATCGACTCTCTTCCGAGCCTGGAATGAACCGGCATAGAGCACCGTGAGCTTCCCTCCAGTCAGCCGAGCCTCGGTCGCCGTCCGCGGATAAAACAACTTCCGTTCGAACCCGTCGTAAATCGTCCCGGTCGCAACTCCGAAGCGATCTTTGACCGTCTGCGAAACATGTAGCGAGTTCCCAAGAACGCAATCGGCCTCGCAAATCGATCTAGTCATGGTTGGCCCGATAGCGATTTCGTCGAGAGCCATCACGATATAAGTCACCAAAGCAACCGGTAGCCGTAGAGAACGCCTGAAAAACAGAAACAGCGTATCCAGCGGCCCCTCGCGCGGAAAAAAGTAGACATCGATTTTCGAGAGCAGCACGCGAGGAAGCAATCGCGCCGTATTTCCATGTCGAAACCACGGCAGGATTTCCGTGTTTTCGCGAGCGAGAATCCGCGGATCGGGAGCTCCGTCGCAAAGCATCACGACCCGGAACCGATCCGCCGGAAGACGGCTTACGACCTCTTTCACGGTCAGGTTCTGCGCGTTCGTGTTCGCTTCATCGGCAAACGATGGAGTGAATATCGTGAACATGAGGATTCGTGTGTTTTACGTGCTCGTTCGGCTATCGGGTTTACCTATTCGATCTGGGCAAAAGACATTACGGAACCAAACGAGTAGCGCTCGATGCGATACTCCCGCAACTTCAGGGATTCAAGGATCCGAAGTTCTGCGAACGCCCGGCCGCGTGCGGAATCTCTCGGTTACCATGCCCACCACACTGGGAGTGTTGCCCACGTCGAACGGCTCCCCCTTCGTGAAACTGTAGCTGAACGCGGGCATCACGAGCGTTCCGTCGCTGCCAATGGCGGTCTCTATAGCTTCAATCAAAAAATCCAGCCTCTGCTCGTTGGGCATGAGGGGAAACTGTGCCGCCACAATCGCATCCGGATGTACGAGAGCCACACTTCCTGGCCTGACACCGATCGAAATCAGAGCGTCTGTGACGGCAGACGGCGCGATGATCTTCCGATTCACGCTGCGATTCACGGCAAGAGGGGCTGCTTCAAACCTCCGCAATCGTTTTTATCATAGCCCATCGTGCTTCTTATGCTAGCCTGCGACTGCTAAGATTTTTCGTGCCGAGCGTTTTCCGTAAATCCATCCGTTCATGAAAATCCTGCTGGTGCATCCCGACGATTCTGTTGAGGTTGGAGCGTGGGCCGGGACCCGCTGGGATTTGGCTGTTGATTTGGGCTGGTCAGGCCGCCATGCTTACTCGCAACAAACCGAACGCCTGGGACTTCGGGTGCTCAGTATTTACGACCTCCTTGACCATGAACAGCACCGTTGCCAAATGCGCGAAATTCTGGCGCTGGGTTTGGATCGACTGGAGGATTCAGAATCGGTGGACTGGTGGGACGTTATTTCTCCCTTCTTTTACCAGCAACTCGAGCAGCTGATGCTGTTGTCGGCCCTCAGCGAACAAGTCCCTGAGCATGCAGAGATTTTCGCAACCCGCCCTCACTTTACCTTGCCCGCGCTTTCGCTCCTATTGAAGAGCGCGAGCGAGCCGCGCCAGATCAAAAGCTTTTCGCCGGACAGCGAGAAAGGATTTCGAGGGCGATCCCGCCGCTACTTGAAGGCCGCATTGGGCCTGCGCCCCGCGCAGCTCACTGAAATAGCCTTCGACAAGTGGGATGCGGATTACCGTCTTCGCCGCCAATTCGCCCGCCCGCTTAGGACGTCGTCAGTACCGGCCACCTTGCTTCCGTCGGCATACATCAATGTCTCTCGGGCTCAGGTCGCGTACGCGCGGATGCTCCCGCACCGCCGTTTTCTGCTTGTCGTCACCCGCCGCAACGGTCGTCTTCAAAAGCTTCCCGGCAACGTGGAACTTCGCTCTCTCGCCTCATATGCTCAGCAGGTCTTGCCGTCAACCGAAGAAGAAAGCGGTCGACTACTGGCACGCTGGCACAGCGTGCAGAACAATCTATTCGGGAACAACCGGGTTCTTCGCCTGGCAAGAGAGCTGCATTTGTTCGACGGTTTTGCGAATTTCCTGAAACGCGGATTGCGCGTCCGTGACGCATGGCGCGAGGTTTTTGCCAGGGAGCCCATTACCGCCGTGCTCTCTGCCGACGAAAACAATCCCTACACGCGGCTGCCGGTTCTGCTAGCCAGATCCAGGAAACTGCGCACCGTGTTTTCCGATCACGGCGCACTCAACATGACTTTCGCAATCCGCCCGCCCGTTTCCGACGCCTATCTCATGAATTGCGATATGGCGCGGGATTACGCTGTTCGATGGTGCGGCCTTTCAGCCGACAAAATCGTCGTTGGCGGTCCTCCGACGACCCACAATCCGTTGCCATCTTTCCATCCAACACAGAGAAACTGGATTGTTTATTATTCCGAGTCTTACGAACTGAACTCCGGACGCACTCAAACCTTCTACACGGAGCTCCTGCCGGAGTTGTGCCTGCTCGCCAGCCGGACGAACCGCAAAGTCATCGTCAAGCTGCATCCCTTTGAAAGTCGACGAACGAGAACGGCGATCATCGACAGAGTACTGTCGGCGGAGCAGCGCAGTCTGGTTGAAATACGTGAGGGACCGATGACCCCAGACCTGTTCGCGCGGGCGTGGTGCAGTCTTACGGTGGAGTCCAGTGTTGCTGTCGAGAGCACGCTCAATGGAGTGCCGTGCTTTCTATGCAGTTGGTTTGATGCTTCCTGGTACGACTATGGCAAGCAATTTGCGAAGTACTCAGCCGGCTATCCGCTCGATTCTCCCCAGCGGATTCGCGAGATTCCGCAGCTTTTAGAGCAGTTGCAGATCACCGAAGCGACGCGCCGAGGCCTTCAGACCTCGATCACCCCGGACCATCTCGAGTCTGTATTATCCGAAACATGATCAGCCTCAGGGGCTGCAACACCTGCCCGATTATTGCGCCACTAGCGCCCAACTCAGGGGCGTTCCCCGCTCAATATCGCAGGCCGCGCGTTTTCCCAGAACTCCATTGAAGTACCGCGGATGCAATCCGTCCGCTGGACGAATCGAACGCAAATTCTGCTTCGTAAACAACTCTCCCTTCTTTATATCTTCGACCACAAACAGCGAGCGCCGAAACTTCAGGCTGTTGGCCTCGCGCGGTCCGGGGGCAAACTCCACCAAGCCGAGAGCCTTCTCGGTTGTGCGCACCGCCTCCACCATTGCTTTGAATTCCTGGGGTTCGAGGGAGAACGCGCCGTCCGGTCCTCCATCCGCGCGCCGCAAACAAAGATGCTTCTCAATGATGCAAGCTCCCAAAGCCACCGCCGCGACGGGAACCGCGATCCCCATCGTGTGATCGGAAAGCCCCACCGGGCAACCGAAACGGCGCGCAAGTTCCGGAATCGTGACCAGGTTCGCCTCCTCCGCTGGTGCCGGGTAGGCGCTCGTACACTTCAAGAGCGCAATCTGAGTCGCGCCCGCCCCGCGCGCCGCCGCGACCGCTTCGGAGATTTCGTCAACGCTGGCCATGCCCGTCGACATAATCAACGGCTTCCCGGTGCGAGCCATCTTCTCGATCAGGCCGATGTCCACTAGCTCAAATGACGCCACCTTGTGTGCAGGAACATTCATCTGTTCGAGAAAATCGACGGCGCTATCGTCGAACGCGCTCGAAAACAAATGCATTCCGAGTTCGTCGGCGATCTCCTTCAGCTTCGGCTGCCACTCCCAAGGCGTAAATGCCTCCTGGTAGAGGTCGTGCAGTATGCGCCCGTCCCACAAGGAGCCGCCCGCAATCCGAAAACACTCTTTGTCGCTGCGCAGCGTAATCGTGTCCGCCGTGTAAGTCTGGAGTTTGACCGCATCGGCGCCGGCGTCCTTGGCAGCGTGAAGAATCCGGACCGCCTGATCAAAGCTCTGATTGTGATTGGCGGAAAGTTCGGCAATCACGTACACCGCGGACCCGGGGCCAATTCGCCTCTTCCCAATCGTTACTTCAGCCGACACAACCCTAGGCATGACTTCCGTTCCCGAGCCCCCAGGTAAAAAGCAAAGCGTCTTGGCCCGCCACTCGTTCAACACCGGCTCGCCGGAAGCCGCTCGCTTCGAAGAGGCGAACCGAGACTTGATTCTCCGGCTTGACGAATGCGTCAATCCTGCAAACGGAGCCCGCCCGGGCCAGAGTCCGGAGCAGCGCCCGCGTCGCAAACAAGATCAGTTCCCTGCCCCAGCCCTCGCCTCGAAACGCGGGTGCCACGTTCACAGAGAGCACGGCAGTGTCATCCTTGATTTGAAATCGCACCATGCCCACCGGTTCGCCGCCCGCGTTTTCACCAATGTAGATCACCGCGTGTGGATCCTGAAGGCGTTCGGCAAACCAGCGAGTGTGTTCTTCCCAGGCAATGGGTGCCGAATGAAACGATGTCGCACGCGCCACCGGATCCCCCGCCCACTCGAACAACAATCCGCAGTCACTCTCGCGCGCTGATCGAAGCTTCAACTCCCGATCAAACAGCGCAGCGCGCACCCGCTCGCTGCCCAAGCCATCCACCAATTCGCGCGCACCCAGCGTCATTGCACCACGCCGCTCGGCGGACTCGATCAAGGCCTTCAGTTGCCTGGCAAATGCCTCGCGGCGGAACTCCCGCGTCGTGCCCGCGCTCATCGCTGCACCCAGTTCCGACAAGCGCTCCGCCACCCGCCGCTGGTTCTCCGCCACGATCAGCAGAAGCGACGGCAAACCCATGTAGCAAAGCTCATAAGACGTCACGCCGGCGCCGGCAATAGCCAGATCGGCCCAAGCCATCAGCCCGGTCATGTCCTGCACGCTCCGCACCATGCGCACCGCAACCGGACAGCGTTCCAATGCCGTCTGCAGAACTTCCCAATGCGGATTTCCGCCTCCGACCACCAGCACTACTTCTAGGTCCTTGTCCTTGCATTCCAGAAGCTCTAAGCTGCCCAGAATTTGTTTGCTCGCATTCTCAGCATCACTTCCGCCAATCGTGATCAGAATCTTCTGCGCCCGCTCCGGGATGGATCGCTTCCACCCGATCCACGGCAAGAATTCCTCGCGCAACATCGCGTAAGACGGCCCCAGCAGCAATCGCGTATCGGGATTTCTCCGAGCATACATCTCAGGCGCCGCATATGCGTTCTGGTTCAATATCCAGCGGGCGGGATAATCGCGGGCGTGGCCGTAATCATCTACCGTAAGGACGCGAATACCAGACCGGCTCAGCACAGCCTGCTCGCGCACGCCGAAGCCGTAACCATCGAGCACCGCGATCGCGGAACCGAAGTGGAGAACGGCATCGACAAAAGCTTCTGGAGACGGCGCGGACTCTTCCGGCAACGTTTCCAGCAGAATGCCTTCGGCGCGGATTCGTTCTTCAATTCCAGACAGCCCTTCACGCACCAGGAAAGTTACCGCTCCGCCCGCCCTTTTCCAGGCCTGCGCCAATGCCAGGCAGCGCATGACGTGCCCGGTTCCAACCTGTATCCCGCATTCGGCGCAGATGATGAGCTGCCCCCGTTTTTCCACTCTAAGGTCCCCACCGTTTTTGTGTGCGAACGTCTCTATGCACGAACTCGGAAAACCGGCTGAATCATCTCCCCTTCAAGCTGCTGTTCCGGATTTGCTTCGCTCAGCCATTCCGACACTGTCTTGCACACTTCCGCGTACACGCGCAGAGTCCGTTCAATCGCCAGCGGATCGTGCGCCGCTGTCATGTTATGCGTGGCCAGCAGCAGCACTCCGCGTTTCACGCATTCTTGAGTGAACAGACTTCGCAGTAGAAAACTATCTTTGCCATCGGCATCGAGAAACTTGATCAGCGACCAGAACGGATAACCAATGCACTTGACACGATCCTGCATTCCCGCTTCTTTTGCCAACACGTTTAATCCCTCCTGCAGCACGCGCCCGTTCGCATCCATACGGGCCAGCGCATCGGTGGTTTCCAACACATCGAGCACCTTCATAGCCGCTGCCATCGACGCCACTTCGCCCCCGAAAGTGAAGCTGAAAAAGATCTCCTCGAACACCTTCATAACGTCCGCTCTTCCTACCACGCATGAAATCGGGAGTCCGTTACCCATCGCTTTGCCAAAACAAGCCAGATCGGGAGTCACACCGAACCTCTTCTGCGCGCCCCCTAGCCCAAAGTGAAATCCGCTGCAGATCTCGTCGAAGATGAGCAGAGCCCCATGCTCGTGCGCTAGTTTTTTTACGCCTTCGAGAAAGCCCGCCGCCGGAGGCCAGAAGTTAACCGGTTCCATGATGACTGCGGCGAACTCGCCTTTATGTTCGTGCAAAAGTTTGTGCAGCGATCCCAGTTCGTTGTATACGAACGGATGCGTCAAAGCCCGCACCGCTTGCGGAACGCCTGCATTTCGCGTCGTGCTGCCGATGTACCAATCCTGCCATCCATGGTAGCCACAGCAGGCGATGTGCTCGTGTCCGGTCAGGGCTCGCGCAGCGCGCACCGCTCCTGAAGTGGCGTCCGATCCGTTCTTGCCAAAGCGCACTTTCTCCGCGCACGGAATGAGCCGCGTCAGCCGCTCCGCCAGTTCCACCTCCAGCGGATGCGGCAAAGAAAAACTGTGCCCTTGTCCCAACTGCTCCGCCACCGCTGCGTTTACCTCTTCGTGCGCGTAACCGAGAATATTCGGCAGTAGTCCCTGGATGTAGTCGATATATTCATTCCCATCCACATCCCAAACGCGGCAACCCTTGCCCTTTGCCAGGAACATCGGCGCCACACCGCGGACGTGCTGGTTGGATCCTTTGCTGAATGTCTGCGAACAGCCCGGGATCACCTTGCCCGCCCGCTCCAGCCATGCTTTCGATTTTTCAATCGGCCGCCGCGGCGCCGCCGCCGCATGCGCATCTTTGAAAAGGCTCTTGTAGTACCCGTGGTTGGAAACAATTTCCGAATTCATCTTTTCCAGCCCTGGATTCTCCTCGATCAATTGCAAGACATCTTTCATCCCGAAACTCTCCTTTTCGCGAAAAGCCTTGTATACCGCCCGGATGAACTCCAGGTCCGCTGCCTCGTCCACCGTCCAGCGGTAATGCTGGTACAGAAAGGTCGAATCGTTTTCGATGTTGGCGGTTCGAAACTTTTCCGAACGCAGGTACGGAGTCACGTGTTCGCGCTCCGAAGCTTTAGTAGCTTCGTGCCATGCCCGTTCCAGTGCCGAAAACGAAAATATCTCCGTATCCAGCCCATCCGGATAGCTCCGCACCATGGCATTCGAGGCGTAATCGAGATCGCCGCGTTGAAAGCGGCGCACCACGCGATCGATCACCTCGGGATCAATCAAAGGACAATCGGCCGTGATACGCGCCACCTGCCCCGCTTTTTCCGCGCGCGCCGCATGATAAAAGCGATCCAGCACATCGTTCTCGCTGCCTCGATAACAGGGGACGCCGTTCTCCCGGCACATCTTCTCGATGGCGTCGTCGGCCAGAGCGGTGGAAGTCGCCACCACTACCCGATCCACCAGCTTGGCTCGCTTCACGCGTTGAATCACGTGCCACAGCATCGGCCGTTTTTCGATCTCCGACAGGCTCTTGCCCGGCAACCGGCTCGACCCCATGCGCGCCTGGATGATGGCAACCACCGGTCCCTCGCTCACTTCACTCGTCCAATTCAGCGTCTGCGGCTTTCCCTCTTCCGACGACTTCTTGGCTGCTTCCACCACCCGGATCACATCTCTGCTTTGCTCGAGATCGACCATGGGGCCGGTACCGCTTCCTAGAGATTCCAGGAAGTGAACCACCTCCGATACGTACATGTCGTTGACTTCAAATTTGTAGGGAATGCTTTTCCAACCGAGTTGCTCGGC